>Ga0316208_1003001_pt1 | contig 12778 bp, 10 predicted proteins | sample 3monopyrite_MG_FD_204944 | JGI IMG/M metagenome (GOLD analysis project Ga0316208, IMG submission 204944) | Microbial mat bacterial communities from mineral coupon in-situ incubated in ocean water Damariscotta River, Maine, United States -... | ecosystem: Environmental > Aquatic > Marine >... | reverse complement strand
TGTGAAAGGGATTGATTGATCTTTAGGCACGTGCCATCTCCTGCCTGCCAACCAACCGTATGGCCTTGCCGCTTGATGTCTCAATATAAAATTTCATCAACAGGTTTTGCGCCGATACCATACGATAGTCAGCAGAGGCCCGCATATCTGTGAGAGGCCTATAGTCTTGTGCCATTACCTGCATCGCTTTTGCCACGGTTTCTTCGGACCACAGAGCACCCATCACCGCAGCTTCTGTGCGTGTTGCACGTTTTGGGATTGCCGCCATGCCACCAAATGCAAAGCACGCTTCTGTTACTTTCCCGTCCTTCAGCATGATACTAAAAGCAGCACACACAGCGGAAATATCCTGATCAAAGCGTTTTGATATTTTATAAGCGCAGAATTGCTGGCCTACTTTTGGTTTTGGTACAATAATCTTGCTAACAAATTCGCCTGAAATCCGGTCTTGTTTGCCATAATCAATGAAAAAATCTTCAAGCTTGATAGTCCGTTCACGGTTACCCTTTCGCAGCACCAAATCAGCCCCCGCTGCAATCAACGCAGGTGGCATGTCACCAATTGGTGACCCGTTCGCAATGTTGCCGCCAATCGTACCGCTGTTCCTGATTTGTGTAGAACCAATACGCCTAATAAGCTCACCCATATCAGGGTAATAGGTGCCTAAGAGGGCCGCTGCGTCTGTATATTGAACACCCGCACCAATCTCGACGGTATTCTCGGTTTCGCTAACATGCAGTAGTTCCTTCACACCGCCTAAATAGATGACTGTTTCCAGCTCTTTGTGCATTTTTGTAACCCAAAGGCCAACATCAGTACCTCCTGCGAGAAGTGTTGCCTGAGGATTTGCAGCAACCACATCAGCGAGTGCGTCCATTGTCACTGGCGCAAAATATCTTTTCTCAGCACCTGTAAGGTTACTTTTCCCTATCAGGGCAAGGGTATTTGTGCGGGCAAGCCCCTCCAAAGCTTTCACTTTCTCAGCAAAATTCGGCAGCTCCGCAGCGCCCAGTTCAAACATCAGTGACGCGGCCTCAATGATAGGGCCATAGCCTGTGCAACGACAAAGATTACCTGCAAGTGCATCTTCAATACGTGCTTTGCTCGGCACCTCGCCTTCTAGGTAAAGCGCATAAAGCGACATAACAAAACCTGGGGTACAAAAGCCGCACTGAGAACCATGAGTTTCCACAAGAGCAGCCTGCACAGGGTGCAAACCACCATCCTTTGCCTCCAGACTTTCCACCGTCAGTAATTCTTTACCGTCAAGCGTGGGTAAAAATAGAATACAAGCGTTCACTGCTCGATATTCTACACGGTCGCCTTTCAACTCACCCACCACAACCGTGCACGCCCCACAATCACCCTCCGCACATCCCTCTTTGGTGCCTGTACGTGCCCTATCATACCGTAGGTACGTGAGCAGGCTTATGGTCGGGTCCGCCCCTTCAACTTCTTGAACGCAGCCATCCAACAAAAAGCGAATAGTGCCTGACATATCTATTCCTTGCCCTTAACGACTGTACCCTTGACGACGATAGCCATTAGCTTCCCCTGTATGTGCTGTAGCTAAACGGCGAAACCAGCAAAGGCACATGATAATGACTATCCGCATCCGAAATACCAAAGCGAATTGGGACCAAATCAAGAAAAGCAGGGTCAGGAAGTCTCGCACCATGTGTCCGAAAATAATCACCTGTCGCAAACTCAAGAACATATGTACCTATTTTAAAGGCACTCCCATCCAACAAGGGGCTATCAATACGCCCGTCACTGTTCGTGACAGCTTCTTTTATAAGGGCAAGCGTGCCGCCTTCACCAACACGGAAAAGCTTTACTTGAATGCCTTCGCCCGGGCAGCCATTGGCGGTATCCAACACATGGGTGGTCAATCGTCCCATCTTATTTCCCTTTAAATCTTGTGCACATACAGCATCTCCAGCCTAGAGATTGGAGGATCAGGCTGCGCTTGTAAAGTATATTGTTGACAATTAATATTTATATTGTTGACAATATACTGAACTATGCCAAAATTCTCAGGAAATTCAACATGTAGCTGCCTATAGCCATTGGCTTAAGCGCTTCTTAAACGGGTCAAGATGGCAAACAATATTAAACTGACTGAATATGATATTTGTAAGCGCATTAGAGACAGCGTACTCGAACAGCGCTTAGCCCCCGGCACAAAGCTTACCGAAGAAGCACTCTGTGATGTTTTTGGTGTCAGCCGCAGTCTTGTCAGGCGTGCATTTCTCTTGCTTTCCAAAGACAATATCATTGACCTTGAACGCAACAAAGGGGCAGCAATAGCTTCCCCCACTCCGAAAGAAGCCCACCAAATCTTTGAAGCGCGCACTATTATGGAAAACGCGCTTCTTCAACAAACCATGGAGCGAGCCGGTCCTGCCGACATCGCTGAAATGCGCGCTCATTTACAGCAAGAACAGCAAGCCCTCGCAGACGGTGATGCCGCACTTTGGATTAGATTGTCGGGCGAATTTCATGTCGTCATCGGGCGGGCGGCCCAAAATGATCCTATGTGCGAGTTCCTTGAGCAGTTGGTCTTTCAGTCATCCCTAATCCTTGCACTATATGGCAATCAACACGCTCCTTCGAGCTGCAAAGGCGGCGAGCATGAACGCATTGTCGATGCAATAGAGGCCAAAGACTTAGAAAGTGCGACACACATTATGGCGGAGCATATGGCCTCGCTTGAGGCTTTATTAAAGTTTGAATCCAAAAGTACAAATCAAGATTTACATGCTATCCTTATCAACAAGCCAGCTGCATAATTTCGAGGACTAAGGACCAATTATGGAACAAGACTATCCTCGTGACATGATCGGATATGGTGCCCAGCCACCCCATGCCAACTGGCCGAACGGGGCGCGTATTGCAGTACAGGTTGTCATGAACTATGAAGAAGGCGGCGAAAACTGTGTCTTACACGGAGATATAGGGGCAGAAACATTTCTGTCTGAAATTATCGGTGCACCGCCTGTATCTAATCGCCATATGAGTATGGAATCCATCTATGAGTATGGTAGTCGTGCTGGCGTTTGGCGCTTGCTGAGACTTTTTAAAAAATATGATATTCCAATCACTGTTTTTGCCGTTGCAATGGCCCTGAAACGCCACCCAGAAGTCGCTAAAGCCTGTATGGATGCAGGGCATGAGATATGCAGCCACGGCCTACGCTGGATTAATTATCAAGACATTGATATTGAAACTGAGCGCGTGCACATGACAGAGGCCATTCGTATCATTAAGGAAATTACTGGCGAACGCCCGCTTGGATGGTACACAGGCCGCACTAGTCCAAATACAGGCATTCTTGTCGCAGAAGAAGGTGGTTTTTTATATGACGCTGATGATTATAGTGATGACCTGCCTTTCTGGAAGCAAGTAAACGGCAAACCTCAACTTATTGTACCCTACACACTCGATACCAATGATATGCGCTTTGCCTCTGCGCAGGGTTTTAATTGTGGCGACCAATTTTTCACTTATTTGAAAGATACGTTTGATACACTATACGCAGAAGGCGAGACCGACCCTAAGATGATGTCTATTGGGCTGCATTGCCGACTGATTGGTAGACCCGGGCGCATAAAAGCACTGGAACGTTTCTTTGAGTATGCCCGATCATACAAGGATGTCTGGTTTGCAAGGCGCATAGATGTTGCTCGTCATTGGCATGAAGAGCACCCTTACAAAAGTAGCACACAATGAGTTTAGCCACCCTAAAATACAAACCAAGCAGCCTAACACTAGAAACATTCATGCATCTGTATGGGGGTATTTATGAACATTCCCCTTGGATTGCGGCAGGAGCCTATGCACAACTAAGCGGTACGAACCTTGATACCGTTGCAGGCTTACATGCCGCTATGACGGCTGTTCTGTTGCCTGCTGCAGAACCTGAAAAAATGAAGCTTATTTGTGCGCACCCTGACCTTGCAGGCAAACTGGCTGTTCTTGAAGACCTAACGGCAGAATCCAAAGCCGAGCAAAAGGGAGCCGGGCTTGACCGGTGTAACACACAAGAATTTGAGGCTTTCCAGGCCCTAAATGCTGCTTACAAAGCAAATTTTGGTTTTCCCTTCATTGTTGCAGTGAAGGGACTAGACCGGCACGATATTTTGTCAACATTTCAAGCCCGCATCAATAACACACGGGACGTAGAGTTTAATACTGCCCTCGAACAAATCAACCGTATTGCCTATTTCCGGCTCGTCGACCTTGCTGACTAGGTTATAAAATGCTCAGGACCAAAAATGACACACCATGAATTTACTCGTTTTGTAAACCTTGCCACGCCGCGCCTTGGGGCATCTGTGCCTTTTGCAAGCGATGATTTTTTTGCGGATAAAGCACGGCTGATCGACCCAACAGAGCCTGTTTTTATTCCAGGAAAATATGATAACAATGGCAAATGGATGGACGGCTGGGAAAGCCGCCGAAAGCGCGGTACCGGGCATGATTATGCGGTCATAAAACTTGGCCAACCCAGCCTGATCAAAGGCTTTAATATTGATACCAGCCATTTTACAGGGAACTACCCCCCGGCAGCCTCAATTGATGTATGTGCCAGTGACAAGGACATTCCTGATGAGAATACGTGCTGGCAAACGCTTGTTGCAGCAACGAACCTAAAGGGTGACACCCCTCATTTCATTGCTGCTGAAACAGATACCGCTATCACGCATGTTCGCTTAAATATTTACCCAGATGGCGGCGTTGCCAGACTGCGTGTTTATGGTACAGTTTTCAAAGACTGGGACACTGTTGACAAAACCCAACAAATTGACCTGTTAGCTACCGAAAATGGTGGCCGTGGTATCATTGCCAACAATGAACATTTTGGTGTGCTATCAAATATTATGGCGCCCGGCAGGGGTGTAAACATGGGAGATGGCTGGGAAACACGGCGGCGCCGTGAACCGGGGAATGATTGGGCCATTGTCGCCCTTGGGCACCCGGGGACACTCGCGCGCATCATTGTGGATACTGCTCACTTTAAAGGCAATTTTCCGAGCCATATTTCTTTGCAAGCCGCCCATGTGGATGGCGGCACGGAGGATAGCCTGCCTGTTCAAAGCCAATTCTGGAAAACTCTTCTTCAGCAGCAGCCCTTAAAAGCTGACGCCGAACATGAATTTATCGTTGAAGCATCAGCCCTTGGCCCTGTTAGCCATGTGCGCATCAACATATACCCTGACGGCGGCATCAGTCGCCTACGCTTGTTTGGAAAAGCCTCATAAAATAACGTTAATTGAGCCTTAACTACCTGCTTATACTATAACAGAGGGTTTGATATTAATCGAACCCTATAGAAAGTTGATCATTCACTGCAAACAATAAACTCTTACAAATTATAGCTATTCATTGAATTATTGCTGTAAGGCATTGGGAGCAAAATTAAGAGTATGAGTAAGACACTTATACATGCCGCCACCTTACCGCGCAAAATGCTTTTTGCCACGCTGGCAAATCTATTATTATTATCCGTCATGATTGCGTCGGGGATATATGCTTTCAAACAAAATAATAAACATGATGCAATTATAACTGCTCTGCAAGACAGGCAAAATACCCTTATTCACATGCTCTCCACCTCTGCTTCTTTAGAGAAAAATATATCTGCCTACATCAATCAAAGAGATGGTTCTTTAATAAACACTCTTGAGCAAAATATAACGTCTTTAGAGGCATCTACAGCCCAGTTGGCACACAACAAATTACCCCCTCATCTTGAGGCACAGGTTGTTATACCCCGTGAAGACCTACAGAAAATTTCTACCCTGTTAACAATAAGCAGCGCCATTCTTAAATCACCGCACTCTACAAGTTTCGCAAAAACTCAATCTGATGATGAGAACTATCTTTCGTCTTTCAATGAAATTAATAGCTTCCTACATTTGGAAATGAATAAAACCATCGCCGTAATTGAAAGTCAGCAAGCAACCCTTCACGAATTCCGGGAGAAATTTCGCCCTGCATTGATCATAGTAGGCGGTATTATATTTTTGCTCACTTTTGCCGTTAATTTTCTTGTTGGGCGTAACGTTCGCAGCATGTTGCGCAAATTATCCCACCAAACAATGGCTTTGACTGCCTCAACCAAAGAGTTGGAAGATCGGGTTGCTGAACGGACAAACACCCTGCAGAAAACCAACAAGCGGTTACTGCGTGCAAAAGACAGAGCAGAAGCTGCTGACCGTGCCAAGTCTGACTTTCTAGCAAATATGAGCCATGAAATTCGAACGCCCATGAACGGCATAATTGGCACAACTGGTTTATTGCTTGATACAGAAATGGAACACACACAGCGCTATTATGCTGAAACTACAATGAAATCCGCAGAGGCTTTACTCTCCCTCATCAATGACATTCTTGATTTTTCAAAAATTGAGGCCGGAAAACTAGAGTTCGAAAAAGTTCCTTTCAATATGGAAACCTTGCTCCAGGATGTCTGCGAGGTCATTTCTCCAAAGTGCCACACTGAAAATATTGAGCTTTTGCTTCGTTTTGAGCCAAGTACAACAAAACATGTTATAGGCGACCCGGGGCGTCTCAGGCAAATATTAGTAAATCTTTTAAGCAATGCGCTCAAATTCACAAAAGAAGGCCATATTCTTATCAGTGCCTCATCATCTATTTGCCCGAAGGGTGAAGCCCTGTTTAAAATTTCTGTTTCTGATACAGGCGTTGGCATTCCTAAAGAAAAGCAAAAAATTATTTTCAATAAGTTTGATCAAGCCGACAGTTCCACCACCCGAGAGTTTGGGGGTACAGGCCTTGGTCTTACCATCTGCAAAGACTTGGTAAACCTAATGAGTGGGGTGATTGAAGTAGACAGTCGACCTGGAAAAGGGTCTACATTCACGTTCACTGCTCAGCTCAAAATTGATGAAGCCCCACAAGATAAAATACCCAAAAGTGATGCATCTATTTTACGGGGCCTCCATGTGCTTGTGGTTGATGACAGCGATGTTTCTCATATGATTGTTGGTGAACAACTTAAGCGCCTTGGTATGATTTGCTCACATGCAAATTCAGGAACTGAAGCCCTTTCGGAACTTGAAAAAGCAACCGTGAAAAATACTCCTATTGATATCGTTATTTCCGATTATTGCATGCCCGAAATGGACGGCGAAACTCTTGCAAAAACGATCCGCGCCAACAGTATTTGGGATGCTATTGCCCTAGTCCTCATGACATCTGCCCCCCGTCAAGGCGACGGAAAACGTATGAAAGCCGCAGGTTTTCTTGGCTATCTTGCAAAACCAATCTTTGCTCATGAGTTTCCTGAAATTTTATCTGCTATTTGGCACGCGAAGATAAACAACCTAGAAATACCCCTCCTGACAAGGCACAGTCTCAAAGAGAAAAACTCCCCTATAAAAACGCCACCCACACAGGACATAAAAAGCCAAAAAGTCAAAAAGGCGCATATACTTCTTGCTGAAGACAATGCCATCAACCAAATGGTCGCCACTCGTATGCTTGAAAAACTAGAATGCCGCATCACGCCTGCAGGTAACGGTGTAGAAGCGATCAAAATATTTGAAGACCGCCAATTCGACTTGGTGTTCATGGATTGTTTGATGCCTGAAATGGATGGCTTTGAAGCTACAAAAAAAATTCGCGCTTATGAACAAAAAGCGGGCGCGCCTAAAACGCCAATCATTGCATTGACGGCAAATGCAATGGACGGTGACAGAGAAAGATGTATTAAAATGGGTATGGATGACTATGTCAGCAAACCAATAAAAATTGAACATCTGGAGCATATCATTGCACGGTGGCTACCTACTCATATCATACGAAGCACCACAGAATCAGCACCCTCTTGATAATCATACTTCCCATGAAGCCCACATGACAAAATACACCTTAATCCACTTTAGCGGTTTCCCATGACAAAGGCGGATAAGCAGGGAAATCTAGCGTAATATCTGTCTCCCCGAGTGCAACACGGCGGCGCGCTGTAGCACGTAGTGTCATCAAATCATTCGGCACCTGATAACGTAAACTTCTGAGTTGCCCCCATAACGCATAAAAATTATCAGGCCGGTCTTCCTTCTCCATAACAACCATTGGCCCAACTATCGAGAAACCTTTACGAATGCGTTTCGCTTGTATTTCTTCAAAGGCAGCAATGTCGACGTAAAGTTTTTCCAAAAGTCCTGAATTAACAACCTCTGCTTTTGCATATCGCACTGCAGGGTCCGCCTTAGTAATAAAATAAGCCGCCACATCATCTGCATTCATCGCGGCAGCGGTGAAAAACTGCTGAAGATCATCCTGATTTAGCAATTTTTCGTTAACTGGATCAACTATCAATACAGTGGGGGTACCGTAAATTACTGGCATTCCAAACCGTAAATTAGCCTCTGCTCCCCGGTCAAACGCCCCAACATCAACAAGCAGTTTTTCATAATGTTTATCAAGAACAGCTGCCACCTTCGGGTCTTTGAAATGTGCGAGTAACCCTAGGCTATCCGGGCACCAGTTGCCCCCCATAAGAATAAGCGCAAGTTTTCCATGGGCCCGAGCACGTGCAAGGACAGCGTCCAAATCAGCATTCACATTTTCTGAAGCATGAAAAGGCTTTGTCTCGTCACGCGAAAATGCCGCTACTTTTGATGAGTGTACCGCTTCCGGAACGATAACCGCAAATATCATAAGAATTACAAATAGACACCGTCTGCCCGTCATGACCCAACTTTCTAGTTTATTTCCCCTGAGCAGATAGTTTATTCATAAGCACAATCTGCCTTTATCTCCTTACATAGCATACTTAAAAAAACTTACACCTGAGAATTTTACCCGGTAATTAAATGGGCATTTTGTGCTGTATACCTTAATATTATGAAGACCACTTAAGGCTTATTCCGCGTTCCTTTAACTGCCCTTTTAGCGTAAAACCACACAGCCTTTCCCTAACTGTTCTCTGGGTCTTTTAGTGATCCTGAAGTGTTTTATTCAGCCATTAATTCCCGGACAGATGCCTTAAGGGTATCCCTGCAGAAGAAAAGCCCAACAGCACAGACAAAGGCGCACGTTAGGCCAAGTGTAACTGCAAGCAGCCCGTAGTGAGGCGTATAAACCAGCCCAAACTGACTGCTATAAATCAATTGCCCCGCAATCCAAGTGCCTGCGATAGCGCCTGTTGCTGCAATCAGACCTGTTACAAGCCACTCATAAAAAGTTAGCCTCAAGCAGTCCCCTACCCCAACGCCCATACTACGCAGTAAACCATTGCGTTTTTTATCGTCTGCCTCGAACCCTGAAACCGAGGCAATAATTACAAAGAATGACAGGAGTAAAATCATAACACTAAAGCCCACAGTTACCTTAGTGACCATAGCAAGTGTTTTATCAAAACGCTCCGCTAGTTCCTGTAAAGATACAATTGAAAGTGTTGGGTGATCACGGAGCAACTGACCAAGTTCATGCCATGCTTTTTCTGGCAGCTCCATACTACCCATGTAGTGAACGGGAGCTTTAATATGATCAAGCGCCGCCTCAGGTATTTGGAACCAATACGTAATATTGCTGCCACCCGATTTAAAGCCATGGGTCGCTGTCAGGGTAAAGTCATACCGGGTGCCTGCGATTTTAAACGAGAGTATGTCACCATACTCAAGCCCCAAATCCATCATGACCTCATCTTCTACTGAAAGCTGTTGCCAGTTGGGGTCATTGGCCGTCCACCAACTCCCTCCTGTAACCCTGTTGTTCAGAGGTACTGCTTCAGCCCAGCTCAAACGAATGGGCCGCTCTAACCGCGCTGAGGTTTCACTTGGTTGGCTAACATATTTTTCAACCCGTTTACCGTTAATCAGAACCACCTGCGCATGTGTATAGGGGCTTAGGTGCCGGATGGTACTATCGGTTTCCGTCGCCCAAAGTCGAATATCTTTGATCTGGTTACTCTCGGCATCTGTTATCATCAGATTGCCGTTCTCCGCGCGTAACTGGCTTTGCATCGAGCTGCCAATATCGTGCATCAACACCAAGGTAAATAACAGGAGTGTAATGCAAAGGCCAAGGCCCAGAATTTGCGTTGATTTACTGAAAAGGCGGTTTTTCATAATAAAAAATGCAAAGGGTAAAATACCCGAACGCCGCCGCCCCCATAGCTCACCGACCGTAAGGACACCCCATGTAACAAACATCATCAATACTAAAGCAACACCCATCGCTGTCAGTGTCATGGCAGTCAAAAGCCAGTTATCTGAATATGCTGCGGCAAGCGCAGCCAGTGTCATGAAACCCCATACAAATTGCCACACCGCAAAACCATGGTGTGGTTGCCTGCGAATTAGCGAAACTACAGACGTACGCGCAAGCTGCAAAAAAGAGGGTAGCTGTACTGACAGCAGTAAAACAAACACAAGCATAATTGTTTTCAGAGCAGCCCCCACATGCATACCGGCCGCTATACCCGCAAATTGGTCCTGTAGCTCATACACCAGTATGTACTGCGCCCCATAAGCAAGCAATATGGCCGGCAGGCAAGCCGCAATAAAAACAAACACCCATTCAAAGAGCGCAAGACGCATACTACGTCTCAGGGAAACGCCCATACTATTATACAAGGCCAAACGAAATGTTTGCTGCTCTAATTGGCGGCGCCCTGCCATATTAATGGCAATAGCTGCCATAAAAAATAAAAGAACCGATGCTAATCCCATAAAATTTTCAACACGCACCCAATAAGCAGCGAGTGGATGCTGCCCCGAGTGTCGGTCAAGAACTTGCGCCTCAGGGATAGTCTGTTTTACCCAATCTGCAATTGCCGCACGTTCCTTTGCATCAGCGGCGATAAGATACCGGTAATGTCGCCCGCTTTCCGGCAACGCCCTATTTAGGAACGAAGCCTTGTGTACCATTGCCCGCATTTCAACTGTATGGCCCTCCAACAACCTGTCAGGTTCATGCTGCAAAATGGCACTAAGGGTTAATTCTGTATCAGCTATACGCACTTTCTCGCCGATGTTGAGTTTCAAGCGTACCATGATACGGCTATCGACCCATATTTCACCCACGCCGGGGCCGCCTTTTGTGGGGGCTGCAATGCCGCCAAGCGATAGGCTTTTAGTCAACTGCCCCTGCACGGGATATGTGCTATCAACAAGTTTCAATTGCACCCGCTGCCACGCACCATTACTCGTAAGTGCAATCGGTAAAATACTTGTTTCAGAAACTGTGTCTGTAAAAGACTGAAGGCCAATACGCTCAAGTGGTTCAAGCCGTTTATACTGGGCAATCACCATGTCAGAGCCTAGCAACGCCTTGAGATTGTCTTGAAGGTAATTCTGCACTGACGCACTAACGAGCGTTAAGGTTGTTAGAAAGAAGATCAGAAAACCCTGTGTCAACTGCAATAAGCGGTTATCACGACCAGCTTTATGATACTGGTATGTTTCCAAGGCGAGCGTTAAGTCCTTCACGCTACTGCCTCTAATTTACCTGCAGAAAGCTGGAAACAAACATCCGCCCGTGCTGCTAGTGCCCGGCTGTGGGTAACAATGATTAAACCTGCTCCTGTATCCCTCGCACACATAAACATCAGATCTGTAATCACAGCCGATGTTTTTTCGTCCAAATTACCGGTTGGCTCATCAGCGAAAATAAAACTCGGTCCCGTAATGAACGCCCGGGCAATTGCGATACGTTGTTGTTCGCCGCCGCTTAGCTGGCTTGGTTTGTGGTCTGCCCTATCGCTAAGCCCTATTTTCTGTAACCATTCCTCAGCCGTGTTATAGGCCCCTTTGTCGCCCCGAAGGCGTAAAGGCAACGCAAGATTATTAAGAGCGTCAAGCTCTGGCAGTAAATGAAATTGCTGAAAGATAAACCCGCTAGCCTGCCGCATCTCATCAAGGGAGAGTAACTTTGAGCCTACATGGCATTGAACCCCACCTACCTTGGGTGTTTCAAGCCCTGCTGCGAGCGCCAAAAGACTAGACTTTCCAACACCTGACGGCCCAATGATGGCTGTCGTTTTACCCTTTTCCAACACGAGGGAAAGATTATCAAAAAGATGCACTATTTTGTCACCGCTTACAAAATGATGCCCCACTTTATCAAGGGTAATGGCGTTCTGCGTGACGGGCCGTGACATATGATTTCTCCTACGATTTCACAAACGTTACAAACCTGACTGTGAAACAGATGTGAAATTCAAAATCCGTTCGCATTCTATTATCTAAATGTCTGTTTGTCGCTTTATTACACCGTGAAAACCCTAAATTACAACATGGAAAAACCCTACTATAAATGTAGAATATAGCACTAAATATACAGACATATAGATTCCCTTAATACTTATGGTATAAATTTATTGTTGGGACATGCTGAATTGATTGGGGGGCGGCACTATCTCCGCTTGAAAGGCTTAAGATGAAACTCCTTGTTATCGACGATGACGAAGTCGATTTCTTAACTATTAAACGGTTTTTCCTCCAAGCATTTCCTCATGATGTTCATGAGTTTACATGGATTTCCGAGCCTGAAATGCCTGCCCTTGTTCCCCTGCTGCACGAATGTGACATTTGTCTTATCGATCAAAACCTTGGCAAAGAATCTGGCATTGATATTCTCCGCGGGGTTGGGGCGCGTGACCTCCCGGTCCCGATGATCTTACTTACCGGGGTAGATAATGATGATATAGATGAACAAGCCGCCACACACGGCGCCTCTGATTATCTTGTCAAAGAAGAATTATCTCCCTCACTTTTAAAGCGCTCCATTCGCTATAGCATAG
>Ga0316208_1003000_pt1 | contig 12789 bp, 7 predicted proteins | sample 3monopyrite_MG_FD_204944 | JGI IMG/M metagenome (GOLD analysis project Ga0316208, IMG submission 204944) | Microbial mat bacterial communities from mineral coupon in-situ incubated in ocean water Damariscotta River, Maine, United States -... | ecosystem: Environmental > Aquatic > Marine > Coastal... | reverse complement strand
TTCACCGCGTCGCTTAAGGATGGCCCGTCGCCTGCGGCTTACCTGGGGCTGGCTCAGATTTATCGTCGCCAGATGAAAGCGGCCGAACTGCTCGAAAACATCTCGAAGGTCTACGTTCAAAACTGGCAAAAACGTCCAATTCCTGAACCGCTGGCCACGGAGCTGGAAGTTCTGCAGAAGGACAAAACGTTTCAGGACGACTTCCTGAAAATCATCCGCGAGCAGACGAGCGACGGCGCGCATGCCGAGCACTTTGGCAAGCTGCTGTTTGTCGCCGAAGTGGTCGAAGGAGCAAATCGAACGGAGGACGCCGCAGAGCTTTACCGCCTCGCACTCAACGCAAACCCTGCACAGGCTGCACCTGTTTACAGGGCGTTGGGGGGACTGCTGATGGGGGCTGAACTTTACGCTGAAGCCGCTGCGGTCTACCGGGAAGCCATCGACAAACCGCTGTTGCAGGCCTCAAAAGTGGACTACCTTTACAGGCTCTCAATCGCGCTTGAACTCTCTGGGGAAACGGAGCCCGCACTTGAGGCTCTGGCTGATGCGAGCAAACTTCTACCTCGAGAGATTCCCGACTTAGTGTTCCGGGAAGCTTGGATTTACTACCACGCACACCGTTCGAAGAAGGCCGCTGAAAAGTTCGAAGCCTTCATTGCAAAGTATCCGGACGCTGGTCTGCTGACGAAGCAGGCAAAGTTCAGCTTGTCGGCCGTTTACGTCCAGCTCGGAGAACTCAAACGCGGCGAAGAGATTCTCGAAAAGTTCCTCGCCGAGAATCCCGAGGACATTGGCGTCAACAACGATCTGGGGTATCTCTACGCGGACCAGGGTAAGAACCTGAAGAAGGCTCGCAAGATGATTCAGAAGGCTGTTGACGCAGAACCGGAAAATGCCGCCTATCTCGACAGTCTGGGATGGGTTCTGTTCAAGCTGGGCGAGCACAAAGAAGCAATCACCTGGCTGGTCAAAGCGACGAAGCTTGAAACCGGCAACGACGCCACGATCTGGGAACATCTCGGCGACTGCTACGGCGGGATCAAACAAACGGGAGACGCCACCAAGGCCTGGAAGAAGGCCCTGGAACTCGTAAAGGAAGAGAGCCACCCGGACGAGGAGTTGATCAAACGTGTTGAGGAGAAGCTGAAGGCTCAGAAGTCGGATGTCGGTAAGGTGAAGGCCGAGTCCAAAGACGAACCCTGAGCGAAGTCTCAACGAACTGTCCGGCACCAATTTGCGAATGTCACCTCTCCCGCTTGCGGGAGAGGTCGGCCTCTCAGGGCCGGGTGAGGGCCTCAGCTTTGGATGGAAACTGGCAACAGGATGGCACGCGAGAAGATCTTTCAGAGTTCTGACGACGACGAAGAGCCCGCACCATTTCGATCGTCGTTCGACCTTAACGACGAACAGTTCGACGATACGCTGCGACCTCAGCGGTTGTGCGATGTCGTCGGGCAACGCAAGGTCGTCGACCGTCTGCAGATCATGATTGACGCTGCGAAAATGCGCAGCGAGCCGCTTGGGCATCTCCTCCTGGATGGCCCGCCTGGCCTTGGCAAGACGACGTTCGCGACGGTGCTTCCACGTGAACTGGGGACCGAATGTCTGATCACGTCAGGGCCGCTGCTGGCCGCTCCCAAAGACCTGCTGCCTCATATCACGAATGCTGGACGCGGCTCCGTTCTTTTCATTGACGAAATTCACCGCATGTCGCCGGCCGTCGAAGAGTTCATCTACCCGGTGATGGAAGATTTTCGAGTTGACATCACACTGGGCGAAGGCATGAACGCTCGCACGATTAACATGCAGATCGAACCGTTCACCGTGATCGGAGCCACGACTCGCAGCGGCATGCTGACAGCTCCGTTGCGTGATCGATTCGTGAACCGCCTGCACCTCGACTATTACGAACTCGACGAACTCGCCGAAATCATCCTACGTAACGCTAAGAAGCTGAAAGTTCAGATCGACGAGGCCGCCGCTGATGAACTCGCCATTCGAGCCCGCGCCACACCGCGAATCGCCAACAACCTGCTGAGCTGGGTGCGCGACTTTGCGATGGTCAAAGCAAAAGGTGTTATCACAAAACAGGTCGCCATAGACGCTCTGGCCATGCAGGAAGTCGACCGCCTGGGACTGGAAGAGCCCGACCGCAAGTACCTCCAGACACTGGTCAAAATCTTCGCCGGCGGCCCCGCCGGAGTTCAGGCCATCGGCCACAGCATCAACGTGCCGGTCGACACACTGGAAGACGAAATCGAACCCTTCCTCCTCCGCAACGGCCTCATCCAACGCACCCCCCGAGGCCGAGTCATCACGTCCATCGGCCTCGAACACATCGGCATGAAACCGCCAAAGAATGACGACCAGGGTGGAGCCGGTCAGTCGCAGTTGTTTTGAGGATGTGCCGAGGGCATGCGTCAAAGAACCGTGCTGGCGACTTCGGCGAGTTTGGAGCGGACGCCGCGTTCGAGAGTGACGTGGGCGTACATTTCCTGGCCCTTCATGCGGTTGATGACGTAGGTCAGGCCGTTGGACATGGAGTCAAGATACGGGTGATCGATCTGCTGGATGTCGCCGGTGAGGATGATCTTGGTTCCCTCGCCGGCGCGGGTGATGATCGTTTTGACTTCGTGCGGAGTCAGGTTTTGTGCCTCGTCCACGATGAAGAAAGTGCGTTGAAGGCTGCGGCCTCGGATGTAGGCCAGCGGAGCGATTTCGATCCGCTTGTCTTCCATCATTTCCTTCAGCTCTTCTTTGAGGCCGGGGTTTTCGTGACGAAGCACGGTCAGGTTGTCGTACAGCGGCTGCATGTAGGGATCGAGCTTCGCGTCGACGTCGCCGGGGAGAAAACCGAGATCACGGTTGCTCAGCGGGACGATCGGCCGCGCCAGCAGAATCTGTCGGTATCGGTTACGAGCTTCCAACGCTGACGCGAGTGCCAGTAGCGTTTTCCCACAGCCCGCGCGACCCGCAAGCGTGACGAGTTTTACGTCGTCGTTGGTCAAGGCCTGCAAGGCGAAAGATTGTTCGGCATTCCGAGGAGTAATCCCCATGCAGGGGCCAGTGCTGACTCGGCGAAAGGCATGATTCGCCTGACTATACGTCGCGAGAACCGATTTCGAGCCGTTTCGAATGATGAAGTTTTCGTTACTGATCGGCTCGGTGATGACGTTGACGATGTCTTCCGCCACGGAGTCTTTCGCTTCGTAGAAAGAAGACACCAGATCGCTGGACACTCCGCTAACGAGCCGTTTTCCCGTGTAGAGACTGTCGAAGTCTTTGACTTTGTCTGTTGTGTAGTCCTGAGATGTCAGTCCGATCGCGCGGGCCTTCATGCGCAGATTTGTGTCCTTCGTGACAAGGACGACGTCGCGTTCCCGTTCGAGTTCCGACAGCGCGAGTGTCGTGCTGAGGATTCGATGATCGACCGTGTCGGCGAGAAATGTCTTTCGCAACCGATCGGTGTCGAGTCCGATGATGACTCGGAAGGAGCCGAGTCCTTCTCCGAGAGTTACTCCGCTGGCGGAAAGCACGTCGCCGGAAAGCTGATCAAGCTCCCGCAGAAACTGACGAGAGCATCGATTGCGTGTGTACGTGACGGTGCTCACGAACGGCGACCTGGCCAAACATGACAGCGAACACGGATTAAGTCCAGACGAATCTGATTCGAGTTGCGTGTGAGCCCACTGAATGTGGGCAATCATCTTCGTCAATTCGAAGTTCCGCTCGACCGTTAATCACAGGATGCCGTGCAATGGTCCCCCGGGCGCGGCGAGCTGATCGACTCGCCGCGTAACCTCTGGGGCTTCGATCAACGGTGGGGCATGGTGTGGCTTGATTCTCGCGTCGATAATGAGAGAACCTCGGCAGCCCCAGTGTTTCTGCTCGGTGAAGGAACCGATGCCGTAGATGTCGCTGGACGGGTTCGACCGCGTGAAGACGACCCATAGAAAATTCTTCAGTTGCCGGGCGGTGAATTCGCTGTCGTCGACCACGACGATCAAGGGGAAGTGGTTGAGTGGCGATTGTTCGGGGACGTGCGAGGAAAATCGAGCGCATTCAGAATCCGATCCGGCAGCATCCGGTTGATGCTTCGGTCCTTCGACGGCGAGCACGCCTGGGAAACAGACACGCGGGTTTCGGAAGCCGTCCGGTAGTGTGATGCCGGGCGGGACTTCAGTCGGAAGTTCACGACGAACGGGTCCCGCAGCGGCGATGACGACCTTCGAACCCTGATTCACTCCGGTGCCGCTGTAGTCGAGCGTGTCCATCGTCGTGCGCGTTTGAAAGTGCAGGTCGCGCTGCCAGTCGACTCGTTCGAGTAGGTGGCGAAGGAATGCTTCGATGTCCTCGATGTTGAGAGCCGGCTGGTCCTCGTGCGCGACGATCAAGAGGTACTTCGCCAGTGACAACTGTCCCTGACCGAGAATCGCGTTGGCCTGGGTCAGGATCTCCTGCGGACGCCGCTCGGCTTCGTACGGAGTGTACCGCTCGCTGCCGATTGCCAGCAGAAGTGGATGCACGCCCGCCGCGTCGACAGCGTGAACGGCTTTGACGCCGGGCAGGACGGTTGGAATGATCGGTCCGGTGATCTCGTGGATGATGTCGCCGAACCCGGTGTCTTCCTGAGGCGGACGACCGACGACAGTGAACGGCCAGATGGCGTCGCGACGATGGTAGACCTTCTCGACGTTCAGAACGGGGAAGTCATGCGCGAGGCTGTAGTAACCGAGGTGGTCTCCGAACGGTCCTTCCGACAACAGTTTTTCGGGATCGACGGTGCCAGTTATGCAGAAGTCTGCTTCCGCGTAAATTGAAGGACGATTTGATTGCCGAACCATTTTGACTCGACGATTCTGCAACGCCCCCGCGAAGGTCAACTCAGACATTCCTTCCGGCAGAGGCATCACCGCGGCCAGCGTCATGGCCGGCGAACCTCCAACGAAAATGTTGACTCGAAACGGCTCGCCCTTCGCCATCGCCTTCGTGTGATGCACGCCGATGCTGCGGTGAATCTGGTAATGCAGTCCGATCTGTTGATTTGTTGTGTAGTCATTGCCAGACAACTGGACCCGATACATGCCGAGGTTCGAATTCATCACGCCGGGGCGATCGACATCTTCGGTGTAAACCTGAGGCAGCGTGATGAACGCCCCGCCGTCGTCCGGCCAACTCTTCAATTGAGGAAGCTGATCGATCGTCGTCTCGCATTCCAACACCGCCCCGCGTCGCGAATTCTTCGGCAGCATGTGGAGTGCCGTGAACGGTGCTCGGAGATAACGCCACGGTCGTTTTGCGCAGCCGGGCGGATCGACTTTCAGCTCGACCAGCCGGCGCACCGCTTCCATCGTGTCGCGAAACATGAAGTGGACACGTTCGCGAGTTCCGAACAGGTTGCTCACCATCGGAAACCGGCAACCTTTGACGTTTGCAAAGTACAACGCCGGGCCGCCCGCTTCGTAGACTCGCCGTTGAATTTCTGCTGCTTCGAGGTGCGCGTCGATTTCCGTCTCGATACGGACCAGATGCCCGGCCCGTTCGAGATCCGTCACGCACTCACGCAGATTTCGATAACCCATCAACACCACCGGAGATGACTAAGGATTGGTCCTGAAATAAGTTCCTTGTTTGACCGGAAGCCGAAGGCGCCCGCGTTTCAGACGCTGGCACGCATTCAAAACACCATCGCCTGCGGCTTCGGGTCAAACAAGGCAACGGAAATCGGGAAGTTATTTCGGGACAATTACTAAGTGGCCTTGTTTGTAAATCCTGACACGGTTGACCGTTTGACCCGAAGCCGTAGGCGAAGGTGCGACTTACGTTCAGAAACGCCTTCGCCTACGGCTTCGGGTCAAACAAACTTTCCATGTCAACCCGTTGAGGATTTATGAAACCGACCACTAAGGAATCTGTCCGAAACGAGTTCCCGATTTGCCTCTCAGACAATCCCTCGCTAACACGTCGGGTTACCAGTGGGAAGCTATCCCGAACACATTTCCAGGCTTCGAGCATTCTGATCACACGAAACACGAAGAAAACGTTTTGCCCGGCGGTTTGTAGACGGAACTCACTGTGGAGACAAAGCCGGGGCACGCATGACGTGGCCGCTCGCGGCTGGTAACTTTGTTCATGAAATTTCGTCAACCGCCTGCCAACCCGAGATTCCCACTCCATGATTGACGTCGACGCTTCCAGCGTCCTTAACTACCTGGCAACTGACGGGAGACCTCAGTGGGAGCAATTGGGTCTCGATGCAGACGTGCTTGCGAATTCGGTTGCGGCCGAGCTGGCGTGGGGTGTTTCGAACATCGTCATCCGAGTCGACACGCCGGTTCGCAGCTTCGTCGTGAAGCAGTCTCGCGAGCAGTTGCGGACGAAGATCGACTGGTTCAGCCAGCTCGACCGAATCTGGCGAGAAGTCGACGTCCTGCAGACTCTGGACACGCTGCTTCCAGCAGGAGCCGTTCCGCGAGTCCTGTCTGAAGATCGCGACAATTATCTCTTCACGATGGAAGCGATCGATGCCGACCATCGGGTCTGGAAGGCCGACCTTCTGAACGGCGTATTCGATTCGTCGATTGCCGAGACGCTCGCGGGGCATCTGGCGGCGATCCATCGCGGCTCGACTGACGATGCGGAGATTGCAAAGCGAATGCGCGACCAGACGGTTTTCGACCAGCTTCGTCTCGACCCGTTTTATCGTTACGTCGCCGAAACGTGTCCGCTGTTTTCGAAGCAGATGAATTCGCTGATCGAACACACGAATCAACGACAGGACTGTCTGGTCCTCGCGGATTTCAGTCCGAAGAACATCCTGTTGACAAGCGGCGGCCCCGTCATCGTTGACTTCGAAACCGGACACTACGGCGATCCCGGTTTCGACATAGGATTCTTCCTCAGCCACCTGTTACTGAAGACGGTCATGCATCACGATCGAGCGTCCGAAGCGATCGCTCCGGCTCGGCAATTCTGGGACGTTTACCGCGAGCGACTATCGGTCGATCCAGCTCCGTCCTGGTTGGTCGACGAAAGCCGTGATTCATCGTTCGAGCGACAGTCGGTCGAGCATCTCGCCGCGTGCATGCTGGCTCGAGTCGACGGGAAGAGCCGCGTTGACTACCTGACTGAGAACTGGCAGCCCGAGTTCGTTCGCGACTTCTGTGAAAGTCTGCTGACCGGAGATCAGTCACTGATGCCGACCGCGTTTGATCTGCTGGAGAGATCGTTACAGTCTCGCTGACTCAATGCCGCGATCGGACGTTCGGTCGTAGGGTGGAGATTGCCTTACGTTGTTCAGCACAAATCATGCTCCCGCGAAGCGGGGCATGAAAGTCCCCTCTCCCCCGCGAAGCATCTCTCTGTTTGAATTCGAATTGACCAGCGGGGGAGAGGGCCAGGGTGAGGGGGATCACAAATCGGTTCTAAACTCGTGCCCCCTCACCCTAACCCTCTCCCCCAATTGCCGAGTTCCTATCAAATTTCGCATCGATTTTGGGGGAGAGGGGACTTGTCATCGTGAAACAATTTCAGTGTCGAACAACATTGGGCACCGCCCACCAATCATTTGAAAACCATCGGTGGGAATTATTGGTGGGCAGTGCCCACCCTACTCACGCACCGGCTCAAAGACGGACTTCATGACAGACCCGCCGACCGATTTGCAAGACTCGCACACCAGAGTGAACGACCCTCCGGCGTCGCTGTCGCTGTGGGACGCGGTCAGCATCATCGTGGGGATCGTCGTCGGCGTTTCGATTTTCAAAGTCCCAGGGCTGATTTTCAGCAATGTCTCATCGCCGCTGGAAGGCCTCGCCGCGTGGGGCTTCGGAGCGGTCGTCGCCTTGTGCGGCGCGTTGACTTACGCCGAACTGGCGACGCTGCACCGCCGAAGCGGGGGCGAGTACGTTTACTTGTCACGAGCGTTCGGGCCCTGGCTGGGATTTCTGTTTGGCTGGGCTCAACTGACCGGAGTCTTCAGCGGCAGTATCGGCACGATGGCGTACGTGTTTTCTGACTATGCCATCGTCCTTTTGGAGTGGGACGCGTCGACCGGAGTTGGGCTCGCGCTGTTCTCCGTCATTCTGCTGACGGCGCTTCACATCCTCGGCGTAAGGACCAGCAAGACAGTCCAGAACGTGCTGACGCTGTCGAAGCTGGTCGGCCTGGCCATGCTGCTGGGAGTTGGACTGCTGGCGAATTCCGGCGAGTCGCTCACGACCGAAATGCCGGCGGGCGGCGGCGGGTTCGGACTCGCGATGGTTTTCATTCTGTACGCGTACGGTGGCTGGAACGACGCCGCGATGGTTTCGACGGAGATCCGCGATTCGAGGCGAAACGTGCCGAAGTCCCTGCTGATCGGCATCGGGCTCATTTCGTGCATCTATCTGCTGGTCAATCTTGCGTATCTGAAGGGACTCGGATTCTCAGCCCTTCGAGAATCAGGCACACCGGCTACTGATGTTATTGCTCAATCGAAACTGTTAAGCCCAACGGTTCGCGGGCTGAGCGTGCAGGTCATCGCCGTTCTGGTGATGCTGTCAGCTTTGGGAGCAGTTCACGGTTTGATCTTCACCGGGTCGCGTTTGTACGCGGCGTTGGGAACCGATCATGGCGTGTTTGAAAAACTGGGCCGCTGGCACCCACAGTTGGGATCTCCGGTCTGGTCGCTGACCGCGCAGGCGACTCTGACCAGCCTCCTGATCCTGACCGTGGGGACGCAAACCGGGCGAGATACCGTCAACGCCGTAGTGACATCCATTGGCCGAAAACCGATCCCGTGGGACGACTTCGGAGGTGGCTTCGACACTCTGCTGGCCGCGACGGCCCCCGTGTTCTGGACGTTCTTTCTGCTCAGCGGTTCGACGGTTTTCGTGTTTCGTATTCGTCAGCCGCAAGCCGACCGACCGTTTCGGACACCGCTCTATCCGGTCGTTCCTCTTGTCTTCGCTTTCAGCTGCGTCTACATGATCTACTCAAGCATCGCCTACGCCAGAGACCTCGCACTACTTGCACTCATTCCGCTGGCGGCGGGAATTCCGATCTTCCTGCTGAGCTCTCACACCCGAAGTTCAACCACACAGTCACAATAAATATCAGGTCAACCAATCATGGCGAAACGAGCAACCTCTGCCTCTTCCACACCAAAACCAGGCGAATTCTCGATCAACGAAAAGGCCGCCGTTAGCCGCGTCACGAAGATGATGGCGATCCCAGGTAAGAGCGGTGAAGAGCAGGCGATCGCCGAGTTCATCACTGCCGAATTGAAGCAGGCGGGCGTTCCGGACGCGGCAATTCAGTTCGACTCGGCCCACAAGAAAAGTCACCTCGGCGGACAAATCGGAAATCTGATCGTCAAGCTGCCGGGCACGGTCAAGGGGCCTCGCCGGCTTCTGATGGGGCATATCGATACCGTCCCGCTGTGCGTGGGAGCCAGGCCGGTTCCCGATGGAAACCTGATCCGGCCGAAGGATTCGACAACGGCGCTCGGCGGCGACAATCGCGCGGGAGCGTGTGTCGTGCTGACGACGGTGCTGGAGATCCTGAAACGTAAGTTGCCGCATCCGCCACTGACATTGCTGTGGCCGGTGCAGGAAGAAGTCGGGCTGGTCGGAGCACGACATGTCAGCGTCGCGAAACTCGGCAAACCAAAACTGTCGTTCAACTGGGACGGCGGGCCGCCGAGCATGCTGGTTGTCGGAGCCACGGGCGACGTCAACATCGAGGTCGAAGTCAGCGGAATTGCCAGTCACGCTGGTGCTCATCCGGAAGACGGCGTCAACGCGGCAGCGATCGCGTCGCTGGCCATCGCTGATCTGACTCGCGACGGCTGGCATGGTTTGATCCAGAAAGGCCGCAACTCCGGCACCAGCAACATCGGAGCCATCACCGGCGGCGAAGCAACAAACGTGGTCATGCCGAACGTGCATGTCCGCGCCGAAGCTCGCAGTCACGATCCGAAGTTTCGGCAGAAGATCGTTGACCAGTTTCGTAAAGCCTTCGAGAGGGCCGCTCGTGAACTGAAAAACTCAGCCGGCAAACGTGGTTCCATCAGCTTCGAATCGAGATTGAAGTACGAATCGTTCAAGCTGGATCTGCACGAGCCGTCCGTCGAAACGGCAAAGTCTGCAATGGAGTCACTCGGGATGGAGCCGGAATACCGAATCTCCAACGGCGGCCTCGACGCCAACTGGATGACCGCCCACGGAATCCCGACGGTCACGATGGGCTGCGGTCAGCAGGGAATCCACACGGTCGACGAGACGTTGAACATCGACAGTTTTCTCCAGGCATGCCACCTCGCGATGAAACTGGCAACGACTTCTTAGTCTGCGACTGGTATCGAGTATTGCGGTCGACCGAGTCGGGGCCGCCACTATACTCCCAGCAGCTCACGACCTTCTGCGAGTCGCATTGCACCGACAATCGCCGATCATTCTGGATGAGCAACTGACGGATTGACCTGATTAGAAAGACGATGTGATGGACCATATCGACGAGTTTGAGTCCCTGTTCCGCCGCGCGGAGCGGGAATCGTTTGAGCATGCCACCGTCCCGATCGAGTCGGTCGTTTTCGTCACCGACCAGTCGACTGAAGAATCCGAGCGGCGGCGACAGGAAGTGCAGGAGTTTCTGCCGCTCCTCAAAAACGTGAACAGCTGGCGCGAGATCACCAGCGATCAGTATTCCAACGTCGCCGATCTGCTGACGAAGCTGGACGAGCAGCAGACAGACCTTGTCATTACCTACCGGCATCTTCAGGAGCAGTCGCTCGTTCCGCAGCACAGTCTCGGCGTTTATCTCGACGTGCTTAGTCAGGTGGCCACGATTCCGGTTCTGGTTCTGCCTGGGACGTCGGCACATCCAAAGCCGCTTTCGGGCCACGTTTGCGACAGAGTCATGGTCGTGGCCGATCACATTTCCGGCGACAACGGACTAATCAACTACGGTTCGAGGATGTGCCCGAACAATGGCACGCTCTGGTTGTGTCATGTCGAGGACGATTCGATCTTCGAGCGTTACATGCGGATCATCGAGCGAATTCCGCAGATCGACACCGAACAGGCTCGCAAATTGATCGGGACGACGCTGCTGAAAGATGCTCAGAACTACATCGAGACCTGCATCACCGAATTGAAGGATGCCAGGCCGTCGGTCAGCTACGAAAGCCGAGTCACACGCGGGCATTTTCTGAAACAGTACACCGAGCTGATTCAGTCCGGCGAGATCGATCTTCTGGTGACCAACACGCGAGACGAAGATCAGTTGGCGATGCACGGAATGGCGTACTCGCTGAGCGTCGAGTTAATCGACACGGCCATGCTGCTGCTTTGACAAAGCCTGCCCAGGCGACAAACCGTCCGGGATTTGTGTTAAGCGTTGATAGAAAATCCGAAGTCAAATTCGGAAAGGATTTCACGGATGAACTTTCTGCTCCTGGCAGCCGAACAGGCTGAAGCTGTTGAGCACGTGGCTCACGAAGTCCCCGTTTGGGTGACTGCACTCTTCGGGTTGATCCTCGCCGCGATGATCGCGTCGCTGGCTCTCGAAGAAAAGATCCACGCGAAGAAGTCGATCATCGTCGGGGCCTACGCCGGGCTGTGTCTGATTCTGGGAACGCTGCTCGACCTGATCCCGTTCGGAGAAGTGAGTCTGCCCAATGGGCACACGATCGAATTGCCTGTCTACATTCCGGCAATCGACTGGGGCGTCATCACGATCATTCTTGGAGCCAGTCTCTTCGTCGAAGTGACCAGCCGCTCCGGTGTCTTTACCTGGATGGCCATCAAACTGACGAAGAAGTCCGGCGGCGATCCGTTCAAACTGCTGATCGCCTACGGCTGCCTGACCGTGCTGTTTTCGGCCGTGCTCAACAACGTGACGGCGATGATTATCGTCGGATCGTTGACGACGGTGTCACTTAAGAAACTCAACCGAACCGAACTTCTGCTGGGCTTTCTGCTGGTCGAAGGTCTGCTGACCAACGTTGGGGGCATGCTCACGCTGATCAGCAGCGTGCCGAACATTATCGTCGGCAAGACGGCCGGTATCAGCTTTGTGTCGTTCTTCCTGTACGCGGCGCCGTACGTCGTGATTGCGACGGCGGCAACGCTGTTTATGGCTCGAATCCGATTCGGAATCACAGGACTGAAGACTGAGGAAGAGCGGAAAGAAGCCGTCCGCATGGTGGCTGGCTTTGACGAGAACGAAAGCGTGCCGAGCCACCGCTTCTTCTGGTTTTCTGTAGCGATTCTGGTGTGCTTTATTTTCACGCTGGCTGGTCAGTCGCAACTTCCAGGCGGGCTGGAAGGGCTCGGTATGGGCTTCGTTGCGTTGTTTTTTGCCGGCATCGTCCTGCTGGCCTACAAGCACGAAGTCGACAAGTTTTACTCGTCCGTCGACTGGGATTTGCTGGCATTCTTCGCGGCGTTGTTCGCCGTGATCAACGTCATGGAGCATGCGCTCGTGCTCGAGAAAATGGGCGACGGCATCGCGATGCTTCTGGCATTGCCCGAGCACGTCAACTCAGCGGTTCTGCTGGCCAGTGCAGCGGTGGCCAGCTCGGTGACCGACAACATCCCGCTGGCGGCGATGCTCGCACAGATTCTCGATCAACTGCAAACGCCATCGGACTCACCGTTCTGGTGGTGCGTGATCCTGGGAGCGAACCTCGGCGGAAACATCACACCGATCGGCTCTGCATCGACCGTCGTCGCGGCGACGATCATCCACCGTCAACAGTTGAAACTCGGCTTTATGGATTTCGTGAAGATGGCGGTGCCGTTCGCT
>Ga0316208_1002997_pt1 | contig 12795 bp, 4 predicted proteins | sample 3monopyrite_MG_FD_204944 | JGI IMG/M metagenome (GOLD analysis project Ga0316208, IMG submission 204944) | Microbial mat bacterial communities from mineral coupon in-situ incubated in ocean water Damariscotta River, Maine, United States -... | ecosystem: Environmental > Aquatic > Marine > Coastal... | reverse complement strand
GTTAAAAGTATCACAGTTAATTTCCGACGATAAACTTTCTAATATCATTTATTTAGAAGATTTTGGATTCGATGGATTTATAGCGGATTGGAATCCAAATGGAGATTATTTAGTATATTTTGATGATGAATTTAATTTTAAAACCTGGGACTCAAATAAAAAAAATGTAATCAATCAATTTAATATTGGCTCGAATGTATCTAATATTAAATGTAATCCAAATAATGAATTATTTGCATTTACGATTGATAATGACAGAAATAAATTAATTGCTCTTAATGCCAAAAATGATAATGAATTAGAAATTGATTTTGGATTGCATAATTCGAGAATTAATTCAATTGACTGGAATGTAGATGGTACTCTCCTAACAGCAGGCTTGAGTGAAGGAATTGTTAAATTTTGGGATCAGTTTGATAATGATTTTAAACCAAATTCAGCCACAATCACAAAAGATTTTGATAATAAAATAAATATTATTGAATGGAACAAAGGCGAATTTAGTGATGTAATTGCCATTGTAGATTCTATCAATAATTTTTATTTATATGAATATAGCAAAGACTTAACAACTGAGTTTAATATCGGATTTGCTACTGAGGAACTAATTGACTTAAAGTGGAATAAATTAGGCAATAAAATACTATATTCTGATGGAATTAGGCTATCCACAGCTAATATAATTCGTGATATTAATCAAAATAATATATTAAAAATTGTTAATATAGAGAACAAAACTCAAAAATTGTCAAATTATATATCATCGGATTGGTCTTCTGATGGTACTAAAATTATTATTAGTACAAAGGATAGTATTTTTATAATCAATGAGTCGGATGGAAGTCAACAGTATAGTTTTCCCGGACATAATGATACCATTAGGTTTATAGATATTGAAAAAGATTTTGTAATTTCTGCTTCTGATGATGAAGAAATTGAAATATGGCATATCGATAGTCTACATGAAAAAGGAGTTTTACAAACTGCATTAAGAAAGTTTAAAATTGAAAAATATAGACCATTCCTTGATAACTTTGAAATTGGTACCAAGTGTATTGGGTTTAATTTCGATACTTTAATATCCTTTTCTATTTTGAATAATAATTCAATTCCAGTTAAAATAGATTCTGTTTTTATATCAAACGATAATTCAAATGAAATAGAAATATTAAACGAATTTCCTATTTATTTGAATAGGAGTAGCTTCTTAGAGCTTCATTTATTGGTCATCCCAAAAACTATCTCTGATGAGGAGTTCGAGGTAGTAATTGATGCTTATGAAGAGACATTCACATTTAGCATAGCACGTGATTTTATTAAACCTGACTTAGAGTTGAGTAATAATTCGATTGACTTCCAAGCAGTTAATATTAATCAATCAAGCCAAAAACGCTCAATTTCAATTACAAATACTTCAAATAATGACATTGATATTCTAAATAAAAGTGAATTTAACTTCGAAGACAAATTTGAAGTAATTGGTTTGGACGGCATTAATAAAATAGATGCTAACTCGACGATTGATTTTGATTTAATCTACAAACCAAGCGAACTTACGCTCTCAGAAGGGCAATTAATTCTGACCACTTCAGATTTATGTACTCCTATAGAAATAGACTTATTAGGCAATGGTGTAGCGCCACAAATAACTGGGAATAGGGTATTTAATATAGGTGATATAATCTGCGATGTACAGAATTCATTACCATTTACGATTACAAATAGTGGAAATGGAACACTAAATATTACTGAAATCAATTCATTATCTGGCAATCTTTCTTTTAATTCCACATCATTTACAATAGTTCAGAATGAAACAAAAGCAATTGAAATTGATTATATTAATAATAAAGCTGGAAATTTTGAGGAATTTGTAGAAATAATATCAAATACAAACATAGACAGAACAGAATCCAATACTTTTACATTAAAATTTAGAAAAGAGGTTTCTTCATTTACTTTTGATAAAGATAGTCTTATCTTTCTTGATTTAGACGAAAATTTATCTTACCGACAATCATTTTTTATTAATAATACTGGCAGTATCAACCTTAGTTTTCCAAAATTATTTAACGACAAATTTAAAGTGATAAGTATAACTCCAGAAATAATTAGCCCAGGCAGTGTGAGTGAAGTAGTAATTGAGTTTGAAGGGGGGAATGATGGTGAGTCTTTTCTTGATTCTTTAATTTTTACAGATAATTGTGACAACTCAAAAACTATATATTTGAAAGCCAATATTGATGCAAAAGGACCATTATTATCACTCGAAAATAAGAATGTTATTATAAAAACTATCACCTGCGAAAATAATAAACAGGACACAATACTTAGTTTTTCTAATATTGGTAATAAACCATTAATTATATCCAAAATTTCAGTAGATAATAATTTCACACTTTCTGATATAGACGGTATAATAAATACAGAATACAATAAAGGAGAATCATTCCAATTCAAAGTTTCTTTTGATAAAGACCTTTTTGGTACTTTCAATAATATTATAACATTGAAGACCAATGAAGATAGCGGGGAAGACTATCTAATAAGCTTAAATGCAAGTAGGGATTATATTAAATTAGAGTTTAGATATGATGACCCTTGGATTGAGAAAATCTATCCAAACACTACTTTTAACTCTACTATAAATATTAGCAAAGTTGGTAATCTTAATTATTCAATTAATGGCTTCCAAGACGCAACTAATTTTATAGTAGATTCGATTGCCTATAATGATAATACTAAGGATTCGATTGTTCATTACTCCTTTATTAATGGAAATCCAGAGACTGAATATTATGATACTTTATTGATTAATTCTGATTGTGGTTTAATAAGATTACCATTGAGAATAAATGTACGAGGAAATAATTTTATTTTCCTAAAAACTAATGATATAGATGTAAATACTTATGAAAAATTTAATATAAAATTAAGTATTGAAAATCCTAATAATCTTGATATAGGAAATCCTAAAACGATTAGCGGAGATTTGGTAATTAATTTAACTTCAGCTATTGTTATTACTCAGAGCTACGTAGAAAATACCCAAAAAACAGATTCTACATTGATAGTTCCATTCGAAATAAGAACTAATAAATTTGGTGGTATTATAGAAGAAATTGAGTTTAGAGCAACAAGAGGTAATACATCGATGTCTGAAATATCAATTGAAAATGCAGAATTTATTGATTTTAATGACTATTTTATTAGAACTACTGCCTCAAAGATGACGGTCAATATACCTGATAGTGGTTTCGTAGTAGGCAGAGATTCAGTTTATCTGAAAAATATTTATCCCAATCCAGCAAATAACATAATTAATATTGAGTTTGGTTTGATAGAAACAGGTAATTATAGTTTGGAGCTTTATGATTTTAACGGAATTAGGGTAGATATAATTTTACAAAACGTAATAACTTTACAAGAATTAAATGAAAATAATATTTTTAACTATGCATATAATATTAATGCACTTTCAATCGGATATTATCAATTAAGATTGAAAACAGAATCCAATCTAATAAGCAAAAAGTTTCTAATTCTTCGATAAACATAGTAAATATTCTCAATTTAATATTTAAGTTTGCAGCAATATTGTATTACATTTTACAGAATGAATAATGGCTACAGAATATTTTGATGCAAAAATATTAAAAATTATTGATGAAACTCATCAAGTCAAAAGATTTCAGTTAGAATTTATAGACAAAAAAGTCTATGACTTTATTGCAGGTCAATATGTGAAAGTCGATATGCCAATTGAATCTAAAAAAACATATCGCCAATATTCTATTGCTTCGCAACCAATTGGAGACAACAAAATAGAATTATTGATAGTATTTAACCCTGTTGGGGCTGGAACAAATTATTTATTTAATGTTGCCAAATTAGGTACAATTCTAAAAATATCGAAAGGATTAGGCAGATTTGTATTGCCAGAAATTATCGATAGAGACATAACATTTATTTGTACAGGAGTTGGTCTTGCACCATTTCGCTCAATGTACCTTGAGCTTTTGAATAAAATAAAAACAAAACATACTATCAATTTAATATTTGGCACAAGAAAAAAAGAAGATTTATGTTATGCCGAGGAATTAATTGAATTAGATAAAAAATATGATAATTTTAATTATTATCCTGTATTATCAAGAGAAGGAGGAGTATGGGAAGGTAGAACTGGTTATGTTCACCCAATATACAAGGAATTATATTCGGAATTTAAACCAGTTAAATTTTATCTATGTGGCTGGGACAATATGATAAAAGAAGCCAGAAAAAATTTAAAAGAAATGGGTTACGAAAGAAGAGATGTACTATTTGAAAAGTATGATTAAATCGGAATATAAGTATATAATCATATAAAAAAAAGTCCAACACCACTAATTGGTATTGGACTATATATTTTATAAGTATTAGTTTTGTAAGATAATACTTTATATTAATTACTCGCCTGTTGCTTCAGCTTCTTTTGCTGCTTGTTCAGCTTTTTTCTTATTTTCTTTTCTTACTTTTCTTAACTCTTTTCTTCTTGTATAGCGTTGGTCTGCAACTTCTTTATGTTTAGCAACTGCTTCCGAAATTTCTTCATCTGTTTTTCCTTTGATTTTCAGATGTTTTGTAAGAAGTATTCCTTCATAAGATAAGAAATTCTTTACTGTGTCTGTTGGTTGAGCTCCTACTCCTAACCAATATAATGCTCGTTCAGCATTAATTTGGAAAGTGTTAGGACTGGTGTTAGGATCGAAAAATCCTAATCTTTCAAGATAAGCTCCATCTCTTCTCTTACGACTGTCCACAGCAACAATATCATAAACTGGGTGATGTGCTCTACCTTTTCTTCTTAGTCTTAACTTTACCATTAAAGTGTACCTTAATATAATATAAATAAAAAATTAAAAGCCAAAGCCTTTTGGAAGACCCAGACCTTTCATTAACCTGTTTTTACCGCCCCTATTCATCTGTTTCATCATTTTTTTCATATCTTCAAATTGCTTCAACAATCGATTTACATCTTGAATCTTCATACCACAACCCTTGGATATTCTTTTCCTACGTGAACCATTGATGATTTTTGGATTCTCTCTTTCTTTAATTGTCATCGAAAGAATTATTGCTTCAACTCTTCCGAATGCTTTATCGTCAAATGTTACATTTTTTAATGCTTTGTCCATTCCGGGTATCATACCTACTAATTCCCGCATTGAACCCATTTTTTTAATCGTCTTTAGTTGGTCAAGGAAATCATTGAAATTAAATTGGTTTTTCTTGATTTTCTCTTCTAATTTTTCAGCTTCTTTTTTGTCAAATTGAGATTCCGCTCTTTCTACAAGTGTTAATATATCACCCATTCCAAGGATACGAGATGCTATACGTTCAGGATGGAATGGTTCTAAATTTTCTAATTTTTCGCCAGTACCTACAAATTTGATTGGTTTTCCAACAACTGATAGTACTGATAAGGCTGCACCGCCACGAGTATCACCATCTAACTTAGTAAGGACTATACCAGTTAATTCTAATTTATCGTGAAAAGCTTTTGCAGTAGTTACAGCATCTTGACCTATCATTGCGTCACATACAAATAGAGTTTCAGTTGGATTGACCATTTCGGAAATATCTTTTACTTCCTGCATCATTACTTCATCTATAGTCAAGCGACCTGCTGTATCAACTATTACTGTATCTCTTCCAAATTTTCTTGCATAAGAAATTGCATTTTGAGCAATTGCCACTGCATTTTTTTGCTCTTCAGCATGAACTGGTGTTTTTACTTGTTTACCAAGTTGTTTCAATTGCTCTATCGCAGCTGGACGGTGAATATCACAAGCAACTAACAATGGCTGACGACCTTTCTTCCTTAATGAGCGTGCTAATTTACCACAAAATGTTGTTTTACCTGAGCCCTGAAGTCCTGCTACCAAAATTACAGATGGGGATTGTGAAGAAAACTTTAAATCTGCACGTTTGCTACCCATTAGTTCTACCAATTCATCGTTAACTATTTTAACTATTAATTGGTCTGCTCTTAATTTTCCTTTTATTTCTTCGCCTAATGCTTTTTCTTTTACATCAGAGATAAATTTTTTGACAACATCAAGATTAACGTCCGCCTCAAGTAAGGCACGCCTGATTTCTTTCAGTGCTTCAGCAATGTTTTCTTCTGTTATTTTTGTTTGCCCTTTGAACTTCTTCAGGGCAAATTCTAACTTTTCCTGTAAACTTTCAAACATCGAAATATCTTTTTTGCTTGGTAAAATTATACGAACCGCAAATTTAAGAATATATTTAGTTTTGTACAAGATATTTACTATAATTAAGCAAATATAAAAGAAGATAAAGCTTTAGGATGGAGAAGACTTGAGTAGAATCCATATCTAAAACATTTTTAATATATATATTATAATTTAATAATGCTGAATTAATAAAATATAATCATTATATTTCGGTTATTTACAATACTCATTTATATAAGCATCTGCATTAGCATCATTAAGTTTTTTTGCCTTAATCCATTCCTTACAAGCAGCCTCTTTTTTTTGCCTATTAAAATAAATAACACCTCTGTTAAGATATGCATAAGATAAATTAGGATTTACTTCAATAGCTTTGCCAAAGCTTTTTAACGCTAAATCATTATCTTTCAAATTCATATATATAATTCCTAAATTATAATATGCTTCAGCGTTAGAATCAATAAAATTCAAATATTTTAATATAATTTCTTTTGCTTTAACATTTTTATTCATGTGAAGTAATGCATTCGATTTATTAAACATTGCATCATAGAAATCTTCTTTTATCTCTAATGACTTGGTAAAATCTTTTACGGCATTTTCATAATTTTTGATATTCAAATTATATACACCTCTATTATAATAAGAAAGATGATCTACTTCAGTATTTTCAATAACTAAATTCATATCACTTATGGCCTCAGAATAATTATTTTCCGCAGCATTTATCTGAGCCCTAAGAGTATAGCTATAATAATATTTTGGATCAATTTCTATTGCTTTGTTCAAATATAACCTAGATTTAGCATAATCATTCAAATTAAAATACAATTGTGAAATATTAAATGTAGCCGTGAAGTCATCAGGATTTAAGGATAACACTTTATTAAAGTCTGAAATTGCATTATTATTTTGATTTAATTCCATATACATTAAGCCTCTATTATTATATACAGAAGCACTGCTATTATCAACTTCCAATGCTTTATTATAGTATTTTAATGCACTTTCATAATCTTTTTTAAGTCCATAAACTCTCGCTAAATTCAAATTTATTATACTACTAACTGGATTTAGTTCTAAGGCTTTCTCCAAGTCTTTTATTGCATTCTCATATAGACCCATTTCAATATAAGCTAATGGGCGGTTAGTATAAAAAGCAGCTAAATTTGCATTGGATTGTGTCTCTGAAATAAACTGAAAAATTAATTCATATTCTTTCAAGTCGATATCCTCTGTATTAGATTCACTATTGAGCTCTAATGCTGATTTAGTACCTACCTCGTGTAATGTTAATCCATCATCTGATTCTAATTTAATAGCTTCTTCATAATAGTCTAATGATTTATTATATTTTTTAGTTTTGTAATAAATATATGCCAACTTATTATTTGCTTCCGAATTTAAAGGTTCATTTTCTAAAGATAATTTATAAAAAGAAATTGCATCTTGAAATAAGTCATTATTTAGAAAAACATCTCCTTTTGTATTTAATAATAAATAATTGTCAGGATTCAGTTCTAATAATTTATCTATTTCTTTTAATGCAATATTCGTTTTGCGAATTTTACCAAGATATTCAATCTTATTAATTAGAAAAAATACATTATTCTCATCATATTCTATAGACTTATCATAATCACTTAAAGCTTCATCTTGCAAATTTAATTTTCCATTAACTGATGCACGCAAATTATAAGCAAGTGCATATCCATTATCAATATCAATAGCTTGAGTCAATAAGGCTTTTGCATTTTCGGATTTTTCCATCTTGATATAAATTTTTGCTTTATTAAAATAAAATTCACTAATTAATGGGCTAAACTCTATCGCCTTATCTACAAATTTTAATGCATTTTCATATTCATTTTGTTTAAGAAACACCGAACTCATAGCAGAATAGGCATAAGAATATTTAGGATCAATTTCTAATATTCTATTAAAATCTTCAATTGCTTTGGTGTTATTCTTTTGAAAAAAGTGTAAACTGCCCCTCTGCAATAATAAATCCACCAAGTTTGGGTGTTTCTCTAATTCTTCACTTATCAATTCTATTTGTTTGTCAATTTCAAATGTTAGAGAATTGTTATAAGTTGATAAAAATATTATTAAAATTAAAAGATTTATTTTCATAATTATATTTGGCAATTAATTGTTCGATTAAGTATCATAATATCTTTACAATATATACAATTTATTTTAATAATTTATTCAATTTTTATTATGAATTGTAGTAATTGAAGATTATAAAAAAAATATTAAAAAAACAAGAATATTTATTAACATATATAAATATTCTTATTTTATTTTGGTTACATTTCTTAACTTAGGGTGTCATTATTAAATGACTATATAAACATTTACAATAAAAATTATGATGACTATGAAAATATTAATATTTTTAATATTATTTACTGCTTTTATTCCCATAAAAGCACAAGAAAATTATATGATACCAGATATTGGTACTCCAGGAATGAATACCTATGTTGAACTTATTGCTCCAGCAAATCAAAAAGGTTATTTTGGAACTGATGGTTTTTATCTAAATAATCAAGGTGATGACGTTAGAGTTACAGTTTCTAGTGGTTGGGAAGAGTGGGTTATTGTTGGTCCATTGATTATTAGTTGGGAAGGCAGGTTAGTATCTACACAAATTTTTGTTAGTAATGAAATAGAAGCGATTAATTGGGATTGGGAACAAAACGTTGATGCTGTTACAATTACATTTTCAGATAATAATAATTCTTATGATATAGACCAGTTCTATATAGTAAAGCCTTTTCCTTTTGGAGACCAATCAGGAAATACTGAAAAAGTAATCGGAGAAAAAATCAGCCAATTAGGCAAACGTTCTCCACGTGGTGCAATGATTGTTGATGAAATGACTCTTAGACCAAACACAGAATACAATGTATCGAAAGAAGATTGCGATCCAAATACTGAAGGTAATCAAGCTTATTTGCCTTTTATTTTGCTTTCCAAAGGTCAGATACAAGGCGGTACTGGCACTATAATCAGTGTATCTAGCGATAGTAAACACGGTGGTCCCGGTGGTGGTGGAGGTGCTGGTAGAACTGTCGATTTGTTGGGATCATCTGAATCAAACGGTGGAGATGGATATACAGGTGGTGGACCTGGAGCAAAAAGCTCACCAAGAAATAGGAAAATACCTGGTGTTGGTTCGGGTTCTATAAATTTTGATACTGAAACAGGTGGAGCTAGTATTAATGGAGTTCCAGGTGGAAATTCTACAAGCTCTTATGAAGCTTCTGGCGGTGGTACGGGACACCCATTCGGCGAATCAGGTGATGGAGCAGATAGTGGACCAAACTGTAATACCTGCATTGGAAAATACGGAGGTGGCTCTGGTGCTTATGATAATGGTAGAGGCGGTGGTGGTGGTTATGCTACAGAGGGATCTGTTAGTTCTATTGAGAGTAGAGGTAGAATATTTGGTAACTCAATGGGAGTACCAATTGCTGGTGGATCAGGAGGAGGTGGTGGAAACCCAAATGGGTTTAATTTTAGTGGTGGAGAAGGCGGCGGAGGCGGCGGAGCAATTCGATTATTTGCAGATCAGATTACAAATTTGGCTATTTATTCTGATGGTGGTGAAGGGGAAGATTCATCTGGTCCATCTGATGGTGGGGGAGGCTCTGGAGGCTATATAGAAATTGGTTCGAAAAACACAATTTCCAATGTTAATTTGCGAACTGAAGGTGGGAAAATAAGAAATAATGAGTCAGGTGGCTTTGGTAGAATAAGATACGATGTGAATCCAAATAATAAACCTCAAATTCCAGCAGGAAACTCTTCTCAATTCAATGGTATTACTACTGATAATAGTGAAATAGTAGGTCGACAACACACCTTAACAGGCACTTTCGGAAACACAGTTCCAAAAGTGTATTTAAAATCAAAAAGTACAGATTGGGTAGAGTTAAATAATGTTACTTCCAATGGTCAAAACTGGGAAGTTGAATTAGACCTAAGTGGAGTTGATAAAGAGTTTTATATAACTGCTGTTGAAAATGCAAATGAAAGTTTAGACCCTTATGTTAACGTACCAAAAAATGTAATGTCGCAAAATGCAGCTAATATATTATATTTCCAAGAAAATATTGATTATGGAGAGATTGATGAACGTTTTTTATTAAAATCTTTTTGCATTAGTAGTATGATATACGATACTCTTCAAATTGAATCTATTGGAAATGATGATTTAATTCTCCAATTTAACAACGCTGTTTGGAATTTTACAGATTTTAATGATAGAGGATACACTTTAATAGAACCAACAGTAGAAACTACTGTTGCTCCAAATGACTTTGTAGAGGTCATTGTTGGTTTTGAAAAACAAACAGATCAAACAGGCAATGTGTTTATAAACAATTTATCAATTCCAAATAATGCGGACGATAATACTAAAGACCCTTTAATAGTTGATTATAACACAACAGAGGGAGGAGAGATTGAATTATTGTTCTATGAAATGAGTGATATTAATTTAACTAATCCATTAAACATAATTGATATGGGAGATTATTGCAATGTAACTAAACCTATAATATCTAAGCAATTTAGAATCGTAAATAATTCAAACGTAGAAATTAATATCGAATCTTATAGTACTACTACTGACTCTTCGGATGTTTCTATAGACATAAGCAGACCGCTCGGAACTACTGCCCCAGATAATGAAAGAATATTAAATATTGAATTCTATTCAGACAACGGTATCGAAGAAGTTCTTTATTATAATCTTGACTTAGTCTTAACCCAATGCCCTGATACTATATTTAAGAAAGATATTAAAGTAAATAAATTTAATGTGAAATTAAAAAAAATTGTAAATACTCAAAATTTTCAACAGGTTCAGATAGGCACTACAAAAACAATAGATGTTGTTTATAGAAATACAGCTGAAAGACCAATTCTAATTGAAGCTGATAGTATATTTTTGCAAAATGATACTGATTATGAAATCATTAATATTTTCCCTGCACTACCTGTTACTCTTAATGAAGGTGATGAAGTTACTGCCATAGTCGAATTTGCACCCCAAACTGTAAAAGTATATGAAAACCCGAAATGTAGATTTGTTATTGCATTCTCCGACGTTGATGATGGTTGTGGTAAGACCTCATTCTTTAATTTTGATGGAGAAGGGATTGATTCTGAAGTATTTTATGAAAATCCATTTGATATGGGTTATATTCTCCTTTGCGAGGGAGGAAAAATAGAGAAATTTAGACTTTATAACTCTGCAACTGCCCAATCTGATTTGATTATTAGTAATACTCCTCCTATTATTGTAGGAGATACAGATTTTTTCCAACTTGATAACCCTAATCAAAATATTGGATTACCAATCATTCCAGGAAGTTTTTTTGATTTTGATTTGTATTTAGATATAGCAAATAGTGGCATAGGTCCTAAATCCGCTACAATGACTATTTTTACTGAATCTGAAGATATAATTGTAGAACTTAAAGCCACAGTAGAAGATCTTATGATAAGCTCTAACCCACCTATATTAGATTTTGGTGACGTTCCAATTAATGTTAAACAAGATATTCGTACAATAACATTGTCCAATAATAGCGAATTTTACACTTGGTATCTAAGGTTCTTGGAGTCAGAGTATGATTTCGATTTTGATAATGAGTTTATGAATGACGCACTCCTACCAACAGGGGGTTCATCAACTATTGGAATCGGGCTAACTTTAACTGATGAAGGTCCATTTAGTAGCACAGTTAATTGTAGTTTCAATTCCCAAGACTTAATATGTTCAAATACATTTAGTATGCCAATAATCGCAAATGGGATTGCTTCCGAAACTACAATAACTCCTCTTGATTCCGAAATTAATTTTGGTCTATTTAATAAGTGCGAAGCGAACTCAACAGAAATAATATCCATCGAAAATACAAGTTCTTATAATATAAGTACCACTTTTATGAGTGCTACTATTACTGGACCTGATGCAGATTTATTTTCAATTATAGACCAAAATTTAATAATAATTAACCAAGGTTCAGTGAAAACTCTCTCCATTCAATTTAATAAAGATAATGATGAACTTACTTATGGAGAAAAAAATGCTACAATCACATTCTATGTAAACGAAAACCAAGAAATAATTGAATATTCTAAAGATTTAACAGCAACAGTTGAAAAAGGGTTAATATCTTTAACTCCAACTATTGATTTTGGTCAAGTTGTAATCAACTTAACAGGTGTTAATAGTGCCTCTTTCTCAAATACATTTTCTTGGGATATAAATATGGGAGATATTGGTGATGTTATTACTTTCCCAGCCATCTTCGACCCCGATGATGGTTTTGACTTTGTTTCAATGACAGCAGGTAGTGAACCAAATTTAAGTATCAGTTTTACACCTGTTTTCGAACAATTTTATAATGACCAATTAACTATTCCATATCAAATAAATGGAATTTGTGATGAAGAACTTGTTTTGTCATTAATAGGTGAAGGTGTCAATGCATCCACGATTTTTGTAGAAATTCCAGACCAATTATTAGACCCA
>Ga0316208_1002996_pt1 | contig 12796 bp, 11 predicted proteins | sample 3monopyrite_MG_FD_204944 | JGI IMG/M metagenome (GOLD analysis project Ga0316208, IMG submission 204944) | Microbial mat bacterial communities from mineral coupon in-situ incubated in ocean water Damariscotta River, Maine, United States -... | ecosystem: Environmental > Aquatic > Marine >... | reverse complement strand
ATTGATAGGCTTGTTCAAAATTAAATACATTGGCACTGCGATGAATATCCAACTGTTGTCTGGATGACATTGAAACAGCCAAAATAGTTGCCAAAGAAAGAATAAGCATAACGGTAATCAATGCCACCCCCTTTTCTTTAAATTTCATATTCATGCACCATTTGCCAGTAAAATTAAACGGCGAACTTTACCCCAATCCTCAAGTTCAACAATAAATTCTACTGCTTTAGGCAGTGGATAGTGTTCTTCTTTTTCTTCTTCCGGCCATGTCGACACCCACTCTGACTCGTTATTTAAAAAGCGCCAGTTAATTGATTCTATATTAGATAAAACCTCTGTTTTCATTGCCTCAGTATCTTGTGCACGATCTAAAACAGGCCATGTCATTCTAATTAATTTCTGTTTTTCCAGTTTATAAGCAACACGCTGAACATTACTCCGTTTTAAACGCGCAGGATTACGATACCCGGCCCTTGTCCATGAGAATGTTTTATCGCCATTTTTACCAGACTGCATCGCATATAAAAAATCACCATACTCATCACGTATTTTACGCGGAAGTGATTGACGCAAGTCATTACTCATTCGCATCATCACTAATTGTATTTCAGCCATTCGATCAGCCGATTTTTGTGTTGATTGTTTTGTTGATATGACGGTTTGTAATCCACCATATGCCATTACCGACAATATACTAAAAATAGACAATGCAACGAGTAGCTCTAATAAAGTAAAACCTCGTTTTAAATTTTTATTTTTAATAAACTTACTCATAGTTTATTGTGTATTAGATTTACTATTTATTTTGCCGGTAAAGGAAATAAATCGCACAACAGGTTCCCCTTTTTCATTGGCACGATTAACGTCTATATCCAGTCGCCGTAAATCCTTATCTGCTGTATTTGACACTTTTAGTTTCCAATTCCATTCCTGATTTGCCATAAACTCATGACCAGAAGAAGTTCCTGTACTCGGCCAGCTCTGTAATTGAATTTCATTCGCTTTATTATTCGCAACCCATAAAGCAATGGTTTTATCTTTAAGATAAGCAAGCTGTGATGCCTGACTTCCTGCCACTTTAATAACAGTACCCAATCCCAAAGTAAGAATAGCAAGTGCGACAAGCACTTCTAATAAAGTGAAGGCTTTTTGCTTATAATTACTTTTTCCTGTTTTCAATATCATGTTAAATTTTATTTCCATATTCATTTATCCGTTTAAGCGTAAGCTTGCCATTAAACTTACCCGTTAACTCATAATAAGGGTAATGAATATCCTTCATATTAATAATCATCTGAAAAGGTGTTTGTTCACCACTCGATAAAAAATACAACCTTAAATATTTTAATTCTTTCTCTTCAAATAGCTTGGATTTCAACTCTGTTTCCACACTAAATTTTAACTTTTCACTCATTGAACGCATTTTAAATAATTTACTCGCTAATGGAATCCATTTTTTATTTTTATATTCAAGAAAACTATATTCCTGCTGGTTTATTTCCATAGCAATTTCTTTTGCCTGAATAATTGCTTCTTCGCGTACAATTTTAATTAATGCATGCAGGCGTTTCGCCTCCTCTTCCATTTTTCGCTCAGAGCTTGATGCCCCCATCGACAAAACAGCAAAACTGGTCACGATGCCCAATAAAACAATAACAACTAACAATTCAATTAAAGTAAAACCTTTAACTTTTTTATTGGCTGTTAATTTCATAGTTACTTAACTAATTGGTTAAGGTCTAAAACAGGTAACAAAATAGCCAATACAATAATCAACACCACTCCACCCATTGCAACTATTAATAAAGGTTCTAACAATCCCATTAACATCGCCATGGTGGTTTCTAATTCACGTTCCTGATTCATCGCAGCTCGCTCAAGCATTTGTTCTAATTGACCGGTTGCCTCGCCACTGGCAATTAAATTAATAAGCATGGGATTAAAATATCCACTTTGTTCTAATGTTGCCGATAAACTGCTGCCTTCACTCACTTGCTGTGATGCATTTTCGACAGCTTCACGCATCGGAATGTTATCCATTACTTTAACGGCAATTTGCATAGCATCAAGAATGGGTACACCACTCGCAGCCAAAATGCTTAAGGTTCGTGAGAACTGTGCGGAATTTCCACCCAGCACTAAATTACCTAACACAGGCACTTTTAATAAAAACTGATGGTAACGTTTTTTAAAAAGAGGTTGTTGAATGAGTTTTTTAAATCCGGCAAACATCACAAGTAACGCGAGCAGTAAATAAATAAACCAATTCTGCATAAAATCACTCACCGCAATTAATGCAGTGGTTAAAAAGGGAAGTTGTTGCCCTGTATCTGAAAAAACCTTAACGACTTCCGGTACGACGTAAGCTAATAATCCGCTCACTACCAAAATCGACATTACGGTTAAAATAACCGGATAAACTAAAGCCAGCTTTAAGCGTTGTTGCAACTGTTGACGTTGTTCGGTGTAATCCGCTAATCGTTCTAACACCACATCCAGATGCCCTGACTGCTCACCTGCGGCAACAGTGGCACAATACATTTCAGAAAAAATATGCGGGTAATCTCGTAAACCATCTGCGAGAGTATGACCTTCGAGTATTTTTGAACGAACCCCGAGTAAAAGTTTTTTAACTTTAGGCTTAATACTTTGACGCGCCACCGTTGCGGTTGCTTCATCTAACGGAATGCCGGATCGTGATAAGGTCGCAAGTTGACGCGTCATTAACGCCAGTTCAGTGGTGTTAATGCGTTGATTTAATACAAAGGGTGATTTTTTATCATCTGCTGATTGTTTTTTAACTTCTAAAACAGTCAAAGGTACAAGATGTTGTTCTCGCAATTGTTGTCGAACTAAACGTGCGGAATCACCTTCTAAGATACCTTTTTTTTCACGCCCTTTTTGATCGAGAACAGTGTATTCAAAGGCGCTCATTCTTAACGACCTTAGTCTTCACGCGTTACGCGTAAAACTTCTTCAAGTGATGTTTCACCTGCAAGAATACGGCGTATGCCATCTGCACGAATACTTGGTGCGCTTTTTCGAACATGCTGTTCTAATTCATGTTCTCCACTACCATCATGAATTAATGTTTTTAAATCATCATCCACTTCAATTAATTCATAAATACCGGTACGTCCTTCATAACCCGTTTGATTACACTGTTTGCAGCCGTTGGGTAAATATAAGGTTGGTGGATTCTCGGCTGGTAAACCCAATAAGGTACATTCACTTGCATCTGGCTGATAAGGTGTTCGACATTCAGTGCATAATAAACGAACTAAACGTTGCGCTAATACACCAACCAAACTGGATGAAAGCAAAAAAGGTTCAACTCCCATATCGCGTAAACGAGTAATCGCACCCACTGCCGTATTTGTATGCAACGTAGAGAAAACCATATGTCCGGTTAAACTTGCTTGCACGGCTATTTGTACGGTTTCTAAATCACGAATTTCACCGACCATCACAACATCGGGATCCTGCCGTAAAATAGCACGCAGGCCACGCGCAAAGGTCATATCAACTTTAGTGTTGACTTGTGTTTGGCCTATGCCATCAATGTAATATTCAATGGGGTCTTCAACAGTAACAATATTTCTATCGGTATTATTTACACGACCTAATGCAGCATAAAGCGTGGTGGTTTTACCTGAGCCCGTTGGCCCTGTGACCAAAACAATGCCATGTGGGCGATGTACCAGCTGATCCATTCGTTTTAAAGTATCGTCATCCATCCCTAAGTTTTGCAGATCTAACCGTCCGGCCTGCTTATCCAATATACGTAACACAACGCGTTCACCATGGCCTAAGGGCATAGTTGAAACACGAACATCAACTGCTCGACCGGCAATACGTAATGAAATACGACCATCCTGAGGCAAACGTTTTTCAGCAATATCCAGTTTAGCCATGACTTTAATCCGCGACGCGATTAAAGGTGCTAAGGCGCGAGGCGGTTGCATGACTTCCTGCAAAACACCATCAACGCGAATACGAATCAGTAAACGATTTTCAAATGGCTCAATATGAATATCGGATGCATTTTGTTTTACCGCACGGGCCAGTAACACATTAATCAAACGAATAATGGGGGCATCATCTTCAGCTTCTAATAAGTCTTCAGGTTCTGGAAGCGCTTCTGCCACACCGGATAAATCTAACTCATCATCAAATGATTGCATATCCGTTTGCTGAGTTTGAGTTTCATAACTTTGTTGTAATAAACTATCAAACTCATCATCTTCAACTGTTTGAATTTTTGCTGACTTGTGAAAATGACGTTGTACTTCTAACAAAACAGAAGGGACAAATGACCGACGACAAATTAAGGTAACACTATCTGCATCACTTTCTTTTAGCATCACGCCATGACGGCGTGCAAATGCAAAAGGCAAATGCTGCATTGGAGGTAGATCAGTGGAATCTATATTACTGCTTTCCACCGTCGGTTGATTCTGACTGCTTGTCATTAACCTGCTCCATCATGGTCGGTGGTTCTGCGATCGCAGAGTCTTTACTCTTATCACCTGCTTCAGTATAAGGCTTTGGTAAAGTTAAAAATTGTTTGTTTTTAGCTAATAAAGGGGAGTCTTCTTCGGAGGCTAAACGTAAACCATCATCACGTAATTTTATTTGTTTCGCGCGAATATAATTATACTTATCACCCGTATAGGCTGCCGTAATGGCTGCATCATTTAAAATAGTAGGTTGTAAAAACACCATCAAATTGGTCTTAACTAAATCTGTCTTGCTATAACGGAAAAACCAGCCAAGTAATGGAATATCACCCAAACCAGGAACACGTTGTTCACCTTCACGCAGTTCTTCCTGAATCAGACCACCCAGAACGATCATTTGTCCATCATTCACCACAACATTCGTTTTAATTGAACGTTTGTTGGTAATAATATCGACACCCTGAGTACTTGCAGTGACGGTCGATACTTCCTGTTCAACTTTGAGCTTAATCGCATCCCCTTCATTAATCTGAGGGGTAATTCTTAAGGTTAGACCAACATCTTCACGCTGCACAGTTTGAAAAGGATTTGATGGTGTACTGCCACCACCACCTGTACCGGAAAAAGAACCTGTCACAAACGGTACGTTTTGCCCAACAACAATTTCTGCTTCTTCATTATCCAAAGTCAGTAATGAAGGTGTTGAAAGAATATTTGATTTCCCATCTGAATTTAATGCCCGAATTAAAGCGCCAATCGGGTTGGTCGTACTTTCCGGATTACCGGCAACAATACTTAAGCCATCACCAATTGAAGGCGGAGTACTTAATAACCCCGTAAGGCTTCCCCCCACACTGAAATTAACCGCACTGGCAATGCCTTGTTTAATTGAACCTGCAGCCCATTGGATACCAAATTCTTCTGATGAATTTGTTGACACTTCTGCAATCACCGCTTCAACTAATACCTGAGCACGACGTATATCAAGGCGACGAATCACGGCCCTTAATGATCTGAATACATCAGGTGGCGCAGTAATCACTAATGAGTTGGTATTTTCATCAGCCTGAATATTGATATTACTCGAGGAGGCACCCACCTTTTTTCCTTTCGCCTTGCTAACACTTTTACTCACACCGGTTAGGACCGGGACTAAATCTTTTGCTACTGCATTACGCAAATAAACCACTTGCGTTGAACCACCGATATCCACAGGTGTATCTAAATGTACAATTAATGCTTTAATTCTCAATCGGGAAGCTTTGTTACCACCGAGTAAAATGCTATTGGTTCTATCATCTGCAATGAGGTTATTTTTCTTTTTCTTTGGATCTTGCGATGAGAGTTGCTGAATAATGCGTACCACTTCACTCGCAGAGGCATGTTGCAATGACATCACCTCAACTTCATCACCCGTTGCCTGATCAATACTGCTAATAATTTTCTTTAAACGTCGAATATTAGCTGCTGAGTCAGAAATCACTAACACATTTGAACCGGGATAAGCGGCTAAATGACCACGCTGAGGAACTAAAGGCCTGAGTATTGGAACTAGCTGAGCAGCATCCACATTTTTGATTTCCAGCACCTGAGTAATAAATTCGTCACTCAAGGGGATAGAGCTTTGACCTGTACTAATTGCATCTTGTTTTGCATTGACCTCAGGAACAATCTTGGTGACATTTTTTCCTGGAATGGCCGCAAAGCCATGTACTTTTAATACAGAAAGGAAAACCTGATATATTTCAGACGTTTTTAGAGCACTGTGTGACATCAGCGTGACTTTGCCTTTAACGCGCGGATCAACAATGAAATTGCGTCCGGTCATTTCAGAAACAGCCGAAATAACCGCATTGATATCTGTTGCATTAAAATTAAGCGTGACTTTGTTGGCCGTATCTGGTTTTGCCGCAATGACGGTATTTGAGCCAAAAACAAACAGCAGCAAAAGACTAAGTACAAGTAATTGCTTAAAATTTAAATTTGCATCCTGCCACATAGTCCGAACCTGTCTATTATTCTTATTAGTTAACCTGAAATTGGAACAAATATCTTACACTAAAAATCGGTTAAAATACGCCTTATTCTATCCGCTTAGTCCTTCAAAAAATCAGCTAAAACGTCAGCTGAACTGTCTGTTGCTGACCGTTTCGTTCAATATTCAGCAGCAGTGATTGCTGATCGGCTAAGCTATTCATCAATCCATACAACGTTGAGGGATCACTTAAAGACTGACCATTTACTGATGTAATGACATCTGATGATCGAAGATTGAGTGATTTCATCAAAGCCTGATCATTATGCGACAGAGTGTATCCTTTAATCTTGCCATTTTTCATTACTGGATTAATCCGAACCTGCTGCCACAGTTTTGCCGGATCATTTAATAAGGTATCGCGCATCTTTCGTAAGCGCTGGCTTTTGCTTTGGTTTATTGAATTGTCTGGTCGTGCTACCGAAGCCGGTGATGGCTTGCTATAAAATGATTTGCTGTCCACTTTAAACTTAGGTAAACGTAATGTTTCTAATTGACCGTTACGCTTTAATATAACGCGATCTGTATATACAGCATGTAACAACACCCCTCCCGTTATTTTATCTCCAACATGATACGTTTTATCTTTGTCTTTACTGCTTGAAATAATCGCCAGTGCCTGAGCAGCATTGCTAGCTGCAAACACACCTTTTAAATTTAAACGTAATCGTGTTTCCGGGGCATCGATGATTTTTTGCTGTGTCGCGACTTGTTTCTTAGCGTCACCAAACAAGTGATAAGCGCTCACTTTTTGCAGACTGAGATTTGCCAGCGGAGTTTGTGTTGCCGGATTTTGAATATTACGAGAAACAGATTCCTGAACCGGTGTAAAAAAGAGCCATGTCAGTTCTGCAAATGTTTGCGTAATCAAAATGATCAACACAACAAAAATAAACTTTGGCAAATGCTTATTTGCTTTGAGTTTAATCGCATTCCATGGCAAATCCTGCCAGTAGGCTGTTAATTGTGGTTTATACATATTTGGTATTACTATTCGCTAATATTCTAATCATCAAAACTTCATTGTAAGAGGTCGATTAAAGATTATACAGTATGCTTCATTACAAGATGAATGCAGTAGTCAAAGCTGTACCTTAAATAATGTATACCACAAACAATACACATCAGATTATAACTATCAGCAATTGTCATAAAGTGACAAATTTGGTCACTTTCAATCACACAACGGTTTATAAATAATAATTTCATTTTACTTTAAAAACTTGCCAAACATAATTTAAAGCGTGATTAAAGTCACACTAACGCTATGATTTTAAATGAAATTTAAAGTATTATTATAAATGCTTAAAGATTAAAAGTAGCATGCCGATAGCCTCTATTGTGAGTTGGCACACAAGCTGCTTTAAAAACTACTAGAAATAACAACTGAAAACGAATTACATATTTTTTAAACCCCGAACACCGGAGAACATTATGAAAAAGATACAACAAGGTTTTACACTTATCGAACTGATGATCGTAGTTGCGATTATCGGTATTTTAGCGGCTATCGCAATCCCTGCGTATAACGGTTATATCACACAAGCAAAAGTTAACGCGGTACATACGAATGCAGATGCCGCATTTCGTTTAGCGAAAAATGAATCAGCTAAAATGGCTGCAGGTGGAGGTGCTCCTGGTGATCTTGCTATCATATTAAACGCAGGTGATAAGAAAAGTCCTTTCATTTCAACTGGGGCCGCATTTGTCTCAGGAACAGCTGGTGCAACAACGACTAATGTAGGTTCTGTATACATTTCTTCTGATGATGGCGCCAACAGTACAATAACCGCCGCAGATACAACTATCACCGTCACAGTAGATCCAGGAACTACTGGTGCATTATTCGACCTCGTAAATGATGCTACTGCTGACTGGATGAACACATATTATCCATCAGGCGTACAGGTTGATGTTGAATAGACATTAAGGAATATATTTCTCAATATTTCAGGGGGCTTTTTTCAAGGCTCCCTGAATTTATTGATTTAATAAAATGCTTAAAATTAAATATTCTGAGAAAAACCTATGAATCTTCCTAGACTTAAAAATGGCTTTACCCTTATTGAAGTGCTAATTACCTTGGCAATTCTTGGCATCTTAGCCGCAATTGCCATCCCCGCCTATAATGGATATATTACAACAGCAAAAATGTCAGAAGCACACAATAACCTTGCCGCACTTCGTTTGGCTGAAGAAGAAAACTTTCTAGAAACAAATTCGTACTTCACTGGTACAGACACTGCCGATTTACAAAGTAAGAGTAATGGATTGTGGACAGCATCAAATGGCGCTAATGGATTAGTTAATTTTGATTATGTTGTAACATTATCGTCAGGTTGGACTGCTACAGCTAGAGGTGATCGAGTGGGTACAAGCACTTTTGGTGAAGTTGTTACTATCTCAAGGTAGTCAAATAATATTTAATTTTGAACAATCAAGAGCCTCCTACCTCCCTAATACGACTCCTAATTCCAATAAATACAGCAGTTTTTGTTGTGTTTTTTTTTCTACTACCTGTTATTTATATCAACCAAGTCTTTGAAACAGCTTCAATTCCCCGACATATTTTAATTGCGTCTATTGCATGCATATTATTACTACTTTTGTCCTTTAGGTTTTTCACAAAAGAAGCCTTCCTACATATTTACCCATTACATATAGCTTTATTTTCTTTTTTTTGTTGGGCTCTTTTATCCATATTATGGTCGGTCGATATTAAAAGTTCAGTCATCGAGCTAACACAGCTAAGTTTTTATTTTATTATTGCTTTTACCGCCAGCCAGCTTAACCATAAAGTACAAATCAGAAAAATACTTTTTGCAATATACATAGGCGCAGCAATAGCAGCATTAATTGGTATCCTTCAGGCATTTAATTTCAATCCTTTAGAATTAAAAATGACCACGCCATTAGCTTCAACATTCAACAATAAAAATCATGCATCTGTCTTTTTTGACTTGGTTATCCCTTTAGCCTTAATCAGCATGTTAACCAGTCAATCTTATGAAAAATATATTGCCAGTATTGCTTACACTTTAGCCGTAACTTTTATTTTATTAGCAAAAACGAAAGGTTCAATATTAGGGTATATCGTCTTTTCACTTTTTTTTCTATTTTTTATTTATAAAAATAAATCCATTCAAATTCATTTTTTTCAAAAGAAAAATATTATTCACTATCTTGCTCTTAGTTTTATCGTACCGATATCAATTTATGCACTGACAATGGTAAGCTTTATTGACTCGCACACCCCAGCCAAGTGGAATACGGACTTAACCAAAGAATCGACTTCTATAAGATTCTCATGGTATAAAAATGCTTTTGCCATGTTGGAAGATTATCCGCTTACTGGAGTGGGGTATGGAGCATTCCGAAAAGGTTTTGCTCCATATGCCTCCAGCCCAAACATTGTTCAATCTCTTACAGAAGACCAGGCTGTCGCTCAATTACACAATGATCCTTATCAAAATTTACTAGAATCAGGTATTATTGGTGGCGGTTTAATTATTCTTATTTTTAGCTATATTGTTATCCGAAGTTCTATCACACTATCAACAATTCAAATAAAAAATCGAGGTAGTCCTTCTTACCTGTTGCTTGGAAGCTTTTTAGCATTAATCAGCAGTATTACCCATTCATTTGTTGATTTTCCGATGCGGCTGCCCTCTTCTGCCGTATTGTTTTGGTTTATAACCGGGTTAGTTATAGTATTACTTCCCACAAGAAAAAAAATAGTCACATTCAATAAGCGAACCGTATCAACAAGTATAGGCATTGGGTTATTGTTCATAACATTCCTTTTATCGATACATAGTTTTGATCTTTATCATCGCTATTTTTCTGCATCTAAACTTACATATATTGCTAGCGTTTCAATAATAAAAGAAAAAAACTGTCCAAAAGCCAAAAATGAAATTGATCAGGCAATCAACTTATTTTTTGAAGATGCTTTTATTCGACAACGCTATGTGCAAATTTATGCGCGTTGTAATTTAACCCCGGAAACAAAATTAGCCGCGATGAATCGAATACTTGACTATGATTTGACCAATGCGCGAGCACGACTTACACGCGCAACTCTCTATCTCGACATAAAAGAACTCAAACTTGCCCGTGCAGATTTCAATTATTTAACTTATGTATTGCCACACCGTCCAGCCGCTTATTTAGGACTTGGCGACATAGCGACCCTCTCAAAAGAGTTTACGATTGCACGAAAATACTATGAAAAAGCAAAGCAATTGGATCCTACAAATAAAAAAGCAAATTTTATGTTAAAACAATTTAATGACAAGGGTGTTTAATATATAAGGCTTTACTAATACAGCAGGAAAATTACGAATATTTAATTAGAATTCAACAAGTTATATTGATTAATCTAAAAAAACCCATTATTTTAGTAACTGGTTCAAAAAACCCACATAAGTCGTTAATCTATATTGATAGTTTGCCGATATCTATATACATTGAACCATATAAATGTCCAAATAACAGACAAGAGACGACGAATTAATGGCAACCGCAGCAGCAATAACTCAACTAAGTGGCTTAGCACGCAAACTTGTCGAAGATGGCGTTATCGAGCAGGAAAAAGCTTTATCTGCCCAGGAAGCTGCCGCTAAAAAGAAAATGCCTTATGTCGGGTATTTGGTTGAAAATAAACTCGCCGATGCGAAAAAAATCGCTCATTCAGCTTCAGAAGAATTTGGTGTTCCTCTGGTCGATATTGATGTTATTGATATTGAGCCTGATGTTGTAAAGCTGGTTAAAGAAAAACTCATCCGCCAGCATCACACCATGCCCCTTTATAAACGTGGAAACCGTTTATTTGTTGCGGTTTCTGACCCAACTAACTTGCAAGCCTTAGATGAAATTAAGTTTCATGTTGGCATGACGACCGAAGCTGTTTTGGCCTGTGATGATCGTCTTACTGCTTTTATAGAAAAAAACCTAGCTGATGCTGGCGAAAGCCTGAGTGATTTAGCCGGTGGTGACAGTGATCTCGATGATGTTGATTTTGTTGATGAAGATGCCGTTGAAAGTGAAAATGCTGCCGCCTCAGATTCTGACGTCGATGATACACCCGTTGTTCGATTTGTTAATAAGGTATTACTCGACGCCATTAATAAAGGCGCGTCTGATATTCATTTTGAACCCTATGAAAAAAGCTATCGGGTGCGCTTCCGTACAGATGGTATTCTGGCTGAAGTTGCGTCCCCGCCTCTGGGAATGAGTATGCGACTAGCTGCCCGAATCAAAGTTATGTCCCGCATGGATATTTCTGAACGTCGTATCCCTCAGGATGGACGGATTAAACTTAATTTGTCGAAAAGTCGCGCTATCGATTTTCGTGTTAATACCTGCCCAACACTTTTTGGTGAAAAAATTGTATTGCGTATTCTTGATCCAAGCAGTGCAAAAATGGGTATTGATGCGTTAGGGTTTGAACCAGAACAAAAGAAGGTGTTATTAGAAAACTTACATAAACCTTACGGCATGTTTTTGGTTACCGGTCCAACAGGTAGTGGTAAAACCGTGACACTCTATACCGGTGTAAATATTCTTAATCAGCCTGAAATTAATATTTCCACTGCCGAAGATCCTGTGGAAATTAACCTTGCAGGCGTTAATCAGGTTAACGTCAATCCCAAAGTTGGGCTTGATTTTGGTAGCGCATTACGCGCCTTCTTACGCCAGGATCCGGATGTGATTCTGGTTGGTGAGATTCGTGACCTTGAAACAGCCGAAATCGCTATTAAAGCAGCACAAACAGGTCATATGGTACTATCTACCTTACATACCAATGATGCCCCTCAGACTCTGACGCGTATGGTCAATATGGGTATCCCCCCTTTTAATATTGCATCCGCCGTTAATCTCATTATTGCTCAACGTCTGGCACGTCGATTGTGCACACATTGTAAAAAACAGGTTGAGGTACCCAAAGAAGCATTGCTTGAAGAAGGTTTTACTGAAACACAAGTACAAAAAGGCATTAAAATATATGGTCCGGTGGGTTGTGATCAATGTTCAAATGGTTACAAGGGGCGAGTCGGTGTCTACCAGGTTATGCCGATCTCAGCACAAATCGGAAAACTTATTATGGAAGGTTGTACTTCACTCGATTTGGCTGAACAGGCGCAAAAAGAAGGCGTTAATGATCTTCGCCAATCAGGATTAAAGAAAGTTATCGATGGGCATACTTCATTAGAAGAAGTTAACCGAGTGACTAAAGAATAATACATCGCTTTTTAAGGAATAATAATTATTATGGCTACTAAAGCAGCAAAACAAGAAG
>Ga0316208_1002994_pt1 | contig 12806 bp, 11 predicted proteins | sample 3monopyrite_MG_FD_204944 | JGI IMG/M metagenome (GOLD analysis project Ga0316208, IMG submission 204944) | Microbial mat bacterial communities from mineral coupon in-situ incubated in ocean water Damariscotta River, Maine, United States -... | ecosystem: Environmental > Aquatic > Marine >... | reverse complement strand
GACGCGACCCGACACAACCTGCCAAGCCCCCCTGAATACAACTATTGGGGCAGTCGATCGACTTTACTTTCGTGACCTCAACGAAGTTTTGCGGGGAAAGAAAGTGTTTCTCTTACCCCAACTGTTCCCCTATGAGTCGAGACTGAATCGCTCAAAAAGGACCCGCGAGCTGCTGATTGGTCGTGCATTAATCGATGTCCTGGTAAGTGCCTGATTCATCGAAAACTGCATACTCCGGTCGTCGTTGCTGTTCTGTGAACAGATGATAGCATCCGCAGATGCGGTGTCGTGCGGACGAATGCCGTTTGATTCCGATGCCGCTGGTTTGCCGACAGTTTCTCGCTGAGCATGGGCAACTGGCGGCAATCTGTGATCGATCGTTCGACAGCCACAGAAACGCAGGCCGCCGTGACTGACAACAACCTGACCGACAACATTGCGACCGACGAAACGACACGTTCGCAGAACTTCGGGCCGGAACCCGAACAGGTGGCGCGGTTCATTGAACATTGGGCGGCGTCTGGCGGAGCGGAGCGGGCAAACTTTCCGTCGTTTGCTCACAACCTTTGCGACTTGCTGGCAGTTCCGCATCCCGAACCCACAAAGACCGACGTTTCCGAGAATGTCTACGTCTTCGAACGCGACGTCACGTTCCAGAATCTCGACGGCTCGGCCAGCATCGGGCGGATTGATCTCTACAAGCGTGGCTGCTTCGTACTGGAAGCCAAGCAGGGAAGTGAACAGGCCGAAGCCGACGACTCGCTGAAACTCTCATCCGCGCCGAAAAAGAAGACCAAACGCGGGACCGCCATTCGAGGGACAAAGGGCTGGGACGATGCGATGGTCAAGGCTCGCGGGCAGGCCGAACAGTACGCCCGGGCTCTGCCGACGGACGAAGGCTGGCCGCCGTTTCTGATCGTCGTCGACGTGGGGCACTCTATCGAACTGTTTGCGGAACAATAAGCCGCGCCTGCCGCTTTCCGCTCCAAACTTCCCAAGTGAATACACACCATTCAAAGGCCCCGAAATGGATCCAACGCGAGAACAACGTCTCAGTGAATTCACAGCATGGGCGTCCCAACATATTCGTGGTGACGAGAAGGGTGAGGCTCAGATTTTTCTGGATCGACTATTTCAGGCATTCGGCCAGCCAGGAGTCCTTGATGTTGGTGGTCAAACTGAATTCAGAATTCGTAAAGCCAAGGAAGATGGCGGCGGGACTGCGTTCGCTGATTATGTCTGGAAGCCGACCGTTCTAATTGAGATGAAGAAGCGAGGCCAGAAGCTTGCGAGACATTATCGGCAGGCGTTCGACTACTGGGTTCGGCTCGCTCCGAATCGTCCGAAGTATGTCGTACTGTGCAATTTCGACGAGTTCTGGGTCTACGACTTCGACAGCGCGCAGATCGATACGCCATTGGATGTCGTGCGTTTGGAAGAATTACCGGAACGCTTCGGGCCGTTGGCGTTTCTGTTTCCGACAAACGAAACGCCCGTCTTTGGCAACGATCACGAAGCAGTGACACGTGAGGCCGCCGATCTGCTCGCCGGATGTTTCAATCATCTCATCGCAAGAAAGATCGACCGACCGCTGGCTCAGCGATTCATCCTGCAAATGCTCGTATCACTATTTGCAGAGGATATCGGACTTCTTGAGAAGTACTTCGTCACACAATTGCTTGACGACTGCAAGAATCCCACCGACAGCTACGACCTCATCGGCGGTCTGTTCGTCGAGATGAACACAAAGGGCAGGACATCAGGAGGGCGATACAAGGGGGTCGACTACTTCAACGGCGGATTGTTCGCAGAACCAGCACGCATCGAACTGGACTACGATGAACTGCAATTTCTACGAATAACTGCCAGAAAAGACTGGTCGAAAGTTCGACCCGAAATCTTCGGCACATTGTTCGAACATTCGTTGGGCCATGAAGAACGTCACGCCTTTGGAGCCCACTTCACAGCGCCCGTTGACATCATGAAGATCATCGGCCCGACCATCGTGCAGCCGTGGCAAGACGCGATCGATGGGGCAAAAACACGAAAGGCACTTCGCGAGTTGCTCTCTCGGTTGCAGCATTTCAAAGTACTCGATCCGGCCTGCGGTTCCGGCAATTTTCTGTACCTTGCTTACCGCGAGATGAAGCGTCTTGAGGCCCACTTGATTGATAGGCTCAATGAGTTCTCGTCGTCCAAAGCAGAATCCGGGCAGATGACGCTGGGCTTCGTCACAGCGAGGCAGTTTTACGGTCTGGATATCAGTCCATTTGCGGTGGAACTGGCCAAGGTGACGATGATGATCGCACGCAAGCTGGCAATCGATGAACTACACGTTACTGAAAGGGCCTTGCCACTCGACAACCTCGATGAAAACTTCATCGCGACTGATGCGTTGATCGATTCTGAGGGTGATCCGACTGTCTGGCCGCAGGCCGACGTGATCATTGGCAATCCGCCTTTTCTGGGGGCCAAGCGGCTCAAGCCTGAGCGCGGCCCGGACTACGTCAATGCCGTACGCCGTGCGTATCCCGATGTACCCGGCATGGCCGACTACTGCGTATATTGGTTCCGCAAAACTCACGACCATCTGCCAGCCTGCACGAAGAAAGAACCTCTTTCCGGTCGAGCAGGGCTGGTCGGCACGCAGAACATTCGGAATAACAAATCGCGAGTCGGCGGCCTGGACCACATCGCCGCCACAGGGACGATTATCGAAGCCGTGGACAACCAGCCTTGGTCAGGCGAGGCCAACGTGCATGTATCGATCGCGAACTGGGTGAAGACGCAGACCGCCAAGCTGCTTCCGAGCAAGCGGCGTTTGTGGTTCGCAGTCAAACCACCAGCGGAAAAAAAGAAACTGCGACCGAAAGGTACTGGACCTGCCGCGAAGGAATACGAACTCGATTACAGGGACTGCCAGGCCATCAATTCGTCGCTCTCAGATAAGTTGGATGTATCGACGGCCATGGTGTTGCAGTGCAACACGACCCCTCAACAGACTTTTCAAGGGATTACTCCCGGGCACGCTGGATTCGTTCTTTCACCAGACGGGAAAGCAGATCTGGAACGCCGTGATTCAGTGTCGGTCGATGTCATCCACCCGTATTTGATCGGGCGTGAACTCGTAAGTGGAAATGGCTTGCCATCTCGATTCTTGATCGACTTCGAACAGCGCGACATCCTTCAGTCAAAAGGCTTTGGTGCCGCATTCGATCATGTGGAGGAAACAGTCCTTTCTGCGAGAGCCGCGAAAGCTGAAAAGGGTAAAGATAGTCAGGGCAGGATGAGGTCGCATCACAAACAGTTCCTAGACCGTTGGTGGAAGCTGTCTTATGACCGTGCCGACATGTTAGCCGCGATGCGCTGTCTGAGTGGTCGCTGCATCGTTGCGTCTCGAACGCAACGTTGGCCTTTTGTTTTCGTTTTCATCGAAACGTCAATTCGTCCTGGCGACAAACTACAGGTTTTCATTTTCGACGACGACTACTCGTTCGGGGTGATTCAAAGCAGTGTTCATTGCCTCTGGTATCGTGCAAAGGCAGCACGATTGAAAAATGAACTAGATTACAACTACTCAAGCGAATCGGTCTTCGACACGTTCCCGTGGCCGCAGTCGCCAAATGTGAAGCAGATCGAGGCGGTGGCTACGGCAGCTCGTGAGGTGCGGCGCTTGCGTGCCGAGGCACTCGCACAGATTACAGGTGGCTTGCGCGCGCTGTACCACACGCTGGAGTTGCCCGGAGCGAATCCCTTGAAAGACGCGCACGCTGCGCTCGATTCTGCCGTGCTGGCTGCCTACGGCTTCTCAGCCAAACGTGACCTGCTCGCTCAACTTCTGGAATTGAATCAGGATGTCGCCGACCGCCTGAAGCGCGATGAACCTGTGGTCCCACCTGGCATACCACCGACGTATTCCAAAGCCGAAACTCTGATCACCACGGACTGCATAGAACCCTGAAACTTCAGAGTCGCATTCCTGTTTTCGCCCGAGAAATCGAACCCGGCAAATACGTTTCGGCGTGACCGACGCCCTGGCTGCGTTCCGATCGGGAGGAAGAACGGATGAAAGATGAAAACGTCTCGGATCGGCTGCCGAAAACAGCGGAAGAAAGAGCACTCGCTCAGAAAGCGATCAGTCATCTGCTGACGACGATTCCGGCCCGATGGAAAGACTACGATTCCGGCGACCTCAACGAATCCGAAGAACAGGCCCTGTTCCTGCTGACCGCAGCCGGCATGATTGAACGCAGTACCAGCCTGCGAATGCGTCTAAGAAACCAGCGATCGTCAGTCGAAGCGCAGATTAGCTGCACCGGGATGCGAGGCGGAATTGAGGCTCTCGAACCGCTGTTCGCCGAACTCTGGAACGATTGGGCGGACGATTGGAGAGCATGGAAGGCGGGAGATGCCAAAGAATCACTGTCTGTGCACTGTGAACCGATTCCACCGAGTCGTTGGAGATTGACCAAAGAGGGAGTGCAGGCACGCAAGGAATTGAGGGATGGAAACTTTGGATACGTCGACTCCTATGTTCTGAAATTAGAGCCGTTCAAGCACAGAGATCCCGTTCGCGGACATGGGCGACTGTTGAAAGTGATACGCCCGGAACCGTCGGAAACGACTGAAGCAGAACCACTGGACTTAGCCATTCAGAAATTGGATGCGGACGTGGCCAAGCTGGCGGCTTCAATCTCTGGAAATTTCGACACCGTGTTCGAGAAGTTTGAGCAATTGGAGCAGGCAAAAAAGAGCCGTCGAAAGAAAACTGCGGATAAGAACCCCGAACCGTCCCCTGAAACTCAACGATTCGAGGAGCAGTTCTGGTCGATCTACCGTCAATGCGGCCTGAAAGCAGCCTGCCATGAAATGCGAATCGATGAACGTAAGGGCACAAAGCTCCGCGATAAACTGAAGCAGCGCCAACGTCGCGCGGCAGTAAAAGCCGAGAAAGAGCGACGTGGGACAAAACCGCGTCAAGACTAAATGTGTCACACTTCCTTTCCGAAACCGGTGCGAAACACTGCGAAATCAGGCAGTTCCCTGCGATTGCACGTGGGACAGATTACGTGGGACAGCCATGCTGTCACAAACCGCTCTTAGCTTTCCGTTCGTTGGCAGCCGCTTGTTGAGCTGCCTGATTCGTTGAACGAATACGGGAGGTAATCAGGATGATTGTTCGAGCATCATCGAGTGACGGCGGGACTCGGCTGGCGGTGACGTACCGGGAAGCTGGAGATTCGATCGGCGTCTGTGAGCGAGTGATCTGGCAACTGGTCAAAGACGGCAAGCTCAAGGCCGTTCGCATCGGTCGGTCAGTACGGATTCCAGTCAGCGAGCTGGAACGCTTTGTATCAGCGCCGGCTGAATCAGCGTGACCAGCTGAAATGGCTCGACGGCTTCCGTCGACACCATGAAACGCAAAGGCGGCAGGCCATGACTTGTCGGTCGACCTGCCGCCTTCGATTCAGACTTCCCGATCATCCGACCAACGTCCTGGAAGACGACGGTCTCAATACGGAAAGGGTGCCTGCATGGCATCCCACAATTCATTCGAGGAGGAGGCCGAACGCTGCCTTCTCCGATCAATTCTGCTGAAACCCGACGCTCTGTCGAAGGTCGAACACGTCGAGGCGTCCGACTTCGGAAGTTTCACGCATCGAGCGATCTACGAAACGATTCGAGAACTCGTGACAGACGGAACAGCCATCGACACGATGACTGTCGCGGGCCGGTTATTCAAAGGGGCGTCGGCTGGCATCTTTTGTGACGACGATCATGTTTCGCAAACTTTGACGAGCTGCCTTGAATCGGTCCCCAATGCCGCCCATGCAGACCATTACGCCGCGCAGGTAATTGAAGCGTCGAAGCGTCGCCAGACAATTCGATTCGGTGATGAGCTGGCAGAAGCCGCCCGAAACGGTGGCAACATCGAGGAACTGATTCAGGAACGACTGCCGGGATTAACCGCGCTGGCGAGAGGCGAGCGAAGGCTGTCGTCACGGTTGACGGTTCGCTGCCTGGCAGACGTTGTTCCCCGAAAGCTGGAATGGCTCTGACGGGGAATGTTGCCGTTGGGAAAGCTCTCACTGTTCTGCGGAGATCCGGGACTCGGCAAAAGTTTCGTCACCTGCGACCTGGCAGCGCGAGTCAGTCGTGGCGGAGCATGGCCGAACGGTGACGCCACTCAGCCTGCCGGTTCCGTCCTGATTCTCGCCTGCGAAGACGACGTCGAAGACACCATCCGGCCGCGACTCGATGATGCCGGCGCTGACGTGAGCAGGATTCACGTCATCGACTCCGTTTGTGTACGGAACAAGGAACGGGGATTCGCTCTCGATGCCGATATGCCGTTGCTGAAACGGGAAGTCGAACGGCTCGGAGACGTTCGGCTGTTGATCATCGATCCGATTTCGGCCTACTGCGGAAAAGCGGACACCCATCGAAACAGCGACGTCAGAACGATGCTGGCTCCGCTGACGGAGCTGGCTGCGGAATCTCAGTTCGCCGTTGTTGGCATCAACCATCTGACAAAGGGCGGCGGCAAAGCCGTTTACCGGGGAATGGGTTCGATTGCCTTCAACGCCGCCGCGCGGGCTGTCGTGAATTTCTACCGGGATCCGGAAGACGAAGACCGTCGACTGATCGTCACGACGAAAATGAACCTGACGGCTGAATCGTGCGGACTGGCCTATCGGATCGAAGACGGAGCTGTCGTCTGGGATGACGATCCAGTCGACATGACCGCTGATGAACTCGAAACGCTGGAAGCAGCCGGAGGCGGCAAGGCAAAAGGCGCAGCACGCGAGCGAGCCATCAACTTCCTGCATGCCACCCTGTCGAGCGGGCCTATGGCTTCGACGGAGCTGTTCGAAACGGCGGCAAGTGTTGGCATCAAAAACCAGACGCTCCGTCGTGCTCTGAAAAGCATCGGTTGCATCAACAGTAAAGACGGGATGAAAGGCGGGTTCTCATGGGAACTACCGCCCGAGGCGTTGACTGAACTGTAACACCGAATTCGCAACGTCCCGCAAGCCCTCAGACGATCAGTGGCACACTTCAGGCTTCGAATTTGGTCACATAGACCGAAGATGACCACACTCCAGACGTGGGCAAGTTCGACCGTTCGAGGCCAAGTTCGGCGTTAGAACGGCGTTGGAAGTCATCACCACTCGCGGTATCCTGGCCCGCACAGAGCCGCATTGAATAAACCGAAAGAAGATCAAACATGGCAAGTATCACGAAACAGGCGAACGGCAAGAAGACTGTTCAGTTTGTTGGCGCAGACGGTAAACGTCGAAGCATTCGGCTTGGCAAGATGTCTGTCCGAGATGCTGAGAAGTTCAAGGGTCGCGTGGAAGACTTACTGGCAGCGACGATTGCAGGTTGCTCCATCGATCGCGACACCGCAGAGTGGGTTGCTCGACTGGAACAGGTAATGCTTGATCGTCTCGCAAAGTTGGGGCTGATTCAGGGGCAACAACGCAGAAGTCTGACCATTGCAGAGTGGATCGACGAATACATCACCTCCCGAACGGACCTGGCAAGCCGGACGATCAACAACCTGCGGCAAGCGCAGGGATTCATCATCCGAATTCTTGGAGAACACAAACTCCTGCGAGACGTCACGCCTGGAGATGGCGACGAGTTACGGCGGTCCATGCTGAATTGTCTTGGTGAAAACACTGTTCGACGCCACATGGGCCGGGCAAAGCAATTCATGCGTGCGGCTCATCGGCGAAGGCTGATCGAATCTGATCCCTTTGACGATATCAAAGGTTGCTCCGTACAGGCTGATGAGTCCCGCCTGTTTTTCGTCACACGTGAAATGGCCGACAAGGTCATTGACGCCTGTCCGGACGTTGAATGGCGACTGCTGTTTGCCCTTGTCCGATTTGGCGGCCTGCGGTGCCCTTCGGAGCCGCTCGATCTGACTTGGGATTGCATCGACTGGGATCTGAACCGGTTCAGGGTGAACAAGCACAAGACGAGTACGAGAACTGTCCCAATCTTTCCAGAGATCCGACCTCATTTGGAAGCGGCATTCGAGCAGGCTGAAGAGGGAGCACGATTCGTGATCACTCGTGACCGCAACACCAACGCTAATCTGCGAACGCAATTCAACCGCATCGTCGAGAAAGCTGGCCTGACGCCGTGGAAGAAGCCATTTCAAAACTGTCGCTCAACGCGTGAAACGGAGCTGGCGGAACGGTTTCCGATCCAAGTCGTTACGGGTTGGATCGGAAACTCACCTCGCGTCGCATTGAAGCACTACCTGCAAACGACGGACGCTCATTTCGAGGAAGCATGCAAGCCTGTCGAACCATCGGCTGGCGCGCTGCAGAATCCGGTGCAGTATGATGCCGCAAGTGGCCGTGACGAACCGTCCAACGACCAGGCGAAAACCAGAATTCAGCCGGAAACGAAGCCTTGCGGCCCCGTACTGGACAGAAGATACCCCCGACAGGATTCGAACCTGTGACCCCAGCTTTAGGAAAGCTGTGCTCTATCCAACTGAGCTACGGGGGCTCGAACTTTTATTCGTTAACGAGGCGTCGACTTGTCAGGCGCGTCTCATCTTGCTTTGACACCCGATAGCGTTCGGCACGAATGAAAATGCACTCGCACGGCCGCAAACCGTCGAGTGCCTGGTGTCACCAGTTCAGATCGAGGTGTCACGTGGGTGATTCTACCACGCCGACTGACGCCGTAAAGTCGAGCAACCATCCCGTATCCAGAAGGACTCCGCCCCGTGACTGGTTGATCTTCGTCCTTCTCTCGCTGACGAGCTGTCTTGAGCTCATGCTCAACCCAGTCACTCTTGACCGATGCATCAGACAGGATCAGCACGACGATGTCCCACACGCGTCGTTGACATGCAACCTGCCGATTGATGTCGCCCGAATCACCGGCGGCGGCTCTGCATCGAGTTTGGCAGCGATGAAGTGAGCCCTGAAAGGCACTGGCCAGTTGATCTCGCTCATGGTGATATAAACACTATCGGAAAATAGGTGTATACGAGTCAGAAAGTCCTCTGTACACGCCGTCCGTGAGCCGATGGATTGAGGTAAGAAGAAATCTTCCCAGTCCAATCTCAATTAGCTCATGGAGGAGCGTACGATGTCTCGCAAAAACCAAATCTCTCGCCGCCTGTTTACTGCTGCACTCGTCCTGGGCACGCTGTGCTCACTGCCAACCAACGCCCACGCGACGGGTGAGACCTTCACGTTCGTATTTCAGAGCGCCGATCTGTTTGGAGGCGCGATCTCCATTATCGGCCAGGTGAGCACTGATGGCTCTACGGATTTATCAACGACGACGGTCGAGTTCGAGAACGCAGTCAGCGGGTTTGAAACTCCTGACACGGACGGTTGGTACGCCTTCTCCGGCGCCGCGGACTCTGGTCCTGCAGTTGCAATACTGAAGGACGATCAAGGCGGCGAACTGACCAGGATTACATTCGTTGTAAACTAGACACCAGCGTTCGCTCGACGCAGCGTTCGAATCGAGTGCCAATCATCGGGTCAAGCATATATACGATGCGATGTTGATTGATGATCGAGCCGTCAGGACTTTGATCTTCAATCTTGAGACTACGCAGTGTCACCGACTCAGGTATCACATGTTTGATACTGTCCCAATAACCGGGATTGAGACCAAGTTCGCAACCGCGAGTGAACTCTGACAGAGAGCGTTGCGCCCAATGTCGCTTTGCGTCGTCGTCGCTTGCTTCGAATTTCATGGCCAAGGCAGCATAAAGCTGTGACGCTGCCAGCGACCGCTTTGGGCTTTCAGGGCACTCGTCAATCAGCTTGACCAGATGCTCTGTGTCGAGTTCTTGAGCCAATTCACCCTTGCCTCGAAACTGACAGACCAGCCAATACTGTTGAGCCAGTAGAAAATTAGCTTCTGAAGTGTCTCCCCCCCTCTGGCGAACTTGCTCCAGAACTTCAATTGCTTCTTCAGCTCGACCCGATTGGCTGAGACAGTATCCAAGGTTAGTCTGGACTTCGCGTGTATCGAGACCTGCTTTGATTGCAAATCTAAAGTTCGCCTCGGCCGTCACATAGTCGGTATTGGCAGCCAGGCACAGCCCCTTGAGGGCACGCAGCTCAGGACAGGCGGTATCCGGAATACGCGTTGCGATCAGCGCGGCGCCTGCGTAATCGCCCATCCCGAATTTCGCACGAGCACAGCCGACGGCAGCCCCTTCGTGTTCCGGATCGAGCGTCAGTACCTCAAGAAAGTTCTTTGTGGCCGTCACGAAGTCATCTGCTTCCAAGGCGTCGTAGCCATCATTGAGCGTCGCCTCAACTTGCTCTGCGGTGATGACGTTAGAGCGAGGCGACACGATTGCCAGATAAGGAAACTGCGGCGACGGCTCCAACAGAAACACTGCCGCAAGAGCCACTGCGGACATTGCCATTGTCGCCGTGACTCGTCGACGTGGTGCGGGATTGTCGTCGGGGGTTGCCGCCTGGTTGAGCAGAACAAAGAGATCGGCGGCTGTCTGCGGTCGCTCTTTCGGATTGTAACTCAAACACTTCATAATCACGGAAGCGAAGGCCGCAGGGACGTGCGGGTTTTTTTCGTGAATCGGGCGCGGCCGCTTTCTACGCTGCTTGAGAATCTCGCTGACATTTCCGTCCAGTGGCGGTTCGAATGGGAGTTCACCAGTCAGTAACTGGTAGACGGTAGCGGCCAATCCGTAGATGTCCGTGCGGGGCCCGATGTCGCCTCGCTGCTTCGCGTCGAATGCTCGAATCTGTTCTGGTGCCATGTACGGCAATGTGCCGCCAATATTCGGCGAACTGGACTCAACGTCCCATCGTAGCGACAAATTGAAGTCGATCAGTATTGGCTTACCTTCGGCGGTGACCAGGACGTTGCTTGGCTTGATATCGCAGTGAGCAGTACTCCGGCCATGTGCGGCTGAGAGTGCCTCTGCCAGAGTACTCATGACACTTTGAGCCCACGCGACATAGCTGTTACCCGCCCATGCTGGTGGCGCGAAGAGCAACTTGTTTCGTGATTGAACTTCGTCCCAGACGAAATCCGCAGATGTGGGAACGAAATCGTTTCTGGTGACAGATCGAAGCACATCAGCCAGCGTGGTGCGGCTCTTAAGTGGCATGCGGATCGCGATCAAGTCCGTCCCCGGGACTGCCTCCACGCCCTGCACGACGCCAATGGCACTGTGGACGACTTCGGCGAGCGTGCGTGCTTCATGAGAGCCCTGGCGACGACAGAACTTGATAGCGATTGGCCGGGCATTCGGACTTGAACGGGCAGCGAAGACTCGGGAAAACCTGCCTCCTCCGATTTGCTCCACCAGCGTGTAGTCTCCGATCCTGCTATCAATTTTCGGCCAGAGAGTTTCATCGTCGCTTTGTTGTGATTGCTGATGCCAGCTGCTCAGGTCGCCAACATTGGGCGATTCGTCACTCAGGCCGGTCGCCAGTTCGCCAAGCGACTCTTCAAACTCGAGGTCAGCCAGGAGCATCGATTTCACGGTGGGATACCGTTCCGCATATTCCACCGGCGACAGCTCAGATCCCTGGTCGCGCAGCTGGTAGAAATTCTTGATCGCGATCTCAACCATTCGTTCTTCGTTGATTGGCGCTGAGTCAGAACGGGACACTCGTTGAGGAGCTGCCGATCGCCGGCTTCGAAAAAGAACGTTCATCGATTCCCCCGGACTACTTCCAGAAATGCTCTCTCAATTTCTTCAGGAACCTTCTGATGGAGCGACCGCTGCGGCCCCCTACCAGCTTGGCGACTTCCTCAGTCGTGTGGCCATCCCCGGTAAGCTCCAGTATGCGTTTCTCGGTCTCTGAAAGTCCATCAGATACTGCGTTCAATTCTTCTCTTTGCGAGACAATCGTGCTTGGCGTGAGGCCCCCTTCGTCCGTGAGTGCGTCGAGGGTGTCGGAGTGAGTCGGCCTCTTCGCGGCAACGCTCCGTCGCTCGTAGTCGACCAGTTTGTCTCGACTCATCTTGAGCAGCAAGCGTTTGAGGCTATCAAGGCTCGTGATTTCCAACCCATGCGATTGGTCGGCGACCTTCTTGTAAAATCCAGCGAGTACTGACTGAAGACAATCGACCGTCTCGTAGAACACTTGGATTTGAGCACGTTGCGTTCGTCTCCGGCGACGGATCGCCCGCAGGAGCTGTGGTTCACACTGGCTGACAAGAAGCTGAAGTTCGTTGGGATCTCCGGAGCGAGCCCTTGCCAGCAAATCCCCAAAGTTTATGCAGTCGTCCATCGTGAGCAGTCTCTCGTATGGCGAATTCCCGATCAACGAAACAGATTGCCGACTGAAATTCACGGCGTCAATGTCGTAGAGGTCAAATTTCCAGTTGTCACACGATTTATTTGTTCAGGATCGCAAATTTCACGAAATTTTAAGAAACAGCCGCATTTCCTGGCCAAAATTCGTCCCCCAATACGGCAGATATAGATGAGGGCATCATGTTTGCGAAGCTCCACCCGCGTGGCCTGGCCCGTCGGTGGTGCTTAGCAGTATTTGACTGACAATCCGATTGGGCGAAAGCAGGCGGGCAGGCCTGGTCAATGGTGAGGGGACGTTTTGGGTAGTCGCAAAGGCACGTCCCACCCAGTGATGAGAATGCTCTTTATCGTAGGCGGACGAGAAAACGGCAGGGGCGGATCAACACCCTTAGGATCAGTCCCGAAATAGATTCCCGATTTCCGTAGCCTTGTTTGACCCGAAGCCGCAGGCGATGGTGTTTTGAATGCGTGCCGGCGTCTGAAACACCATCGCCTGCGGCTTCGGGTCAAACAA
>Ga0316208_1002988_pt1 | contig 12840 bp, 10 predicted proteins | sample 3monopyrite_MG_FD_204944 | JGI IMG/M metagenome (GOLD analysis project Ga0316208, IMG submission 204944) | Microbial mat bacterial communities from mineral coupon in-situ incubated in ocean water Damariscotta River, Maine, United States -... | ecosystem: Environmental > Aquatic > Marine >... | reverse complement strand
ATGAAGAGTTGAAGTTGAACGAAGTCGTTGCCGAGCCGAGCTGGTTGAAAGTTGAACTTGAGCCTGCCCCCGGCGATGGCGACGTTCGCCGATATCGACTGATGTTGAAGTTTCCGGCGGGACTGCCGTCAATGGTCCGGACCTCTGCGGCTCCAGCGAAATTGACGCTTCACACAAATCACCCTGATGCAGAGATTCTTAAACTGAAAGCGACGTTTGTCGTCAAGGATTAATCATGCGTGCCAGTTCATGGATTGGACTTTCGACGGCAGCCTTGCTGGGGATCTGTTTCTCAGGTTGTTCGAACGATGCCAGCGATGGAGGTGTTGACGCTCCGCTGGCGACACCAAACGCGGATGTTTCTGCCGCAGATTCCGTGACTCATTCCGGACCGCCTGATACTGCGTCGGCTGAGGCGGAAACAGCTGAAACGGAAACGGGCGATGGTCCTACTGTCGCGAATTCCGATCCAGCCTTCGGTCCATACTGCGACGGCTGGGAAAAGCCGGCGGTGATTATCGCCGCGACGGGCCAGATGCACGGGTACTTCGAGCCGTGCGGTTGCTCGGATCCGCAATACGGAGGCGTGTCTCGCCGAGCAGAACTGCTCAGGCAACTGGAAGCACGCGGCTGGCCGGTCATCCCCGTCGACCTCGGCGGAACGATGAAGCGAGTTCGGCAGCAGAGCCAGTTCAAGTTCCAAACGCTGCTGGCAGCTCTTAAGGACATGAAGTATCGGGCGCTTGCTCTCGGTACCGAAGAACTTCAGTTGGGAGCGGGCTGGCTGCTTTCTCAACACGTACCGCATGACTCGGACCCGAATCTGACGCTGTCGTTTCTCGCTGCCAACGTCGTTCTGTTTGGAATGGCGGATCTCGGCACGCCGGTGCATCATCGCGTTGTGCAGGCGGGCGATCAGAAGATTGGTCTGACCGCGTTCTACGATCCAAAACTGCTCGACGGCAGCGTCAACCTCGATCCTGATACCGTCAAGGTTCTCGATTCTGTCGAGCCGCTGAAGAAAGCGATCGCGGCGTTGCAGGCCGAGAAGGTCGACTTGATCGTGCTGCTTTCGCACTCGCGTCTGTCAACGTCGAAGGAACTCGCAAAGAAGTTCCCCGAAATTCCGTTGATTCTCAGCACCGGGCCGATCGAAGAGCCGCTCACCGACAATCCGCTGAAAATCGGCGAGACCACGCTGGTCACTGTCGGCCACAAAGGAAAGCACGCCGGCCTGGTCGGTTGGTACCCGGCTGCGACCGATGAGAAGTTTCAATTTGACCTGGTCAGGCTCGACGGGAAGCGATTCAAAGACGACCCGCGGATGATCGAGCACATGAAATTTTACCAGGACATGCTGAAGGATTCGCAACTTGCCGAAACCGAACCGGCGTTGCGACATCCCAGCGGCGCGAAGTACGTCGGCGCTGAAAAGTGCGGCGAGTGTCACACCAAAGCCTTTGCCAAATGGAGCGAAACCGGCCACGCCTCTGCCTTCGACAGTCTTCGCGAAGGCCGGCGAGGAATCCCGCGGATGTTCGACCCTGAGTGCCTCTCCTGCCACGTGACAGGTTGGCATCCTCAGCAGGTTTTGCGATACGACTCGGGATACATCAACGAAAAACTGTCCGCACATCTGCTCGGCAATCAGTGCGAAAACTGCCACGGCCCCGGCAGCAAGCACATCGAACTCGTCGAGAACGACGATCTCGAAGCGGCCCGCAAACTGGTCAAAGTGACGTTGAAGCAGGCTCAAACATTCTGCTACGACTGCCACGACCTCGACAACAGCCCGCACTTCGTCTTCGAAGAATACTGGCCGGAAATCGCGCATCCGGGCCTCGACTGACGATCGGTCTGCATTGTCGGGAACCCGCTCGCAGAAAAACTCGGACAAGTTCTGGTCAACCGACATGACATCGACAACGCCGCCTCTGGAAAACAGGCCAGCCGCGCCGCCGACCGATCTGCGCGAGCTATTCCCCGCGCTGCACCTGCTTCGCGCCTCCGGCCTGGCGATTGATCCTCGCAAAATGTTCCTTGGTGGCCTCGCACTGGTGTTCCTGGCGTTTGGCGACTGGCTGTTTGCGTTTCTGCCATTTGTGCAAAGCGTTGGTTCGATTCACGTCACGATCGGAAGCGAAACCTCTGTCGTCACACGCTTGCTTGGTTGTGCGGGCATCGTGACTCGCCCACATATCGATGTCTGGCTGTCCTGGGACGCGGCGGCGTTTGCACTGCTCACGCCGATTCGCACGCTGATCGAACCAGCGCGTGTAATTTTTAGTGTGGCCCCCTCGTGGTCGAATCTGGCGTTTGCATGGACGCAACTTCTGTGGGCACTGATTGTCTGGTCGTTTGTCGGCGGTGCTTTGTGCCGGATGAACGCGTTGCAGTTCGCGACTCGAAAACGCATCGGCGTAGCAGCGGCCCTCAAGTTTTCGCGACGGCAATTGATCGGTTACCTCGTCGCGCCATTTCTGCCGTTGAGTGCCGTTTTGATCCTGCAAAGCTTCAACTGGCTGCTCGGCTGCCTTGCCGGTCTGGCCCCGTCGGCAGGCAGTATTGCACTCGGCGTCGGATGGGTCGTTGTTCTGTTTACTGGTTTCCTCATGGCGATGTTGACCGTCGTCATTGCGGTCGGCTGGCCATTGATGATTGCGGCGATCAGCACCGAAGACAGCGACGGATTCGACGGCTTGAGTCGCGCTTTCGGTTACCTGTTCGATCGTCCCTGGCACGCAGGCCTGTTCGCCGTTTCAAGCCTTCCGATCTTCGCCGTGTCCCGTTTGCTCATTGCCATTCTGGTTGGTCTGGCGATTTCTCTGGGAGCCGAAGCTGTTGAACGCGGCTCTGAATCAACCATGACGACTGATGGATGGAATTTCAGTCTGGAGTTTGGGCGACAGGGCGTCGCCAGTCCGGCGGGAATCGTCGCCGACCGACTCGATGCGGCGCTGACAAGAGGCCGTGGATTTGCATGGCCCGGCAACTTTGGCGACAAAGCTTTGATTGCCTGGACGCTGATCCCCGCGCTGCTTTATGTCGGGTTCGGACCGTCGTTTTTCTGGTCGGCGACAACGGTGAGCTATTTCCTGCTTCGACAATCCGACGACGGAACGCCGCTTGATGCCGTTGTGGACTGGCCTGAGAAGGTTGGGCCCGAAACGCCCACTGAGTCTGAGGAGACGCCCTCGACCGAAACCACGCCTTAAGGACCTGTCCAGAAACAAAACCGTGCTTCTGTAGCCTGACTCTCCGAGTCGGGGCTGTTTGTGAGGACTCGACTCAGAGAGTCGAGCTACCAAAAGACGGAATCGATTTTGGAGCGGTACTAAGGCGAGAGTTAACCATTTCGAGATGCCGCGTCGGCGATCAGTCGGCCGGTTTGCCGCGATCAACGAGCAGGATTCCAAAGATCGTCAGCCCACATCCGATGATCAGTGGCCACGTCGTCGGCTCGGCAAACAGCATGACGCCGCCGATGGCACACATCGCGTTCTGCGATGCGTTCAGAATGTTGAGAAAGGTCACCGAAATTCTCTTCAACGAGCCCGCCACAGCGAAGAAAGCAGCGGCGTTCATGACTCCAGCACCGATGATGGCCGGCCAGTGCCCTTCTGAAAGAGCAAAGAGTTTTGCGGGACCGTCCAACAGGAATGCGTGAGCGGTCATAGTGACAGCTCCGGTCGTGCTGAGAACCACCAGCGACGACGGTATCGTCAGCGTGCCGGTCACCAGTCTTCGGACAACGACGCCCGTCGCACCGTAGGCGATTCCCGACACGGCGGCGGAAACAATGGCCAGAGTTGTGGTGAGTAACGAATGTTCGTGCCCCATTGATGTGGTGGCGGATCCCGCACCACTGCTCAGCACGGCGACGGACACGATCAGAATTCCGATTGCTCCCATCGTCTTACGGGAAATTTCTTCTCCGCAAACCAGGCGCGACATCCAGGCTCCGGCGATGATCAACATCGAAAAGCAAATCGGCACGGTGACAGCCAGGCCACCCAAACTCAGCGACCACTGAAACATGAAGTTTCCGGCGTACTGCATGACCAGCCCGACGAGAATCAGTCGCCAGATCATCCGCGCCGGAGGCAGCCCCGGTTGGCCTTTCGACCATTGCACAATGATCATGAACCAGGCAATCAACGCTGCCGGGATCGCTTTGTTCGCCGTGACCCAGATCGCCCAACCCGGATCGTTCGGAATGGCCAGTTGTCGCAACGCCAGGTTTGCTCCGGAGTACCCCACGGCAGCGCAGATTCCCAACAGGATTCCCATCCCCAATTCGTCGTGAATTTGACGCGATCGACTTTCCGGCTGCGTGTCTTCGATGTCTGCCAGGTTTGAGCCATCGGGCAAGGCGACGGCACAGCCAGCCGGCCCGGCTTTTGAGTCAGGATTCGTGGCGATGGCCTCGTCGTCAGACATTTAGCAGCTGATCCGGCGTGAAGAGTTCGGTAAGGTCCGCATCGAACGGTTTTAAGAAGGTGGGAGTCTTTCGGGGCGACAGAACCCGGACACATAACCAACGGCGAATGTTCGACTATTAGACTCTTCCGTCGTCAGGCATGCGAGTACGTCGTAATTCGCCATGCTTCTTTTAGCCACAAGAAGGCACAAAGGCCGCAAAACCCAATGCTGAGTTCTTGCGACTTCTGTGCATTCTTGCGGCGATCGTTTTAGTTGCGGTTATGCAGCTTTGAGTATCGGCAAGTATCAGAACAGATTTGGCGGCACGTGAGAACCATCACGTCCCGCTCGCCGCACAACTGAAACAACTGGCTGGAGCATCGAAGAACAAGATGGATCGCACTCAACACTGGAATCAGCGTTACGAAACCGGCAGCACTCCGTGGGACAGCGGGCTGCCGTCGGCTGAACTCCGCCGCGTCATCGCCGAGGCGGGCATTCAACCCTGCCGTGTCCTGGAACTCGGCTGTGGCACCGGCACCAACGCGATTCTGCTCGCTCAACTTGGTTTTGAAGTGACGGCTGTTGATCTGTCGCCGCTCGCGATCGAACAGGCCGAGGCGAAGGCCCAGCAGACCGGAGTTGAAGTCGCATGGATCTGCGGCGACGTTTGTTCGATCGACAGGCCGGACGAAGCATTCCCGCTGGTTTTTGATCGCGGCTGCTTTCACTGCATCCGTCGAGACGTCAGCGTCGACGCGATTCTGCAAACGCTCGAACGAGTGACCGCAGCCGGATCGCAACTCATCGTCTTCACCGGAAACGCGAACGAAAAACGTGAGCACGGTCCGCCGGGACTCTTCGGAGATGACATCCGAACGGACCTCGGCGACCTGTTTGAAATCAACCATCTTCGGCCGTTCTACTTCGAGGACGCAGGTGGCGAACAAGGACCGCTTGGCTGGAGTTGTCTGTTGACTCGACGATAACTCTCGTGACGTATTTGCCGGTGGTTTCCTGGAAAGCTCGCCGCCTCTTAGAATGCCGGTTTTCAACTCGGTAGCGGAGCATTCTGGGTGGCTTTGATTGATCTCGACATAACGATTGAACGTGGGCAAATCCCTGACTCGATCGACAAATTCCTGCACGAAGCGAACCTTCGAACGGAAGACTACCTCAATCACAGCCGAGTCCGTCCCGGCAGTTTCGTGCCGTCGGATTTTGTCGTCGCTTACTACGCGCTGAAGACGGTGATTGAAAAGAACCTCGCGCCCGGACGGCTGTTCTGCGAGTGGGGCAGCGGCTTTGGAGTGGTCGCTTCGCTAGCGTCGCAACTCGGGTTTGATGCCTGCGGAATCGAGATCGAAGAAACGCTGGTCGACGCAGCTCGCGATCTGGCAGACGCTCATTATCTTGACGTCGAGTTTGCTCAGGGCAGCTACATTCCGGAAGGCGCCGACGAAGCTTCTGGCGGAGATCAGGATCGCGAAGGCTTTGTCTGGGATGTCGAAGGCAACGACGCTTACGACGAGCTGCAGATCGGGCCGGACGAATTCGACGTCGTCTTCTGTTACCCGTGGCCGAGTGAAGAAGAAGCGACGGGACGGCTGTTCGACTACTGTGCGTCCGAAGGAGCGTTGCTCCTGACCTACACCCAACTGGACGACATTCGGATCCGCCGCAAGGAAGGCCCAGCAAATGACGAGTTCTGATAACTCATAAATTTGGGCTTTCCAACCGTTAGTCCAATGCGTCGTCGCCAAGGCTGACATTGGTGCGACTTTTTTGCCACAGAGAACACAGAGGTCACAGAGTTTTTTGTTGAGTAACTCTTCTCTGTGGCCTCTGTGATCTCTGTGGCTGAAATCATTCACCGTCAGATCGACCGGCTGTCTCGAACAATATCCGTGGTTTTAAAACGGTTTTCCTGAGGAGCGTTGCGTGTCATTGCGTGTTGTCATGCTGGGAACGGGATCGTTCGCTTTGTCGACGTTTCGGGGGTTGTACGGAACATTTCATGAGGTCGTCGGCTTGGTTACTCAACCGGATCGAACCGGACGCGGGCATCACAAACACGTCAACCCGATGAAGGAGCTGGCGACTGAGCACGGGACTGCCGTTTTTCAGCCGGCCAAAGCGAACGAACCCGAATCGCTGGAACGCTTGCGCGAGTTCAACGCCGACCTGTTTGTCACCGCGGCGTACGGCCAGATTCTGTCAGCCGAGCTGCTGAGCATTCCGAAACTCGGCGCAATCAATGTTCATGCTTCGTTGCTGCCGAAGTATCGAGGCGCCGCTCCGATTCAATTCGCGATTATTAACGGCGAAACAGAAACCGGCGTCACGATCTTTCGCATCGAACCAAAACTCGACGCTGGCCCGGTTCTGGGAGTCGTGAAAACGGCCATCGGCGAAAAGGAAACGTACGGAGACCTGCAGGACCGACTGGCAGAACTCGCGGTGCCGCTGACGTGCCAGGTTGTTGACGACCTTGCGGCGGGCACGGCGGATGAATCGATGCAGGACGCGAGCCTGGTCACAAAGGCGCCGCGTCTGAAGAAAACCGACGGGGCAATTCCCTGGAACAAGTCGTCGCGGTTGGTCGGCTGCCACATTCGAGGCGTTCAGCCATGGCCGAAGCCGTCGACTGTGCTGCATGCAGGAGATGCTTCTCTACGACTGCTCGTGCTGGATGTCGAGCCGTCGGATCAGGCTATCACCGGAGAACCAGGTACGGTCGAGGTCGTCGACAGGAAACGTTTGTTCGTAAAAACGGAAGACGGAAGCGTTGAACTGCTCTCGCTTCAGCCGGAAGGCAAGCGACCGATGAGTCCCGCCGAGTTTCTTAACGGCAAGACAATCTCAACGGGCGATCGCTTTGAGCTTCCGGCCGAGTTGACGTAGTTTCAAAGTTTCAAACATCATTTTGCGACGGAACATTCGCCGAGGTCACCGATGAAAACTGCAGCCAGTGTCGTAATCGTGATTGTCCTGACGGCTCATTCACTTTGCCAAAGTGCGGAGCCGTGGCAGCGGCACACGATCGACAACTCGTCGCGAGGTGCCGACGGGGTTCGCATGGCGGATGTCAACGGCGACGGACATCTCGACATCACGACCGGTTGGGAAGAAGGCGGCGTGATCCGTGTTTACCAGAATCCCGGCCCGAGCAAGGCTGCCGCGAAGTGGCCGGCAGCAACCGTCGGCACAGTGAAGTCACCGGAAGACGCGGTTTTCGCGGACCTGGACGGCGACGGAGCAGTGGATGTAGTCAGCTCGTGCGAGGGGAAAACTCGCACGATGTTCTTTCACTGGGCACCGAAGTCGCCGGATCAGTATCTCAAGGCTGATGCGTGGAAGACGGAAGCGGTGCCGTGTACGGCGAAGCAGCAGTCCTGGATGTTTGCTCTGCCGTTGGATGTTGATGGTCGAAACGGCATCGATCTGATCGTCAGCTCGAAGGGCGAGAACGCTTCGATCGGGTGGCTGGAGTCGCCGACGGATCCGCGCGACGTGTCCGCGTGGAAATATCATCGATTGAGAGATGCCGGGTGGATCATGTCGCTCGTCGCGTACGACATGGACAACGACGGAGATCTGGACGTCGTCGCCTCCGACCGGAAGGGCAGCAAACGAGGTGTGCTCTGGCTAGAGAATCCCGGCAAAGAAAATGCGGCAGCCCGTGCGAATTGGATCGACCATTCGATCGGTGGCGCAAGTCGCGAAAACATGTTCCTCGATGTGATCAGCTATCGAGGTAAGTCGGCGGCGGTTCTGTCCGCGGTAAAGCCCGCTGGACTAATTCGGTTTCAGCCGTCCGTGGTTGGAGGCCCGGCAAGAGCGTCGGCCACGATCGAAGGTACTGGCTGGAGCAGCTTCACGATTGAGATTCCCGGCGAAAAGCTTGGCACAGGGAAATCAATTAGATTCGCGGATGTGAACCTCGACGGAAACGAGGACTTGGTTTACTCGTGCGAGCAGGCCAAAGGTGCTAAGCACGGAGTCGTCTGGTTGGACATGACTCCTGACGGCCTCAAGATTCGCCCTGTCAGCGGCCCGGAAGGTGTCAAGTTCGACTTGATTCAACTGGTCGATCTGGACGCCGACGGCGATCTCGACGTCATCACTTGCGAAGAACGAGCGAACCTCGGCGTCTTCTGGTACGAAAATCCAACGAGATAACCTCGGCAACGAAGCACTTAACCGGGCAGCATGCGCCCGCCGGTTTTCATGAAGTGTTCGGCCAGTTCGAGGACCGGACCTTCGATTCCGTTTTCCGACATGTTCTGCAAGGCGGCTGCGACGTCGTACTCGACACGACGGAATGAGACTTCGCCGTCTTCGATCACACAGTAGGCGGCGCGAGGATCGCCGTCTCGAGGTTGACCAACGCTGCCGGGATTGATGACTTTGGTATCGCCAACGTCGACACAAAACTGAGTGTGCGAATGCCCGACGATGACATAGTCCGCTTCGACGCCCTGCAGCCGGGCTTTCCATCCTTCCGAGTCGTCTTTCAGATACTCGTCGAAAGGGTCTCGCGGCGTGGCGTGAACGAGGTAAAAGATCTTCCCGTCCAGTTCGACGCGTCTTGTTACTGGCAGCCGGCCCAAAAACTTCAGATGAGAATCGTTGAGCTTTTCCCAATGGACCGGCCGAGCCATCCCCGCCAAACGCGAAAGGCCCGTCTTCTTTTTGACAGGAATTCGCTGCGCGACGGCGTGATCGTGATTTCCTCGAATTGCCGCATGGACGTTCTTGCGGACCCACTCGATGCACGGAACCGGATCGGTCGCGTAGTCGACAAGGTCGCCAGCAAACAGGCACGCATCAAAGGATTCGTCAATCGCCTGCAGCGCCTGCCAGTTTGAATGAATGTCTGCGATGAGAAGAATTTTCATTGCCAGCGATATTCTTCAGTCGAAACGCCTGCGCGACGTGCCGACGAAAATTGAGCGAAGATGAATCTGCAGCGTGATTTGCAGCAGGGCCCGATCACAAATTCCATGCTACCGACATCGTTCTCGGGACGCGAATCCGTTGCCACCGGATTTATTCTGCCGCCCAGCAGATTTCAAACAACCGTTCTGATCGATCCGATTCTCATGTTCCGCGACGGGCAACGCGTGCATCCGCTATGGCTGACGGCGGCGTGTTCGCAGCGGCGATGGCGAAGGACCACAACTGGTGACGGGCATTGCCCAGGCCCGATACAAAACTGCAGCAACCGACGAAAATCTTACGCCAGAGATTCGCAACGATGAGCCATCCTCGCACCCGTGAAGCATATTCCGCAGAGCCCGGTCAGAGGTCGCTTTGGATTCTCGATCCCGCACGTGATCTGTTGCTGTTTGTCGCGACCCCTCTGTTGATCCTGCCGCTTGCCTGGGCGATTCGTGCATCGGCGTCCGATCAGTTTTTCGCATTGGTCGTCGCCGCGTTCGGACAGGTCGGTCACAACCTGCCGGGATTCATCCGCGCGTATGGCGACCGTGATTTATTTCGGCGATTTCGATTTCGATTCATCGTCGCGCCGGCACTGTTGGGGGCGGCGTGCCTGTTCGCTGCCTTTTACAATATCCACGCGTTGATTCTGGCGAGCGTGGCGTGGGCGATTTGGCACGCCCTCATGCAGACCTACGGGTTTATCCGCATCTACGCGGCGAAGGCCGGTGAGACTTCTGCGTTCGACCGTCGGCTCGATTTCAGTATCTGCCTGCTATGGTTCAGTGGGGCGATTCTACTGAACGAGAACCCGCTGATGCTGATGCTCAGCCGCTGGTATCGCTGCGGAGGGTTTCTGATTCCGGCGAGTTGGATCGACAGTCTGCAGGGGATCTGGTGGGGGCTTCTCGCCATCGCGACGGGTCTGTGGATCGTTCGCCTCGGCTTCGGGTTTCTGAAAGGTGCGCCGCCGAGCCCTGTCAAAATTCTCGTGACGGTTTCCAGCATCGGCTTCTACTGGTTCGCGTACTCGATCGCCGGAAACATCCTTGTTGGCGCCGCAATGTTCGAAGTTTTCCACGATGTGCAGTACCTGGCGATCGTCTGGTTGTTTAATCGCCGCCGAGTCGAGCAGTCCGACAACGCCGGAGCGTTCTTTAAGTTCGTCTTCGGACGCAGCGGTGCGTTGATCGGGATCTACGTCGGTCTCTGTTTTGCCTTTGGCAGTTTCCGCTTTCTCGAACACGGACTCGCCGACGGGACGGCCAGGAATGTCGTCCTGGCATTTCTTGCGACGTCGGGGTTGCTCCATTACTACTACGATGGTTTCATCTGGAAGATTCGCGACACCGACACCAGCCAGGGACTTGGGTTGAGCAACGCTCGCGGTTCGTTGCTCGATGTTCCGGCTTTGCTGCATGCTGGTAAGTGGGCGATTGGTCTGACGCCCGTGCTCATCCTGACGCTGATGGAGATCAACTCGCCACCGAACGCCGCGCAGCGAAGCGTCAACCTGAGTCTCTCCTTGCCGAACAGCCACGCGGCTCAGTTGGAAGCTGGCGAGAAGCTGGCCGCGAATGATCGACTGACGGAATCGGTCATGAAGTTTCAACGTGCGCTCGAGATTGAACCTGCCGATCATCCGACACGCGTGCGCCTTGCAGAAGTCCTGCATCAACGAGGCCGGATCAATAACGCGTTGCAGGAATGCGCTCTGGTCATGCAAGTTCAGCCGGACAACATAGAGTCGCGACTGCTGGCGAGTCGACTGCTGGCAGAGTCAGGCAACCCAGCGGCCGCCGAGACGCAACTTCGAGAAGTACTTTCGCGCAAGCCGGACCTCGTCGATGCACGCACGAATCTGGGCATCGTTCTGGCGACAGTTGGGCGACTTGATGAGTCAGTGACAGAATTCAGCCGGTCGTTAAAACTTCGCAGCGACCCGGACACGCACTTCAACCTGGCTAACGTGTTGGCTCAACAGGGCAGTCGCGACGAAGCCCAGAGACACTATCGACACGCGTTGGAGTTGCGACCTGATTTCGCGGCCGCCGATCAGGCTCTCTCTCGACTTCGCCTCGAAAGCCAGCCTCCCGGCACGCTTTAGAGGACGAACGGAATAAGTGTGCCACTGGCTTTGCGAGTGCCCCTTCGATCGGCGTTTGAAATATATCCGCACTGGCAGAGCCAGTGGCACACGTTTGGACTGGCGAGTCTGTCGCCTCTCAACGGGCAGCGTCTCGTTGGTAAGCGTTGCTTTCGATCAGGAACGTCCCCTGCTACAAGATCCGTTCGTTGGCGATTGGTCAATCGCCGTTTGACGTCATGCCGAACGGAGAGTTTTCTGATGAGATATCTTTGCGGAATTTCGCTGCTGGCAATCGCTTTGGGACGAGGGTTGTTTGCAGCGGACGCGCTTCCGGTCGCGAGTGACACTCGACTGAAATTCGAAGGCAAAGTCGCTTTCGTCGAAGGACCCTCCTGGCACCCGACCGGGAACGTCTATTTCAGCGACATTCCCAACGAGCGGATCATGCGCCGAGATCGCAACGGCGAGATTCACGTCTTTCGAACATCGTCCGGTTTCACGAACGGAACCTGCTTCGACCTTCAAGGTCGGATGATCTGCTGCGAAGGCGGTGGCGCTCCAAGCAAACGCCGAGTCACTCGGCTGGAACTCGATGGTACGATCACCGTCCTGGCTGACAGTTTTGAAGGCAAGCGGATCAACTCGCCCAACGACTGCACGATCGATGCGAAGGGACGCGTCTACTTTACTGATCCCCGATATCGCAGTCGTGCCGGTCTTGAGCAGGTTGATGCGGACGGTCGGGAAGTCGAAGGTGTTTACCGAATCGACGACGTCGGCAAAGTGTCGAGAATCCTGGCTCACGCAGTGCAACGACCGAACGGCATCGCCATTTCTCCGGACCAGAAATTTCTCTACGTCGCCGATAACAAGAACGACCAACCGACTGACAACCGCAAGCTTTGGCGTTTCGATCTGAAGTCCGACGGTAGCGTCGACAAGGCCAGCCAGAAGCTCTTGTTCGACTGGGGCAGCGACCGCGGTCCCGACGGCATGGCGATTGATTCTCTGGGGCGGCTGTACGTGACGGCGGGATTTAATAATCCAGAACCGCCCGCTCAGACGGCCAACAAGTTCAAAGCGGGCGTCTACGTCATCACTTCTGATGGGAAACTCGTTCAGTTTATCCCAGTCCCGACTGACATGATCACGAACTGTGCCTTCGGTGACGACGATCTCAAGACGCTGTACATCACCGCCGGCCACAAGCTGTGGAGCATCCGCACGGGAGTCGTCGGACACGTTGAGTGGCTGCGAAAGTAAGGAATAGTCCTGAAATAAGTTCCTTGTTTGACCGGAAGCCGAAGGCGCCCGCGTTTCAGACGCTGGCACGCATTCAAAACACCATCGCCTGCGGCTTCGGGTCAAACAAGGCAACGGAAATC
>Ga0316208_1002985_pt1 | contig 12848 bp, 4 predicted proteins | sample 3monopyrite_MG_FD_204944 | JGI IMG/M metagenome (GOLD analysis project Ga0316208, IMG submission 204944) | Microbial mat bacterial communities from mineral coupon in-situ incubated in ocean water Damariscotta River, Maine, United States -... | ecosystem: Environmental > Aquatic > Marine > Coastal... | reverse complement strand
AATCCATCAATAAAACTTGTACTACCGGTATACTCTGAGTTGGTAATGTAAGCAGAGTCGTTTGATAGTTCCCTTATTGAGTATGAGATGGTTTCACGGAAATAACTTCCCAATGAGTCGTTAGAGGCAAATGAAACTTGATATACGTTGTCTTCTACAACTAAAGCGTCAGAGATGATATTGAGTGTTGCATATCCGGTTCCGGAACCTGTGGTAACTGAGCTTAAATCAACTGTAGAACCACCTTCTTGATAACCCGCTGCATAAGTTGTTGGAGTAACAACTGCTGCATTTTGGGAGGTACCGGTTACATTTCCTGCAATATCAACGGCAATTCTGAATACGTTTTCTTGTGGATCTAACCCAAAATCTTCTCCTTCTGCTGCCGGAACGCCTCTATCGTAAGCAACAATTGCGTAGAAATAACGCTTTCCGTTTGTTACGTCATTATCCAGATAGAAAAATTCTAAACCAGTATTTGAGCCCAAGTCATAAACTGCATCACCTTCAAGAACAGGAATAGGTCCTTGGAATGTATTTTCAGTACCATCAATATTTTCAGCTAAATCCCATTGTTCGATTGGCTTGTAAAACGTTGCTGTACCGTTAATATCAGTAATTGTTCGTGCATCAGTAAGGATATTATTTGTTCCTTTATATAGCTTATACCCTTCAAAATCGAATTCTTGTAAGAACCTATCGAAGCTACGAACCGACAACGTATCCCATGCAAGTTGAACTTGATTATCACCTGTTACAACCGCAGTAAATGTTGGGGTAATTGGTGGTTGGGCGAAATTATAATCCGAGTTATAGATACTTTGAACTGTTCTTCTGTTCTTAAAGAAATCCGCTTCATTTTCACCAAAAATCCATGCTGTTGAAAAGAAATCAGATGATTTTCTTCCTTCAATATTGTTATCAGCAAAAAGCTCAACTTCACCTGATGTAAATAGAATAAATGGTTCATCATCAGCTACTGAAGAAGGCTCAACGTATTCAGGGTTTGAAAATAGAGTAAGTTCGATTCGAGCGAATAACCAGGTATCGTCTAATAGGTTTCTACCTGCCTCATAAAATGGTCGAGTATTTAAATCAAAACCCGTAAGACCAATTTGATCAGACTCATCCACATCGAGTGTGTTATAATTTGGTTCGGATTCATTTATTGTACTATTAGGAATACCATCACCTTCCCCAAAATCAGGACCTTCATAATCCAGATCAAATGGACCCAATCCATCAAGACCGATGTCACTATTTAGTAGTTCGCCGGAATCCCAAATACCGTTGTTGTTATTATCTATGAAACCAACCCAATCCAAATTTTCATCCGTGGTAAACCATCTACCCGCAGCGTAAGCTGGTCTTTCCTCAATAGTCTCCCCATAAAATATTTCAAACTGATTTACATCATATTCACTTGATGTGTATGCGAGGATATCAGCTTGGTTGGTGAACAACATGTAATTATTGTCAAATCTTGACTCATCTGTTATTCCATCAAGATCATCATCCACCATGTTTTCATCATTCGCGGGAGATTCAAGGAATGCAAAGCCAGTATAGCCTAATTCGTATTGGGTATCTCCGGCGTTGGTTGGTTCACCAATACCATCCGCATCCCAACCAAATACTAAATCAAGGAAGGGGTCATAAGTCGCATTATCATCATCTTCTTCACTTCCCAAGCCATAATCAACGATTTGTGAAAAGAACAGACGTTCTTGATCACTTTCACTACGATTAAATACTCGGTATATAATAAACATTACATCCTCTGCAAGAATGTTCGCCCACTGAAATAACCGAATTTGTGTTTGTAGCCCTAAACCACCTTGTGTTGGGTCTTCATGTGGACTTGGGAAATAAACACCTAAAGAGCTATGCGCTCCTGCTTGAAAGCCATCTGCGCTGGATAAATCCTCTTGGCCCCATGCGTATTCCAAATCAGAAAAGTCATCCATAATATAATAGGACTCAAGATCTGCATTTGGTAACCTGCCATCACGACCATTCCAAGTGCCCGGCCAACCCGGATCATCTGCTACATTCAATCTATCGGGCCAAAACTGAGGCCAAGACGCTTTATTGTTTGAAAGAGCCGGAACTGGTGCAGCCGCTCCGGTAACCGGATCTGTTCTTAGAGGATTATGAAATCCCGGAATTGGTAACCAGCCCCATAATACACCAGTATAAGGACTGTTTCGCTTTCCAAAAGTTCGATAATTAATTAAAACCGGATTTAGGGTCGTATCCGGATTAAGACTAAAATTCGGATCATCGACAATATCAATGTAATCTTGCAATGAATTTACTCGATTTGAGTAAACACCGTCTACGTATGCAGAAACAACTACACCAACTCCATCGATGTGTCTGCCTCCTTGTCCACGTGGCCAGATACCCCAAGGAATATCACCCCAGCGAGAAATTTCGCCGTGATTTCGAAAGTTTGTCTCAATCAGATTGCCATCAATTACGCCTCTAGCAACACTTGCTTCAGAACCCCGATAAATTACACCATCTAAAGAATCGGGCAGAATTTGTTGTGCTGATAATTGACTACTCGAAAAAATAAAACTTGCAATAAGAAATACTGATTTAAATATATTTTTATACATACTTTTGCACTTAACTTTTTAGAAATTGTAGCTTAAACCTACTCTAATGGTTCGGGGAGGCCCCACTCTTGATGGATCCAAATACCATTCTTGGTAGCTATTTAAACCACCCGGGCTTGTACCTGAGGATATGCGTCGGAACATTTCGGTTGATTCTGAAGCCAATCCTGTATCGTTATAAATACCGAAATCCGGTGAATTGTCGAATACATTATTTACCTGCACGAATAATTCTGCATTGTGTGGAAAAGAAGGTGGCTTGTAATAAAGCCGCACATCAGAATTAAAAAATGTCGGAGTATCAATATTATTAGGTACAGTAGATTGAACAAAATCTCTTACCGAAGTATAAGGATTTCCTGACTGTAGACTATTTATAGCTGAAGCTGTTAAACCGAATTTTGATACCCATGTTATTGTGTTATTTAACACATGTCGTCTATCCCAGTTTAAACGGTTAATTTTAATCACCGGATCTTGACCGGATGCTGCTCTGTTAAAATTCTCATTCGGATCTGATGCTGAACCATTAGCAAATTGTAAGGTGTAATCTATCGTCCAAGTTATTGCCTCAGCACCTCTTTGATATAGGGAAAGAGTCACACCTTTTATGGTACCATAATCTAAATTTATTAGACGGGTTGCTAGTCTACCATCCTGATTTCTAGCCACTTCGACACCTGCTAAATCACGTATATCCTTAGAAAAAATGGTTAAATCTAATCCTAAAGTTTCTGTTAAACCTTGTTGCAAACCTACTTCAAATTGTAAAGTACGTTCTGCTTTTAAATTTGCATTTCCATATCCAATAGATGTCGCAATGGGACTCGCTTCAAATTCGTTGTTAGTATATAGCAGGTTTAACTGGGGCGTTTGAAAAAATAACCCTGAAGAAAAACGCATAACACCTGTTTCTGAAATTGGGAATGCGATACCTATTCGTGGACTTAACTGAAAGGATGCATCTGCAGAAACTCTGTTCGAAATAGAATCAGAAGGTGCACCGTTTGGGTCCGGAATTCGCAAACTTGTAGCTTGTGAATAATCAATAGGCACAACAAAATCAGGTTCGAAATAGTCAAATCTTAGCCCTGCGTTAATGATGAGATCATCAAATTCTAACTTTACTTGGCTATATCCGGCAGCTTCCCAAGGTTGCACTTCCAGGCTACCATTGTCAAATGGACTGTTTGATCGAATTGCTTCATTGTTAGCATTTATCGAAATACCATAGTTTTCGTTATCTAAATTATGGAAACGAGCTGAAAGTCCTGATTTCCATAAAACGACATTATTTACCTGCGAGGTGAAGTCCGTTACAATAGTTTGTGTTTTGGTAATTTCATTACCTGATCCCAAGTAATTTCCACCCATATTAAAGGCGCTTTGCCCTTGCCAGGATGAAAACTCTGGCGGAACATATCTTGAATCTAAAACACCGGTGGCACTTGCATCATCGTATAAATAACTATCACTTTGATCATTCAAATAACTGTAAGAAAGATTAGCAAATGAATTATCACCTATTGAATAACGTAAACCTAGAATATGAGTTTGGTTTGAAAAGTAATATGGATTTATACCATTAGGGTTGTATTTGAAAGACTGATCATAATTTCTTCCTTCACCAGATTGGTAGAATAGGTTGTAATCCATTTTAAATCTGCTGCTAAATTCGTAAACAATTGAACTGTTAATAGAAAATCGGGTTTGATAATTGATCGGCTCGAATTTGCCGGTACCACTGGCGTTTATTAACCATGAATTTGGATCTCCGCCTGCATTAACGCCAATTTGTACATCATCAGGTCTATATAAATCTCTACCTATTACACTTCCCGGTTCGTCAACATATCGCAAAGTAGTTTGTATTCCGAGTTTGTCTTTTATAAGCGGCCCACCAATGGATAATTGCACATCTTGGTTCCCGAAAAAAGGTGCTGCTTCAGTATATGGTACATTTTCTGTTGAAAAATCATTTACCGACAAGAATGCCGTTTGATCTGTATTTCTGGTCACAAATTCTAATTTTCGGTCACTTACGATGGTACCTACATACCCTAGAAAATTACCAGACCAATCTGAGCTAACTCCTTTGGTAACAATATTTACTACTCCACTTAGTGCTTGTCCGTACTCTGCATTAAATACCCCGCTTATAACCTCCAAACTGGAGACCATATTCTGCTCAACATCAAAGGAAGCTCCATTGTTAAATGCGTTGTTTATAGGTACACCATTTACCAGATAAGAAACTTCACCTAATCTGCCACCACGGAAGCGACCATTCACTACTCCGGCTTGTTGGTTAATCGCTTCACTGATATTTACTAATGGAAGTGCCTCTAATTGCTCTGAACTAATATACGCTGTAGTTGTTGTCCGATCTTTTTCAACAATAGGACGTTCTGCGGTAACAACAATTTCTTGACCTTCAATTACCTCTTCGGTCATAGTCATATCAACAGTTGTAGTTTTATCTACAATTACTTCAACTTTTTCCACACGAACTGTTGAGAAACCGATATAAGAAAAAACAACGGTATATGTGCCTGGATCCAGGTTTAAAATAGTGAATTTACCGTCAATGTCAGTTAATGCACCTCTAGTTGTACCTTCAATAAAAACTTGAACCCCTATTAGAGTTTCACCGAATTCATCAATAACTATGCCTGCAATCTTACCTTTTGTACCCGCAAAAGTGATGGAAGTCACCATTAAAGCTAAGAACAAAGCTAATCCGAATTTGATTGACAAACTTTTCTTCATGATATAAATGATTAAAATCGGGCACAGTTAAAAAACTGTGCCCGTTTATTTAAGAATGGCTTATGCTTATTTAATAAGCATCATTTTACGTGTTTGAACAAAATTAGCAGTACTAAATCTGTATACGTACATACCTGATGCTAAACTAGAAGCATCGAATGTTACATTATGCGTACCAGCACTCAACTTTTGACCTTGTACAAGTGTTGATACTTTTTGACCAAGCATGTTGAATACTTCTAAAGTTACATTAGAAGCAGATGCTAGGCTAAATTCAATTTTTGTACTTGGGTTGAATGGGTTAGGATAATTTTGCTCTAAAGAGAACTCAAATGGATTTGTTCGTTCTTCTTCATTTGAAACTGCGTAGGTCGCATCTAAACCAACCATAGCAACAGTTTCCCAGCGAGCCGGTGTATTCCACCAATCATCCTGTCCACCTTTTGATGACCAACTTACTTGTGTATCACGAGAAGCATCATCATTGTCATTGATTGTAAACTGGAATGGTACCGTAGTGATAGCATCGCCGGTCGGGAATTCAAATTCATCACTTGTGGTCTCAATACCAGTCAATTCAATTGTACTCATAATGGTTAACATTCTGTAACCGGAAGCAGACTTCTCGTAAATGGTCGCTGAATTTGGCACTTCTTGATTTAATGTATTTCCACTACCGCTGTATGCAAGAATGAATGCTGTATCGTCATTGTAAATACCGGCACGTAATTGATAATCAGGCTCATCACCGATTTCAAAATCCATGTGGTCAGAACCGTTTACAAAAGAAGCGGGTGAATACGCACCAATTCCACCTTCCCAACTATCATAATTCCATGCTCCACCAGCTGGATTTTCACCTGTGCTTGGGGCACCAACGAAAATATCATCTGTAATTTCTGCGTAGAAAACGAAGTACTTAGAAGGATTTGCAGTTTCATATCCTACCCATAATTTACCGGAAATATCAGCATCACCGTCACCACCGGTACCATTCTCAATAGTTCTGGTTTCTTCATTGATGGTAAATGGTTGGTAAGCTTCCGGGAAATAACTAGCCATGGTAGCTGCATCAGGCATGTTACCACCAGCAACTGCTCCTAGAATTGCATTTGCATCAGAATCAGCTATTTCAACAATGTAATTTTCACGAACGGACATGTCTGTGTCAATAGATTGTGCTGTCATTGCACTTGCCGTACCATTATCTTTCTTCGCAACTACACCGTAGTACGCTGTAAAGTTTTCAACAAGTGTTGGGTGAGGGGCTTTTGTAGTGTGTGTAAGGGTAAGACCATCTTCGGCTACAATCGTACCAATATTTCCACCACCTTCAAAGGTAGTAAAAGCACTGTCTGCGAAATACACATCATAAGTTGTTGCATCAGCCACCGGCTCAACAGTAATTGTAACTACACCATCTGCTGTAGAAAGATTAACTACCGGTGCATCCGGTGCAATGTCACGAACACGACGAACAATTACATTATCAAACCAAATTGGTGAGTCATCACCAGACACTTCAAAACCAATTTTCATGTTTTCCCAGTTTTGCTCAGCTGTAATGTTCAATGAATATGTTTGCATTGTATCATTCACTGTTACATTAGGTGCCCAGTTTGTCCAATCACCGCCAGTACCGTTGTTACCAAAGAATACTTGAATGGTTTTTTCGGTATCAACTGCAGTTCTTGCATCGAAGAACATTTCGTAAGGGCCTGCATAAATTGAGTCAACTTGCGCTGTATCTAATTCCTGAATAAACTGTACATCAAATGAATTCACTATGTTAACAAAATCAGAAATTTTCACTTCGCCGTTATCTGCTGTATAAGTAGCAAGTGCACCATTACCTACCGGATTCCATGCTGTACTTATAGAATCACCAACAACTAGTTCACCATCTATAAGAAGGTTGTCTTCAGCACTGCGCAGAACAACATTATCAATAAATAGACTTGAAGTATCTGTTGAAACTTCAAATCCTATTCGCATTGCATCCCAAGTTTCAACGATATTGGTTGTCAATGAATATGATTTTTTGGTATTGGTAACAACTACATCACCATCACCAGGTGATTGCCAATATCGTGCCCATCCACCGCCTACTTCACCAAGAAATACGTGAAATTGTTTTGTGTCTGCAGTTGTATAGGCATCGAAAGTTAGTTCGAAAGTCCCACCTTTTGCCAATTCAGCAATTTGCGCTGCTGTAAATGGCTGGTTAGCTTGTACATCGTATTGGTTGGCTGTCTCACCAAGTCCGGTAAATGCAAGTTCACCGTTTATAACGCTGATTGTACCAGTTGCATTTATCTCAGAAGCCCATGTAGAAGCTAATGTGTCACCGGCAAAATCACCGTTGGCAACCACATTATCTCCATATACATTATATTGTGCAAAGGAATTTGCAACAAAACTCACTGATAACAGCATCACAAATAAAGATGATGCCGCATATTTTATTGTAGCCTTGATCATGTTTAGTAATTTTTTTGTTAAGGTTTGATATTCTCAATTACGCAAGCTACGGTTAGTACTCACATAGTTTATGAATTTAATCTCCTAGTGTATTAAATCGTTTTCTAAGAAACAATTAGAATAGGGATTTTTTCTCAATTATTTGAGAATATTTTTAGCCGAATACCTCATTTATGTTGTCTAAATTCACAAACCCTTCATAAACTCTACTATTTTAAGAGAATTGATCGTTATTGCATGAAAATTTTTCTCGTTGAATTAGGATTTTTTTTCATATATTTATTTCCGTAAATAATTGTGGTTCATGGAAAAAACAACATTACAAGACATATCAGATTATACAGGGTTATCAATTTCAACTATTTCCAGAATACTTAGAGGTGAGTCCGGACCAAATTCTGTAAACGTAGAAAAAACTATTGATGCGGCTATTAAACTAAAGTATCCTCTCAATCTTAATTACCTTAAGAATAAATATCAGTTTAATTCCAAAACACGTATTGCACTGATAACTACTTTTTTTCCGAGTGAATTTTATGCGACGCTCTTTTCAGGATTGACTGAAGCTTCGGATGAAACCAGATTTGATGTCTCATTTCATCATATTAATCTGAGTAAAAATAATCTTCTGGATTATATTAAAGTATTAATAGCTAATGAGATTGAAGGCGCCATCTTGTTCCTGCCAACAATGGATGAAAATTTATATGAAAATCTAATTCAGCAATTACCTTCAAATTTTGCTTTAATCTCTGTTTTACCAATTCAGAATCCAACTATCGATACGATCACATTTGATTCTTATGGGGGTGGATATCTAGTTGCGCAACACTTTCATCAAAAAGGATATCTCGATTTGGGTATAGTTAATGGACCATTCGACAGAAATGAATCTTTATTACGAAAGAATGGATTTCAGGATTACATATCAAAGCATGAAGAGTTAAATCTAATGTGGTCTTATAATGGCGATTTTGAATATATGGATGGATTTTCTGCTTTTGCTAAATACTTAAGCAGTAAGAATAAGCCAAGAGCTATTTTTTGTGCAAATGATGTCATGTGCATGAGTTTTTTATCTAAGGCTACTGAGTATGGTATAAAAATACCGGACGATCTTGCTCTAACCGGGTTTGATGATTTACCGATGTGTAAATATGTGCATCCTGCCATGACCTCTGTTAAAACAGATTACGTTGCCTTAGGTAGAAAAGCTCTGAATGTTCTTAAAAGTAAGCTTAGCGGAGAAGAACACCACAGTGGTATTCAAAGTTTAATTCCGGTTTCTATCTCTAAGCGAGCATCTAGCTAATTTTATCTGTTTTGTTGTGCCTGTAGATATCTTTTAAAATACTGCTGCCCTTTTAGGCTATCTCCATTAAGTAAATAAAAGTGTGCATTATTATAGAGCATACGTGGCGAGTTTGGCTCCAAACGTTCACTTTGTTTTAGCCAGTATTCTGCATTATTCGTGTTATCTCTAAGCAAATAAAGGGAGGATAAAACGTCTATATATCGAGAATCATAAACTCCATCATTTAAAAACTGTAATATCATATTTGCAAGATAAACGTCAGTCTCTCGGTTATTTACTGCATATTCAATGCCTTTTTCTAATAAATCAATTGAATTGAGTTGCCATTTCATAAGCTCGAAATAGTGTGATACAACAGCTAGCGAGTCTTGTCTATTTTGTGCTTGGTTTATTACTTCGATTAACACTTCGGGCACAAATTGCATCGTTCTTGAAGCAACAGCGCCCATTGAATCTATATAGGATGCGGTGAGATACTGATCGTAAATTTTTTGAAATTCTGCCAGTTCTTGATCGACTGTTAAGTCTTTTTGAAAAGGATAACCAACTAATAAACGGGCTATAGATACATCCGCATAAGCTTTTTCAAATTGACTAATAGCGTTGGGGGTATCAAATTCGTTGCTCTTAAAATGTGATGCTATATATGGTAAAGTCATCAGGTGCTCAAAAAATAGATCGGCCATTAATTGATGCCCAACATAATTTGGGTGTAGATGGTCGATGAATAAAGATTCATCTTCAATTCCACTTTCAGAACTTTTTCGCAATAAATCTTCAATTTCTATGACGCGAGCTTCATGCCTGTTGGCAAGCTTTCGAATGATTTTATTAATTTCATTTGGAGCACGAAACCTAATTCCATCTAATTCTTTTGCCTCAATAAATTTTGATAATGCTGCAACTGAATCACCTTTATTGAAAAAATCATTACCGGTTTCATAGATTTTTAAAACCGCTTCCTGATCTGTGAGTGGTGCCTGACTTTTTAGATTTGAAGTAACTGTGCCGATGTAAACAGGTATTTTATTCTTATTAAACAAGGCTAACACATCGCCTATATTGTCTTCAAATTGATTGAGTCCTTTAGAATAGACGCTTTCCCCAAGTTCTATATTCGAATTGCTAATTACTTTAGCCATCATTGTTCTTCTTTCACCTGCTTCAACGCCGTTACTTGATGCTATGCTCTCCAATAATTGATATAATCGCCAATTCTTCAGTCCAATTATCAGCCTTTTAAAACTCACATTATTTACAAACCCGAATTGAGTACTTGCCACTCCAAAGGAGCCGTAATATTCATTGTGGCCGGCATAAATTAAAACTGCATCAGGCTCATACTGAATTACTCGTTTTGATAAGTCCCGAATTACATAGCTGTTCACTGCGGTCATTCCGAGATTGATGACTTCTACATTTACTCCTTCTGTATTAAGCAATAATTTTTGCTCTAACTTATCTGCAAAACTGTAATAAAAATTATAAGGAAAGCCTTGTGTAGATGAACCGCCAAATACAAAAACTCTAAAAGTATTTGATCTTTTCTGTTTCCTGAATGCATTTGGTGCCACTTTTGGTACAAATGAGGGAAAATATCTTTTGATGAATGACGTGTTTGAAACTAAAAAAGCGCTATTGCTTGGGGCCGGCACAAACAGGTCTTGAGCTTCCGAATTATACCCACCTATTCTCAAACCAATTTCGATTATTAGTAAAAATAGAAATGGAAATAAGAGGGTAACTCCCCAGAAAAACAGCTTTTTTGGCTTTTCAGTCATTTAAGAATATGAATACTTGAAAATTGAAAGGAGAAATATAGTGATCTAAATATAGAGTATATGAAAAAAGGTAGTGTTGTTAGATTCAAGTCAAAAAGATTTGTTACTTATTTGATCAATTAAGGCGCAGCTGCATTTCACTGACAATGATCAAGCGTAACCTTAGCGGTCTATGTGGGGCTATATTTTCATGCAACCTGTACATAAGTACGGGAGTGTTCAATAAAGTTTGCCAGCGGTTAAAAATCTGTCATGGGAGTAATCTACTAAATCTCAGCTCCGGTCTTTCAAATTTGTAACCTGAAAGTCTCTGACTTATCTAGCCCTTCATAACCTCGTAAACCAGTTTATACTCTGATGTATACACATACAGTATTCTAACCTCCAATACTCCCAGATAAAAAAAAAGCCCCTCAAATGAGGAGCTTTTTCTAATTTAATTCAGCTTCAGTGAATTTACTCAGCCGGCTGTACAGGTTCTTCATTTTCACCACTAAGTGCTTCAAACACTTGGGCTACTTCTGCTTCACCAACTTCCATGTCGCGTTTTGAACCAACAATAATATCGTTGTATTTTTGCAAGCCTGTTCCTGCCGGTACTTTGTGACCAACAACCACGTTTTCTTTCAATCCACGTAAGAAGTCTTTTTTTGCTTCAATGGAGGCTTGAGTTAATACTTTGGTTGTTTCCTGGAAGGATGCAGCTGATAACCAACTTTCTGTTGAAAGAGCTGCTCGTGTAATACCTAACAATATCGGTTTAGAAATTGCCGGTTCAGCTTCTCGAGTTTGTAACTCAGCTTTATCTTCTTTAATTAATTGATTGTTTAAATCGCGAACTTCACGGCGATCAAAGATGGTGCCTTTCTTAAGCTCACTACCACCTTCATCCGTAACAACAAATTTACCAATCAACTCATCATTTCTTTTGTTTACTTCGAAACGATCAACTTTGTCGCCTTCGAGGAACATGGTATCACCGGGATCCGTTATCTCAACTTTCTGCATCATGGTGCTTACAATCACTTCAATGTGCTTATCGTTGATCTTCACACCTTGTAAACGGTAAACTTCCTGAATCTCATTTACTAAATAAGATTGAACAGCATACGGTCCAAGAATATTTAGGATATCCTGTGCTGGGATAGTTCCATCTGAAAGCGATTGACCTGCTTTCACAAAGTCATTTGACTGTACAAGAATATGTTTACTCAAAGAAATTAGATACTTTTTCTCTTCAGTACCATCTTTTGAACGAACAATAACTTCTTGAGAACCACGCTTTCTGCCACCCATCTCAACAACACCATCAATTTCTGATACTGTTGCCGGATCACTAGGAGAACGTGCTTCAAACAATTCGGTTACACGAGGCAGACCCGCTGTAATATCCTTAGACTTTGAAGTAGCACGAGGAATTTTTGCAATTACTTGTCCTGCATTTACAACTTCACCATCTTCAACTACAATGTGTGTTTCTACAGGAAGTGTGCTTTCTCGCAGTCTGTCACCTTCACCACGGATTGCAAGGGTCGGAACCAATGCTCTGTCTTTGGTATCGATGATTACTTTTTCACGGTGACCAGTTTGCGCATCAGTATCTTCAGTAAACGTCAATCCTTCGAGAATGTCTTTATACTGAACGGTACCATCAATTTCAGAATAGATAAGTGCATTATATGGATCCCACTTACACAACTGTGCACCTTTTGGAATCATATCGCCTTCTTCAACCATCATTTCAGAACCGTACGGTATATTGTAGCTAATCAACACTTTATCTTCATCATCTACAATCTTTAGTTCACCGGCACGGCTTAGAACAACATTGTGCTCTTCTTCACCGTCATCGTAAACTACCACTCGAATATTTTCGAA
>Ga0316208_1002983_pt1 | contig 12863 bp, 10 predicted proteins | sample 3monopyrite_MG_FD_204944 | JGI IMG/M metagenome (GOLD analysis project Ga0316208, IMG submission 204944) | Microbial mat bacterial communities from mineral coupon in-situ incubated in ocean water Damariscotta River, Maine, United States -... | ecosystem: Environmental > Aquatic > Marine >... | reverse complement strand
TTATTAATAAAATTTCACGTGACGGCGTGACCTTGAATTTTGAGTATGACGACGCCTATTTAAAAATCGATTTAGGGAAGGAGTTCTCCCGAAACGAAAAATACACAGTAGTAATAGACTACATCGCACAGCCAGAGAATATAGAAGAAGGAACAGGGTCTGCAATTACTTCTGACAAAGGGCTTTATTTTATCAATCCAACAGGGAGAGATCGAAACAAAATGCCGCAAATTTGGACACAAGGAGAAACGGAAGCAAGTTCGGTTTGGTTTCCAACGATTGATTCTCCAAACGCAAAATCATCGCAAGAAATTTTTATCACTGTTGACGATAAATATGCAACTCTTTCCAATGGAAAGTTAATGTCGAGTAAAAATATTGCAGATGGTAAGCGAGTGGATCATTGGAAACAAGAATTGGCACATGCTCCTTACCTTTTCATGATGGCAGTTGGAGAATTTAAAATTATAAAGGATTCATACACTCGAAAAGACGGTTCTAAAATGGAGGTGAACTATTACGTTGAACCAGAATGGGAAGGTTCAGCGAAAGATATTTTTGGTGACACACCGGAGATGATCAAATTTTTCTCAGAAAAAATGGGAGTAGAATATCCTTGGGATAAATACCATCAAATTGTTGTTAGAGATTATGTTTCTGGCGCAATGGAAAACACAGGAGCTGTTATTTTTGGTGATTTCGTTTACAAGAATAAACGTGAGCTGTTGGATAGTGACGATAATTCTACAATTGCACACGAATTATTTCACCACTGGTTTGGAGATTTGGTAACCGCTGAATCATGGTCAAATTTAACGTTAAATGAATCCTTTGCCAACTATTCTCAGTACTTGTGGGACGAACATAAATATGGGATAGATGAGGCAGATTATAATGCCATTAACGAAAGAAATGGATATTATCAGTCAGCTCAAATGCAAGGATTTCACGATCTCGTTTGGTTCGATTATGACCAGAAAGATCAAATGTTTGATGGTCATTCTTACAATAAAGGAGGGAGAATATTGCACATGCTTCGGAATTACTTAGGGGATGAAGCATTTTTTACTGCACTTAATCTTTACTTAGAAGAAAATAAGTTCGAAGCAGCAGAATTTCATCAATTGCGACTGGCATTTGAAGAAGTTTCAGGTGAAGATTTGAACTGGTTTTTTAATCAGTGGTACTTAGGTTCGGGACATCCTATTTTGAAGTTTGAGCAAACGGACGATAAGTTAAATCAAACAATCACTGTTTCGGTTCAACAAACGCAAAACTTGGAAGAGTTTCCACTGTTTAAGTTACCGATGCAGATGGCTATTTTTGATGACGAAGGAAAACATTCGCATAAAATAGTTATTGATGAAGTAAATGAGGAATTCACTTTCTCATATAAAGGAACCTTGAAAGGAATTTTGTACGATGAGCAACAGATGTTGTTAGCTAAGAAAACAGAAGGCAAAACGACAGAACAATACATTTATCAATTTTATCACGGCGAGAAGTTTGAAGCAAGAAAAACAGGATTAGAGAAAGGTTCTAGAGATAAAGGAGAAGCAGGACAAAAAATGATAGTAGATGCTCTTTCTGATCCATTTTGGAACATTCGTTTAACGGCCATCTCAAAATTTGCTAAACTAAAGGATGATAAAAAGACTGCAGGCCAGCAAAAAATAATGGAAATGGCTTCAAAAGACCCAAAATCGGCTGTTCGAGCAGGTGCGCTTAAGAAGTTGAAGAAATTTTTAACAGATGAAGAGTTAGAGACTATCTGCATTGACAGAATTGAAAATGATCAATCTTACCTCGTGGTTAGTTCTGCGCTAAAAGCTTATGGGAGTATTAATGAAGAGAAAGCCTTAGCAATTGCAGAAAGTTTGGAAAACGAAAAGTCATCTTCTATGTTGGGAGGAATTGCACAATTATATTCTACTAGTAGCGACACAAGTAAGTTTACATTCTTTGAAAACGCCTTCAATGGAAATGTAGTTCAAGGATTTGATAAATTAGGCTTGCTAAACTCCATGACGATTTATTTAGTTAATATAGAAGACCCAAAAATCTTATCACGTTCAGTGGACATCTATACAAATCTTTCTAAATCTGGAGGGATGTATATGAAAATGTTCTTACCGCAAAACATCAATTATCTGTTAGATCAAATCGATTCTCAAATGATTAGTTTGAGGACAAATTTGACAGGTCAAGAAGAGAATGCGAACCCTTTATATGCTGATCAAACAAGGAAGAAAATAAAAGAATTTGAATCGGCAATAAAAGAACTTGAAGAGTTAAAATAACTTCAAGATTTGAAGTTATTTTAACTATCACTGGCGCAGTCAGTCTATTTTATCGAAAATTTTCATAAAACTGAAAAAAAACTTGCACATTAAATAATTGAGTGTATCTTTGATTAAGTTTTCGTCAACTAATGATTAAAAAACAATCAAAAATGAAACATTTAAAAATAGGGGATAATGCACCTGCTTTTTCTTCCAAAGATCAATCAGGAAACAGTCTAAGTTTAGATTCTTATAAAGGAAAAAGGGTCGTTATTTACTTTTACCCGAAAGATGACACACCTGGCTGTACACTTCAAGCGTGCAATCTGAGAGATAATTACGATGATATCCTAAAAGAAGGCATCGTAATTCTTGGTGTCAGCGCAGATGATGAAACAAAACATCAGAAATTCATCAAAAAATTTGACCTACCATTTACATTATTAGCCGATACAGAAAGAGAATTATTGAATTTATACGGAGTCTGGGGAGAAAAGAAATTTATGGGTAAAGTGTACGATGGCATACACAGAACAACTTTTGTTTTGGATGAGTCACATACGATTATTGGTATTATTGATAAACCGAAAAACAAAGATCACACCAGAGAAATAATGGAAATTTATCACGGATAATTTTACAACGTAAATAGATTACGTACTTGTTGCTGCATATTTGTAGAAACAATTAGAGAAACGGATGTTTGAAAAGCAAGCGACAAACATCCAAAAGTATAAACCAAGTTTGCAAATAAAAAACAAAACGATATGGCAGAAAAAAAAGAAGTAAACACAGACAAGCTAAAAGCTTTGCAACTTACAATGGATAAGTTGGACAAAACATACGGTAAAGGAACTGTAATGAAATTAGGAGACACACCAACAGAAGCAATTGAAGTTATTTCGACAGGATCTTTAACACTTGATTTAGCGCTAGGAGTAAATGGATTGCCTAAAGGAAGAGTAGTTGAAATTTATGGTCCGGAGTCTTCAGGTAAAACAACGTTGGCAATTCATGCAATTGCAGAATGCCAGAAGACAGGAGGAATAGCAGCTTTTATTGATGCGGAGCATGCATTTGATCAATTTTATGCAGAAAAATTAGGTGTGGATATTGAGAATCTAATTATTTCTCAACCAGATAACGGCGAACAGGCATTGGAAATTGCGGATAATCTTATTCGTTCAGGAGCGATTGATTTAGTTGTCATTGATTCTGTTGCGGCATTGACTCCAAAAGCAGAAATAGAAGGAGAAATGGGCGATTCACAAATGGGATTGCAAGCACGTTTAATGTCAAAAGCATTGCGTAAGTTGACGGGGTCAATTAACAAAGCCAACACCTGTTGCATCTTTATTAACCAGTTAAGAGAAAAAATTGGCGTAATGTTCGGAAATCCCGAAACAACAACTGGAGGAAATGCACTAAAGTTTTATTCATCTGTGAGAATTGATATTAGAAGATCTTCTCAAATTAAAGATGGAGATGAAGTTATTGGAAATAGAACTCGAGTGAAGGTTGTCAAAAATAAAGTAGCCCCCCCATTTAGAAGAGCAGAATTTGACATTATGTATGGTCTCGGAATTTCTAAAGTTGGGGAGGTTTTAGATTTAGGTGTTGATTTAAACATCATCAACAAAAGTGGATCTTGGTTCTCTTACGGCGAAACGAGATTAGGACAGGGTAGAGATGCTGTGAAGGCAATTATTAAAGATAACCCAGAACTAATGGAAGAGTTAGAAGTGAAAATTAAAGAAGCTCTTAGTCCAAAGGTTGAGGTTGAACTAGAAGATTAAGACAAACTGCATATCGTAGAAAAACGGCACTTTTTAGAAGGTGCCGTTTTTGATTTTGAATAGGTTTTTAATTTCAAAAAGATGCGGCGAATACTCTGATTTTAAAAGTAATCACGCTTTAATTTCTTCAATCCAACTGCTATAATTACCTTGTAAAAAATTTAAAATAATTCGACCAAATAATCCTAATGAAAAACATAACATCATTAAATATAGAATTACTACAAAGCATTGAGCATGTTTTGGAAAAAATGAACGACAGGCAGTACACAGAGTCAATGGAAGTTCTTTCTGAAGCTACAATTGGTCAACACGTTCGACATCTTGTTGAGTTTTACCAAGCAATCAGCAATTCTTCTACTTCTGGAAAAGTAAATTATGATGCAAGAAAAAGAGATTTAACCATCGAGATGAGTGCCCAAACGGCTATTGATAAAATCCATGAGGTTATTTTATTTCTATCCTCATGTAAAGATGACAAGCCCTTAATTCTTCAAGCATGCTATGAAAAGGAAGTAAATGAATCTGACAATATGCCTACTTCTCTATTGAGAGAACTTGCTTATGGAATGGATCACGCCATTCATCACTTGGCCATTTTAAAAATCGGGTTTTTGAGACAAAACATTGAGTTGAGCGAAAACTTCGGAGTTGCTCCTTCAACAATAAGACATCGTAACGAAGAATGTGCACAGTAACTTTTGTTAAATCGAAGGATGGGAATGCTATCCTTACATCCAACCGCGATGAGAAAAGTCATCGTGCTACACTTGCTCCAAGCACTTATTCAATAAACGAACGGAATGTTACTTTTCCAAAGGATGAAGTGGCTGATGGTACATGGATAGCTCTAGGAGACAACGGCGTTTTCTGTTGCTTACTTAACGGTGGTTTTAAAATACACCAATCAACAGGAAATTATCGAAGAAGCCGAGGTCAGATTCTATTGGATGTCTTCCGTGAAAAATCTCCTGAAGAGTTCTTAAATAATGTCGATTTAGACAATATTGAACCGTTTACACTAATTATTTATAATTCTATAGAAGATAAATTGAATGTGCTAGTTTGGGACGAGAAGAACAAACACATCTCACAATTAAATGCCGATGAGCCTCATTTTTGGGCATCTGCGACTTTATATTCTCCTGAATTTTCACAAAAGAGAAAACAGCAATTCTTTGACTTTATGAATAATCAATCAACGAACTTAGAAACAGTAATATTTACCCTCCATAACTCTGAAAAACAACAGAATGGATTCATTCTTAACGATAGAGATGGTATTAAAACAGTCAGTGTTACGCAATTAATTCTATCTGTTTTGAAAGGAAAGATGGTTTACTACGACTTAGTTAATGAAACTGAAAAAATTGTAGAAAGGAAATGGAACAAGGTTTTGCTGTAATAATTGCCTGGCCAGAAACACTTTGTAAACAGGCTGGAGCATGGTACGATTCGATTGTTCAGCCGTTAGGCTTTGGGGGTAATGGTTATTACCCTGTAGGTCATGCTGCGATTGTACTTATTAATAAAGAGGGAGACTGCTCATATTATGATTTTGGGAGATATCATACTCCTCATGGAACAGGACGAGTTAGAGGAGAACAAACGGATCATGATCTTTTGGTAAAAACCAAAGTCAATTTCAATGAATATGGTGAGCCTCTTTTGGAAAATCTATTTAATGAATTAAACAATAATCCATCTTGTCATGGTGATGGTGTATTAAGAGCGGGAGTAACTCCTATTAATTTAAATAGTTGCAAGCGTTATATTAAATCGATGCAAGATCAAAACTACATTTTGTACGGTCCTTTTGTTAAGTCTGGAACAAATTGTTCGCGATTTGTAAGAGATGTTGTATTAAAAGGTACAATGGAGAGTAGCTTAAAAGTTAAATTAAGACTTCCCTGGATGCTAACACCTTCTCCAATTTGGAATGTAAAAATAGTTGGAGAGTATAATTTAGAAGAAGTTAAAGAATCAGCAAAAGTATCTCCAGAATATGAAATTGCCTAAAATTTTACCTCAACCAAATAAGCCTAATCAACTACCCGAAAATATAAAATGGCTTTCAGGAGAAGGGGCGGGTTCATGGTTTTTTTTTGAAGAATTAGCAGAAGGGATTCAAATTAAACGCTATTCTCCAAAAGGGGACCTAGAATGTAAAAATTTGTTTAAAAAGCCAACTAAGTTCATACTGGATAAAGATTTTAGAATGGATTATCCATCACATTGCGCAATAGTAACTATTGTTCAAGATGGAGAGAAGATTCGTTTTTCGATTTTAGAAAAATCAACTTAGCGTTTTGTATATTAAAATCCATATTGGAAGACGTTGATAGAATCGTAAGTGTAACATTTTCTGATTTTTTTACAGAATTTAATTTGTAATTAAAGCTACCAGTATGGAATTCATTTAATCTTGAATTGTAAAAATGAAGAATAGACCTTTCATCCCAAAGATAATTTTCTAAAGAGTCATCGATACTAATCAATATTTTACTTTTATTGAGAATATTAAAATCGGTTTCAATTTTTAATTGAATGATGGAGACCAAATCGAATTCTGAAATTTCGGATGTATTTATTCTAATCAAGATCTGATTATTATTTTTTTGAATAGTGAAATCACCTATCTTTTTTTCATCTACAACTCGATAGTTTGATTCAATAATTGGTTCTTTCCATACAAGACCTTTAAAACGTTCATCTGTTTGTAAAAACACAGTCCAATATTTGGCTTTATCCATGTTGATCCAATGAAGAATATACTCTTTGTATTGATACGTCTGTACAATGTTGACGTATATGAATCCGAATGAAACGAGAACGATTAAACTTTTCCAAATAATGGAGGCATGATTAATCATCAGTGCTATTGGTATAAAAAACAGAACATAGAAATCGATATATGGTCTTGATCCATAACTGCAGCCATATTCCCAATAATGCCATGACGAAAACACGTATGTTATGAGAAGAAAAAAGCCTAACCATGTAAATGCGAGATATTGTTTCATGCTAAAAGTGAAGATCAGAACACTCAAAACACTTAAAAGTAAGACAGGAGTATAAAGAAATAGTCCTTTTTTATAACTAAATAGAATATTAATAAATTCTGGGTTAAGAAAATCGAACCCTTCATTTTGATATGAGTAAACAAGAAAGTCGCCAGTTTGGATGTGCCAAAATAGTAGCTGAATAAACACAATAGATAAAAAGCCAATAACTCCAATAACTAACCATTTAGGTTTACTAAAGATACTGTTCAATCCAGATTTAAATTCTACCCAAGAGCCAGCAAGAAAAGGGAGGGAAAAGAGAACTAAAACATTCACTTGACGAATTAAAAAGATAAAGCCTAAAATCAAGCATGCAACGATAAAATAGATGGCTTTTTGTCGTTTAAAATAGAGAATACTTGTGTAAGTGAACACTGCGATAGCAAAAAAAGAGTAAACATGACTCATTGATGCTTCATAGTGGGAGTAGTGCGTAATTGGAGTAGCAAAGACAATCAACAGTTGAGCGAAAAAAATAACAGGCCATTTAATTTCATACAATTGAAGAATTTTTTTCAGAAAAAACAACCCTAAAAAAAGATAAAATAGTGTAGCGAAATAAACCGTTTCTTGAAAAGAACTTTGATACCCATCATCAGCTTTTCCTGACCGATCTGTTGTAAAATAAGTATAAAAAAAGAAAGGGCTTTGCAAAATAGCTGTTCCGCAAGTGTACTTATTTACGGTGTGGTCTTTATAAAAATTGTAAACTCCAATTGTTTGAACTTCTTTATACAAGCTTTCATTTTCTGTCACTTTAAAATCTTTTCTAAGAATATCATGGCGAATAAACGTGGATGGTAAATACTCATAATACCCCTTACCATCCGCTAATCCAATGTGGTTGTCAACCTCACCAATGTAGTGCTTAATTACGACCAACAGTAGAAGAAGAATAATTAATTCTGAAACGAAAAAACGAAAGATAGAAGTTATTTTATGAATCATTCTACTCAATTTCAACCCCTTGTTTCTTTAGTGTTTTACCAACAAACCATGCAAAGAATGCCAAGTAGGCAAAACAAAGAACGGGTAACCAGTAGGAATTATGAATTCCTATTTCATCACCTAAATAGCCTTGAAGTGGAGGTATAATTGCCCCACCAAAAATCATCATTACTAATAAAGAGGAACCTTTTGTTGTCTGTTGCCCAAGACCCGCAATTGACAATGAGAATATACATGGCCACATGATTGAGCAAAAAAGACCACCACTAACAAAAAACAAAACAGCTGTAACCCCTTCAGTAAACATACCAAAAACCATCATTATAAGACCAAGCAAGCTAAATACAATTAATGAAAGTCCTGTTTTATCTCGAGTGGCAATAAGAGTAATAATCAACAATACCACAAATGGCCAATATTGAAAAAAGTTGGTGACATCAGTTCCCATTAACCAGTTTGATCCAATAATCACTCCGAATGCAACAATCGCAACAATAAACTGAGTAATAATTTTCTTCTTTCCAGAGACATTAAAGACTCCAATACTTTGCAGCCATCTACCAATCATTAAAGATCCCCAATATAATGAGACATACTGTGCAGTATGTTCAGGCTTCATTCCTAAAATATTGGATTGCTCCATTAGGGAAGGCAAGTTACTCTGAATAGAGACTTCTACTCCCACATAAACGAAAATGGCTATCATTCCTAGGACTAACTGCGGGTATTTGAACACAGATTTACTTTCGTTTGTTGAAACAGTATCTTCCTCTTCTATCTTGGAACTATTTAAATTAGGCAGTTTTGCGCGTGAGAGTATAAATGCTAAAGCGACAAAACAAATTGTAAGAATGATATAAGGCAATTCAACACTAGCAATTGTTACATTATTGGTGTCAGAGCCCGAAACTTTACCAAAAATTAAAGAATTGAAAATGATTGGACCTAACATTGTGCCAATGCTATTCACTCCTCCAGCTAAACTGACTCGATGAGCACCCGTTTTCGAATCTCCAAGAGCAATAACATATGGGTTTGCTACAATTTGAAGTAAAGAAAAACCAATTCCCACCGTAAACAAAGAAAAGAGCATTAACCAGAAAGAACCTAATTCTGCCGCTGGAACAAAACCAATGGCTCCAACTGCCGAAATTAATAAGCCACCGATTAATCCTTTTTTTGAACCGTATTTTTGCAAAGGGTCTTTACCAAAAGTGGACAATAAAAAGTAAATTAATGATCCTACAAAATAGGCTGTGTAAAAGGCAAATTCAACTAATTGTGATTGCCATTGTAGAAGGTCAAACTTCTCTTTAAATAGACCAATTAGAATAGTATTTGAAGCTGCGACAAATCCCCAAAAGAAGAAAACAGTTGTTAGCATTGTTAATGCTCCGTAATTGGTTTTTTGCAAAGTCTTATCTGTCATTGTATCAAATTTATTGCTACAAAATAGAGAGAATTATTGAATGGCTTCAAATTCCGGGGTTATTTTGCAAAGAGTTTACCTAAAAAACCTTTTTTCTTTTCAATTCTTGGTTCAATGATAATCATGGGATTGAAAACCATCGGTTTGTAGAATTTTTTAGTCCCTTTTGGGTTGTTAGAGAAGAAAGCGTCCAAGGATTTTGCGATATCACCAGTGACATCGAGTGGATCTTTATCCAGAGAATAAGCAGTGCTTATAGCATTAGAAAAGTGACTGTCTGGGAATTGATTTTTAACACTATCAACGAAAACTTGATTCCAAATTTGTGTGAATTTTTTGCCATCTTTTACCCCTTTTTGCTTTAATAAAAAGAAAGTCAAATTTTTAAAAAACAGGAAGTTTTGTTGAATAAAGTGTTTGTTATCCATGAAATACTCAAACAAACAAGTCAAAGAAACGTAAGGAATAACATGATTATATTTATCTATATCAAAAGATATTTTAGATTTTGGTAGTGTTTTTCGAATGTCGTTGAATTTATTCAAGCAGTAATTGTACAATTCAAAATCCAATGCATTTGTATCCAGAATACGTTGATAGAGTTCGGGAGAAAGGTCATCCATTTTAGGACGTTTGAACGTAACTCGCTTGGCCTCTATATTCTTTGACCATTCAATGCCCGTTTCTTTTGAAAAATATTCTAAAGAATCTGCAAAGTGTTCAAATATGCCTGTATGAATAGGTAATTTTTCGATAGCATCAATCACCCGATTTAAATCTTCTTTTGTGGGTCTTTTTTTATCGTATATTTTATCTCCAATTAAAAAACCAAGTGTGTAGTCCGGAGTTTGAGCATGTTCTACATATTCTTCAAACGATTTTGGTTTAGGATGGAGCATGTTCATAAATTCTGCTCTGTCATGAAGAAAGTAATATTCAGAGATCATTTTGTCAACAGGATGACGTAACATCATAAACAATTTGTAGCCATCGAACATTGAAGTGTTTTCAGAATGGAAAATATCCCCGCTATTACTTCTTTTTTGTTTAAAAACAATGTGTCTGTAATTAAAGTCAGGCGCTGTCTGCCAATAATTTCCTTGCATGGCAGTGTTTATCGTGGTGCCACCAGTTTTTGGAATGTGAATGAATATGATGTTGTCGCTCATAAGAAACTTAGCTGGTTTTAGCCAACGTTTGAAGTAGCCTTTTCCCCAACTATACCTAACATTGATTTTATTTTTTTAACAATTGCTTTTGAGTCAAAACCACAGTCTGCCCATTGCTCTTCTTGCTTTCCATGATGAACATATTCATCAGCTATTCCCAACCGAACAACTTCAGCAGAGTACTTATTGTCAGCCATGAACTCAATTACAGCGGAACCAAAACCTCCCATGAGGCAGCCGTCTTCGATTGTTAACACTTTGGAGAATTTAGAAAAAACCTCATGTAACATTACTTCGTCGATTGGTTTTACAAAACGCATGTCGTAGTGAGCAATTGACACTCCAGATGGTTTCAATTCATCTATTGCCGATTGCGCAAAATTACCGGGGTGTCCGATTGTCAAAATGGCAATATCGTTCCCATTACTCAACTTCCTTCCGGTTCCCACTTGAACTTTTTGAAGCGTTGTCTTCCATTCAGTCATTACTCCTTTTCCTCTAGGATATCGGATTGAAAAAGGTCCCATGTCCTTTTGTTGAGCGGTAAACATTAAATTTCTTAATTCTGCCTCATTCATTGGAGCACTGACAGTCATATTTGGAATGCTTCGCATATATGAGAGGTCGTATGCACCATGATGAGTAGCCCCATCGGCACCAACTAATCCACCTCTATCAAGACAAAAAACAACGTTCAAATTCTGCAACGCTACATCATGTAACACTTGATCATAAGCTCTTTGCATAAATGATGAGTAGATATTACAAAATGGAATAGAACCTTGTGTTGCCAAACCAGCAGAAAAAGTAACTGCATGTTGTTCGGCAATTCCAACATCAAAAGTTCTTTCTGGCATTGCTTTCATCATGATGTTCATTGAACAGCCAGAAGGCATTGCGGGAGTTACACCAACAATTTTTTTGTTTTTTTCTGCTAATTCTACAATGGTGTGACCAAATACATCTTGGTATTTAGGGGCTTGTGGAGATTTGGGTACAACTTTTACAATTTCTCCAGTGTCCTTATTAAAAACTCCAGGAGCATGCCATTGAGTTGGATTTCCTTCTTCAGAAAACTTATATCCGCCCCCTTTTTTTGTAATGCAATGCAAAATTTTTGGTCCAGGAATTCCTTTTAGATCCTCCATGATTTTTGCCATTCCAATTACGTCATGTCCGTCAACTGGTCCAAAATATCTGAAATTAAGTGACTCGAAAAAGTTACTTTGTTTCAAGATAGAGCCCTTCAAAGCAGTTGAAATTTTGGAGGCAACAGATCTTGCATCAGGTCCAAATTTTGATATTTTCCCCAATAAATTCCAGACCTCATCTTTTACTTTATTGTAGGTATGTGAGGTTGTAATATCAGTCAAATAATCCCTCAATGCGCCAACATTTGGGTCAATTGACATACAGTTGTCATTGAGCACAACTAATAGATTGGCATCTTTCTCAAAACCTGCATGATTGATTCCTTCAAAGGCTAAACCAGCAGTCATGGCGCCATCACCAATTACTGCAATATGCTGACGTTCTTTCTCTCCTTTTAGATTATTGGCAACGGCCATTCCTAAAGCAGCAGAAATAGATGTTGAGGAATGCCCAACTCCGAAAGCATCGAATTTACTTTCACTTCTTTTAGGGAATCCAGAAATACCGCCCTTAATTCTGTTGGTAGGAAAGACATCTTTTCTTCCAGTAAGAATCTTATGACCGTATGCTTGATGTCCAACATCCCAAACCAATTGGTCATAAGGTGTATTAAAAACATAGTGCAAAGCAACCGTCATTTCTACAACGCCCAAACTTGCACCAAAATGGCTATTACCAATTTCTGAGATAACATCAATAATGTATTGGCGAACTTCGTCAGAGATTTGGGGTAAATCATCTACTAAGAAATTCTTTCGAAGATCTTCTGGAACGTTAATTTGTTCTAAAAATGGTCCTGCTTTATATTCTGACATAATATTCTATAAGCAAAACTAATTGTTTCACATAACCTTAACAAGCTTGAAGGTACTTTATTTCAATTTTTGAAGTTTTTAACATTAGCAAAAATTTACTTATTGAAGTTGTTTAAAGTCCAATGTTGAAAAGAAAGAATATTACTAACATATTGAAAAACAATAAGTAGTAATATTCATTCAAAAAAAAATGTTGTTAAGTAAAAG
>Ga0316208_1002980_pt1 | contig 12868 bp, 9 predicted proteins | sample 3monopyrite_MG_FD_204944 | JGI IMG/M metagenome (GOLD analysis project Ga0316208, IMG submission 204944) | Microbial mat bacterial communities from mineral coupon in-situ incubated in ocean water Damariscotta River, Maine, United States -... | ecosystem: Environmental > Aquatic > Marine > Coastal... | reverse complement strand
TGAAGAAGCCTATCGTGTGTATAAAGAGTATTCAAATATTAAAGATAGCTTATTCAATGAAAAAAACTTAAAAGTCATTCAGGGATATAAATCGGAACTCGACAAGGGTGAAGAAAAATTATACAAACAAACTAAAAAAAATCTTGCCTTAGAAAAGAGCAATAATCAAATTATCATTTATACTGCAATCAGTATTGTTATAATCTTAATATTTATAATAATTTATATTTTTATACAATTTAAAAATAAAAAAAGAATAGGTGATGTATTAGCAAATCAAAAGGAACAAATTTTAAGTCAAAAAAAATTAGTAGATGAGAAGAATGAAGAGATATATTCTTCAATTCGATATGCTCAAAAAATTCAGAATACAATAATTCCAACTAAAAGTGTTTTGGATAAATACTTAGATGACTATTTTGTTTTTTATAAACCAAAGGATATAGTATCTGGTGATTTTTATTGGTTTGAAGAACTAAATGGTGATATTTATATTGCTTCAGTTGATTGCACTGGACATGGGATTCCAGGCTCTATGTTATCAATTATAGGAAATAAAGTATTAAATGATGCTATCAATCAAAGGCACTTAACACAACCAGATAGAATATTAGAGCATATTAATACAGAATTTTTATATGAATTAAATCAAAAATCTGGAGACTCAAACTCTAAAGATGGCATGGATATTTGTCTCATTAAAATTAATAAAGGCAATAATTTTATAGATTTTGCAGGTGCGAAACGCCCTCTAATTTACACAAAGAACAAAGATATATTTGTTGTCAAAGGTGATAAATACTCCATAGGTGGCAATCAAAAGAAGACTGATATTAATTTTACTAATCATTCTTTAGAAATCGAAAAAGGAATGAATCTATACCTCACCACAGACGGATATGTTGATCAAATTGGCAAAAATGGGAAAAAATTCGGATCAAAAAAATTAAGAACATTATTTTCAGAATATTCTGACAAATCTATGAATGAACAGTCATTTATTTTAGATGAGGAGTTTACTGCCCATATTGGAAACGAAGAACAAAGAGATGATATTACATTAATTGGCATACAATTCTGAATACATTATACTACTTTCTTTTTAATTAATTTTTTGCCATCACTATATACGACGATATACGACGTTTTAGAAATGGCAATATTTTCACTAAAGCACCTAATATCCCCCATTGTTTTTGATAAATATCAAATATAGATTTATTTTCTATGACTATCGAATTATTGAAGATTTTGTCTGTATTTGTTTGCCCCCACTTATATTTTATATCAAGTCCCAATTTTTTAATAAATGGATGTGAATGTCCTGATGCCAATAGACCCAATATTTCTAATATAAAAGTAATATCATTGAATGATTGTTCAATTTTATAAATCAATTCTAAATTCATTGCTTTATTAAAATACATTAATGTACCTTCAGACAAGAATAATAAATCTCTTGACTTGTAACTATCATTCTCTTTAATATTCTCTATCCAGCTGAAATCATATATCGAATGGGATAAATCAATACTATTTATTGTATTTATACCTATTTTTCTAAATATAGAATCTCTCAATTTAATTGTTGGTCTTACATCAATATTAATCCATTTAGCTTTTTTATGGGCTAACCTTATTGATCGAGTATCCAATCCACATCCAAGATTTATAATTACAGGTTTATTATGTTTATTTATAAAATCAATTATCATCTTATCAATTATCATAGTGCGGGTTGAAATTCCTAAAATAGTTAATTGCTTAATTTTTTCAGATAATATTTCAAAATCATCAAAATTAAAATCACCATTATCAATCATATTTTTGACTATTTCATAAGAATACTTATCCCCAACAAGAGGGTTATCAGCTATGTAATCTTTATATCTAACCCAAAGAGGAATTAATAGAGTTTTTCCAATAGCATCTAAATTTTCAATATATAATTGATTATTCAATTTTTTATTATTGAACCAATTCTCTAAGCAATGCTTGTTTTTCTATTTCTAATTGTCTAATTTTTCTTTGGACATCATCTAATTCTTCTGGCATAGATGCAATTTGTATTCTCAACTTACTGGCAGCCTCGTCAATTAAATCAATTGCTTTATCAGGCAGAAATCTATCGGTTATATACCTTTCGGATAATTCTGATGCTGCAATTATTGCAGCGTCAGTAATTCTAACTCCGTGGTGGACTTCATACCGTTCTTTTAAACCTCTTAATATAGAGATTGTATCATTAACGCTAGGTTCATCTACAATCACTTGTTGGAATCTTCTCTCCAATGCCGCATCTTTTTCAATATATTTTTTATACTCATCAATAGTTGTCGCACCTATGCAATGCAATGCACCTCTTGCTAATTCAGGTTTCAATATATTTGCTGCATCCATTGCTCCACTGGTTGCACCTGCTCCTATCAATGTATGTAATTCGTCAATAAATAATATAATTTCGCCGTCGGATTCAATCACTTCTTTAATAATTGCTTTTAATCTTTCTTCAAACTGACCCCTGAAACTTGTACCTGCAACCAAAGACCCCATATCCAATGTGATTACTTGTTTTGATTCGAGCATATCTGGCACATCTCCTGAAACTATCCTTTGGGCAATACCCTCTACTATAGCAGTTTTACCTACTCCTGGCTCTCCCAAGAGAAGTGGGTTATTTTTTGTTCGTCTCGATAGCACTTGGAGTACTCTACGTATCTCTTCTTCCCTGCCGATAACTGGGTCAATTTTACCACTACTCGCCTCATCATTAAGATTTCTCCCATATCTACTGAGAGCTTGGTATTTGTCCTCAGGATTTTGGTCTTTTACTGTCTGATTCCCACGAATACTTATTAGTACTTTTAATATTGCTTTTTTATCAATATCATTTTCTCTTAGAAGTTTACTAACATTATCTTTGGTCAATGTATTTGCAATTAATAAATGCTCAGTACTAATATATTCATCTTTCAAATCCTTTGATTCTTGCAATGCAATATTATAATATTTCTGCAAAGCCGGAGATGCATAATTTCCATTAATACCTCCGCCCACTTTTGGAGCTTTGCTAATGATTTCACTGGTTTTAATCTTTAATTGACTTAAATTGCCACCTATTTTATTAATGATATCTGGAATTATTCCATTATCATCTTGGATTAAAGCAGCAAAGATGTGTAATGGCTCAATCGCCTGATTGCCATAGGAAGATGCTATTTCTTGAGCTGATTGGAATGCTTCTTGAGCTTTTAATGTTAGTTTTTGTAAATTCATAATACGAGAAATATATATTAATTTAATGTATTAGTAGACGAAAAATAGCTATAAATGTTGGATTGAAATTTATTATATTGCTTTCAACTAATAAAAATCCTTTTTCGCTTATTCATCAGAGATGAATTTTAAAGTAATAGTTTTTAATGCTCAGTTGGTGTCGAAATGCCTTTAATTCATATCAATTTCAATATCTCAGTTACTTGTTCTTCTATAGTCTTATTCGTTGTATCTATTGAAATTGCATCATCAGCTTTTCTTAAGGGGCTATGCTTACGATTAGAATCTTCTTCATCTCTTTGAGCAATAGAATTTATTATCTCTTCAAGCAAAAGATTTGAATTTTCCTTTTTCATCTCATCATATCTTCTTTTTGCTCTTGCTTCTATAGTCGCAACCAGGTATATTTTTAATTCTGCATTAGGAAAAACTACTGTTCCAATGTCTCTTCCGTCCAATACAACGCCCCCACATTTTCCCATTTCTCGTTGTAAATCAACTAATTTTTTTCGTACTTCAGGGACTGATGCTATAGAACTTACAGCCTTTGCTATCTTTTGAGTGCGAATTTCTTTACTTATATCTTCGCCATTAAGAAAAGTATGATTAACATTATCAATTACTTTAAACTCAATATTTATATCATCCAAAATAGATTTATCAAACACTATATTTTTAGACTTTTGATGCAAATAAGTTACTGCTCTATACATTGCTCCAGTATCAATATATGTGTATGATAGCCTCTCTGCCACTAATTTTGCTGTAGTGGATTTTCCAGAACTTGCAGGACCATCTATCGCAATTTTTATTTTATTCATTTTGATAACTATCTGCCAAGCTTAAGAAAACTTATTGCTCGATGCCTTATATCCATATTTTAATAATTCGAAAAAGTACAAATAAAATGAAATTTATTGATTTAGTTTAATTTTAAAAATATTAGAATGGTACATCATCGTCGTCATCGTCAAATTGTTCAGCTGGAGCTGGGTTATTCGGCGCCTGCTTTTGCTTTGAAGGAGGATTATGATTCGCTTCTTGAAATGAATCATTGTAAGGAGCCTGCTGAGGTGCTGGGTTATAAGCACTGCCACTTCCACCTTCATTTCTGTTGCTTAATAATATTATATTTGTTGCTGAAATTTCTGTGGTATAGCGCTTTACTCCCTCTTGCTCCCAAGACCTAGTTTGTAATTTACCTTCTATATATACTTTATCACCTTTGCGAACATATTGACTAACTATGTCCGCTAACTTATTCCATAGAACGACTCTATGCCATTCTGTTTTGTCTTGCCAATTTCCACCTTGGTCTTTATATGATTCCGAAGTCGCTATACTAATATTCACAACTGATTGTCCAGATGGAGTTGATCTAACATCTGGCTCTTGCCCTAAGTTTCCTAATAAAGTAACTTTATTTACAGAAAATGCCATTTTATTTTAATCCTTATTAATTGTTTATTATCAAATTTAAGGATAAGAAAATTAAAAGACAAAAGAAAAATTAATTGAATTATAATTTTTTTATACAATTGATAAATCTTGCTTAGATATGATTGATTTCTTATTTTTGTAGTCTCACTTTTGCCAGTTGTTAGGACTCTTATTTTAACAATACATATTTAATAATTTAATATGGATTAACATTAGGTTTGAATAAAAATTTAATAAAATTAAAAGATGCAATTGAATCTTCTTCTTATTTTCAAAGATTAATAAAGAAGTATAGAAAATTTGATTCTGTTTCAATAAATCAGTTGATAGGGTCATCAAAAAGTATTTTTGTAAATTCATTTTCGGAAAATGAGAATAAACCAATTATAATTCTATGTCCTGATAATCTATCAGCAATTGAGTGGTTAAATGATTTGAATATATTTACAAATAAGAATAAAATTTCTTACTTAGTAGAACCTATAAAATATACAAAAGTAAATTTTGAGAAAGAAGATGAAATATTGGGTTGGCTTATTGAAGGGTTATCAAAATTAATAGAACAAGAAAATCCAATAATAATTACTACGCCAGAAATATTTTCAATAAAAATTCCCGATGCTAATCAAGTAATTAAGAATAAAATAACTCTTCGAAAAGAGATGACACTTGACTTTAACCGCTTCACAACAGACTTAATCTTAGAGGGGTTTGAGAGAAATGATTATGTAGGGCAAGAAGGTGAAGTAGCAATTAGAGGAGGAATAGTTGATATATTTCCTACAGGTTTTGATAACCCATTGAGGGTAGAATTTTGGGGAGACGAGATTGAATCTATAAGGGAATTTGATGCATTGTCTCAGAGGTCAATAAAAGAATTTGACAGCATTGAATTTATAGCCAAATTATTTCACGAATCGAATACCGAGGCAAACACCTCAATATATGACTACATTTCTGAAGAAACTGTGTTATTTGTAGATAATCCTGAGTTGATTAAAAATAAGTATGAGAATTTTGAATTAGAGCATAAACTAAAAGAAATTATCATTAATTCTATTAATAAGTCTGATATAAAAGCAAATACTAAATCTCAAATAAATTTCAATAGCTCGGTAAAAACTTTTTCCAAATACGTGCTTGATGAAATAGAAAATAATAATGAAGTGATTATTACTGCCGAGGACAAAAACCACCTTGAAAGAATTAGAAGTCTATTTAGATTATCCTTAGAAAATGAATTTAAAATGATGGACCAAGATGAAATTTCATTTATAATATCAAAAATTAATTGGGTAGATAATACTGTTTCAAATGGTTTTATTTTTGACGACACAATATCAATTCTAACTGAACATCAAATTTTTGAACGACAGAGGATATTGGACAGAAAACAAGGTAAAAAAACTCCAGGAATTTCACTAAAAGAATTAAATGAATTAAGAATGGGAGATTTTGTTGTTCATGACGATAAGGGAGTTGCGAGATTTGAGGGATTTAGAACTATTAAAATGGGAGGAAGCGAGCAGGATTGTATTCAATTATCATTTGCTGACAATGATTTGATGTATATCAATATGAATTATATTCACAAAATTCAAAAATTTTCTGCTCAAGAAGGAAATATACCTAAATTAAGTAAACTTGGCTCTACAGAATGGATAAGAAAAAAAGCAAGAACTAAGAAAAAGATAAAGGATATAGCAAGGGATTTAATTAAGCTTTATGCAGAGAGGAAAATGCAGAAAGGTTTTCAGTACCCAGAAGATACTGCTTGGCAAAAAGAATTTGAGGCATCATTTATTTATGATGATACTAAAGACCAAGCCCGTACAACCGATGAAATAAAAGTCGATATGGAGTCGATTAATCCAATGGATAGGTTAGTTTGCGGAGACGTTGGGTTTGGCAAAACCGAAATCGCTATCCGAGCAGCATTCAAAGCAGTGCAAGCTGGAAAGCAAGTTGCAATTTTAGTGCCGACTACAATTCTTGCTCAACAACATTATATGTCATTTAGAGATAGATTAGACCGTTATCCAGTGAATATTGATGTGCTTTCTCGCTTCAAATCAAAAAAATTACAATCGGAAACACTAAAGGAATTACGTGCAGGACTTGTCGATATTATAATTGGAACTCATAGAATCTTATCCAAAGATATCGAATTTAAAAATCTTGGACTTTTGATAATTGATGAGGAGCAAAGATTTGGTGTAGCTGCAAAAGAAAAACTTAGGAAAATGAAATCAAATATAGACACGCTTACTTTGACAGCTACGCCAATCCCACGAACACTTAACTTTTCCCTGATGGGAGCAAGAGATTTATCAGTAATTGAAACACCCCCTCGTAATAGACTTCCTATTTTTACAGAAATATTGGAGCGAGATGACGATAAAATAGTAAAAGTAATTGACAATGAACTGTCAAGAAATGGACAAGTATTTTTTGTTACTGACAAAGTCAAAGAAATTGATAGATTGCTTAGAGATTTGCAAATACTAATGCCTAAATACATTTTCGGAGTGGCTCATGGACAAATGCCCCCTAAAGATATAGAAAAAATAATGCAAAACTTTATTTCTGGAAAAATTGATGTGTTGGTTACAACCAAAATAGTAGAGTCAGGCTTGGACATACCAAATGCAAATACTATAATAATCAATAATGCCCAAAATTTTGGTTTAGCTGAACTATACCAACTTCGTGGAAGAGTTGGCAGGACTACTATTCAAGCATATTGCAACTTAATAATTCCGCCGGCTAATAAAGTTAGTAAAGATGCAATCAAACGCCTTCAAGCTATAGAAGAATTTACAGACTTAGGTTCTGGTTTTCAACTTGCATTGAAAGACATGGAAATTAGAGGTGCTGGTAATTTATTGGGTGGAGAGCAATCGGGAGTTATTTTTGACATAGGTTTTGAACTATATCAGAAAGTATTAGACGAAGCAGTAAAAGAGTTGAAAGCCGACGAATTTGGTAATATATTTGACGAAGAAGGCTCAAAATTAAAATTAATAGAAAATAAAGAAGTTGCCGTTGAAATAGATGCAGATGCTATATTACCATCGGAGTATATTCATACTGACACAGAGAGATTTGCATATTATAAAAAACTTCATGCTGTTAGAAAACTTAAAGAATTAAACGAAATTAAAGATGAACTAATTGATAAATATGGACGTTTACCTAAAAAAGCAGAAAATTTATTATTTGTAATTCAGCTGAGAATTGCTTCGATTACATCTGGTTTTGAAAGAATTATTGTTAAACCAAGGAAATTATTTTTAGAGTTCCCCAATAAATCGAAAGAAGATTTTTATAAAAATGCTTTTCCATTGATAATGGAATATATCCAAGAAATTGAGGGTGGAAAATTAAATCAAATGAAAAATAAATTGACTTGGGAATGTCCAATTAAAAATAGATCTGCGTCTGTAGAAATATTACATAAGATTAAAAAAACAGTTGAGTTTATTGATTATGATTAAAAATAAAGAACAAAATATTAAAAAACAAAAAAGAAATGAGAATATATACATATTGTCAATTGAGACTTCGAGTTCAAATTGCAGTGTTGCAATCAGTGAGAATAATGTGATTTTATCTGAATATACTATCTTCAAACCAAACGTTCACGATAGATTGTTAGCAAATTTATCAAAACAAATATTGGCTGACCTACAAATTCCAATTAGTAAATTAAATGCTGTTGCGGTCTCATCAGGACCAGGTTCATTTACTGGTTTACGAGTAGGTGCATCATTCTCAAAAGGGTTTTGTTATGATGATTCGATAAAGTTAATCGCCGTACCTACTCTATCAGCTATTGCATTATTTGCAAAAAAAGATTATTATGAATCGTTGAAATATGATAGAATAATTCCGATTGTTAAGTCTCATCAAGATTTATATTATTATCAGATATTTGATAATACAGGAGAGAAAATTACAGAAATAATAATAGATAATTTCAGTAATATAAATAAAATAATTAATAAAAATGATTTAACTGTTGCCTCTAATAATTTCAAAGAAAAAGGGATAAACATTGAATATCTAAATAAATTGAACGCTACATTTATTGCAAAATATGCTTACCAAAAATATATATTAAACAAATTTACAGATACAAACTCTTTTGAACCTCTTTATGTTCAAGAATTTAAAATTCGGGATAAGAAAAAGTAATTTATAAATTGTAAGCTTGGAATTAGATTGAAGAGAAAACTGTTGAAAAGTCAAGCATATTGTAGTCGATAAATGACTCTAAATTTTGTATATTGCTAATTGAATATGTGTTAATACCATAAGGAATATTCACAATGACAGTAGGCGTTTTATTAGCAGGAAGTGGAGTTTTTGATGGCTCCGAAATACACGAAGCAACTTTTACTCTATTAGCATTAGAGCAAAATGGATTTGAGTATGTTTGTTTTTCACCAGATGTAGATCAAAGTCAAGTCATAAATCATATTACTGGTGAAGAAATGGATGAAACTCGCAATGTTCTAATCGAGTCGGCAAGAATTGCGAGAGGGAATATCCAATCGATTAATAAAGTTAAATTGAATTTATTAGATGGCTTAATAATTCCTGGTGGATTTGGACCAGCCAAAAATATCACTCGTTGGGCGTTTGATGGACCATCTGGCGAAATCAACGAGGAGTCGAAGCGAGTAATAGTTGATATGGTTGCTGAGGGTAAGCCTGTTGCAGCATTATGTATGTCTCCGACTGTAATTGCAAAAGCTTTTGAAGGAACTGGTTTGCAGTTATCACTCACTATTGGCACTCCAAAAGAACCATCTCCTTATGATATACAAGAAATTGCAGACGGAATAGAAACAGTTGGTGGAAAAGTAGAAATGAAATCAATAAGAGAGATATGTATCGATGAGGACAATAAAATTATTACTGCTCCCTGTTATATGATGGATGCAACAATCGAAGAAGTATATAATAATACTAAGATGGCAGTAAATAAGCTTTGTGAGATGATAAAAGAGAATGAATAAATTTGATATTCAATTAACTTAATGAAAATAAAATGATATTAGAAAATTTTGACGATTTAAAAAATATTACGGTACTAGATAAAGTTATCGAAGAAATTGCACTCTCGAGTAATCTTAAAGATTCTTATTTGGAGTCTCAGATAAAAAGTAACTGGTCAAAACTGATAGGTGAAGTGCCATCAAAACATATAAAAATTAGTAGATTAAAGGAAAAAGTATTGTATTTATACACTCAATCATCAACTTGGCGTACAGAAATTAGATTGAGAGAAAATAAAATTAAAGAAGATATAAATAAACTATTAAATGAATGTGAGATTAATTCGATAATAGTTCGTTGATAATAGATAGAAATTAAAATAAGGTAAAAAGATTTAATGGAAGAAAATAAACAACAAGACGAGTACAAGGAATACAGTGAAGACAGTATTAAGGTACTTGAAGGACTTGAAGCAGTAAGGAAAAGACCTGCAATGTACATTGGCGATGTAGGTGAAAGAGGCTTACACCACCTAATTAACGAAGTAGTTGATAACTCTATAGATGAGGCATTAGCAGGTTTTTGTAGTAATATCGAAGTTGAACTTCATAAAGATGGCTCTTGTTCAGTGCGTGATGATGGGCGTGGCATCCCTACTGGTCCGCATCCTGTAGAAAAAGTATCTACATTGCAAGTAGTATTATGTACTTTGCATGCGGGTGGTAAATTTGATAAAAACACCTACAAAGTTTCAGGTGGGCTTCACGGTGTAGGAGTTTCTTGTGTAAATGCACTTTCTTCTAAATTAGTGGCTACAATTAAAAGGGAAGGTAAAATTTTCCAAATGGAATTTCGCAGAGGAGACCCAGTTGCTGATGTAGAAGTTATAGGAGAAACCGATGAAACTGGTACGGAGATAAGATTTTACCCTGATGATACTATATTTCAAACTGTTAATTTCAGATTTGAACGTACGGCAGAGCGACTACGAGAATTAGCTTTTTTGAATTCTAAAGTAACAATTAAATTTATTGAAGAAAAAGAATCTTTTGAAGAAATATTTCATTATGAAGGCGGGCTTGTTGATTTTGTAAAATATGCAGATGAAAATTTAATTACCTTAGTTCCTCCTATCTCAATTTATGGTGAAGGCACATTAGACGATGACACAAATATGGAAGTAGATATATGTTTTGAATATAATAACTCTTATAGTGAAAATGTTCTATCTTATGTAAATAACATTAATACAATTGAAGGCGGATCACATGTAAGTGGTTTTAGGGCGTCATTAACCAGATCATTAAACAATTATGCTAATAATGATTCGAAAATTAGCAGAGGCTTGAAAGTAAAATTAACAAGTGATGATTTTAAAGAAGGGCTAACTGCCATATTATCAGTAAAAGTAGCTGAACCTCAATTTGAGGGACAAACAAAAACTAAACTTGGCAACAGCGACGTAGAAGTAATAGTTAGGGCAATCGTAAAAGAGAAATTAGAAATATTTCTTGATGCAAATCCCAAAGTTGGTCAAAAAATTATAGAAAAAGCTATATTAGCTGCTGAAGCAAGAATAGCGGCTAAAAAATCAAGAGAAATGGTGCGTCGAAAAAATGCGATGGATACTTCTACTTTGCCAGGAAAATTAGCAGATTGTTCGATGAAGACTCCCGAAGATACCGAAGTTTATTTGGTCGAGGGTGATTCGGCTGGTGGCTCTGCTAAGCAAGGTAGAGACAGACGATTTCAAGCTATATTACCTTTACGTGGTAAAGTATTAAATGTACAAAAAGCAAGACTCACCAAAATTTTAGAAAATGAGGAAATCAAAACTATTTTCTTAGCAATCGGTGCTGGATTTGGTGATGATTTAGATTTAGAAAAAGCACGTTACGGTAAAATCATATTAATGGCTGATGCAGACGTTGATGGCTCCCATATTAGAACTTTACTTCTTACATTGTTTTTTGTTTATATGCGTGATCTAATTATAGCTGGAAATTTATTTATTGCTCAGCCTCCTCTTTATAAGCTCAAGAAAGGTAAACAAGAGCATTATGCTTATAATGAAAAAGAAAGAATTGAAATTATTGATAGAATTAGAAAAGAAAGTCCTAAGTCAAAAAAAGGAAACTCAAAAGAGTTACCTAAAGATGAGTATGGAAACAGCAAGGTTGACGGAATAACAATATCACGTTTTAAAGGTTTAGGAGAAATGAATCCAGAGCAATTATGGGATACAACAATGAATCCTGAAACGAGAACTTTATTACAAGTTACAATAGAAGACGCTGCACATTGTTCTAAAGTTTTTCAAACATTAATGGGCGACAAAGTAGAGCCAAGAAGAGAGTTTATTGAGAAAAATGCACAATATGTAAAAAATCTTGATGTTTAATACAATATCTTGTACAATCTAAAAAATACTTTATTAGCTTAGATAAATGATAAATTTCTTTTTTAATTATTTTTTTATAATACACATTTACTAATGTCTTTGCCATTAAATATACAAAATTTAAAAAAAATAGCCATAGTAGATGATGAACCTGATATTTTGGAATTAATTTCAATTAATTTGGAAAAATCTGGATTTAAAACAAAAAAATTTGAGTCGGGAACATTATTTTTTGAGTATTTAAGGAATAAACAAGTTGATTTGCTCATTCTTGATGTGATGTTACCTGACTCTGATGGTTTCGAAATAATAAAGTATTTAAAAAGTGAAAAAGATTATTCTTCAATCCCAGTAATAATGCTGACCGCAAGAGGCTCAGAGTCTGAAAAGATTTTAGGTCTCGAACTTGGTGCTGATGACTATATAACAAAACCATTTTCGCCAAGGGAATTAGTGGCAAGAGTCAAAGTTGTTTTACGCAGGAATTTGGCAGAAATTGATACAAATAAAATTACAATTACTGAGAATTTGTATATAGATTTACATAAATATCAAGTAGTTAAAAATGGGGATGTAATTGGGCTTACAAGCTCAGAATTTAAGATTCTAAAATTATTATCTAATAAAATTGGGTGGGTGTACTCACGGGAACAAATTCTTGAAACGCTTGATGCTTATGACAAAGGAGTATTAGATAGAACTGTAGATGTTCATATAAAAAACCTTAGAGAAAAGCTAAATGATTAT
>Ga0316208_1002978_pt1 | contig 12873 bp, 10 predicted proteins | sample 3monopyrite_MG_FD_204944 | JGI IMG/M metagenome (GOLD analysis project Ga0316208, IMG submission 204944) | Microbial mat bacterial communities from mineral coupon in-situ incubated in ocean water Damariscotta River, Maine, United States -... | ecosystem: Environmental > Aquatic > Marine >... | reverse complement strand
ACTAGGCCGACGCTACGCCGTCGCCGCCTATTTGCTCGACATGCTCAAGGGTTGTGCACCGGCGCTCCTAGCCCTGTTGCTGTGGCCTGTGTCCGAGGCTGCCGCCGTCGCCGCGGGGGCAGGCGCGATTTTCGGTCACGTTTGGCCGTTATGGCATGGCTTTCGTGGCGGTAAGGGCGTTGCGACTCTGAGCGGTGCGATGTTGGCTCTGCTCCCCCTAGGCACCCTGACCGCTGGCCTCGCCTGGTTGTTCACCGTGCGTTTCACCCGCTGGGTTTCGCTAGGCTCCATAGCCTTTGGCTTGGCCTTGCCGCTCGCTGCCTGGGCCTGGAACCGCAGTGCCTTAGTGATTGCCTTTGCCGCGGCAGGGGGAGTGTTTCTAATCTTTACCCATCGCAGCAACCTCATGCGCATCTTGCGCGGTGAGGAACATCGCGTCGGCAAGAAACCATCAGGAGACGAATCATGAGTGGAAAGAGTTTAGTGATTGGAGATGGTGGTTGGGGCATGGCGATTGCGCTGTCTCTGCACCGCGCTGGCCGCCAGACCCATGTCTGGGGTTTTGATCCTGCCTACACCGAAGAGGTGGCGCGCACACGGGACAACCGCAAGTTTCTCGGCGGCATTCCGATTCCCGAGGACATTCTTTGGACTTCCGATGTCGACGCCGCCCTCGAGGGTGTCGATGAGGTTTACTCGGTGGTCCCGACCCAGTTCATTCGCCCAACCTTTACCCGCTTTGGAGACCGTTTGCGTGGTCTTCCTCTGTACTCGGCGTCCAAAGGTTTGGAGCTTTCCACCTTGCAACGGCCGACGCAGATTTTGGCCGAAGTCATCGGCGATGACAGCATGCTCGGCGTCGTCAGTGGTCCTAGTCATGCCGAAGAAACCGCGCGTGGCTTAGCCACATCCTTAGTGGCCGCCGCCAAGGATCCAGCTCTTGCCGAACGAGCTCAAGAACACCTGGCCAGCGACGCGGTTCGTGCTTACACCAGCAAAGATTTGGTGGGGGTCGAACTTGGCGGTGCGTTGAAGAACATCATTGCCCTTGGCGCCGGCATCGCCGATGGCATCGGCCTTGGCGACAACGCCAAAGCGGCTTTGGTTTCGCGTGGACTGGTCGAGATGGCTCGTTTCGGTGAAGCCCAAGGCGCACAGCGCGAAACCTTCTTTGGTTTGAGTGGTGCCGGCGACCTCATGGTCACGTGTTATTCGCAACACTCGCGCAACCGTTCCCTCGGCGAAGCCATCGGACGCGGTGAGAAGCTTCAAGACATCTTGGCCAAAACCGAAAAGGTCGCGGAAGGAGTGTGGACTTGCCAAGCGATCCACGGCGCGGCGGACCGCCTTGGCGTAGACATGCCGATTACCTCACAGGTGTATGCCATCTTGTTTGAGGAAAACGATCCGCGCCAAGCCGTGCGCGACTTGATGACCCGCCCAGCGCGTGCCGAACGCGATTTCTCGTCCTAATCCCTAACACCCCTTTAGTTTCCCCATGACTTCGACCGCTGTTCGTCACCCAGCTCCACCGGCTAAGTTCCTGCCGGAAGATTTGTCCATAAGCACCTTTGCCGATGTGGAGTCTTTCCTCTTGGCTTTGGCCGAACGTGAGTTGGACAGTGTGGAAGCCTTGCAAGAATGGCTGCTGGACCGCTCGGAGTTGGCCTCGGCTCTAGCCGAAGAATCGCTGACTCGTAGCTATGCCTCGCAATGCCACACCGATGACGAGGACTTAGAGAAAGCTCACCTCGCTTTCCAAACGGAGTTGCTACCGGCAGTGAAGCCCTTGGAAGATCGCTTAGATCGCATCTATCTCGCCTGCCCATTCCGCAAGGACCTTGGCGCAGAGTGGGAGGTGTACGACCGCGAAGTTGATTTAGCGGCGCGGCTTTATCGCCAAGAGAATGTTGCGCTCGAAGCGCAAGAAGAAGAGCTCATCAATCAATATGATCGTTTGATTGGTGCCATGACCGTGGAGTTCCGTGGCGAAACGCGCACGCTTTCCGCCATGCGCCCCTTCCTCGAAGATCCAGATCGGGCCACGCGCGAAGAAAGCTGGCGGGTGAGCGCTGCACGTCGCTTGCAAGATGCCGACGCCCTGGACGAGCTGTTCACGCAAATGCGCGAGAATCGTATCGCCCAGGCGAAGAATGCGGACTACAGCAATTTCCGCGATTACATGCACGACGCCAAAGAGCGTTTCGATTACACGCCGGCGGATTGCATCGCCTTTGCGGACAACGTCGCCAATATGGTCATGCCGGTGATGGAGCGTTTGCAGGCGCACCGCCAAGAGGCGCTTGGCTTAGATCAGCTACGTCCCTGGGATATGGGCGTAGATCTAGAGGGCGCACCGGCCTTTGAACCTTTCCAAAACCCCGCCGGTCAGGTCGATGTTTCCGCACGCCTGCTCGAAGCCATCGAACCGAACTTTGGCGATGAGCTGCGCTGGATGGACAGTGCAGGGCTCCTGGATTTGGACACACGCCCACACAAAGCGCCCGGTGGATTCATGGACACCTATGAGCGCCGGCGCGTGCCGACCATCTTTGCCAACTCGGGAACGACGCACAGCGACATCGAGACCTTGGTGCACGAAGGAGGGCACGCCCTCAACGGTTTGTTTGCGCGCCACCTCGAACCCGTGAGTTATCGCATGCCGCCGCTGGAGTTCGCTGAAGTGGCTTCGATGGGTATGGAATCGATGGCGATGGAACACTTCGCCAAGGTCTATCCTGCAGAAGAAGCCCGCCGCGCGCGCCTGCAAAGTTTGGAAGGCATGATCACCACCTTTGCTTGGGTTGCCGTGATTGATGGCTTCCAACAATGGCTGTACACCGACGGCGCCGAGGCCGATGCCCAGGAACGCCGCGCCTACTGGTGCTCTTTGCACGACCGCTTTGCCGGAAAGGTGAACTGGAGCGGCTTACAGGCCGAGCGTGATTCCTTATGGCAACGCCAGTTGCACATCTACCACGTGCCCTTCTACTACATTGAGTACGCCCAAGCGCAGATGGGGGCACTGCAGTTGTGGATTCGTTACCGCAAAGAGCCAGAAGCTGCTGTTGCGGATTACCGACACGCCTTAAGCCTCGGCGGTTCGCGCAAGCTGCCCGAACTCTTTGAAGCCGCTGGCTTGGTGTATGACCCACGCGGAGAAGGTCTCGGCGAATGGATGGAAGAAGTCGAGCGCGAATGGAAGAAGGCGCTGCCGGCCTAACCTGGATTGTTGGCGACATTCACGGTTGTGCCGATGCCTTGGCACGACTGCTCGACGCCTTGTCGTTGCGTCCGCAAGACCGCTTGTTGTCCGCCGGTGATTTGTTTCACCGTGGACCGGAACCCTATGCCGTGTTGACCCAACTCAAGAGCCTGGGCGATCAGTTTGCCATGGTCATGGGAAACCACGAGTGGGCCTTGATACAGCGGGTGCAGGAACAAGACGGCGCCATGGGAAATTTGCAGGGCGATAACGGTGCTGCCATGGCTCCGATGCGCCGCAAGGAGGCGCAGGAGCTTCTCGCCTTTCTTGAGGGGCAGCCTTATTTTCTCGAAGGCAAACGTCCCGATGGCCAAGCGTGGTATTTGGTGCACGCCTCGGTACTACCAGGCAAGCACCCTTCGGAAATGACTCCGTTTGAGTTGGTGCGCCTCAGCCGATGCCGCGAGTTGTCTGGCAAACCAACCTGGCACGAGCAGTGGCAAGGGCCCGAGTTGGTGGTCTTCGGCCACGCCCAATCACTGGCTGGGCCTAAACGAAACGCCAAGGGTACTTACCTGGCGTGGGGATTAGATACCGGGTGCGTCTATGGCAAAGAGCTCACGGCTCTTTGCGTGGAGGAGCTCCGCACCGTTTCGGTTCCGTACCAAGCCTAGAGCTTGGTGCTGTCGAACCAAGTGACTTGCGGGTGTTTCTCGCGGAAGGAATCCAGATAGCGCACGCTCGGTTGCGCCCAACCATAGGCGACTTCTTCAAGCTGAGGGGCGTCGAGCAAATGCTCCAAGCCAACATCGGTGACTGCGGTGTAGGTGATATCTAGCGAGCGCAGGTTGGGAAGCTGCGCCACGATTTTCATGCCCATGTCGCTCACTCCTGGCGCTTGGCACAAACTCAGGTGGTTCAACTGTTCCATTGCCGCCAAGGCTTGCAATCCCATGTCGGTATACGCCATATCCCAACCGCCAATGGTGAGTCGCTGTAAATGGGGAATGGAGGCCAGTTGCACTAGATCTTCATCGCCGAAGCGCTTTGGCGCGGGTCCCTCTGGCATGAAGCTGTCGCCGTCGGTCCAAATCATGAGCTCCACCAAATCCTCCTGGCGCTGCCACGAGGCAATTTCCTCTGGAGAGGGGCAATGATCCACTCGCAAACTGACCATGTCGCTGGGTGGCGGAGGTTGGCTGTGGCAGGCGCCAAGCACCAACGCTAGGCCAGTGAGAGGAAGGATGCGCAATGTTTGCATATTGGGGAACGCCGCAGAAACCGCACTCTTTGGCTTTATTTGGGGGTGAGATGAAAGCGAATCGGCACCAAAAGTTCGCCGGCCACAGGCTGGCCATTTTCCGAACCAGGATGGAAGGTCCATTCCAAGATGGCTTTCTTCGCGGCCTCGTCCAGGACGTCGTGCCCGCTGCTCTTAACGAGCGCCAAGCTGGTGGCGCGTCCGAGGGCATTGATCTGCACAAGGTATTCGGCCGTGCCTTCCCAACCGTAGCGGCGCGCTAAACGCGGATAACTCGGTGGGGGTGATTGCGCTGGATCGCGTTGCGGACTGAGGACGACCACCACTTGCTTCTCTTGGACAGGTGGTGCGGTTTCGGTTTCCGGGACTGTTGGCGCAGCTTTCGCGGCCTGCTCCTCTGGGGTGGTAGCCAGCGGTGGGCGCTTCTGATCAAAGCGCAAATGCTGCGGTCGCCATGGCCGAGGTCCAGGCATGGCTTCGGTGATTGGAATCGGCTCTTCCTCGAGCCGAGATTCCACGACCTCGACCATGGGTTGCACTTCCGGCTCAAGTTCTAGAGGTGGCTCGACCGGCGGATCCTGTGCGGCTTCATAGGCTTGGTCCAACATCTGTTCGCGTTGACTCTGCGCCTCGGTGAGGGCGACGTCGAAGCGCGGAGGCTCTTTCGTAGGCTCGACTTGACGCCAAAGGTCTGGCAACCACCAAACACCCACCGCCAAAACCGAGTGCACCGCGACCGAAGCGAGCAATGCAATGGGCGCACGGCTGGCTGGGGCAACGGTAACCACCGGGGAGGGTGAGGATTTCGCGATCAGACTAAAAGTGGATTTCTACTGTGGTGATGGCATTGAAGCCAGGGCCATTGATGCCGGAACCATGAACCCTGTAGTTCTTATCGCCCAAGTTCTCTAAAGAAACCGACCAATTCACCTGAGGGTGGATTTTCATTCCAGCTGAAATGCCCAAGATGGTAAACCCTGGAGTGCCTCCCGGTGGAATGCGCGAGGTATCGGTGGCGTCGCGCAAGGCGAGCTTGTCTTGATTGTCCATGGTCCAAGTCCAGCCCTCTGCCCAATAGCGCTGATCTTCGCTTTGCCAGCGCACGCCGGTCGACGCTTGAAACGGCATCAGGCGCGAAATCGGCTCACGCACGGTGGTCGCTGCTGGCAAAGCAACCTGATCCACCTCGCCATTCATCCACGAGGCGCTCAAGAACAAACTCCACTGCGGGTTCAGCTGGTAGTCCCCGGCGAACTCAATGCCCTGCAGCCAACCATCGCCGACGTTGCTCTTCTGCACTTCCGGGGTGCCGCCAATCAGCACTCCCGTCGGCGATTGCACGATCATGTCCTGAATGATGGTGTGGTATGCAGAAGCCTGCCACGAGAAGGCGCCGTCGCGACCTTTGCTGCCGAGTTCGGCTTGAAGGTAGTGCTCCGGATCGAGACCAGGTGTGGGAGTTTCCACCGCACTGGTGGCATCGAGCGAAGTGATGTCGGAAAGATTTGGCGCGCGAAAGCCTTGGGACAATCCGCCGTAGATCGTGTTCTCTTCCGAGAGATACCAAACGCCGCGCAAACTAGCGGCGACATTGGTCCAGTCATCGGAAAGAGAAATCACCGCCGGTCCGGCAACAGGATTTGCCACGCGATCGGCATCGAGCGAATAGGTGCTCAAGCGGACGCCGGGAATTAAGCTGAAGTCTTCGTCAATCAGGATTTCATCTTGCGCATAGACCTCAATCGAGCGGTAGCTGCTGTCATCGCCAATCGCACCTTGCACCGCACTGCCGGTGAACACGCCGCCGACAAAGTTATGGCGGAAGGAGTCGGCGCTTTGCTCGTGCACTTCGGCACCCCAACTCCAAATCCCACTTGAGGTGGGTTCACTTTCAAATCGCGCGGTCAAACCCCAGTCAATCAACTCAAAGCCTTGCAAATCACGGCGTGCCCCTGTGCGCAGACGATCGCGGTCTTCGGCATGGCGCTGATAGCTCAAGGTGATTTCGCCCTGATCCCAAAAGCCACCCTGGCGATCCCAACTCAGGCGCGAGTAAATCAGGTCACGGATTTGATCTTGATCGCGGCGCAGTTCGCTGCCGAGGCTCGAGCCTTGGTAAGGCACGGCAAAAACGGTTTTATGCGAGCGCGGCACATTGGCTTGGCGAAAGGTTTCGCCAGAGAAAGTCCAAACCAAACCATTGGAGAAATAGCGGTCAAAGCGAAAGTCCGCGCCGCCTTCGGAGTAGCCAGACTCGGGAAGCTTGCCGCCACCGGAGCGGAGATCATCGAAACGACTCATGGTGACGCCACCGAGGAAGCCCCACTCGCTGCCTTGATTCATGGTCGCTTCTAGTCGCTCGGTCCAACTATTCTCGGCGGTGCTGTAGCGGGTGTAGCTGGAACCACCAAGGGAGAACCCTGTGCCACCCACTTTGGCGCGGCGAGCAATGGCATTGACGGTGCCGCCGATGGCATCGGAACCATAGAGCACACTCGAAGGCCCGCGCACCAACTCCAGGCGTTCGACCTTGAGCGAATCAATCGTGCTCCAATATTGGTTGGGGCCGTCGCGCATGGCGGCATGGTTGAGGGGCACGCCGTCGACCAATAGGCGGGTGCGGAACCCGGTGAAGCCGCGGATAAAGGGCGACGACTGGCCATAAGCGGTCTTCTGCACCATGGCGCTCGGCTGCGCGCGGAGGGCTTCGGGCAAACTGCGACTGCGCTGCCGCAGCCAACCATTGTCCATGGTGTCGATGCTCAGCGGTTGGCTCAAACTGTCCTCTGGAAAACCAGTCGCACTGACGACAATTTCCTCACTTCTTTGTGGGGAATTGGTGTCAGGTTCTTGCGGGGAGGCCTCGGACTGCGGGGCCAAGAACAGGGCGAGCAAAACTAGAGTTGCGGGCATGGTCGTAAAACGAGTTGGCACATTTTAGGTTCAGCCCGAAATCTCAATTTTGTGGTAGCTTGGGGCATGATTCCCCCTCACCTATGTTCCCTTTTGGCGGCTATTGGATTGGTCGCCAGCCCGGCGCTTGCCCAGAGCCCCACACTCTATGGCTCCGATGTTTCGCTCGATTCCTTGGTCGACATCGACCCCGGTAGCGGCCTGTTCACCGTCATCGGTTCGCAAGGCATCCCTAGCAACGAATCCATCAATGGCCTAGCCTTTGATCAGGTCAATGACGTGCTTTATGGCATCAACACCTCGACCAATGATTTGGTCACCGTGAATCAAGTCACCGGTTTTGCCTCAGTGGTGGGCGGAACCTCCGGCGGGCAGTTCAACGGCCTCGCCTACGACCCTGGCGGCGATGTGCTCTATTCCATGACCACCAGCGATGCCCTGTACCAGATCAACCCATTGAGTGGAGCCAGCACCTTTATCGGTTCCACCAGTGTTCCGGACCAGATCGAAGGCATGGCCATCGATGGGACCTCCGGCACTCTTTATGGCCTCAATGGCCAAGGACAGATTTACACCATCAGTAAGGTCACCGGCGCTGCTTCGGCGCTACCGAATGCCATCGGCTCCAGTGGTTTATGGCGTGGTCTGACTTGGGACAACGCAAACCAGCAGTTGTTGGCGACTTTGGTCGGCGGGGGCACTGGCGGTGTGCTCTACAGCGTGGATCCCAACACCGGCTTGGGCACCATGATTGGCGGCACCACCACCTTCGCGCAAGGACTCGCCATGACCGATGGCGGCCTGCCTTCCCTGCTGAACTACCCGATGCCCTTCTTCGTGGCGGGTTCGTCGGCCAACCTCAGCGTCAGCGGAGCCACGCCTTTTGACCTGGTGTACTTCCTGTACTCCATCCAAGGTGGCGGCCCCACCAACACCTTCGTCGGCGTCCTTGACCTCAGCGTGCCCATCGGTGTGCTGACCTCGGTGGCATCTGACTCCCTGGGCAATGCTGCCATCAGCGTGTTTATCCCGGCTGCGGCAAGTGGGCGCACGGTCTTCACCCAAGCCGTCACCCTTCCCTCGGGCCAAATCAGCAACTCGCACGCGGTTTCAGTGCCGTAAACGGTGTGGAGATGGGGCCATGGCCGCGCAGGTAGAATCTCGCGGTCATGGCCAAACCCGCTCCCTCCGTGATGGACAAGATTGTTTCCCTGTGCAAGCGCCGGGGATTTGTGTTTCCAGCTTCCGAAATTTACGGCGGCCAAGGCTCCACCTATGACTGGGGTCCGCTGGGTGTCGAGCTTAAGAAACGCGTCAAAGACGCCTGGTGGGAGAGCATGGTTTACGCCCGCCAAGACGTCGTCGGTCTCGACTCGGCGATCATCCAATCGCCCGATGTATGGCGCGCCTCCGGTCACGTCGGTGGCTTCTCCGATCCGCTAATCGATAACAAGACTTCGAAGCAGCGTTATCGCGCCGACCACTTGATCGAGAACAAGATCGAGAAGTATCGCAAGCGCAAGAAGCAGGACAAGGCCGATGCTCTCCAGGAACGGCTCAATGCGGTCATTTCCGATAACGCCGGGCTCAAGCAGCTGATTCTCGATGAGAAGATCAATGACCCGGTTTCGGGTACCGATGATTGGACCGATGTGCGCCAGTTCAACCTGATGTTCGAGACCAACGTCGGCGCGGTGCAAGACTCTGCCAGCGTGGCCTACCTACGTCCGGAAACGGCGCAGGGCATTTTCATCAACTTCAACAACGTGGTCACCGCCACGCGCAAGAAGCTGCCCTTCGGCATCGCCCAAATCGGTAAGAGCTTCCGCAACGAAATCACGCCCGGCAACTTTGTCTTCCGCACCCGTGAGTTCGAACAAATGGAAATGGAGTTCTTCTGCCGTCCGGAAGAAGCCCCTCAGTGGTACGAATACTGGCAGAAGGAGCGCTATCAGTGGTATCTCGACTTGGGGGTCACTCCGGAGAAGCTGCGCATGCGTCAGCACGCCCAAGATGAACTCGCGCACTACGCATCTGGCTGCGGCGACGTCGAGTACCTCTTCCCCTTCGGCTGGTCCGAGCTCGAAGGCGTGGCGAACCGCACCGACTACGACCTCAAGAAGCACTCCGAGGCCAGTGGCACTCCGCTGACCTGGTTTGATCAGCAGAACAACGAACATGTTGCTCCTTTTGTGATTGAGCCGGCTGCCGGTTGCGATCGCACCGCCATGACTTTCTTGGTCGACGCCTACGACGAAGAAGGCGAAGGCAAGGACCAACGCGTGGTCTTGCGCTTTCACCCCAAGATTGCGCCCATCACCGTGGCGGTCTTCCCCTTGGTGAAGAAAGAAGGCATGCCCGAGAAGGCTGCCGAAATCGAACAGCTGTTGCGTCCGCATTTCCGCACCGCGATCGAAGAGAATCAGTCCATCGGCCGTCGTTATCGTCGTCAAGACGAAATCGGCACGCCGTTCTGCCTGACCATCGATGGGGATACCCTCGCCGATGGCACCGTGACCTTGCGCGAACGCGATTCTATGTCCCAAACTCGGGTCGCCATCGATGACCTCATCGGCGTGATTCGCGAATCGATGAATTCGTGGAGTCGTCCTGAGCCGGTAGGAGCCAGCGAATAGGGTTTGGCACGGCTAGAACTGCACGGCACCGCCGTCTCACCTGGAGTCGGCGTGGGCACCGTGTTCGTGGCTCTGGCACCTTCGGCACACCGCGTGCCGCAGCGCTTCATCGAAGCCTCCGATGTCGAGCGGTCTTGGAAACTGCTGGAAACGGCACGCCAGGCCGCGATTCAGCGCCTTGCGGTAATCCAGGAAACCACGACCAAGGAGCTCGGTCTCCAAGACGCCGCGATCTACGCGGCGCAGGCTGCGGTGTTGCAAGACCCAGAAGCGCTGCGGGACCTCAAGCGTCGGGTGTTCGATGAACTAGAGGCGCCCGAATCTGCGGTGCAGGCCCTGCTGGACCATCTCAGCCGCACCTTTGAACAACTAGAAGGCGGCGACGTCAAGAACTGGGCTGCCGACCTACGCGATCCGTGGGAATTGGTGTTGCGCCATCTTCACGATGAAGACATCGAGCTCGCGCGCCATATGGGCGAAGGCAGCTTGGTCATCGTGGCGGAAGAACTCACGCCTACTTTGGTGGTGCGTTATCCGCGCGAAAAAGTGGCCGCCTTGGTTTGTGCAAGAGGAGGCCGTTATTCCCATGGCGCGGTCGTCGCACGCAGTTACGGCATCCCGACCGTGACCGGTGTGACCGAAATCGACATGAAGGCTCTCGCCGGAGAGTCCATGGTGGTTTACGGCGGCGAAGGTCGCGTGCTGGTCGGGGCCGATGAAGAGCAATGTGAGCGCGCCTTAGTCCGTTCCGCGGAAGTGGCTCGCGTCAGTGAAGCTCTTGCTGGCTTGGCCGAAGAAGCCGGCCGCACCAAGGATGGCACACCCATTTCCTTGCTCGCGAACATCGAGTCGATGCATGACCTCGACTTGTTCGATCCGCACACGGTAGGGGGTGTGGGTTTGTTCCGCACCGAATTCGCCTACATGGAGCGGCCTTCCTTTCCTTCTGTGGAAGAGCAAGTGGCGGTGTACAAACGTGTGTTGGAGCGCTTCGGGCAAAAGCCGGTGGTGTTCCGCACCTTGGATATCGGTGCCGACAAGCAACTGCGCTATTTCCGGACTCCGGAGGAAGTCAATCCTTCCCTCGGTTGGCGCGGCTTGCGTCTGAGTTTGGATTGGCAGGATCTATTCCTGATGCAACTGCAGGCGCTTTATTCCTGCCACGAATACGGTTCGGTGCGCATCATGCTGCCGATGGTGACCAACCTCGAGGAAATCCGCAAGGCGCGGCAGCTACTGGATTCGATTGCCGGCGACGGGGAGCTCAAGGTCGAGTTTGGCGTGATGATCGAAGTGCCAGCTGCCGCCATGGCGCTCGCTGACATCATTGAAGAGGTCGATTTTGTTTCGGTGGGCACCAACGACCTGGTGCAGTACCTCTTTGCCGTGGACCGCGACAACCCTTGGGTCTCCGACCTCTATCAGCCTTACCATCCGGCCAGTTTGCGGGTTTTGCAGTTTATTGCGCAAACTTGCCGCAAAGCGGGCAAGCCGGTGTCCGTCTGTGGAGAAATGGCCGGGCAGCCCGAAGGGGCTTTGTTTTTGGCAGGTTGCGGCTACACGAGCCTCTCCATGGCCCCTCTTTTCGTGCCTGAGATTAAAGCCATCCTACGAGAGGTCGATATGGAGGCTTTGCAGGCAGTGGTGTCCAGAGCATGCCGAGCGACGACAGAGGCGGAAGCCCGTGGAATTCTCCACAAATCGTCGGAAGATGCGTGGGCAAAAGTGCTTGCGATGGTGAAGACTGCAGATTCGCGGTCAAATCCTCATTCCTAGAGCCGATTTCATTTGCAAGGAGGGCCCACGATGCCTGATACTGGATTTCTGCGGAGCGCCGAGGCGCCCAGCGACAAACTTCTCCCCCTGTTTGGATACCTAACCCGATGAGCAACGACCAGGAATTGCCGGAAAGCACGCCTCCTGGGCGACGTACGGGCCGCTGGTCCTACCCGGAGATCAACAAGCTTCAGCGCCTCTACGGTCATCGCACCGAAGCGCAGATTGCACGCGAGCTCAATCGCAGCTTGCAAAGTGTACGGCGCATGATTGGCAAGGTCTTCGATGGACCTCCGCACATCGGCCCATGGACTGCGAAAGAAGTCCGCGAGCTCAAGGACTATCTTGGCGCCGCCGATTTGTCGGTCATCTCCAAGATTCTTCGTCGAAGCGAACAGGAGATCGAACGCAAGATTCAAGATCTGCGTGGCGCAGTGACACAGCGCCCGTGGACCTCGGATGACTTGCAGTTGTTGAAACGCTACTACGGCACGCGCAAAGACACCGATGTCTCTGTCATTCTGGGGCGCCCCTTGGAGCGCATTCAGGAAAAGGCTAAAGAGCTTTGTTTGGCCAAAGACAAGGCCTACCAGCGCCGCACTGGCAAAGCTGGCAAGGTCAAGATGCCGCGTTGGACCGCTGAAGAAGTCGCCCTCCTCACCGAGATGTATCCAGAGCACCAAAACCTGGACATCGCCCGTCGCCTCGACCGTTCGGTGAAGAGTGTGGTTTCTAAGGCCAGCGATCTTGGGCTGCACAAATCTCCAGAACGTTTGCGCCAAATGGGTCGCGAAAATGTTCAATCTCGCTATGAAAAATCTTCCGACGGGGAAGCTGCCACAAGCCAGGGTGGTGAGCAACCACCCGAGCGGGAAATGGAGGCCTAGCCAAGGTCTCATGGTGGCTGCATGAGCGCGCCCCTAACCGGACTCAAGAAAGACGGAGATCATCTGGTTCTTCGTTGGCAGGACGGCTTGGCGGCGCGGATCTCTGTGCGCCAGCTGCGCTTGGAATGCCCTTGCGCCTTTTGCGTGAATGAAGTCACTGGCGAGCGCATGCTCGACCCCGATTCCATTCCCGAT
>Ga0316208_1002976_pt1 | contig 12879 bp, 11 predicted proteins | sample 3monopyrite_MG_FD_204944 | JGI IMG/M metagenome (GOLD analysis project Ga0316208, IMG submission 204944) | Microbial mat bacterial communities from mineral coupon in-situ incubated in ocean water Damariscotta River, Maine, United States -... | ecosystem: Environmental > Aquatic > Marine >... | reverse complement strand
CCGTAGAACCGCACGCCTACATCACAGGCATCCTCGCAGCCATCGTCAACGGTCACAAACAAAGCGACATCGAAGCCCTGTTACCCTGGAATTTTAAGGCCTAGGTGCCAACGAGACACCGCTTACGGCCAGACTGGAAAAGGCCGGGACGTTCCCAAAGCGGATACAACTCGGCCCCAACAGGGTGGGATGGGTTGAGAGCGAAGTGTTGGACTGGCTGCAAACACGGCTGGATCGTCGAGAAGACCTGACCGACACTCCTGAATAAGGAGCAGGGTGGCTGGGTGTGCATAATCCGGCCACCCGAACCATCTGAGAAACATCAACTGCTTGGGCGCAAAGCAGTCAGTCGGCTTTTCAAAGGCTGGAGGTTCGCTTCTCATTTGCAATGACTTGGGGCAAGTGTCGGAGCGCTAGGCTGCACCCGCCCAGTAAAGATTTAATATCCGGTGTCTTGTGTAGAAGTCAGTGCCTGAGGTCTCGCACTTATGTTTCGACCTGAAAAATAGGCGCGACGAGATTAGGTCGTCGGTTAATTCAACTTCGGGGTGCAGCTCCAACAACCGTTCTTTCCAAAATTCCAGGGTCCCCGCAGCGTCTTTATTGCGGCAGTAGATAATTATTTCGCCACGGTTTTGTCCATAAGAACCTGTGGCATATCGGGTAGATAGCTGAATGAACCCGCTTTCTAACCAACCATAATCTTTATGAATTTTCGCTTCACCAATCCAAAGAAAATGATCTTTCCCAACAATGTGTATATCACAGTGACCGCCCGTTTGCGTATCATGGCTGGCTTGAATGTTGAAAGCTTTTAGGTATTCGATGACCTGCACCGATAAAGCGTCTTCGGAATGCTTTTGGTTCAAATGTCTATTTTGCACCAAACCATCGTAACTGTATTCAAGGATCCCTTCGAGCGCCTGAGTTCTGGCTTCGTGGTTTGCCGCAAAGTGAAATGCAACTACGTTGCCGTCGCATTGATCATTCACAAGCGCGGCAATTTGCGCAATAGAAGGTTCCCCACCGCTCAACGCTCAAGCTCCAGTTCTTCTGGAATTGACAGGACAAAGAATGGCACAACAGAGTCTCGGGCATCTTTTAATACATGCCCAGTAGAAGGGTGCACCATTGTCCCGTTTAATAGAACTTCGTCAAATTCTTCGGCTTCAAGTGTATATTCATCACCATCATCGTCGACGAATTGGCCATGTGCTGCCAATAGGTGAAATTGCGAAGAAGTCAAAAATTGAACTGCCTGAACCAAGCTTGAGTCAATCGAAGTAAATCCTAAGAGCTTTTGAATCGAGGTGAACGTCAGGAATTCGCCCTCAGGTGGTGACAGATCCAATAATGCATCAACCAGTTGGACGCAGGTACTTGCTGTCTCAGTATCCCCCAAGACCGCTGTAACACCAGCTTTCAACTCAGTTGTTTTCATTTTTCCTCTGCTTTTGCTTCAACCTGAGCGAGATGAATCCTAATTCGGTGCAGTACAAATTCATAATCTACGCGACCGGCACAGTTTCGCACTGTAGCTCCCGAGATTCCAACAGAACCAACGGAGCCAATTGTCGAGCGCCCACGAGCTGTACCGGCTAAGGTCAATTCAGGAATCAGCCTCAAATCGTCTAAAGGTATCGTCCAACGAACGCTGATTCTGTAAGGCTCGATCGGTGTGCCGAGTCCCTGTTTACCAGACATATGGTATTTTTCAAGACGTAGGTCCATGTTCGGCTTACGCATCTTTTCTAATTTCACTGAGGCAGTTGTTGTAAGAAAACCTAGTTCCACAACTTGGCCTTCGGATTCATCGAAATAGATTGATTCTAGCAATCCAAAAAGGTCGACTGGGTCACCAAGCTCCACCAAGTTGAATTGGTTAAACTCCCGTCTGATGCTGGATTGAACCGCGTGAGCTTGATCTGTTGACATCCCATCGGGGTAGTCAGTCCTGATTTCAATGGAATTGTGTTCGTGAGGGACCCAAACGACACTAAACAGCTGAACTGTTTTAAATTTAAGACCAACGATTTCATCGAACTCACTCGTAAAACGTTCTGGCTCATCTGTGTATTCTTGAACCAGAATCTTCTCGCGAGTAGTGAGCTTAATCGCGTTTGCATACACTACACCAATCCCATCAGTGTTGCGCACTACATCGACCACTACAGGTATCCCATCAGTATTTTGAAGTGCGTCCTCTGAGAGTGAAAGTGGGTAAACATCAGAAAAGTCAGATTGTTTGATCGTTAGAGCTGCTAAATGTTTTTGAACTTCCGTATGCTCCTCGACTGATAAATCATAGATCTTTGTAAATTTTTCGCCGCAGAGATTGTGTTCACTAATAGCATCCAAAAGAGGACCTTCAAACATTCCCATTTCTGCATCCGCGTGTTTTGCTATGGTTTTGTCCCAGCCTTGGCCTGTTTCTACTCCAGCCGAACGGAACACAACCCTTGCCACAGACCAAGGCATCCGCTGCCTCATACATTCGAATATTGCTGACATAATTCGCCTCAAAATTTCCCGTCAAAAGAGAGTAGCGAGAACTACACAAGTTGTCACGGTCATAGTTGGGCTGGCTATCTCGTCCATCTGGATTTAAATTTCTGAAGTCGACTTAGACGGCCCAACCCTTTCCCATTGTTATAATCGTCTCCCCATGCAACTTTGCTTGCAACTGCATTCAACTGTACAATGGATCCCATGACAGAAGCACAAAAACAGCGCCTTGAGCAGCAACTTTGGAATATAGCGAACGAGTTGCGAGGAAAGATGGGAGCGGACGAGTTTCGCGACTATATTCTGGGCTTCATTTTCTACAAATACCTGTCGGAGAAGCAGCATATCTTTGCGAACAAGCTTCTCGAAACTGAGGATGTGAAGGATTTCACCAACGTCACCGAATTGGACGATATTGAAGCAATCCGAGAAGAATCGTTGGAAAAACTAGGTTACTTCCTTCATCCCAATGAACTCTTTGATGCCATCACCATACGTGGAAATGCTGACACCAAAGGCAAGAGCAACTTTATCTTGGAAGACTTGCAAGGTATCTTGAACAGCATCGAGCAATCGACAATGGGGACCGAAAGCGAAGATGATTTCAACCAGCTTTTTGAAGACCTTGACCTGGGCAGTACCAAGCTTGGCCGTTCGGTAGAGGCGCGAAATACTCTGATCGCGAAGGTTCTTTCACACCTCAATAAAATCGATTTTGCCTTGGAGGATTCCGAAAGCGATGTGTTGGGCGATGCCTATGAATACCTGATTGCACAATTCGCATCCGGCGCAGGCAAGAAGGCCGGTGAATTCTACACCCCGCAACAGGTTTCCAAAATTCTTGCCAAGCTTGTCACGATGGACAAGAAGCGCATAAAATCAGCCTATGACCCTGCTTGTGGTTCTGGCTCTTTGCTTTTACGCATTGCCCGTGAAGCCGATGTTGGCGAGTTCTTTGGGCAAGAACTGAACCGCACCACCTACAACCTCGCGCGGATGAACATGATCCTTCACGATGTGCATTACAGCAAGTTCGATATCAAACAGGAAGACACGCTGGAGCATCCTGCGCATCTTGATCGCAGCTTTGACGTTGTCGTCGCCAATCCGCCGTTTTCTGCCAAGTGGAAGGGTAAGGATAACCCGCTGAACGAGACCGACGACCGGTTCAGCCAGTACGGTGCACTAGCCCCCACCACCAAGGCCGATTTCGCCTTTGTGCAGCACATGATCTACCAGTTGAACGACAGCGGCACCATGGCCGTGGTTCTCCCGCATGGGGTGCTTTTCCGTGGCGCTGCCGAGGGGAAAATCCGCGAATATATCATCAAAGAACTAAATTATCTGGATGCCGTCATCGGCCTACCTGCCAACCTGTTTTATGGCACTAGTATTCCGGCTTGCATTCTGGTTTTTAAAAAATGCCGAGTGCATGACGATGATATCTTGTTCATCGATGCAAGCGCCGAGTTTGAAAAGGTTGGCAACCAGAACGCGCTGACCGACGCGCATGTGGCCAAAATTGTCGAAACCTATGCCAAGCGCGAAAGTATCGACAAATATGCGCATATAGCCCCGCTGAGCGAGGTGGCCGAGAACGACTATAACCTCAATATCGCGCGCTATGTTGATACGTTTGAGGAGGAAGAGCCTGTCGATATCGCAGCCGTCGCGACAGAGCTGCAAGCGCTCGAGAGCGCTATGCAGGACACCGACGCCACCATTGCCGGATACTGTAAGGAGCTGGGCATGCCCAGCCCATTTTAAGCTATGCGCATGTCACAGACACAACAACAGAATGTGCCAGCCTTACGATTTCCCGAGTTTAGTGGGGAGTGGGACGAAAAACGGGTTGGTGAGATTGCACCATTGCAACGTGGTTTCGATCTGCCAACTACGATGGTTGAAAAGGGCGAATACCCTGTAGTCTATTCGAACGGTATCCTAAGGTATCATAACGAATTCAAAGCCAAAGGCCCAGGAATTGTTACTGGAAGATCGGGGACAATAGGCAAGGTTACCTTTGTCACTGATGCCTATTGGCCTCATAACACTTCTCTTTGGGTCACTGATTTCCTAGGAAATGAACCTAAGTATATTTATTATTTTTACGTTAGGTTGAATTTAAAACGCTATAATGCTGGCTCAACTGTTCCGACCTTAAATCGCAACGATGTGCACTCAGTAAAGAGAAAAATACCCACCCTCCCCGAACAACAAAAAATCGCTTCGTTTCTATCCTCGGTGGATCGCAAGATCGAGCAGCTTAGCAAAAAAAAAGCGTTGTTGGCGCAATACAAAAAAGGCATGATGCAAAAGCTCTTTTCCCAAGAGCTTCGCTTCAAAGACGCCCAAGGCAATGATTTCCCTGATTGGGAGGAGAAACGGCTGGGGGATGTTTTAAAAATCGGTAGCGGTCGAGATTACAAGCATTTGAAGGCTGGGAAAATTCCGGTTTATGGAACTGGTGGATATATGACTTCCGTAGATAGATATTTGCATGATGGCGAAAGTGTTTGCATCGGCAGAAAAGGAACAATTGATAAGCCAATGTTTTTGAATGGAAAATTCTGGACAGTGGACACGCTATTTTTTACGCATTCGTTTTCGTCATCGGTGCCAAAATTCGTTTACGCGATTTTTCAGACAATTAACTGGAAGAAGCACAACGAAGCTTCTGGGGTTCCCAGTTTATCAAAGACTACAATCGAGAAAATCAAAATCGATATTCCCTCAGTTTCCGAACAACAAAAAATCGCCGATTTCCTGTCCTCTGTCGACCGAAAAATTGACCTCGTGGCCACCGAGCTTAACCACGCCAAGACCTTCAAAAAAGGCTTGCTGCAACAGATGTTTATTTAATCCATTATTTTAGGAATTTCATGACTACGCAATCCGAACAAACGCTCGAAAATAACCTTATTGCCCAGCTTAAAACCCTGGGTTTTGACAAGGTGCAGATTGACGACGAATCCGCGTTGCTGGTGAACCTGAAAACTCAGTTGGAAAAGCACAATGGTGTGCAGCTTTCTGATGGTGAATTCAAACAGATCCTAAACAAACTCGCCAAGGGGAACATCTTTGAAAAAGCCAAAATCCTGCGCGATAAAGTGGATTTTATTCGCGACGACGGGACGGTTGGTTATGTCGAGCTGATCAACAAAATTCAGTGGTGCAAAAACCAGTATCAGGTGACGAACCAAGTCACCATGAAAGGCAAATACACCAACCGCTATGATGTGACGATTTTGGTGAATGGCCTGCCCTTGGTGCAGATTGAGTTGAAGCGGCGCGGGCTGGAGATGAAAGAGGCGTTCAACCAAACCAACCGCTATCACCGGCACTCGTTTTCGGCAGGATACGGGCTGTTTGGGTATATCCAGTTGTTCGTGATATCGAACGGGGTGAACACCAAATATTACGCCAACAACCCGGTGGCCAAACGTGATTTCAAGCAGACGTTTTTCTGGGCAGATGAAGACAATAAGAAAATCACTCAGTTGAGTGAATTCGCCGAGGTGTTTTTGGAAAAGTGCCAGCTTTCGAAGATGATCACCAAATACATTGTCTTGAACGAAAGCGAGAAGGCTTTAATGGCATTGCGCCCGTATCAATATTATGCGGTCGAGGCGATTGTAAAGCGGGTAGAGGAAACCAAGAAGTTCGGCTATGTCTGGCATACGACCGGATCGGGGAAAACCCTGACTTCTTTCAAAGCCGCGCAAATCCTGACGCAAAGCCCGCATGTGCACAAAGTTGTTTTTGTTGTGGACCGAAAGGATTTGGACTTCCAGACGATCAAGGAATTTAACAGCTTTTCCGAGGGGTCTGTGGATGGAACAAGTAACACAACGCAACTGGTAAAACAGTTTGCCGATGACACGCCGCTGATTGTAACCACACTGCAAAAGCTGAACACAGCGATCAGCAATCCTAGGCATCTTGGCAAAATGGAGACGCTGCAAGACAAGCGCATGGTGTTTATCTTTGACGAATGCCACCGCAGCCAATTCGGGGACACCCACAACCGGATCAAAGACTACTTCCAAAACGTGCAGATGTTCGGCTTCACAGGCACACCGATTTTCAAGGACAACGCAGCCAAAAATGCGCTTGGAAAACGCACTACCAAAGACTTGTTTGACAAGTGCCTGCATAAATACGTGATTACCGACGCAATTCGTGACGAAAACGTTTTGAAATTTGCAGTGGAATACATCCGTACGGTGAAACAAAAGGAGGGGGTGGCCGATATTGAGGTCGAGGCGATTGATACCGCCGAAGTGATGGAAGCCCCCGAACGGCTAGACAAGATCACTGACTACATCATCGCCAACCATGCGCGCAAAACCCATGCAAAAGAATTCACTGCGATATTCTGCGTATCAAACGTAAAAACCTTGATGGCTTACTATGCGTTGCTCAAAGATAAGAAAGAGGCCGGTGAGCATAACCTGAAAGTCGGAACTATTTTTTCCTATCAGGCCAACGAAGAGGATCGAGATGCGGACGGCATGGGCAGTGATGACATGCCCGACGACAGTAAACCGGCAAATAAACACAGCCGCGAAAAGCTGGACGACTATATCGCCGAATACAACCAGATGTTTGGCACCAATTTTTCGACCAAGAATTTTTATGGGTATTACAAAGATATCGGCAAGAAGGTAAAGAACCGGCAGCTTGATGTTTTGCTGGTCGTCAACATGTTCCTAACCGGATTTGATAGCAAATCACTAAACACGATCTATGTGGACAAGAACCTCAAATACCACGGCTTGATTCAGGCCTATTCCCGCACCAACCGGATTATGGGGCAGAAGAAATCCCAGGGGAATGTCGTGTGTTTTCGGAATCTGAAACCCGCAACCGATCAGGCCATTGAACTATTTGCCAACAAAGATGCGATTGAGGATATCATCCTTGAGCCATATGAGGATTACCTTGAGCGCTTTACTGAGGCGGTCGAGAAGCTGAAAGCCATTGCGCCAACGGTTGAAAGTGTAAACGATCTGCGCACCGAAGAAGACGAAGCTCAATTCATTCAGGCTTTCCGTGAAATCATCCGGCTGAAAAATGCGATGGATACCTTCGCCCAATTCAGCTTTGATGACCTGCCGATGGGTGAACAAGATTTTGCTGATTACCGCAGCAAATACCTCGACCTTTATGACAAAGTGCGCAGCAATACAGAAAAGGAAAAGGTATCCATACTTGAGGATATCGACTTTGAGCTCGAGCTGATCCGTCGGGATAAAATCAATGTCAGCTACATCATTGCATTGCTGCAAAACATGCAGGATGCAACGCCGGACGAGCAGAAAAAACAACGCAAGAAGCTCATGGACATTCTGGATACAGATGCCCAGCTTCGCAGCAAAAAAGAGCTGATTGAGAAATTCATTGCGGAACACTTCCCGGACATTCCAAAAGGTGGCGATATTAGCGAAGAATTTGAAACCTATTGGGACAAAGAAAAACAAAATGCTCTTGCAGAGCTTAGTGCCGCTGAGGGGCTTGATGCTGAAGGCTTGCAGAAAGTTATTGGTAATTATCTGTTTACCGAAAAACCACCGATGCGAGATGATGTGATTGGGATTATGAGTAAGCGGCCTTCTCTGAAGGAGCGCAGTTCAATCTCGGAGCGGATTATTGCCAAGATAAAAACCTTCGTAGAGACATTTATAGACGGGGTGGATTAGCAACGGCTCCAATTGAAACTGGTCCGTTTCTGTTATTCCAGGAGCATTTGTAGAGGTCCCATATTGGCGCATGGGACCGTTGATAGTTGCCGCAGACATCATTGATGCAGAATGTTAAAAAATACTCGCTTATGTTTGCAGGCATTTCCATCAACATCTCTAAAAACCGCGATTCATTGGTCCGACTATTAAACACCCAAAGCACCAGTAACGGGGCTTTTAGCCCATAGTGGGACGTGTGTAATTTCCTCTCAATCATCTTGCGATACTGCCCAATCGAATTTGCATAGCTCTTACGTTTGGCGGCGGTTATTTTTGGTTCAGTGCCACGATCAATTTCCAGCGCAAAGGCGCGGAAAGAGCCACCGTAGTTCAACGCAAATAGCTGGTCGGGAATGAGGCGCAGGCCGTCAATGGCAACGGCTAGGGGCGCGTCTTTTATTTTAAGTATTTCGTGGGTAGGGATGTAACGCGTGCCCGCTCGGGCGGCGGAGATGTCTATCGAGCTAGTGACGCAAGATGCCATATAGGAGTGCCACCAGTGGCCCGTGGGACGGATGGTTGGCTCAGTAATGCCTCGGTCAAACAAATAAGTTTTGGCTTTGGGTGTCAGGTTATAAATGAAGGGCTTGAAGTTGGCGTTTTCCGTGGCGCGTTGCTGGCGAGGGAGATGTAGGAAGCCACCTGCGCGAAGCTTTTGCAGTTGCCGCAAAGTAGTGTCTTTGCAGCGGTGCGTGTCCTTCGTCAGTTCATAGAGATAAGGCGAGGATAGTGGTCCATGCCGCTCAATATGTTTTAGCCAGCGAACCTCACGATTCGTCAGGTGGGTAACACGCTGAGGCGCTATGTGATGGAATGTGGCTCTACCGATTTTATCCGTCTGTTTCATGCCGCCAGATATAGCAGAAATCAGAGCTCCGGTGCAGGGGCTAACGGGTCAATGTCATCATTATTTTCCGATATTTCAATATCTTGGTGATCTGTTGGTTTGCTATGTTCCGCCTTGCGCTGCAATGGTTCGGCGTAATTTTTCCGGCTATAATCGCGAATGGCATCTCGTTCAGCATTTGTCGCTTTGGGCATCCTTTCCAGCACAAAGAACGGAAAGGATATCGGCACAGCACGCTCGGTTAGTCCGCGCACAAAAGTGGCAAAGGTGCCCTTGGGTTGGCGTTGAACAAGATCGGGATCAGCACTCATCTGCCCCGCCAGGGCGCGGGCGTCTCGCGCGGATACACCGCCCGCCAGCTTGATCGAGGTATTGGCCTCAAATGCCTCCTGAAGCCCCGAGGTGAGCTGACCGAGGAATTGATGCGCCATAATCATCCCGACTTTGTATTTCCGTGCTTGGCTAAGAATAATACCAATGTTTTGGTCAAAATAATCTTGTGCCTCGTCGATATAGACCATCGTGGGCAGCCGGTCATAATCCGGCAATGTCGCACGTTCCTGAGCGGCCTGTGCAATCAGGGCAATGAAGAAGCGCCCGAGGATCTGGGTGCCTTGTTCTTTCAGCAGGGATTTTGAGGTATTTATCAGAATGAGCTTGCCTGTATTAAGCTCGGTAAACATGTCGAACTTCGATTGCGGGTTGGTGAACATCCGCTCAAAGGTTTGGTTTTCCAAAACCCCGTAGAGACGCCGCAGCACCTGCGTTTTGGTATTGGTGAACTCTTTACTGTCAAACTCGGTTTCAAAAAACCGGCGTGGCGTCCCTTCCAGCTTGTTGATATGTTCTTGATACTTGCCGGTGCCCCCTGGCTCCATCAATTCTCGAAACGTGTGGATGGTGGCATCAGGGATGTGGAACATCAGACGGGTGACGTATCGAAATACAATGCTTTGCTTGGCGGTCATGCCAGCGGATAAGAGCGACCCGAGTACAAAATCATAAAGCTCGATGATCGAATTGGTTAGGCGTTCACGCTCCAAGTCGCCGTAGCTTGCCAAACGGTTTTGCCCGACGGAAAACAGATTGAGGCTGACGGGAAAGGCAATGTCTTCGGGATCGATCAGCACAATTTGTTCCGGCGGCAAGGTTTTGGCTTTGAGAATGTTGTTGATCAAATCCCCTTGGCTATCGATCACAACCACCGACTTGTCACCTAGCGCCACGTCTTCCAGATCCTTGGCAATGAAGTACTGCATGGTCTGGGTTTTACCGTGTCCAGAACCGGCAACCATATGCGTGTGTTCAAACCGGCGTTCTTCAGGTATAGCGAACGAGGTTTTAAGTGAAAATAGTTCTTTCAGGATTGTGCCTGAGAGATACATATCTACGACATCGTCACCCTTGTAATCGCGCGGAAATACCGGGTTGACGCGGTTGGTTTTATGCAGGTTGGCATCCAGGCGCGCTTTCAGACCTTTAAAATGGTTGTAGTCATTATCCTGGAAAAAGGGCGCAATGATGTTTTGCACGGCATGGTTTAGCGGATGCGCGAATTGGGTAATTTCAACCAACACGTCGCCCTCAATCGGTGGCGCAACATTTGCGATAGTGGCCAAGCTTTGAGAAATGGTGTCGAGCGCCGAAAGCGTCATGACCTGATCATTGCGCGCCTGGCCGACGCGCGCCAACATATCGCGATAGCGCGCACCCTCAATGGTGTTGCAGAGCGCGGGTGGCGGCGGGATTTCCGGTGCCAATCCTTCTGCCTCAAACAGTGCCCTGCCAAGCGCCTGTAACTGGATGTAGAGCGGGTTTGGGATGTCATGTGGCCAATGCACCGCCAAGGCCGTTTCGACCTCTCTATCGCTCAGTTTTGCGCTTCCTGCGACGGCATGGTCGTAGAGCACCATCGTTTCTTCAAGAGACAGGCGCTCCAGGCGCTTCGGGTTTTCCTTCCAGAGGCGATAGAAGATATAAGCCGGAATGCCGATGAGCAGAATTGGCGTGACAATGATAGCAAGCGTGATCATCAGCGACAGGATCAATGCGCTAAAGACAAATTCATTGTTGCCATTCGACATTTAGAATTCCACCGTTTTCGAGCTGCCAGTGTCGGCATTGTCTTCAAGCCAAACCTTCATCTGCTGCAACACATCAAACAGCGCTTCTTCATAGATCTTCGATTTGGATGGCGTGGCGCAGAGAAAGTGATCTGGTTTGCTGTTCATCAAATGCTCGACACGCAACTCGAACTTTTCATCTCGAGCATCGTTTTTGGCATCAGCTGGTCTTCGATCCAGAAGCTTGGTTTTGAGCAAACCACGCTGGGTAATGATTTGTTTTTCTTCATGGGTAAAGGCAACGGTCAGATGAACTTCGTGATAGGTTTTCTTAAATAACAAACCTTTTGTAACTGTGTGATGAGAAATCGATACACGCATTACAGATCAAACAGACAGAAGAGCGACGGCCTCAGGGAGGCCGAGCATATGATTCGCGATAGCGAATGAAGTCATGGTTTCAAAACTGCTGTTCATGTTTTGCTACATTCCTGCTTGTTTTGGTATGTTTACACATAGGCAATACCCATAGAGGCTGGGGGGTGCGTATGGGGGTATTTTGAAGATTCCTAACTACGCTTCTGAAGCATGCCTTGGTTTTTGTAGGTCCGATTTATGTAATCTTCTGCTGAGCCAATCGATTCAAATTTGGCTCCGCCTGCCATAAATTTACCTTGGCTAAAAGTTATCTTGTGCCCGGCATGCTCGAATGTTTCGCCTTCAATCATTCCTGATTCGTGCACTTCAATAGCCTTGTTTTTTGCACTTGGATATGTGGACGCTTTTGATGATCCGAAGCCATTAGCTTCATTTGATGGGGTTTGTTTGTTCTCGGCGTTTAGCTGCGCGAAACTTTGTAATTGTTGCCTGGTGCTCTTAATAGCTTGTTGACTAACCTCCAATTGGTCACGAGAAATCTTGAGCATCTGTTGCGTATACTCTGCTGTATCCACGTTTGCGCGCCCCATCTGAACGAATGCAAGTTGAATAAAGCCCGCAATGGCGATTGCGAGGCCTGGCACCATTGCTAGAAATCCGGCGCTAGCACCGCCGTAGCGCGACGCGCCTCCAGCGCCAACCAAGGCAACGAGGCCTCCGATGATTATTGCTGACCAGGCAATAAATCCAAGAAAACTAAAAAGGCTTCTGGCAGCTTCGTATGAGCGCATGAGTATTTCTCCATAATAAATTGTTTTTGTACGTAACGCGTAATCTTTAAGTCGATTGAAACACTATGCCACGAATTTCGTTTCACTCAAGAGTTGAGTTTGCGTTGCGCACGCGCGCGCAGATTAACCCGCAATATGATTGCATTTATTCAACCGTAAATTCAGGGATTTCCGAGCCTGCAAATCAAAGCAAAAGCATAAGAAAGGGCACTCTAATTTTAGGGTGCCCTATCGATCTTGGTTCTGCGACCTTTTCCTATTCATTGCCACCACCTAAAGCCTGCTTGGCCAGTGCCAACGCCTCAAAGTAAATGATATTCCTGGGCTCAGATTCCCAAAGCTTTGGCCTGTCCGGAACCCAGGCTTTTAGCTCGGGGTATTGTTTCGCAAACTGCCGAGCTTCATCGATATTATTCTTGAACATGGTACTGTAACCTGTCGTCTGGAAATTTTGTTGGAGATCGCGCTTGGTGTCCTTGCCGGGGCATGCCCCGGCAAGGGCGATCCAATCTGGTATTCCATGGCATTGCAAAACCAACCATGGAGAACCG
>Ga0316208_1002975_pt1 | contig 12879 bp, 10 predicted proteins | sample 3monopyrite_MG_FD_204944 | JGI IMG/M metagenome (GOLD analysis project Ga0316208, IMG submission 204944) | Microbial mat bacterial communities from mineral coupon in-situ incubated in ocean water Damariscotta River, Maine, United States -... | ecosystem: Environmental > Aquatic > Marine >... | reverse complement strand
GATTCGCTCGATACGGGCAATACGCTTTAGGGCCAGCCGCTCGCCGCGATCGAGATACTCCCGCGCGTGCTCGAGTGAGATTTGGGGTTCGTCGCCAATAACCCGGCCGCCGATTGCCTGACTGTCGTCATTCTCGTCGGTGGGACCGCCACCCCAAATGTCGCCGTCCTCGTCGCCGCCGGTCGTCGCCGGCACCAGCTTCAGCAGCTCTTCGATCATCGGGTCGTTGTCGGGAATTGGGACATGGGCGCCGGCGTCCGGGTCGAAGCGGTAGAAGCGCCAGCCAAACGGCGAGGCCGGGTCCGCGCGGTAGGGGATCCGGGCGCCATCGAGCGCGAGCTCCGCGAGCTTGGCTTCGCGGCGAACAAGAGGCTGACAGGGGTCCGGCGCGCGAAGATCGGCGCCGGGGGTCTCTGTGTACAGCCGGGCGCCGGTGGGCGCGCACAGCCGGGCGCCCGGATACTCAAACGCGACGGCTTCGATCGAGGCCCCGCGGTTCGCGGCCCGGAAGGCGTCCACAATCTCGCGGTCGCGAGAGGACCGCCGGTAGAGCTCTTCGTCGGTCGTCAGGGGCGGGGGGTCCGCCGCCATTGCGGGGTTGGGCGCGGCGATGAGCATGCGGGGCTGCACCCAGCGCTGGGCGGCCGGCAGCGCGGCGTGGCTTCCCGGCCGGATCACGCGAGCATAGAACTGCTCGGGCCGAGCGTCGTCCCAGTACGGCTCCATCGCTACCACCTCCTCGGCGTAGCGCAGGTTCAGGCCCTCCGCGCCGGTCTTGCTCAGCAGCAGCACCATGATGTCGGCGCCGTGCACATTGGAGTCCGCCCGGAACGCGTCTTCGACAGCGGCGCGCTCTTCGATGTCGACGTCGCCCGAATGAACCGCATAGTGAAGCCGGCGGTTGGCCGGCAGCCGGGCCAGAGGCTTTGCGGTAGGCGTCTTGATGGCCGCCTTTTTGGCGCCCGCCTTTTTGGCCGCCTTCTTTGTGGCGCCCGCCTTCTTTGTGGTGGACCCGCCGCCGCGCACGCGGCTCGCGGCTCCATAGTAGAGCGCCCAGCCGTCTGCTTCGGCAACTCGGCGGCCCCCGAGCGATCGAAGGAACGCGGCGCCCGCGGCGTTTGTGGATGGGACGGCCGCGCGAAGCGACAGCCCGGTTTGTTCGGCCGTCCATTTCGCGGCCTGGCGCGCCAGCTGCCGAGCGATCCCCTGGCGCCGCCCGGCGCTGACCACGTGCGCCCACGCTAGCCAGGGACCCACGTCGGCGGCTTCCTGGAGCTCGCTTGGCACGTCGGGGGGCGGGCCGCGGGCGACAACCAGGTGCCCAATGTAGGTGTTTGCGGGACCACCGGGTGCCTCAGGGGCCCACACAAACCAGTGCATGAGGGGAGCGGCCTCCTGGCTTTCGGTTGGGGCGCCGGGGGACTCACCGGCCGCCTGCTCGGGCGCGTCCCCCCGAGCGATAAGGCTCGCGCGGCGCTCCTCGTTTTCGCCCATCCAGGTCTCCAGCGCGTCCGGCGCGACCCGCGTGATCTCGACCGCTTTGGTGTCGACCGCGTCGGCCTTAGCCGCACCGCCCGACACCGATCCTTCGGTCGGCGCCACCCAGCGAGTGAACCCGGCCTTCTCAAGATACCGGGCGAGCGCGCCGAGCCCCCCCAGCCCGGTGAACTGCGAATAGACGAGCACGGGGCGTCGGGCCCCGACCGCGATCTCGACGACTCGGGCCATCTTGGGGCTCGCGGCGACCGTGAGCGCGCTGTCGGGAAGTTCGGCCGGCCCGCCCTGGAACCCCGGCGGGGGAACAAAGTTGCTGAGCTGCCGGCTTTCGACGTGATAGGTGGAGCCGGCGGTGCGCGAGGGCTTCGACAGGGGGGCGAGGGGAACCAGGTTGGGCTGTCCCTTGCTGCCGGGCCCGCCCTTACGGGGCGCCGCGGCCATATCTTCGCGGGCCCGGGCGCTGATGTAGGCGCGGTACTGGGCGGGACCCATTGGGAGGCGCTCGACGACAGTCGCGCGGCGCTCCGGAAACTCGTGCTTTGGGTTGGGCGGGCCCTTCTTGGCCCCCGGAAGGGGAAGCGACCGGCGGACATGCGAGACGAGCCCCAGGATCCGGTTCTGGTATTTCCCCAGATTGCGGACCCCCGCCGGCGATTCCCCAGAGCTCGGCGACACAAACGCGTCCTTAAACGCGTTGTACTCCGAGGGGAGGACTTCTTCGCCCGCGAGAAGGTTGAAGCAGACCGCGAGCTCAAAGGGGTCCTTTGACGGGACGGTGCCGCTGAGGAAGACGAGGTAGAGGTCGGTGGCCCCGGCCATCATCTCGTAGAGCGCGACGGCGTTCTTGCCCTGGTTCAGCACCGCGCGAAAGAAGTTGTGGGCCTCTTCCACGACGAGGACCGTGCCCTCCAGCGCGCGGGCTCCCGCGGCGGCGATGTCTCCATACGGGTCCGAGCCCCCCGCCGCCGGCCGGCTCGCCGACGCGTTTCGGGCCGCCCGGGCCATTTGCGCGGCCGTGTTGTGGGCGTTCGAGGTGATGTACCGCACCGGGGCCGCGGCGGGGTCGGCCCCAACGAGCGCAAGATACTCGTCATACTCGTTTTCGAAGTTTGCCTGGAGGCTCTTGGTGAGCAACACGACCACCTCGCGGGGCTTTCCGTTGCGGGTGGGGATTGAGCGCGCGGCTTCCGCGATGGCCGCGGCGGCCCTGGTTTTTCCCTGCCCCATTTCGTGGTCCAGAAGTAGGCCGCGGGGACGCCCGCCTCCCCCGCCCGAGCCAGCGGGCGCGCCGTTGGGGGGCCTCAGCCCAAAGCCCGGCTCCGAATAAAAGGCGCGCACCACGTACTGAGTGTAGCGGAGCGCGGCGGCGGTGCGGGCGGCGGAGTCCGTCGACTTGCTTTTTAGCAGCCGCTCGTACTCGCGACGGAGCTGCTTAAGGCGCTCCCCAAGTGCGGCGGGGAAGCTCGTGCTCTTGCGATCCAGAGGAACCGGGGAGGTCGGCCCGTCGGCCGCAATTGGGCCGACGACCATAGTCTCGTCTCCGGTGGGCGCGTCCATCGCGCTCTATACGCGGCTCGGTGGGACCGCGGCCGTTCGGCCAAAAATGGGGCCTCTTTACGCGGCGATGTACTTGAGCAGATCGTCGGCTCGAATGATCTCGTTGTGGCGCCCCTCCAGGAACGTTGGCCTCTGGAAATGCTCATAGAGATGTTTCATCCAGTTTGCGGGGGACATGCAGAACTCAGCCTCGGTAGTCTCAAAGTTCGGCGACTTCAGCATGCGGACTTTTTTGGACGCCTTCGTTTCCACAAGGCCCACAAATTGGGCAAACGGGAGGTGGCCCTGGGCCATGGTATCGATCAGCGGCTCCGTGTCGATCTTGCCGAACCACTCGCGCCAGCCTGTGGCAGTCATGCTCATGCACGGAGACCGTGGGCGGAACGCCTCAAGTACCGGCGTCAACTTCCGACCCCGCCCGCTGAACAGAGTGCACGGGATCATCGCGTGCTTCTCGAGCGCCTGCAGGAGTGGGCCGCGCAGATCCGCCCCGATGTTCATATCGAGAAGCTCATACATCTGGGTCTCCAGTCCGCACCGTCCGCATTGCGCGCCCAAGTGGAGCTGAATAAGGCCCATTACGCTCGCGGTCCAGTCGAGTTTGCAGATAAGGACGTGTGGCGCAGACATGGTGTGGTGCTTGATGTTACTGTCCCGGCGAATTCAAAAAGACCAGTCACGCTCACATCGGCAGAAATAGGAAGGCATGGGTCGTCCCATTCGCGTGGGAAACCGCCGGTAGCTCAAACGACACCAGCCGAATAGAAACGACGCCCCCTAAGCGCGTTCGCACCCGAGCCGGTTCGTTTTGCGCGAGCAAATCGGCTGCCCACGACGCGCGTCGTTCGTGCCGGCGATATCGGGGGTACTGTGGCGCGTCCGGTGACGTGTCCGGTCGCATATGGCCGGGAGACGAGGAACGCAAAACCGCCCGAGACCGGCGCGCTGGCCGCGGAGAGATAGAGCGGGACCGCCGGATGCCGGTGGGACTCGAGGGCATAAAGAACTCCAGAGGGGTGCCGACTAACTCCCCGGGTCGAACTTTAAGCAACACTTCGGCGGCGCGGCTCGCGAAGCGAATAACCCCCGCCGAATCAATAAGGACGGCGGGAAGAGGCAGATCCAGCAGAGCGATCGGCGCCAGCACTTCTCGAGGCCGGACGGGTGAGGGGAGGTCAAACGCCCATGCGGCGCCCACCGAAGCCTGTGAATCCATAATCGTATATTATGCTGGGCGCGTCACTTGGCGCCGCCCCCAATAACCGCGCCGCTCGACGGCCACCGTTCTCAATGGGCGCGCCGCTCGACGGCCACCGTTCTCAATGGGCGCGCCGCTCGCAGGGCGCAAAAAGAACCGTCGCTGTTTCACCAGTAGTCGGGAGGGCTTGTCGCGTCAGTGCACCCGCACTTGGTACACTCGAGATAGGTGTATCTGCGGTTGCGGAAACTGTGAAGCCGGCGCCATGCCCCCGAGTCTATCCAGAACTCGCACCCGGGGCCTCCGCTACCAAGCCCTCCACAGGGCTTCTCGGCCGTGCAAGCGGCCACGTTCATGCACGAGTCTCTGTTGAGCCGGTACACAAGCTCTTGTCATGTGGGGCTGTCGTCGGGAGTGCGCGTGTTCCAATCGTGCTCACAGGTGTCCGCCATCGCAGTCAATGTTACCGGCCCGACCAATTCAAAAAGAACCGTCGGTGTTCACCAGAAGTTGGGGGGCATGGTTGTCTCAATGCGCCCGCACTTGAGACACACGAGATAGGTGTATTTGACGAGGTCGCGGGAATCGTAATGGTCCCGCCATTTCCCCGAGTCTATCCAAAACTGGCAACCGGGGCAGGGCTCCCCGGCGGTGCAGCTTTCCACGTCTGTGCACGTGAGTATGTTAGTTCGGTACACAAGCTTTCGCCATGTGGGGCTGTCGTCGGGAAGGCGCCTGTTCCAGTCGTGCTCACAGGTGTCCGCCATTGCGGCCAGTATTGTCCGCCCGACCAATTCAAAAATGGCCACTATTCAGGCCGCAACCGCCGGTGCCGCGACCACCGGTGCCGCAACCGCCGGATAGTCTTCCCATTTGGCCGCGACAGTCTCGATCTCATAGTTCTTGGCGCGGTATGCCGCGCGGCGGTCACCGGACTGAGTCTTGAGGGCCGTCCGGATGTCCACAATGTCAACGACCCGGCGGATAATCGCGGCGTCGCTTCCCCGGCGCTCAATGCGTCCCAGAATTTGGGTCATCCCCCGGCGGCGGGGAGAGTCGAAGAGGAGCGAGTTCATCTCGTCAACCGACAGCCCGCGGCGCCCATAGCCATAAGTGAGGAGAATCACCCGGGCGGTCCGGGCGCGGGCTGCCTCGTCTCCCACCACTCCCCCACGCAGAATTCCGGTGCCGGCGCGATCCGCCGGTGGTTGAGCGGCGGGTGCCGCCGCCAGCTCTTCTTCGATCTCGGGAACAACAAGGGCCCCAGCCTCGAGAAGTTCGGGCGCTGCGGCCTCAAGCGCCGCCTGAAGCCGGTCAAGGCGGGCGCGGCACTCGGTGAATACATACACGTTGTGCCGGCGGGGATACTCGCGGCCGGTCTCGCTGTGGGGACCGACCCCCAGGTCTTCGCGAAGCAGCGCGCATATTTCGGCAACCACAAGGCCGACTCGATGGGGGTCGGCATAGATGTTTTGGATCGTGCCGATCGCGGAAGCGGTGCCGGCGCGATTGACCGCGGTCTCGACATGCTCGGGGTGCCCGGCGTAGCGAACGACCCGGGCCGCGCCCTGAAAGGCGAGCGCCGCCACGTCGCACCCGGGAATGTCGTCGGGAGCGAGGGCCCGCCCGAAGAAAAGGGGCAGCAGCTTGTCGAAGCCGTCGCTCCGCTCGCTCACGGTTGCGGTGAGCGCCACCGCCGTGGGCGCGCCGACCCAAAACGGGGCCATGCCCTTTGTCGTGCAGTACGCGTCCGCTTCGTCGAAGAGAACCGCCGCGTAGCCGGCGAAGAAGGCCGGGGGCTTCACCCGCGCGGTGTTGATGATGACCGCGACAATGTCGTGGGTGTCGGGCCGCGGCCGGCGGTGCTCGACGCGGGCGTTGTCGTACTTCCCGGCCCGAAGCTCGGGGTACAGCTCGGCGGCCCAGTCCATGAGCTGCTCGCGCTGGGACTCGCGCTCGCACACAAAGAGGGCCGGCCCCCCGCAGGCCGCCGCGAGCGCGAGCATGAGAATGGTCTTTCCCAGCCCGGTGCCCAAATGCAGGCAGGCCCGCGCGGTTCCCGCGGCCCGGCGTTCGGCCGAAAGCGGCCCGTCGTCCGCCATAAACGCGGCCACCACCGCGGCCTGGTAGGGGTACAGCGGAAGGGTGGGCTCGGGCCAGGCCAGCGCGCGAATGGGCATCCCAAAGGGAGTATGACCCGCGATTTGGCCTGGGGCGGGCTCGAATTGTGGGCGAGCCGGCAGTCGGGCAAGCCCGTTTGTCGCGAGCATGTGGGCCGCGTTCACCGGAAAGACAAGGCGGGCCCCATTGTTGCCGGGAATCCGCTTCCAGGCCGGAATCTTGCGGCGGGCCATAAAGCGCGGCCGGCCCGGCTGGGGCTTTTCGGTGACCGTGTGGGAGCGCAAAATTCGGGCGAGGCCTCGGGCTCCCCCGCACGCGACGCTCAGCGCGGCCTCGCTGATGAGGGCCCCACCGGGAGTGAGGGTAATGGCGGCCATGATGCGGTAAAGCACCGCAGCGCTTCAAAAGGGGCCACCTGCGCGAATTGCGCACAAACCAAAAACTAGCCGTAGGTGGCTATTCGTACTCCGCGACCAGAGTCTTCAGGGATGCGATGAGATTCTTGGGCGGGCCCGGTCTCTTCTTCTCCTCCGGAGCGAACAGCGCCTTCATTTCCTTGGTCTTACAGAGGTCGCGGGGAGTCAGGCCTGCGCTATTGCGGGCGTTCACGTCCGCGCCGGCCGTAATGAGCGCTTGAGCTAGTGCGAGGAGACCATGCCTGCACGTGTAGTGGAGCATACTCCACCCCCCGCGGTTGCGAGTGTTCACATCCGCGCCAGCAACAATAAGAGCTTGAGCGAGCCCGAGGTGACCATACCTGCACGCATTATAGAGAGGAGTCATCCCCCTGCTATTGCAGATGTTCACGTCAGCGCCAGCAGCGATGAGAACTTGAGCAACCTTAAGGTTGCCCCAGTCGCATGCGGTGCAAAGAGGACTTGATCCGCAAACGTTCTTCGCTTCTACATCGAGTCTGAGCCGGATCAGCTCTTCGGCTTCCTCAGGGGTTGTGCAGCGATGAAGCGCAGTGTTGCCGTTGGCATCGGCGGCGAGGGTGCTGGCGGCGGCGAGAATGTCAGACATGATTGTATTACGGAGTAACGGACACTTGACTGAAAGGACCCTTCAAACATGTCATGCCAAAAAGTGGTCGATGCCATCTACTCGTACTCCGCGATCAGGGCCTTCAGGGCCGTGATGAAATCCTTGGGCGGGGTTGGCTTCTTCTCCTTCGGAGCGAAGAGCGCGCGCATTTCGTCGGTCTTGCAGAGAGCGCGGGAAGTCTTGTTGTCGCGATCGCGCACATTCACGCTCGCACCGGCCGTAATGAGCGCTTGAGCTACCTCTGTGTGGTCGTTGTAGCACGCAAAGTGGAGAGAAGTCCAACCGCCAGAGGTCTTCTCGTTCATGTCCGAGCCGGCCGCAATGAGCGCCTGGGCGACCTCGAGGTGACCATTTTTACACGCATAGTGGAGAGGAGTCCACCCATAGCTATTGCGGGCGTTCACGTCCGCGTTGTGCTTCAGCAATGTTTGGGCGATGTCAAGGTGACCATTTCTGCACGCAGAGTGGAGAGGAGTCAAACCGGTGTTGGCCTTCGCGTTCACGTCAGCGCCAGCTGCAATGAGCGCCTGGGCTACCTCAGAGTTATCGCAGTCGCACGCAGTGTGAAGGGGAGCCGACCCGTAAACGTTCTTCGCTTCCACGTCGAGTCCGAGCCGGATCAGCTCTTCGGCTTCCTCAGCAGTCGTGCAGCGATGAAGCGCAGTATTGCCGTTGGCATCAACAGCGAGAAGAGTGGCGGCGGCAAGGATAGACATGATCGTATTACGGAGTAATGGGTATTAACTGGAATGTCCCCTTCAAATATGCGCGTGCCAAAAACAGACGGCTGTCTACTCGGCAATCAGGACCTTCAGGGCTGTGATGAAATCCTTGAACGGGCCTGGCTCCTTCGGATCAAGAGCCGGCCGTGTGTCAAGGCCCATTTATGCGCCTCTGCGCAGCGCGACAGCGGCGGGGACGAACGCGATCGCGGCGACAACTCCAGCAAAGACGAACACTCCAACCGAGGGTCCCAGCATCACGGAAAACATTCCTCCGACAAACAGAAACACGAGGACCGAAAGAATCGCGGCGGCCACGAGCGCGCCAGCGGTGCCCATCTTTGGCATGGCGTGTTCGGGGTCCATATTGGCGGGCGTATACTTATCTTTTTGGGTCAATAAAAAATACCCTTCTGAAATTGGGACCCGCCAAAAACACAGTCAGTTGGCGAGCAGGTCGCCGAGCTGCTCGAGCTCGTCGAAGAAATCGGCTTCTGACCAGAACCGCTGAATTGTGTCTTCGTATCCCAGAACATGCACAAAGTGACCGTCCGGTCCGATGAGCGCGGTCTCGGCGTACAGGTCGCCGCTGACATCGGGCGCGGCCGAAATCGAAATTACCGCCACCCCCTCGCGAGCAGCGGGGAGAGTGATGTGAAGGGTGGGAAAGCTGCCGGTCACCTCACCGAGTCCAAAGGTCCCGCGGCGAAGAAGCGCGGCGCGAACACGGGGGAGCCGCGCGGCAACTTCCGGGCCAAATATCGTGACGAGAGCTTGGTTGTCCATTACAAGAACGTGTGATATGTATCCGGTTTGCGGCATTCAAATGTAGCCGGGATTCAGCCCGGGGCGTATAGGCGCCAGAAGACAACGCACAATGGGAACCCAGGGCGGAATCTTCCAGCTGATCACGCGCGACGCGCGTAACGACCAGTACCTTCAGGGCGGAGAGCTCTTGCGCTCCCGCCTCTGCGAGATCAAGAAGAAACGCAGCAAGGAGCGGGCGCGGCTCCGGGCGAGCGGCGACCCCGCGTGGGCCGCCTACCCCATCGAGCCGACCTTCGCCGATGTCGAGTGCAGCCACATTCTTCCAGTTCGCCGGAGCTACCGGCCCTTCTGCGCGGTCGGGAGCCAGTACCACAAGATCCCCTCGAGCGGCGGGGGGTCGTCCCAGCTGACGAGCTCCGATGGCAGCCTCGTCTTTGCGCTGCCGACGTTCGGCGACTTTCTCTCCGACATGGTTCTTCATGTTCGGCTCGACGCGGTCGGCGACACAAGCGGCGCGACCCACTACGAGTACACCCACTACCCCGGCATCCGGCTGGTGAAGGAGGCCCAGCTGAAGTCCGACCAGGTGGCGATTGACAGCTACACCCGCGACGACGCCCTCTTCGTCGACAAGTTTTGGGTGGACCCCAAGGATCGCGACGGCTGGGACCGGTGCCACGGCGAGCAGGTCGCTCAGACCGGCGAGTACTGGAACAGCAACGAGTTCACCGGCTGCGAGACCTTCAAGGACGGCCCCCAGACCCGGCGGCTCCTACAGCCGGCTCTCGAGCTGTGGATCCCCCTCCAGTTCTCGACCGGCCAGGACGCCTCGCAGTCGATCCCCAACGACATGCTTTCCAACAGCCAGCGCGCGGTGGAGATCACGCTCGCGTCGCTTGGCGAGATGATCCGGGCCCGCAACGCCACCGGGGACATCATCGATCTGCCGATCGGGTCGGTCGGCTTCCGGGCCGAGCTGTACGCCAACCAGCTGTACGTGAACCCCGAAATTCACGACATCTTCTCTGCCCGGCTCGGCTTCACGCTCATCCGCGTCCACCAAACGCAGCGGAAGACGGTCGACGCCCCGAGCGGAAGCGTTCGCCTGGACCGCATCAAGTACCCCGTCGAGTTTCTTCAGGTCGGCGTCCGCGACGTCGCGGCGGCGGCCGACTTCGACCGCTGGCACCTGTTTGGGCGCCGCCGCGTCCGGGCCGCTGCCAACGCGCTGCTCGCCCCGGCCGCGATCTACAACATCGGGCTCGGGATCTGCCAGCTGGTCTGCCGGGAGCTCACCGAAACGACCACCCTCGACGCGCTCGCAGACACCCTCCACGTGAGCGCCGCCGGCGTGGAACTCTACACGAGCTCCGACTCCCGCTTCTACCAGGCGTACCTTCCCCTGCGCTGGCGCAAGCGAACCCCGGCCGTGACCCCCAAGGACCGCGGCGTGCTGCTCGTTCCCTTCGACCTGTATCCCGGCAGCGACCAGCCCAGCGGCTACCTCAACCTCTCCACCGAGCGCGAGGCGATTCTTGGCTACACCGCCCCGGAGGTGTCGCCCGCGGCCCCCGCCGAGTTTGTCGTCGCCGCCTCCGCCCTGAACTTCATGGTCCGCGACGGCGACTCCATGCGCCTCCGCTACTCAACCTAAGGGGGCTGCGCACTTGGACCCCCCGCGCTACGCGCGTTTAAGACCGGCTCTGTACGAAGTACTCATTCTCACCGTAATTACTTCTTTTTGGACACTAGAAGAACTATATCGACCCGGGCCGGGTCAGAGGGGAGCGGAGTTCCGAAGAGGGAACGCTAGCCCCCCCTTTCCTATTTGAAGCCACCCAGTCAATAGGTACCACCCAGGATGACTAAAATCATTGAGGCAACCAGGGCTCTCGCCACCGATCCCAACGGTAACACCGCGTTTCATCGGTGCAAAAATGCGGAAGAAACCGCTGCTCTGATCAAGCTGGGCCTCAACCCGGACACCGGAAACGTAATTCATCAAACGCCTCTACACTGGGCGTGCATGGACGGAAAGCCCGATGTCGTTCGTGTACTGATCGGCGCCGGGGCAAACGTGAATGCAGTGACCAATTTTGGTATCACGCCGCTGTATTACGCGTGCTTTAACGACCACGTGGATTGCGCGCGGTTGTTGATCGCGGCCGGGGCGAATTTGTCTCCGCTCCCGATCAGGGGAGAAACAACATCAGCGTTTCACGCGTGCCGATCGGACGAAATGCGCGCCCTGTTTGCCGAGGCAGACCCCGAGGTGTATGGGGACGCCCCCCGAAAGGTGCCCCAGATCCCATTTGTTGTGCAGAAGGATGAGTACATCTACTTCGATGGCAAGCTCGTGGTGTTTGGTTTTGCTCCCGACGGGACGCCGTCTTTCCACCGCAACAATGGAACCGATGTCGTACTCGTGCCGACTGACTTTACCGTCGTCGCCGTGCGCGACGAAGAAACGGGATCGTTGAGCCCCGACTACTACATCGACTCGGTCCGCGATTTTCGCACACAGTACATCGACACTCAAAGAAGAATTCTCGAAGCCCGACAACTCGATCTCTTCATCGCCGCGCACCCCGACGCTTCACACGACCGAGCGGCCGCACTGGGCAAGACCGGTCCACGTAGCGAAATTCACGCTGTGGCCAGGGACATGCTGATGCTGAACCTTGTTGACAGGGTGTAGGAATAAACCCGGCTCGGCTCTGTACGAAGTATCCGTTCTCGCGGAAGTTACTTCTTTTTGGACGCGAGAATAACCATATCGACTCGGGCCGGGACTGGCACGCGTAGCGCGGTGGGGGGTTCCGAAGGGGTACCCCCTTCGCTATTTGAAGTGGCCGGGCCCAAGGACACTCCACGATGGCCACTCCCGCCGAGATCAAGAACGACTGCCCCGAACTCGCCGAACTTGCGAGGCTGGCCGCACAGGCCACCGCTCCGTCTGCGGGCTCGCCAGTCGCCGCCACGACGGACACTGAGTTCGCACCGTCCCCCGGTCGAAGCGAGATGCCGTTCTCGGGCCCGCCTGCGCCGTGGGTGGAGCCAAGCCTGTCCTGGGCGCAAACGGAGAGGACGCTGACCGCCCCCCTCCCGGTCCCCCGGGACGCCGTTCGGGCGCCCGCGCCAGACCGGCTTCGCATTTCGCTCATGCCCCACCAGGAGACGACACTCGCCGCGATGCTCGACCTCGAGGCTAACCGCGAGATCGCGCTCGAGTACTTCCCAAACACCGCCACGTCCCCTACCGGGTCGTGGATGCTGACGTCGGCCGGGCGCCTTTCGGAGCCCTTTGGCTCGGGCAAGACGATCATCGTTGCCGGCCTCATCTGCGCCCGAACGGTCCCGGCGGCGCGGCCCACCATTGTCCGCCCCCCAGTCACCAACAAAGCGCAAACGCGCAGCTACTACCCGGGGGGGGCGGTGCGAGGAACGGGAGTTTTCCGGTACGCGCACAGTGACCGGAAGGTGCAGCCGATCATTGAGCGGCTTATGCCCCGCGTCCTGCCCACGAACGTCATCCTCGTCAGCACCTCGGCCTACAACCAGTTCATTCGGGAGTTCAAGGACCACACCGACCTCCGGGTGGCCTCGATTCGGTTTGTCAACGAGCTTCGGAAGTTCGAGACCGACCTTGCCGCGTACAAAAAGACGCTGGGCGACTGCAGCGGGGCGGCCCGGCCGCCCACCGGCGACTTCCCCCCGGACGTCCTCATTGTTCGCGCCGGCCTGTCGGTGACCAAGAACTTTCACACCGCATGGGAGGCCCGGTTCGGGCGCGACAACATGGACCGCCCCCTGGTGAGCGGCCTCGCTGCGGTCCTCGCCGGCTGGACGGTCGCCCGCTTCATTGTCGACGACTTCGACATGCTCGATGTTTCGCGGCGCTGGATCGCCCCGGACGCCTACTTCACCTGGTATGTGTCCGCGACCAGCAAGCAGCGCCCCGGAACGCGCCGC
>Ga0316208_1002972_pt1 | contig 12897 bp, 7 predicted proteins | sample 3monopyrite_MG_FD_204944 | JGI IMG/M metagenome (GOLD analysis project Ga0316208, IMG submission 204944) | Microbial mat bacterial communities from mineral coupon in-situ incubated in ocean water Damariscotta River, Maine, United States -... | ecosystem: Environmental > Aquatic > Marine > Coastal... | reverse complement strand
AACAGCCAATTGTTCTGCAACTTCTTTAATTGTTGTGTCTTCTTTGACAGTCCTAGGCTCCGACATCATGACATGTTCTAGGCTAAGTGTATCATAAATCGACGCGTCAACTGTTGCTGCTTGACTATAGTTGCCACCAAAACTGATTCTATGGATATCTGTTAGGCTAATAATGCCTACTAATTTTTCACCAGACACAATTGGAAGATGACGTATATTGTTTTCTTCCATCATTGTTTTGGCATCTTTTAGGTTGCCATCATGAACACTCATTGTCTTCAATTCTCTTTGCATGATTTTACTAACTGCTTCTCTTTTTTTCATTTAGATTGAATTTTAATTTGATTTATGCAAGCAATTTGCACATCTATTTAAGTGCAAGAAAAGAGGATAATGAAGAATAAAAAATGACAATTGTCAGCGCAGATATTTATTAATTAGTGAATGTCACCTAAAGCGATTCCACTTTCTTAATAAGATCTCTAATGAATTGCTTTAAAAGTTCTACTTGATCTTTACCAAGACTTTCTCCGTACTTGCTAGAGAGGTATGCAGACAGCATAAATAGAATGGCAACTGGTAGCGCCCACAATAAATGAGAATATTCGCCCAACATCCATTTTGAAACACCCATTGAGAAAATAAAAAAACCGAGAATGCCAACAGAAAAGTAGATGAAAACAAACATGGTCCATACCTTGGGTCTTGGCCCAATTATACCGGCCATCAAGGTTTTCTCAAGATCATCTTCATCTATATCTACACGAAAATTCAATTGAGGAGACCAATAATGTGCATTGCTTTCTTTGATGTCCAAGATAATATGGTTGTCAATGATTCTACCTTTAAGCCTATCCTGTTTTTTGAGCATATCCTTGGCTTCTGCCAAAACGATGTCTTGCTTTTGATTTACATTTAGCTTAAAGCGTGGCCTTATATGTGTAATTGAGCCGTCCAAGGGATAGTTTGAGACACTAAAATAGTGCAATTATCTTAAAATTTTGTTGCCGATTATCCCTTGTATTGTATTGTCGAAAATATTCGAATTAACTTTGCCTTCATCAATAGCAGAACAATATGAAAACCAATCAACAATCGATTGAATTTCCCATTGAAGGTAAATTAAGTTTTATCCGAATAAAAGAGAACTTAGAGCAATTTATCAGCGATAATTCAATTAAAAATCAGGATTATATTAAATCTTTGCTTCATCAATTGAATGAGGTACCAGAATTGCTTGAGGGGACGAATAATGTCAAAATAATTGAAAAGCATAAAGGACTCATCGATTTACTCATGAGGTTGCTTTTTCCTCCATTACTGACTACCAATGAAATTAAAGGAGCATCTATGCCTTTTGATTTTGAATTCTTTTATATGTCAGAGCGCTTAAAGAAAATCATGAAAGATGCAGGAAAGGGGTCTATGCTTGATATTTTAAACTTTGATCCTGAGCAGCTTTACATCATGGGATGTACAACCATTCTGCAAGCTCACTATAAAAGAGAAGTCAATTTAACAGTGCCCATTGTTGTAGAATTGAATGAAGCAAATGGATCACCAAGTTATTACCGTTCCGCATTCAATGCGGATTTAATGGAAATAATTCCTACGGAAAATGCAAAAACAATCACAGATGAGGATTTTCATCAATTGATGGATAATTTCAAAGATATTGACCTTTGGAAGGAAAAATTTCCACCTAAAAGTTTTGTGTTTAGAGGATTAGGTATCGTAAATCTCATGAACATCACGATGGACCAATCGATTAACTTGATGACATCTAACCTTCTTGAAGGCACAAAAGATTCCTTCGATAAAGTCATAGAAAATATACGCTTACTTCTAAAAATAGAAGACTTAAATATTGCTTTTATTCAAGCTGAACAGGATAATTTACTTTCAGTAAAAAAGTACGATCAATCCAACGTCTTAATGGGCGGTCTAGAAGAAGAAAAATTCATGAATGCATTTTGTGATACAGCAAATGAAGTTTTGTTTGAACGAAGTGATACTTTTTTACTTACTGATACCAAACAATTTCTTGAGCGGTCAAACAATTTGATGGCCAAGCAGTTGGAAAAGAAATCTATAGGGAGTTATATGCTGACGCCACTTGTGTATAACGATAAACTCTATGGTTTTCTTGAGTTGGCGTCTTCAAAAAAGAGAGCATTGAATGGTACGGTGCTCGAAAAAGTGAAACTGATAATTCCGATTTTGTCAATGGCAGCCAGTCGTTTTGCAGAAGAAGGCAGGAACCGAATTGAAGCCATCATTCAAGCTGAATGTACGAGCATTCATCCTTCTGTGAAATGGCGTTTTGAAAAAGCTGCGAAAGAATTCCTTGAACATGAATTGGAAGAAGAAAGCGTAGTTTTCAAAGACATTGTCTTTCCTGATGTTGTGCCACTCTATGGACAAGTCGATATCAGACATTCATCAAAACTTAGGAATGATGCAATGAAAACTGACTTTCAAAACCAATTAAAGTCAGTAAAATCAATCATTGAATTGGCTATTCAAATTGAGAACATACCTGTATATGAGGAATTGATCTATCAAATAGATCAGCAATTAAAATCCTTTACAGGCGATTTGATCGAAGGCAGTGAACAACGATTAATATTATTTCTGAATGAAGAAGTTTATCCTTTATTCACTCACTTAAGCAGTCGAGATGTAAAACTCGATAAGGCCATAAAATCTTACAAAGCATCTTTGAACTCCGAGACTCAAATGATGTACGAAAAACGAAAAGATTTTGACAACAGCGTGAATTATTTGAGTGGTTTGATGGCAAAGATGATCGATGAGAAACAGCTAGATGCTCAGAAAATGTTTCCACATTATTTTGAACGATACAAAACAGATGGACTGGAGTTCAATTCTTATATCGGTCAGTCAATTACTGACAAGAGGGACTTTAATGAGCTGTATCTAAGCAATCTTCAATTATGGCAAATACAAAGCATTTGCGAAATTGAATACGCAATCCATCAAAAAAGAGCTCAATTGCCCATTTCATTGGAAGTGGCTTCTTTGATACTCCTGCACAATACACCCCTTTCAATTCATTTTAGAATAGATGAAAAAAGATTTGACGTCGAAGGCGCTTACAATGCCCGTTATGAAATCATAAAAAAGAGAATTGATAAAGCCATAGTTAAAGGGAAAAAAGAAAGGTTGACACAAGCGGGTAAAATTGCCATTGTTTATTCAAATTCAATTGATGGCAGAGAATTTCAAAAGCATATCCGCTATTTAGAATCCAAAGGTTATTTGATTCAAGATAGTCTTGAAGACTTAGAATTGGAAGATTTGCAAGGTGTAAGTGGATTAAGAGCATTGAGGGTGGCCATTAATTTCGATTACGCCGACGCCATGCAATTCAAAGTAGATGGCTTGTTAAAAGGGTTTGAAAGATCAAACTAAAAGACTAAATCGGAATCAGTGATCATTGAAGGGATTAAAGTTAAGGAGACTGCAGTTGTTGTGCTCAATTACAATGGACAGCATTTATTGGAGGAATTGATTCCAAAATCGATTTCACGCACAAATATTGATGAGAAAACACAATTGATTGTTGTGGATAATGCTTCAACAGACAATTCTGTTGCTTGGATGAGTTCTAATTTTCCGAACGTTCCACTACTCCAGCTAGATAAAAATTATGGTTTTACTGGAGGTTATAACAAATCTCTGGAGTGCATTGAAGCAGCTTTTTTTGTTTTACTAAGTTCTGATGTCGAAGTTGAAAAGAATTGGCTAACGCCACTTATTGATCGATTGAAAAGCAATTCGAGAATAGCTGCTTGTCAGCCAAAAGTACTCTCATACTACCAAAGAGATTCCTTTGAATATGCAGGTGCTTCAGGTGGATTTATCGATGCTTTAGGAATGCCTTTTTGTCGCGGAAGGATTTTTAATACTATCGAGAAAGATGTTGGTCAATACGATAATGCCATAGAAATAAAATGGGCTTCTGGTTGCTGTTTTGCAATAAAGAGTGAAGCATGGAAAAAAATGAGGGGTTTCGATGAAGATTTTTTTGCACACATGGAGGAAGTTGATCTTTGTTGGAGACTCAATGGTTTGGGTTTTTCCATTTTTGTAGAGCCTAAATCAGTTGTGTATCACATGGGTGGGGAGACCCTCAATTACAATCATCCTAAGAAACTATACCTGAATTATCGCAATAATTATGCAATGCTTTTAAAAAACCAAATGGCATTAATTCTAGTATTATTGCTTCCATTTCGATTCATAGTTGATATTCTGGCCGCATTCTATTTTATGAGCAAAAATGGACCCCTTGCATTTGTTGCCGTGTTTAAGGCACAAGTACATTTTTTATTGCGATTTTCGCATTGGCTAAAGACAAGGAAAAAAGTTATCAGGAAGAGAAGTAAGATCAAATATATCTACTCTGAGAAAAGCATCGCATTGGCTTATTTTTTAGGAAATAAAAAACAGTTTTCACAACTAGAGCGTAAGATTGGTTAGCAAAGGTTCAAGCATAAAAAAAGACGATATCAGAAAAAAAGAAATTTTTCTGCAGCTGAAGGAGATGATAGACGCTAAACTTTCGAATGAGATTGAGGTTGGGAAAGACCTTATTCCGGCAGCTGCGCCAAATTTGGAGGCAAACGATATTCTAAGTGGGATTGAGTCGCTTTTGAACTGCTGGTTAACTGAAGGAGAATACTGCCAAATGTTTGAACGTAGTTTAAAGAACAATTTCAATGCAGCTTCGGTTGTGCTTACCAATTCAGGTTCTTCTGCGAACCTTCTTGCACTTTCTTCACTCACTTCACCACAATTGGGCGATCGCGCCCTAAAAAAAGGAGATGAAGTAATTACACTTGCAGCAGGTTTCCCAACTACAGTGAACCCCATTATTCAGAATGGATTGATTCCGGTTTTTGTAGATATACAAATTCCACAGTACAACATAGATATTCAGGCTCTAGAAAGGGCAATCACCCCCCAAACAAAGGCCATTATGATGGCACATTCATTGGGCAATCCGTTCAACTTAACAGAAGTAATTCATTTAGTAAAGAAGCACAAACTTTGGTTAATTGAGGACAATTGTGATGCCTTTGGTGCAACTTATGCAGGTAAAAAAACAGGCAGTTTTGGCGACCTTTCTACCCTTTCTTTCTTTCCTGCGCATCATATCACGACCGGAGAGGGTGGAGCAGTGATCATTAATAACCCAGCTCTAAAAAAGATAGTGAGCAGTTTTAGAAATTGGGGACGGGATTGTTGGTGTTTATCAGGAAAAGACAATACCTGTGGCCAGCGCTTTTGTCAAACGCATGGCGAATTGCCTGATGGTTATGACCATAAGTATGTTTTTAGTCATATAGGGTATAACTTGAAAATGACAGAAACACAAGCCGCCATTGGAAACAGCCAATTGAAGAAGTTACCAAGCTTTATTGACGCAAGAAGATACAATCATCAATATTTATTTAAAAAGTTTCAATGCTTAAAAGAGTTCTTTATACTGCCTGAATTCGAAAAGGAAGCAAATCCAAGTTGGTTTGGGTTTTTGCTCACTTGTAAAGAACCCATTCAGCGAGATGAATTGATTCAAGCACTCAATGAGAAGAAAATCGGAACTCGCTTATTTTTTGCTGGTAACATCACCAAACAGCCTGCATACAGAGATATAGTTTGCCGGATTCAAGGAGAATTGAAAAACACTGATATAGCCATGAATCAGGCATTTTGGCTTGGTGTTTCTCCTGGACTCACTGATGCGCATCTAGATTACATGTTTGATGCTGTTCAGCAATTTGCCTTAAATAAAGGATAGTCGCTATTGAATTGATTGTGCCTTCATCAATAAAGGATCTCCATTCATCCAGTCACTAAAGGCGAAATTTAATCGATCCATATCCGGCACAAATTTGCTTTCATAGCCCGGGTCCAATAAAGCAATGTCGTTCATGATTAGAGTAAGGGAGTTGCTTAAACGATAGGTTTGCTTATATGCGATGATTGGATGTTGAGGATTAAATGATATCAACCAATTCACATTCTCGATAAGGTTTTTCATCGTTTGGTCAATGATTGCTCTCCATGCAACAATATTTCCATTTCTAAGATACAATTTAGCCAGCTCAATGCTTTGATAATCGAATGGAATTTTTTCATTTGGGAAAGACTCTATGGCATGATTAAGCACATTTATAGATCGTGTTGTGTCTCCTGTAAGATTTAGGTGTTTGGCCAAATCAATGTGCAATTTGATAAAAATGCTTCTAACAAAGCCCTCATGCATTGGATGCAACAATTCAGTAGTATCTGAATAGAAAGAAAAATCATAGTTTTCCATCACAAGATTATGAACGGATTCAATATCCATCATGTCAAATTGTTCTGATAATGACTTTGCAGGAATCAATTGATTGACTAAACCATGATTCAAAAAGTAAGATTCTAGACCCATCCCAAATGCTGATCGACCAGTATTGGAAAAGTAAATTGGTCTATCAGAATAGTTTTGATTCAATAGGTCAAACATCGCGATGTCGTTAATGGAGTAACGGTCTTTTTTCAGCTCCCAGTCAATGTTTTTTTGTGCTTGGAGGTGAAGAGCATTATAATCAAGATCAAAATTTCTTAATTTCTTATTGAGATTTAAACGAAAGGATGATGTAGGAATTTTAGCTTCTTTTCCTTCCTTGGCAATGTAATCAAGAAGTTTGTCAACATCCACAGATCCTTTTAGATTCTCCAACTTTTGATACCGATATGTATTGTTTTCTTGTTTTTTATAAAAGTTTCTACTCAATTTTAAGTGTAACGCTTCAGAGGTATTGGACTTTTTGAGTAACCTTCTGTTATACCATTCTAGTCCTAATAGATTGTAATCAATAATCCTTACATCAGTGCGATATTCTTCAACTTCTTGTAGATACCATAAAGGAAAGGTAATATTATCTCCAGAAACAATTAATACACTTTGCTCCTCGCATTGATCGAGCATGTGTTTTGCCATTACATCAGCACCTATTTCATTGCTTCGGTCATGTTCGTCCCAACCTTGAATCGCCATTGAGGCCGGAACAAGCAAAAGACAAATTATAAATGAGAGTAAAGCTTTTTGAGGCAAGCTTACTTTATCTGGTAATAATTTAAATACACCTAAAACACCCATTCCAATGAATGCACTAAATGCGAAATATGCTCCTAAAAAAATATAATCTCGCTCACGTATTTGAATGTGTATGGGCAATTGATTAATAAATATGGTGATTGCAATGCTGAATGCCAGGAAAAATAAACCCAAAACAATTAACTCTGACATGCCTTCTTTGTACAAATAATATATGCCTAACAATCCAAGTAAGAGGGGTAAGAAATAAAATGAATTGGAAGATGGGTGATTTGCTAAATTAGATGGACGCATTGATTTGTCACCAATTCGGCCATGATCAAACCAATCCAAACCACTTTGCCAATTGCCGTACAGAGGATGGCCAGTTCCTTTATAATAGTTTTGTCTTCCAACAAAGTTCCATAGGAAATAACGCCAGTTTAGCCAACCTACTTGATAGTTAAAAAAGAATGCCAAGTTTTCACTCATGGTAGGAAGCCTCAATGCCTGCCGCTGTCCGTTAATAATGACGTTTATGTCTGTGGGTTCTCCTGTGTAATCAATCCATTGCTTATAGCCGTTCACGTTGATCGCTTCAGTATTCCACATTCTAGGAAACAAAGAGATGGACTTTTCTATGTAATTAGGAACGGTATTCTTACCAGTATTTACTAGAATATATTCACCTTTTTCTTCGTCGAAACCAAAGACAGCTGGTCCGTCAATAAATTCATTATTGCCGTCTCGAGGAGAATTGAAAGAGGGCCCACGTAGCAATGGTAGATTGGAAAAACCGAATTGATCTGAGCGCAAATATGATCTCAATTGCAATACATCTTCAGCATTGTTTGAGCTAGGTGTTTGGGCATCACTCCGAATCAATGCCATGGCGTAAGTCGACCAACCGATGCTGAAACAAAGAAATGCAAGCAATGCAAACTCCATCAATGGCTTCTTCTTATTGTATGCATAGATAATGCCTGAAACGGAGACGATGAGTAAGAATATGATTCCTAAGATAGTTCCATAGTGTTGAGGGAGATTCATTGAATTAACCGCAGACATTTCAAATATGGAAAGCAAGCTCAATGTACCTTGAACCAAAATGGAATTCAAGAATAAAAACAAGACCAATGCCGAAATTAAACCTATGGCAACAGATTTAATGTTCAACTTAAATCTGCGTAAGCAAATAAGCATGGCAATTGGGAAAAGAATTGCGAAATTGAGTATGTGTACGCCGACCGAAAGACCGAGAACAAATACCACCAAGAGTAACCATCTCCATGCGTAAGCGTTCGTTGAATAGTGATCCCATTTGGTTGCTGCCCAAAAAGCAATAGCCATAAACAAAGTCGATAATGTGTACACTTCCGCTTCTGTCGAAGATGTCCAAAAGCTATCGCTGAACAAATAACTTACACTTCCGATGACAGCTGCGGCAATTGGCAACTTTAAATCTTTTACTTCTTTGGATGAATCTTTCAAGGTATTTGATGCGGCCCAAAAAATTATTTTGAATAAAAAGAAAACAGTGAATGCGCCACAAACTCCAGAAAACAAACTAGCCGCAAATGCTTTTAATGAAGTTGGAAATAAGAGTAAAAATATCCGACTAATTAAAGTGTATAATGGTGCTCCAGGTGGATGGGTTGCTTGCAGTTTATGGCTGCTGGCGATAAATTCTCCACTGTCCCAGAACATGACAGTTTGCTGAGCGGTAAGAGCATACACAATGATCGCCAATAGAAAGACCGACCAGTTGGCAATGGTATATATATTGTCTTTTAATTTAAGAGCCATACGAGCACAAGTATAGCAATAAGTTCAATACAATTGCGCTACTTAATTGCCTATTCTATTTTGAACATCGTCAGAACTTTTTGCTCTGTTTTTGGCAGTCTTCACATCGTTGTGACCAAATGAATAACTAAGATAAAATCTAACATTTCTGCTGTCGCTACCACCTGTTCCCGTAATAAACAATTCTCCAAATCTATTATCTGCTCTCCATGGTATACTGTAGAAAATATCATTGATTGATGCCTTTGCCGTCCAACGGTTCCATGTTCTTTGAACGGAGAAATTAAGCGAGCCTATGCTCTTTGTTTTAAATGTTCCTCTCCAGATAGAGGGACTGCTGTACCATCCACTGAGTTCTAGTTTGTATACTTTTTTTACGGTAAAAGAAGATTGCGCATAACCTCCATACGTAAGCCGATCTACAGGAATGAAATCAGGATGATTGGCAGTAAACTTATTGTAAAAGCCATAAATACTGCCGTATACACTCCACCATTCTTTGATTTTCTTTGGATAGGATACACTGAAATTGTACACCTGCTGATCTGCAACATTTCTTGTATTGATAAAACTTATTCGCTCTCCCTCTGCTTCTGAAACCTCTGCGAAGAAGTCTGATACGTATGAGAAGGTGAAACTTGTGTTTAAGGTGTATTTGTAAGTATTGGATAGTTTAATATTGTGTGTGAATTGAGGCTGCAAAAAGGGATTACCTCTTCTAAAACTCAATTCGTTGATTTGAAATTCGAAAGGATTGAGGTTTCTATAATTGGGCCGTTGTATTCTTCTACTGTATATCAATGCCAAGGAGTTGTCGCGGTTTGGTTGGAATGTCAAGCCTCCTGATGGAAACCAATTGAGGTAATTTCTTTCCACCACTTTGTTGGCAACTTGAGTGATCGACTGAAGGTCTCCTTTTGAATGGGTTTGTTCTGCCCTCAAGCCCATCTGTATTTTCCATTTTTTCCAAGCAAACTTGTAGTTTAAATATGCTGCACCTATTATCTCCTCATAATCAAAGGTGTTGCTTCTGTTAATGTCAAGAACATTTTTGCCGTCTTGTACATTGTAAAAATCGAATACATTGTTTGTAAGCACCTGAGAAGCTTTGATCCCAGTTGAAAAGGTGCCTTTGCCTAGTTTTTGTTCATAATTAGCTTGGGAAGAACGCACTGAAATTTCTATCGGTGTTTCTTGTGAATTAATGTTCTGACTTAGTATGTTAGCTTCATCAGGACTGGTATAAAAGTTAGGCTGATAGCTCAAGGCGATGCTCTGGTAATTCACCCAATCAGCATCTACGCTCAACCTCCGATCCAAAGAATCTTCATAGGTGTAATTGAGACTTACAGTATAATTATCGACTTCGCTATCGTTGCGATTGGGCGCAAGCAACACACTGTCGGTGATATAATCATCTCTCTGCGCCATCAATGTTCTTGAATCTGTAGTGCTTTCATTGTTGTTTACATTTCCACTCATTGCGACACTAACTGTACTGTTTTTTGAGAGGTAGAAATCACCACCTAGACTTAATTGGTCGTTCAAAAAGGTGGTTTTGCTCTTTGTTTTGCCGTCAAATACATTGACGCCTTGCTCTCTATAAATATTGAAAAAATTCGTCGAGCTCCCTTGAAAATGTGAATAGTTGCCAAACAATGCATAGTCAGCGTTGCGATAATTTAAATTCAATGAAGTATTGTTTCTTGCATAATCACCAAAGGTGATTGTGTTGGTGACGGTGCCTTTTGTGCCCAAACCTTTTTCTCGTTTAAGCACGATGTTTAAGATTCCACCACTGCCAGCCGCATCGTATTTCGATGAAGGCTGTGTGATGATTTCAACGCTTTCTATTTCATCCGCTTGTAGGCTTCTTAGGTAATTCTTTAAATCTTCACCTTGCAAGAAGCTTTGTTTACCATTGATGTAGATGTTTACACCAGCCTTCCCTTCAAGTATGATGTTGTCATCATTGTCTACCTGCAATCCCGGGGCTTTTCGCAACAATTCAACTCCATTGTCACCCGCCGTACTTAAGTTTTTGTCAACATTAAATATTGTTTTGTCAGGCTCTACCTGTATGAGCGGTTTTTCTGCAGTTACGGTGACTTCTTGAAGTTCTGTGCTCTGCGATTTCAAAACTGTAGTTCCTATGTTTCCTTTATCTTTTTCCAAATCCAGTTTGATCACCTTAGTTTGGAAACCTAGAAAACTCAAGTTGACAAAATAGATACTTGTTTTCAAGCCTTTAAATTCAAAGCTTCCATCAACACGACTTGCTTCTACCTTTAATAAACTGCTGTCCTGATCCAACAATTGGATAGTAGCATATGGAAGGGCTTCGCCTTGTTCGTCAATCAAACGTCCTTGGATAGATTGGCTTTTTAGGTTGAAACCAAAAAAGATACAAATAAGCAAAACATTAATTCTCATCATGCTAATTTTCAACAAACTTGCCATAATTATCCGATTCTTAAAATAGATTTGGGATGAACTGCTTAATAGAAAGATGGATGGCTCTGGCTTCTGAAACCGATGAGACAATTTTTTCATAGATTGCTCAATAGTGCTAATTGATTTTTTTAGTTTTTAATGTCAATATTGACTTTCTGCTTAGCTTTATATCTTAACATTCTAAAGCATAATTTTTACTAAAATGAAACGCATATTCATTCTATTATGGATTGTCTTTTATCTTCTTGGATGTCAATCCATGCATATGGAAGACAATGCTGTTGACAGCAATGATTCCACTAAATTATTGGTTGGGCATTTATACTCAAAACCCTTTCCATTGGTCAGAATCCAAGAACAAAATCAAATAAAGAATATTTTATTGTTGGGAAACGACGCAATCAATACAAATGAAATTTTGAAAGAATTAAAAGACAAAGTCGGGACCAATCCTGAGGGCATGAGAATTGAAGTCGAAATGGCTCAAAAAAGCATCAAATCTTTCAATTTTGCTTTGCTTTCAGAAAACTTCCTAGAAACAGCCTTGCTATCAGAGGGGAAAGAAGAAAGAAGGAATTTCAAAATGGGGGCATTTGATAACTTTAAAGGTGTACTTATTTCTTCCAAATGTTATTTGGAAAGTTTAAGCTCAAAAGAAGCAATGACGATAGAGTGCTTGAAAAAAGATATTAAAGACGGAGATCCGCTCTTGTTTATGACAAATGGTGAAAGTGAGAAGGGTACCTTTCTATTGACTCATGCTTCAGGATTGTCTTTAGGAGTAGGTATCTATCCATATTTAGGTAAAGAAATCGAGATGAAAGCTCAGCGTTTAGACATTGATGCCATTAGGATATTAAAAGTAGATCCTGATAAAGACATTGAGGTATTGGGCAAGTCTTCATTGTTCAACAATTAAACCGAATGAGTTGATATTTTTTATTCCAGACATTAGCGGATTTACAAGCTTTGTGAAAGAGGTAGACATTAGTCATGCCAAGCACATCATTAAGGAATTGCTTGAGTTGTTGATCGAAAAAGGTAAAAGAGAATTGAAGTTGGCAGAGATTGAAGGGGACGCTTTGTTTTTTTATACAGAAGACAAAAAATTGAATGCTGATCAGTTGAATGTCTTGATTGAAGAGATGCATAAAGCCTTTCACAATTACTTGAATATTTACCGTTATCGAAGGGTATGTAATTGTGGCGCTTGTACGACAGCCAATGAGCTCCAAGTCAAGTTTATTGTGCACCAAGGCGAAGCGGAAATGTTGGAAGTAGGCAAAAGTAAAAAGCCCTTTGGACAAGAAGTAATACTCGCACATCGCATGTTAAAGAACAGTGTTCCATCAAAAGAATACATTTTATGGAGCAATAATTTTTGGGAAGAAAATCATGAACTTATATCGAAACATTGGCCTTCAAAAATTGAAGAATTGCATGAACTGTATGATGGCGTAGAGAAAAGGCTGTACTACAGTATTTTAAGCTTGCCTGCGAAACAGAAAGATTATAGCTTGTCTTTT
>Ga0316208_1002968_pt1 | contig 12914 bp, 7 predicted proteins | sample 3monopyrite_MG_FD_204944 | JGI IMG/M metagenome (GOLD analysis project Ga0316208, IMG submission 204944) | Microbial mat bacterial communities from mineral coupon in-situ incubated in ocean water Damariscotta River, Maine, United States -... | ecosystem: Environmental > Aquatic > Marine > Coastal... | reverse complement strand
AGATCGGCAGGGCGGTCTTTCATGCCCATCCCGATGGACTGCGGAGTGATCGCCAGTTTCCACGGACCAGACCGAACAGCCTGGAGCGTCGTCCCCTGATAGTAGAACCAGGCTTCGTGCGGCGACTCGATCGATTTGCCCAGCAGAATTGGCGAGATGTCTTTTCCGTCGATCTTCACCGACGGAGCCGGCTTACCACCGTCGGCGCCACCCAGTTTGACAAACGTCGGCAGAACGTCCGTCGTGCCGCAAACGGCATCGCAACTGCTGCCCGCTTCGACCGTGCCCGGCCACCAGGCGATCGTTGGCTCGCGAACTCCGCCTTCCAGCGTGCAGCCTTTGCTGCCTCGCAGCGGCCCGGCGACTCCGCCAGCCGCACCCTTCGACGCCCACGGCCCGTTGTCGCTTGTAAAAATGACCAGCGTGTTTTCGGCAAGCTTCTTCTCACGCAGCGCGTCGAGAATCTGACCGACGCTCCAATCGACTTCCTCGACCCAGTCGCCGTACGTGCCGTTCTTCGACTTGCCGGCAAAGTCTTCGTGAGGAAACAGCGGAACGTGCATCGCCGTGTGAGGCAGGTAAAGAAAGAACGACTTCTCATCAGCCTCTTCGATGAATTTCACCGCTTCTTCGGTGTACTCACGCGTCACCCGCCGCTGCCCTTCGTCTTCGAGCAGCTCGGCGACTTTGTCATCACGCAACAAAGGCGTGACTCGGCGTCCATCTTCCAGCGAGTTGCGTTGCATGTCGTTCGAATAGGGAATCCCGAAGTAATGATCGAAGCCCTGGTTCGTCGGAAGAAAATCCGGCTGGTCACCAAGATGCCATTTGCCGATGCATGTCGTCGCGTAGCCCAACTCTCTCAGATACTCGGCGACCGTCCGCTCATTCGGATTCAACCCTTTCGGCCCGGCCGGAAAGAAGACGCCCGGCACGCCGACTCGAGGTGCGTAACAGCCGGTCAGCAACTGAGCCCTCGACGCCGAGCAAACCGGAGCGGCATAAAAGCTCGTCAGCTTCATCCCTTCCGCGGCCATCCGGTCGAGATGCGGAGTCCGATTCAACGTCGAACCATACGGACCGATATCTCCGTACCCCATATCGTCAATGTAGATCAGCACAAAGTTTGGCTTCTCCGAAGCAGCTTCCGCCTGCAGACAACCGGCTACGGCATAAACACCGGAAAACACGCAGCAAATCAGGTATCGCATGAGTGGGCACTTTCTCGACAGGTCAGCTCGACAGGTCAGATCGTTGAGCCAGCATTCTTTCGACATTGCGGGCCGGGGTCAAAGCTCCAGCGGTCGCACACTCATTCAGCCTTGTCGACCAACTCGCTGGTTTTCCGCAGCCGCCTCCTTCGATTAACATCCCGAACCTTGCAGACCAACTTTTGCCGCGAGTCCCGAAACGGAGTTCCCCCCGATGGATGCCAACCTGAACACAATCCAGTTGGGCGACTGCGTTCAGGCCATGAACGCACTTGATGCAGGTTCTGTCGATCTGGCTTTCGCCGACCCGCCGTTCAACATCGGCTATGAGTACGACGTTTACGACGACAAGCTCGAAAAGCAGCAGTATCTTGACTGGTCCGAGCAATGGATCAAAGCCGTTTCGCGAGTCCTCAAGCCGGACGGAACTTTCTGGCTGGCGATCGGCGACGAATACGCGGCGGAGCTGAAACTGCTCAGCCAGCAGATCGGTTTTAACTGCCGAAGCTGGGTCATTTGGTACTACACATTCGGCGTCAACTGCTCCCACAAATTCACCCGGTCGCACGCTCACCTGTTTCACTTCGTCAAAGATCCCGAGAACTTCACTTTCCGCAGCGACGACCTCGACAACCGAGTCCCCTCCGCACGAGAACTCGTTTACAACGACAAGCGAGCGAACCCTCAAGGCCGACTTCCCGACGACACGTGGATCATTCGCCCGGCGGACGTTGTCGCCGAACTGGTCAGCGACGACGACGGAACGTGGAGCCCCGATCAACTGAGTTCCCCGACGGATTCGAACAACACATTCACGCTGCGGCCGCAGGACATCGCCCAGAGTTTTCAGAAAGATGAAGACACGTGGTACTTCCCGCGCGTAGCCGGCACCTTCAAAGAGCGAGCCGGATTTCACGGCTGCCAGATGCCTGAGCAACTGCTCGGCCGAATTGTTCGAACATGCTCCAACCCGGGCGACCTGGTGATCGATCCGTTTTCGGGCAGCGCCACAACACTCGCCGTCGCGAAGAAGCTCGGTCGGCACTTTCTGGGATTCGACATTTCAGAAGACTACGCCGAATACGGGAGACGCCGACTCGAGTCGATCAAAGTCGGCGACCGACTCGATGGCTCGGCCGAACCACTGAAAAGTGCACCGAAAACCGGAAGCAAAAATTCACCAGGCAAGGGCCGATCGTCAAAAAACAAACAGGATCAAAGACGCCTCATAACGGAGGATCGGTACGATCAAATTCAGCTTGAACTGACTTTGCACGGAGTTGCCGAAGCTTACGTCGCGACCAGCAAAGGGTACTCAGTCGATCGAGTCGTGATCGACCCGGAATTGAATCATGAGTTCACCGGTCTCTGCGAAAGACTCAGTCTTGTCGGCGATGCTCGAACCTGGAACACGCTGCTGTTTCGACTTCGAAAAGCCGGAAAGCTGGCACACATTCCGGCCACACGTCGGACGAACTTCCCATGGGAAGACTGTGACGAGTTCATGTTTGCCAGCGAGGTCGCGTGGCAAACGCTGTTGAACGAAAACGCTGCCGCGAGCCTCGACGAAATCCTCTGCGATCCGTCACTGGCTCAGGAGCTTGATCGTCGAGCAGCCGCACTGGCACCGGGGCGGACGGCTCTGGAGTACCGCTGGGCAGCCTTGAAACTCCGCAAGGAAGCGAAGTTCGCACGAGGCCGAGCGGCGGTCCTGCGTCCTCCGAACTCAATCGAAAATGCGACACCGCTGGCCGATACGACGACCACACGACTGAAAAGCCAGCCGGGACTCTACATCCTCAGCGACGATTCAAGCCAGGAATTCTACGTCGGCGAAACGCTCGACCTGGATCGGCAACTCAATCAGATCCGTAACCATGCGGAACAATGGGCGACCCACTGCCAGCCGGTTGACGTCCAGACAATCCCGATGGACCATACAAGTGGCGGGCGACTGGCTTGGAAGAGCTGCCTGATCAGCAAACAACTCGAACATTGTCCACGTCTGAATTACTTCGAGCTTCGCGCGATTTGATTGGACTGTGCCACTTTCCGGGAATCATCACCTCTCCCGCTTGCGGGAGAGGTCGGCCTCTCAGGGCCGGGTGAGGGTTTCCGTCTCAGAAGCAAGCCGGCATTCGAGTAAGAAATCAGACGCAAAAGCCCCCTCACCCGCGGCTGAGACCGCGACCTCTCCCCCACGGGGGAGAGGTGACATGTAAGCTCTCAGGTGACGTTGTCCAACAGAGAATCGCGATTGATTTAACATTCCGACAGTGGCTCTCGCTGGCTCGCACTCTGAGTCTCCAGAAAACCTATCCCTGAGATATCACGATGATGCCACCTCGTATTCTGCTGACTTTGTTGATGCTAGCTCCATCGCTGTTTGTTGCCTCGTCGACCCACGCAGCAGCTCCAAAGACCAGGCCAAATATCGTCGTTGTCTTCATCGACGACATGGGTTGGGGAGACCTTTCGTGCTTTGGTAACAAAGTCGTCGAGACACAGAACATCGATCGCCTGGCGGCCGAAGGGATTCGGTTTGAGCAGTTTTATGTGAACTCGCCAATCTGCTCGCCGTCGCGTGTCGCGATTTCGACGGGGCAGTATCCGCAACGGTGGCGGATCACTTCTTACCTGAGCAATCGCAAACACAACAACGCTCGCGGAGTCGCGCAGTGGCTCGATCCGAAGGCTCCGATGCTGGCGAAGATGCTGCATAATTCGGGATACGCGACCGGACATTTCGGCAAGTGGCACATGGGCGGCCAGCGAGACGTCGGCGATGCTCCGTTAATTTCGGAGTACGGTTTCGACACGTCGCTGACCAACTTTGAAGGGCTTGGTCCGCGAGTTCTGGCCATCAAAGATGCCTACAATGGCAAGCCGACCACGAAACACACGCTGGGTTCGGACAAGCTCGGTCGCGGCAAGATTACCTACGTCGACCGATCGCTGGTCACTCAGTCGTTCACGGCGGCAGCCATCGACTTCGTCAAGCAGTCAGTCGCTGACGACAAGCCGTTTTACATCAACGTCTGGCCAGACGACGTTCACTCGCCGTTCTTCCCTCCTGAAGCTCGGCGAGGCGAAGGCGCGAAGCGGACTCTTTATCACGGCGTCCTGGACACGATGGACGAACAACTCGGAGTCTTGTTCGACTTGATCCGAGACAATGAAAAACTGCGAGACAACACGTTGGTTCTGCTCTGCTCGGACAACGGACCTGAACAGGGAGCGGGGACGGCGAATCCCTATCGAGGATTCAAGACGCACCTCTACGAGGGCGGCATCCGATCGCCGTTAATTGCCTGGGGACCGGGGTTGCTCAACAAAGAAGCCACCGGCAAGTGGAATCATCAGTCCGTCTTTGCCGCCATCGATCTCGCTCCGACGCTTCTCAACCTCGCCAGCGTTGAAGGCGTAGAGCAGGCTGAATTCGACGGCGAAGCTCTGCCTGGTGTCCTGACGGGAAAGACTGAGACCTCCCGCAAGCAGCCGTTGTTTTTCCGCCGGCCTCCAGATCGAGACGCGTTTTACGGAGACAACGATCTGCCGGACCTCGCAATGCGAGAAGGCGACTGGAAACTGCTTTGCGAATACGACGGCAGCGACGCGGAACTGTTTGACCTCGCCGCCGATCCGTCTGAAACGACAAACGTCGCCAGCGAACATGCCACGATCGTCGAACGTCTGGCGAAACAGGTTGTTGCCTGGCACGAGTCGATGCCGTCGGACAACGGAGCCACCTATAAAGAGAGACGACGAAAGTAGAATCTCTTTCCGAAGAATCCTCGGACAAGTTTTCGAACAGGAGAAAGCAAAGAGAACAGAGAATACGCTCGAAACCAAACTCTGTCCCCTCTGCTTTCTCCTGTTTACAAATCTTTGGCTGGCCAGGAATGTAATTCGAAAGAGAAATCAATCGACGTAGAGAAACTCGTTCAGGTTGAAGAGTGCCAGGCAGAGGTCGGTCAACGCTTCGGTTTCGCCGGGCGATGAACTATTCAGGAACTCGGTCGCCAGTTTCAGTTCATCAGAGGATGGGTTTCGCGAGAGAGTTCGCAGGTAGGCCAGTTCGGTTTTGTATTTCGCATCCGCCGACGGCTCTCTCGCCGTCTCCTCAATCGAAGCGGCCAGCGCCTTTGCCGCGTCAAACGACAACTTCGAATTGAGCAGCATCAATGCCTGAGGTGCGATCGTTGATTCGTTTCGGCGAGGGCAGCTGAAGTTGGTATCCGGCTTGTCGAAGGCCTCGAACAATGGGTATCGGAGATTTCTTCGGACGAACAAATAGATGCTCCGCCGAGTGTAGTCATTGGGATCTTTCGAAACCGGCCACTGATTCTTCAGCAGCGTGTGGACCAGCTCGTCTGGCAACGGAGGTCTGATCCCCGGTCCGCCGCGTCGTTCGGAAAGCTGTCCAGCCGCCACCAACATGGCATCGCGAATCGCTTCTCCTTCCAGCCGTCGCCGAGACATTCGTGACCACAGTTGATTCTTACGATCAGTCTTCAGCGATTGCCGCCACGCTGCCGCTTCTTCTGGTGAAGCATCGGTCGGTAGTCGACTTGCCTGTCGATAAGTCGCGGACGTCACGATCAGTCGGTGCATGTTTTTGAAACTGAAACCCCGACGCGAGAATTCAGTCGCCAGCCAGTCGAGCAGTTTGCCGTGTTCGGGTGTGTCGCCCATGACTCCGAAATCGCTCGGCGAGTCACACAAGCCATCACCGAAATGATGCTGCCACAGCCGGTTCGCGATGGTTCTCATACTGAGCGAATTCTCTGGATTCGTGAGCCAACTCGCGAGTTGCGTTCTCAGGTTTCTGCGATTGCCCGCCACCCTGGGCTGCGTCTCGGCCGAATTGGCGATGCGCGGAAAAGCCGCCTCGACCGCGTCACCGACTCGTCGAAAGTCTCCTCGTACCATGAGATGGCTGACGGCTTTGGCGTCGTTTCCGTCCGGCAGGCTCGCCACCTTGTTCTTCGTGAATTGGAACGCCGGATCGAAGAACGCTCGCAGCCGATAGAAGTCGCGCTGGCTGATCGGGTCGAATTTGTGATCGTGACATTGGGCACAGCCGACCTGCAAACCTAGAAACACCGAACCAACGGTCGAGGTCATTTCGTTCATAAAACTGTGGCGGCGTTCTTCCTGCAGATTGATGTCCGGCATGTCGGGGCCGCACGTCAAGAAGCCAGTCGCCACTCGATTCGCCGAGCCGGATTCGTCACCCGCGAGCTGCAGCCGCACGAATTTGTCGAATGGCATGTCGTCGTTGAACGCTTTGATCACCCAGTCTCGATACTTCCAGGCTTCCGGGCGAAGTTTGTCATGCTCGAAGCCGTCCGTTTCAGCAAACCTTGCCAGATCCAGCCAGTGCTGCGCCGAGCGTTCCCCGTACGCGAGAGAGTCCAACAGCTGGTCAACAAGCCGCTTGTAAGCTTCGGATGCTTCGGATGATTCGGATGATTCGGATGATTCGGATGATTCGGATGATTCGGATGATTCGGATGATTCGTCTTTCAGAAACTCGTCGATTTGCTCGGGAGTCGGCGGCAGGCCAGTCAGGTCGAAATAAAGCCGGCGAAGAAGTACGACTCGTTTGGCCTCCGGCGCTGGTTCCAAACCTGCGGCCTTCAACTTCTTCAGCACAAACGAATCGATCGAGTTCCGTGGCCAGTCGCTATCGACGGGCGGAACCTCTGGCCGGACCAGCCGAGTGAATGACCAGTGCTCACGATCTGCGTCTGTAATCTTTGGTTCGGACTCTGCAAACACTGGCTGAACCACGACCGCCAGTGCGACGCAAAGAGTAAGCTTCCGGACCGCTGCGACACCGGACGTGATTTTCAACGAGTGCTTCATGCGAAAATCTCGTGGACGACTTTTCCCGCAACGTCAGTGAGACGTTCGTCGCGGCCGTTGTTGAAGAATGTGAGCGATTCGTGGTTGAGGCCCAGCATGTGCAGGATTGTGGCGTGCAGGTCGTGCACGTGGACTGGCTTTTCGACCGCTCGCAGGCCGATCGGATCGGTGGCTCCGTAGGCGAATCCGCCTTTGACGCCGGCACCGGCGAACCAGACTGAATATCCCCACGGGTTGTGGTCTCGCCCTTTGCCCTGTTCGCTCATCGGCATCCGACCAAACTCGCCGCCCCAGATCACCAGCGTGTCGTCGAGCAGGCCTCGGTCGTCGAGATCCTGCAGCAGGCCGGCGACTGGCAGGTCGGTGCGGCGGCAATAGAGGTCGTGGTTTGTGGTGACGTCTTTATGAGCGTCCCAGCCGCCGGTGTCTCCGGAGTAAAGCTGCACGAAGCGAACGCCGCGTTCAACCATTCGTCGAGCGAGCAGGCAGCGGCGGCCGAATTCGTCTGTGTCCTTTCCGCCGATGCCGTACTTCTTTTGAGTTGACGACGACTCCTGGGAAATGTCGACAACTTCCGGAGCCGTGGCCTGCATGCGGAATGCGAGTTCGTACGAATTCAAGCGAGCATACAGATCTTCGTTAGCGTCGCGATGTTCGGCGTGCTGCTTATTCAGCCGTTGAATCAGGGCCAGAACCTGTCGTTGTCGATCCGGCGTCACTTCTGGCTGCGGTCTGAGATGAAGGATGGGATTCTTCCCGGCTCGCATTGTCGTTCCCTGGAACGTCGCCGGCAGAAAGCCGCTGCCCCACGCGGGCGGTCCGCCTTTCACACCGTTGCCCGGATCCGGCAGGACGACAAACGCCGGCATGTTGCCGTTTTCAGTTCCGAGTCCGTACGCCGCCCAGCTTCCGAGACTCGGCTTTCCCATCAGAATGCTGCCGGTATTCATCTGGTAGACCGACTGTGGATGATTGACGCTGTCGCCGTGGCAACTTCTCAACACGCAGAGCTTGTCAGCATGTTTCGCGGTGTGCGGAAGAAAGTCGCTGATCTCCAGGCCGGACTCGCCGCGTGGTCTGAATGGGCGGATCGGCCCGAGCAGCGGATTCTTTGCCACGTTCCGTCGAGTCATGACAGAACCGAAACTGTCGGGAAGCGAGGTCCCGGAAAGTCGGACGAGTTCCGGTTTTGGATCCAGCAGGTCGACGTGCGACGGGCCTCCGTGCATGAACAGCCAGATTACCCGTCGGGCTCGGGGAGCAAAGTGCGTCTGACGAGGCGCCAGTGGATTATCTGCAACTCCGCCTTCTGCAGCACGTTCGCTGTGCAGCAGGCTTGAAAGAGCGATCGCCCCGCAGCCGCCACCGGCCTGCACGAGGAACCGTCGTCGAGATGGCTGCTGGTAATCAGTCACTCCGTCCGCTCCTGCATGCGACATGCTCGCTCCTGAAAAAAAGAAAAGCCCGAAGCTGCTGCCAGCTCGGGCTTCAAAATGACGGATGGCATGGTACTTCGTCAACCGGCAGTCACCGGGACGAAGCCTCGATCCTTTTCAGAGAGCACTTCTTCGACGACGTCAGCGACGAAGTTGTCGGCGTCTTTCTTGTCAGCATCGGGAGCGGCAGCTCCAGCGTTCATGCCGACACCGGGATTCTTGATCAAAAACGGGAGCATATCCCACACCGCCGCGGAGTACGTCCGGAACATCGGGTACTGCAGTTCCGGCTGTTGCTCGAGGTACTCATTCATTTTTTCCTTGAGCGTTCGATGTGCCACTCGCGGATGTCGATGGTGCGGGCCATGTACGAAAATGTCGAAGTTGAGCCACGTGCAGACTCGCGTGAACCAGTTATTGCCGACGACGGTTCGAGTTCCCAGCATCGGGTCGTAACTCGCCATTCCGATGTGCTCGGTAAATTTTCTGCCGGACTGGATCATGCCAGTGATCAAATGCGGAATGGCCCATGCTCGAAGAAACATTTCCCAAGTCCCCGTATTCGTAAACACGGCAAACAGGCTTCCCCAGAACAACACGCAGAATGCGTACTCCATCCACAAGGTGCGACGCAGTTTTCGATCGGTCAGCGGCGAGTCCTTATGAAAGAACAGGCGACCGTAAGTCACTATGGACCCGAACATGCCAAGAAAGAAATCGAACACTGCGAAGCAACGACGAAATCCGATCGACGCTTTGGGGTCCGAGTACGGCCAGAGTTCCCAGTCGTGCGGCTTGTTGAGGTAAGCGTGGTGGCGAATGTGGCTTTCGCGATAAACTGTGTACGGAACAACGATCAGCGTTCCGATCACTCGCCCCAGCCAGATGCTGGTTTCGCGGCGCGGCGTCAGTGTCTGATGGACGGTTTCGTGAAGGCAGCTTGTCCAGCAGAACATGCTGTAGGCGGTAAAGAGTGTCCAGAAAATCTGCCAGCCAATCACGTCGGCAGGCCACTGATTCCACAGTGCCCAGATTCCCAATATTCCGGCAGGGCCAAACAGGAACCGAGCCCACGTCCATTTATCGCTGAGCGCTTCCTGCTCTTGATTCGTGAAGTTTGTAACCGACACCGGTAAACAGCTCCCGAAATGATTGGGTGGCCAAGGGTTCGCACAGCAATAGATGGGCGGCGAATCCGTGCCAGAAAGACTGCAGCGCCAACGACGCCCGGTACGAACTCCAGCATGCGTACCATCAATCCACAAGCAGCCGACGATGCTACCCAGGCATAGTCCAGATCGTCAACCAACGGACGATTTCCGACACGTTATGGCACATTCCCAGCATTTTCGTCCGTGACGACGCGGATCAGACGGACTCACCGCCACGGCAAACGTTCCAGATCGACGTTTCCCCCACTTAGTACCACCCCGACCGATTCGACATCGATTGTCGCCTCGAACTGGCCACTAAGAACAGCAGCGAGGACGACGGCGGAACTCGGCTCGACCAGTAGCTTCGCCCGCTCCCACAGCAGCCGCATTGCCGCGACGATTTCGTCATCGCTCACGGTCACGATCTGCTGGACGTGCTGCTGGATGATGCTCCAGTTTCGTTGCCCGAGACTGGTCAGCAGGCCGTCGGCAATGGTGTTCGGCCCGGTTTGAGGAATCAGTTCACCGGCCGCGAATGACCGAGCGGCGTCGTCCGCTCCTGCGGGCTCTCCGGCGAAAATTCGGATCGACGAATCCAGGCCGCGAACGGCAAGGCATGTCCCACTCAGCAACCCGCCTCCGCCGACGGGAGTGATGACCGCATCGAGCGACGCACCCAATTCGGCGACCTGTTCGAACAGTTCCAGCATCGCCGTTCCCTGACCGGCAATAACGTCGTCGTTGTCGTACGGGTGGATGAACGTCGCTCCGGTTCGAGCTTGAACTTCGTCTGCGGTCGACTCGCGAGCGGCCAGCGTTGGCTCGCAGACAATGACCTCGGCACCGTAACCCTCGACGGCCGCCTTCTTGACGACCGGAGCCGTCGACGGCATCACGATGTAAGCTGGCACGCCTCGCATCTTCGCGGCCAGAGCCAGAGCCTGCGCGTGATTCCCGGAACTGTGAGTCACGACTCCATTCGCGGCGGCTTCGTCAGTAAGCTGACTGACAGCGTTGAAGGCTCCGCGAAACTTGAACGCACCCACCTTCTGGAAGTTCTCGCATTTGAAGAAGAGCCGCCGCCCGGCAATCTCGTCAATCGCCGAGCAGGTCATCACCGGCGTGCGATGCGCAACACCGGCAATCGTTTTCGCGGCCCCCAACACGTTATCGAATGAGACTTCGGCGACGTCCATTCCCGAATCCGTTTCCTGACAAGTGAGAACCACAGACGAAACACGGCGAACGTTCATCGGCTGATGAATACGCCACTGACCGAAGAATCCGAAGGTGGGGAGAAAATTGCAACGGAACGCCTGCCGCAAGCAACCATCAGCGAAGAAAACGAAAAAAGCCGAGGCAACTCTCGATCAGAGAATCACTTCGGCTCAAACGATTTCGTTAGCCGACTGCCAGTGTCAGCGTCGCTACTTCACCAGTTTCGGGCCGTGATTTCCGACTCCGATCGTCCGGAATACTTCGAGTAGATTCTGCGCGTCGGAGCCACCGTCAGCGACGTGATGGTAGTAGGTCAGATCGTCTTCGTCGGGCGAGGCGGCATCGACCATGACCGCGGCATGAGCACTCGACCCAAGCGTCACTACATGAATTTTAATGCCGCGTGCTTTCGTTGTATTCGCCCATTTCGTAATCGATATTTTGTTGTCCGGTCTCGGCTTCTTTGCGTACGGAGGGGAAGGGAGCGTTCCTGTCGGCCCATCATCCGGAACCGGATACGGTTCCGGCATGTTTGCCTGGCCGTCTGTCATTAGAACGATGATCTGCTCCGCTTCGTCTTCGTCCGGCAACGGCAGGGGACGAGGAGCGGGGTCATTCAGAATAACATCAAGGCCGGCTCGTAGACCACCGGCGATGTTGGTGCCACCAGTATAAAATCCGTCGTCCAGATTACTGATTCGACTCAACGTATCGGATTTGTCGAAATCAAGATCGGTCTCTGGTCGACCAGTCTTCTCGTAGCGGTTACGGGCTGGGTCCACCCATGAAAAGACCGCCAGACCTACTCGATCTTCAGGCAATAATTCGTCGACCATAGCCGTTGCGGCATCTTTTGTGTTCTGCATGCGCGACTCACCGTTCGACATGCCTCCCCCCATCGACCCTGAGCAGTCGATGACCACGACAATATCTCGTGGGACAGTGCTCGACAAAGTCGCCACCGCCTCGGCTCCGGCCGAGTAACCATCCTCGCCAAGAACTGGACCAAAGAACGCCGGAATCCCATTATCAACAACGCTCAGGCGAATCGAATCGGCCGCGTTGAAATCGGTTCCAACAGTGAAAACGAGATTGTCCACATCCCAGTTGCCATACTCAGTCGTAACGACCAGGTCAGAACTGGCGGTGTCGTAGCCGTTGGCCAGAAGCAGGTCAGTCACGCTCTGATTCATCGCCGCTTCGTCATTGGTCAGATCGTCGATAGCCGCCAGGGCCGCAGCGTCAACGGCGGCTCGGAGGCGAGTCTTCGAGACCTGCATGTACCCAAAGTCCGTCGTAAAAGCCGCCATTCCCAGGACAAAGATCATGAAAACAGCAGCCAGCACCAGGATGCTTCCGCGACGAAGTCGAGAAGGTTTTTCAGTCACATTCATGGCGTAAATCCTGTTAAAAACGATCGCCTTCGCGATTGACCATCGATCAGAATGGGGCATCGCACACTGAAGCCAACTCTAGTTCGATCAGTTTCGCCGTGCGGAGGAATTTGCCTGTCTCCAGCTTCTCGACGCTATCTTTCGCTGGACACTCGCCGAAAGTAGAGGAAGAACCGAACTGTCACTAAACTGCCCGTGCAGATCAGACCACATCCCGTTGCCGAAGATCGTCATGTTGCCACCAGGCAACGCCCGATTTCGTCTGAGCAATCTGACAGGCACGTCAAAACACACTCCGACACGACCAGCACACCAACGATTGGGTCACGAATATGTCAGTAGTAACTTCCAGCATTCGGCCACGAGGATGGCTGGCAATCTTCATGGTCGTCGTCGTCGCGACCGCCGGATGCGGCAGCCAGGCCTACGAGCAACGACTTGCCGAAACCGCCAAATACTACGCGTACCGCCAGCAGGTTGATTCGGCCCTGCAGCGTAACGCCTGGCAGGATCTCGGGATTCAGATGCGACTTCCGAAAGGATTCCAGGAAATCCCAGGCCCGACAGAAGAAGACCAGCACGACAATCGGCAGCCAGACTTTCTGTCAAAGCCTCTACCCGGACTGGTCG
>Ga0316208_1002965_pt1 | contig 12917 bp, 4 predicted proteins | sample 3monopyrite_MG_FD_204944 | JGI IMG/M metagenome (GOLD analysis project Ga0316208, IMG submission 204944) | Microbial mat bacterial communities from mineral coupon in-situ incubated in ocean water Damariscotta River, Maine, United States -... | ecosystem: Environmental > Aquatic > Marine > Coastal... | reverse complement strand
CTTCGCGGGTCAGTTTGAGCTTATTCTCATTCTTCTCGACCAAGAACTGATAGTCGAGACCATCGGCATTGATCGCCGAAGTCTCTGGGCCATAGTCAATCGTCCATGCGCCGCCACCATCGAGGGTGACTTGAGCAAAGGCCGACATGCGCATGCGAATAGCTAGGTCGAGTTCGCGATCACCAGTACCCAGTTGGGCAGTCATGCCTTCGGAAGGCAAGTTCAAGCGCGCACCAAACATTTCGCCGCGCTTGATGACAAAGTCCGGCACGCGACCATGGAAGGTGAGGGCGAAGCCCGCACCAGCCTGTTCGAGACCAACGAACTCGGCACTATCGATGTCCATGCCAGGCACCACACTCGACACAATCGATTGCTTGGCCTGCTGGCGTTCTTCCGGGGTGAGGTTGCGGATCATTTCGCGCACCGAAGAGCCTTCGGTGCCATTGATGACAAAGGAGCCATCCACAATCGCCGAGTTGTCACGCTGCAGGACATAATCAATCTTGCGCTCGGAAATCCAGTTGCCGTCGACCGCTTCCTCAGGAAGGGTGGTGAGCTCAGGTAGCTCCGGCGTGAGCAGAAGAACCTCGGCGCCATAGCTATCCTGCGGAATGCTGGCGAAAGGCAGGCCACGCTGGGTGAGCATGATCCACGTGTTCTCCTCGGTCGCACCTCCCGGCACGAGGAGCACCGGAACGGTAAAGCGCGATTGCATGCTGAACGGGCGCTTGGGATCGGGATCGAGACTGGCGGCGGTGTCGGAACTGACGGCAGGAATCACCGGCACCTCGGCGAGGCGCAGCAGGGCCAGCATGAGGCCGGTGGGGTTGCCACGCTTCTGCGTCCACACGTCGGTGACATCGCCCGCTTGGTCATAGGCCAAGATCTCTTGGTCCATGGCCTGGAAGATGGCTGCGGCGCGTGCGCGGTTTTCGGTGGGCAAGGTCAAACCGGCCAGGAACTCGCGCAGCTCGACTTCGATGTCGGCCGGCACGGCACTCTGCCAGGTGTACCAGTTGCTCCAGTTAGCGGCGACACGATCCAACTCGGTGTCGATGCCATAGTCGACCCACGGCAGGACTTCGTAGCGCGAAGGCATGGAAGCTTCGGGCTGCAGGCGCGTGGAGTTCTCGCGGCTGTAGATGTGCACTTGGCCACCTTCCCACGGCAGGACTTCATGCGTGCCGTCAAAGTTGCCGCTGACAAACTCGCCAGGCAAACCTTCGGGCACAAAGACCACGAAACGACTCACGGCAAAGCCGAGATCGAGCGATTGGAAGAACCAACCGTTGAGCATCGGCGCCATGCCAGGGGTACCTTGGCGACGACGGTCGTACATCATTTCGACACGGTCACCCGGGTTGAGGTCGGGCATGACCCAGGAGTCATCGACCAGGTGCGGCTCGCGCATGGTGCCGTCGGTCTTGTGCACAATGGCCTTGAGCGTAGTGCCATTGGCCGGGAGTTCATGCAGCTCTTCGGTGCCGCGACGGTTCTGCGCCAGATCCACTTCATGCACGCGATAGCGGTAACTGCCATCGGGCCAGAGGTAGATCATGCCGCTGTCGAGCATCTTGGTCACGCTACCGGTGTCGCCTTCGAGCTTGGCCGTGAGCGCATTGAGGTAGTCCGGCGCGAACTCTTCAAAGAAGCGGTCCGCCTGTTCGGTTTCGCCGAGCCAATCGAGCATGATGCGCGCTTGGAACTCACCACCGTCGCGCTCGAGAATCTCGTGCAGCGTGGCTTTGGCCAGTTCTGGCTTGTCGCGCAGAAGCAGGATTTCGGCTTTGGCGTACAAGGCCGAGGTGCGGGCGGGGGCGCGTTGCATATCGCCCTCGAGTTCGGCCAGAACCGCATCGTGATCACCCACGATGTGCGCGATACGACGAATCCAGCTGCGGTTGCGGAAACCCTTTGGCTCTTCGGCCTGAATCCGCTCGAGCATGGCCAAGGCTTCTTCGCGATCGGCCTCGCCGCCTTCGGCAAGCAGTTCAATCACCGTGCTGCCACCGCCATCGCCATAGGCCTCGGCCAAGCGACGGTAGGTGAGTTCGGTGTCGCGGTCGCCGGCCTCCATGGCCATATCGGCAATCCACTCAAAGGCCATCGGGTGTTGCGGATACTGCTCGGTGAGAGCCAGCAAACGCGGGCGCGCCAAAACCCCGGTGGGGTCAAAGGCAAACTCCACGGCGGTTGCCGCGAGTTGCACTTCGAGGTTGTCCGGATACTTCTCGAGCAGCTCGTTTATGACCAAAGCCGCATCTTCACGGCGATCTTCTTCGAGCAAGGTGTCGATGTGACGCACGGCTACCGGCACACAGGTCACTTCGAGTTCCTTCAGGCGCGCTTCCACCGCAAGAATGCGTTGCCGCGTGATTTCAAACGGCAGGTGGAAGGATTCGGAAAGCGCATCGTGGCGAGCCAACAACCAAGCACTCTCGGTATAGGCTTCCATGCCAGCCGGCTTCGCCATGGCCAAAGCCATGTCCGGACGGTTGCGCAGGCGTGCCATATGCATGGCCAGAATCTGCGACCAAGCGTCGTTGGCCTCGGGCATGGGGGGAGTCATGACCACGCCAGGCGCGCCCGCCACTTGCGGCAGCTGCGGCAGGGTGTCATAGCTGTCCCATTCACGATAAGACATGACCTGTCCTTGACGCGTCAGCAAACGCGCTGCCAAGAAGGCGTCGTCGTCGGAAACCGACTGAATCGTCAGCTGGTTCCAACCCGGGCGCACTTCGACCACTACGCGGTGCAGTGGCTCGGTGTCGGTAAGACCCGTGCGCACCAAATCCAACACCTCGGTGTGGTTCCAGTACACGCGCGCCGATTCATCGATCACGATTTCGAGCGTGGCGAGGCCGGTGGGGGCTTCAATCAGGGTGGTGACAAAGACCGAACCCTGTCCTTCGCGAATCAGTTGGTTGGGGCGGACGTAGTACTGATTGGCTTCGCGCTTCAGCGGCACCCAAGTCAGCTCCAAACCATTGGAAGGCTCTAAAGCAGTGCCGACAAACAGTTCCGGTTCGCCGTGGGTTGCCGCGAGGGGTACCGGGTGACCCAACGGGCCAACGGGACCGAGCACACGGAAGTTGCTGCACCAATCGGTGTACATATCACCGACGAAGAGTGGGCGTGACTCCTCGCTAAAACGCGTGCGACGAATCTCGCGCAAGAGCAAATCTTGCAAGGCACGCGCCACAGCGCCATCGTGGGCGCCTTCCAGCAGGGCGCCAAGGCGAGCTGCGTCGATGCCTTCGGCGCAGTACTGATCCAACTCCGCAATGCGCTGCAAGGCGGTGGCGACCAAGGGCGAGGTGAAATCCTGTTCGACCGCAGTCAGCCAATCATTGCGCACGGTGTCGTAGTCGCCGCGCATGATCGCTGGGTGCCCGGACAACAACTGTGCCGTGAGCTGGTCGGTAGGAATCTCAGCCTGCTGCGGAAACAGTAGAAGGGCGTAGGAAAGGAGCGAAATCATTGCTGGTCCTCCGTGTTGTCACCGGCAGAGGGCTTGCCGGCATCGGGGGCGCTACTACTGTTGACGGGTTGTAGGTCGTCAGGTGGCGGGGGTGGCGCCAATAGGGTCAAAGTGGCCCCTTGGCTGCGGTCGACGATGCGACCAAAGGCGCGCAAGCGCGGATAGTCTTGCGCAGGCACACGCGTGGTGTAGAAATCAATCTCCTCGGCAATCGCGAAACCTTGATCGGTGTCGCGCAACTCCCAGCGGTAATGCGCCAAGCCCTTTTCGGTGTGTTCAATCACCGGTGCGGGTGCGGCGAGCTGGAAGCCCGGAGGTAGCTCGATGAACCACTGCAGGCGTTCTTGGTTGGCAATCGGCTGCAGCAAATCGCTTTGGCGTTCTTCCAAACCAGCCAGGCCATTGGCGGACAACATGCCGCGCTCGGACAAGGTGGTGGGCATTTCCAAACCTTCCGGAACCACGCTGGCGAAACGCTCGGCGTGGCCGCGAATCACAATCTTGACTGGCTCGGCCATGTCTTCGATATCGCTGACCTCAATCGTGACGCCTTCGGCCACCGGGCCAAACAAAGAGCCCATGATGTTCTCGGCAATCTCGATGTGCTCCTTATCGCCACCACTAAAGGCGCGACGCAGGTCCGGGTCGAAACGACCGGTACCGAGCATGGTGATTTCGGCGTCGGCGCTGCCATCGGCATGAAGCTGCAGAGAAGCCAGCAGCGTGCGCTCGTTATCGGCAGCCGGGCTATCCGGAATGCGCGTGCGCTCAATGCCATCTTCGCGCACGATCAAGACTTCGGCGCCGCGGTCGTCATAAGGCAGGGCGTTGCGTGGGTGCAAACGCGCAGTGCCATCGACAAAGCATTCTTCCACGCCTTCTTGCTCAGGAATATAAGCAATGCAGTGGTTGAAGTCCGAAACCAAAGCCAGGGTCAGGTCCTCCTGGAAGCGCAGACCGCGGTGGGTGCCATCGGCAACACGGCGAATCAGCACTGGCCACGACTCCACACCAATCTCCGAAAGCATGGCCTTCAGCAGAATCGCCTTGTCCTTGCAATCGCCGAAACGGCGGCTGAAGATCACCGGCGCGGTGTAGGGCTGATAACCATGAATGCCAAATTCCCATGCGTTGTAGCGAATGTCGTTGGCGACAAAGTTATAGATGGCGTCGACCTGTTCTTGGCGAGTCCCTAAACCTTCGGTGAGCGTGGCGACTTCGGCGCTCATTTCCGGCGAAACCGTAATGCCGGCTTCAATCAACTGCCACCACCATTGGCCGAACTCATCCCAGCTGGCATAAGAACTGGCTTGTACGCGTGGCGCGGTTTCTTGCAGTGGGGGCATGAGTGGTTCGGGAAGCACCGGCGCAATGTCGCGCACCAACCAACGGTGGCTGGTGCCAAACTCGCCGGCGTCTTCGCTGACGGCTTCGGCACCGGCAAGCTTCATGCTGTGGAACTGCAGCGGCAGTTCCGCCGGTTCCAGAATCACGACTTGGCTTTCACGTACAGGGACATCGGCCTCGGGCGAAAGCGCCTGATCCATGCCGAAGTACTTGCCGAACAAACCAGGGCGCAGGTCATCGATGCGCCATTCCAAGTCAATCACATCGCCGACGCGCAACTCAGGCAGGTCGACAATGCGCGCGCGCGGACCGCGGTCGGTGCGTGCGGTGGATTCGGTGCCATCTTCATGACGCACGCGCGCGGTGAGCAGGCGCAGGTCTTGGTCACCCCAAGCGTAGGGCAGATAGCGACGGTCCAAGCGGCGCGCGGCCGACGGCTCGAGCACGCGAATCACCTGGCGGAAGTAACGGTCGGCAGTGGCGTCGGGATGGACGCGCACGACGTTGGTTACCGTCAGGTATTCATAAGGCGAGCCACTGACGCCTTCTTCCACCGGCTGCGGTGGGTGGCGCTCAATGATGCTGGCCAAATCTTCCTGATAAGGCTGCGAGAAGGTCGCGTTGTCTTGCTGACGCAGGTAGTCGAGCAAACGCTGCTCATCGGAGTTGCCGAAGTCGCGCTCGAGCTCGAGTTCCAAAGCCGCCACCGCTTCTTCGGTGTTGCCACCCTGCAAGTGCAGGCGCGCCAACAAGGCGTAGTTGCGCGGGGCATCGGGCTTAATCTCGATTGCGCGCTCGACCAGGCCGAGGGCACGCTCGAGGTTGCCGCGCGATTGGAACTTGGCCGCGTACTCACGATAGAGCGCGGCATTCCACGGATCCAAAGCCAAGCGTTGCTTGAGCTCATCTTCGAAGTCGGCTTGCTGCGTAAACTCGCGCTGCTGTTCACGCAGGCGCAAGAGTTGGCGCAAGGTGCCGGCGTCATCGGTCCGCGCATAGGAACGCTCCAAATGCACCACACGATCCGGCGAAGCTTCGGGCAGCGCTGCAGACGCAGCCTCTTCCAACGCGGGGTAGTAGGCGATGTCCGGATGCTGCAGCATCTGCAGGCGATAGCTGTTGGCAAGCGCATCTTGACCCATGTTGTCGGTGATCATGGCGCGCACATACAAGGCCATCGGGGCACCTCCACAATGCCGCACCAACTGCTCGGCATAGTTGCGAGCGCGCGGGGCGAGTTCCTGGAAGCGTGCCGCGGCAAGGGTGCGGTGATTCAAGACCTGCGCATGCGTGCCAAAGAGTTCCTCGGCGATGGCGGCCTGTTGCAACCACGGGTTCAAGTCAATCTCGGCCGGGTTGGCGCGGAGGCCGGGGAAGAGTTCATCTTCCAGAGCCAAAGCCGGGCCGGGCATGTTGGGAGCGAGCTCCACAGCCTTTTGCAAGGCTTTGCGACCGGGGTGCTGCGCTTCGGGCACCACTTGATAGTTGCGCTGCAACTGGCCCAAACGCATCCAGGCGTCGGCAGCTTCGGGTGCGACCAAAGTGGTGGCTTGGTAGTAGGCGCGCGCGCCCACGCTCAAGAAGTTGATCTTCGGCGCCGCTTCTCCGCGCAAGTTGGCGGCGAGCATGGTTCCGGGAGGGCTGTCTTGGCTTGGCAGGGCCATCGGCGCCTGCGAATCGGCATCGACCAAACGCGCATGCAAGCGCGGGTAGTGGTCACGGCTGCCGAGCTTCAGGGTCAGCTCGTTCCAACCGGCATGGAGCTTGATCGGCGCGACCAAACTATCGAGGGCCATACGGTGACGGCCATCGGCTTGGAACACCGGGGTGCCGTCGTGCCACACGCGCACTTCGCCATCGATGCCCAATAACAGTTGTGCTTCCTGGTCGCGCGGGCTTTGCACCCAGCAACGCACCAACAAAGCGCTTTGCTGCGCCGGGCGCAACAGGCGACCAAAGTCGAGAATGCCATTCTGCGGTACCGGTCGCGGCAAACTACGCCACGCCACTTCACGTTCGGCGCCTTGGTGAATGGTGCTCGGGTCGGGATCGATCTCCGGCGGCAGTTGCTGCTGGAAGGCCGCGCCGCGTTCGTTATTGAAAGGGCCGATGAACTGCCACTGATCCAATACCGACAAACGCTGGCTGCGCTCTTGGCTGCGGTTCTGCGCGCGCGCCCAAGCCAAACCATCGCTGGCGGGGTCGAGCTTCAGAGAAGCCAGGCGGTGCGCGGCGTCGACGCGGTTGCCGACCGAATCGGCGACGTCGAGGAAGTGCATCAGGAGCCACTCAATTTCCGCCAGCAGTTCGGCCTCGCGGATGGTGTCGGGCTTGGCCTCCGGGTCGCTCGGGTGGCGCGCTTCTTGGAGCTCGTCGATCGCCTGGCGCAAAAGCGCTTCATAGGTGTCGAGCGCGCCGACGAAGTCGAACTTGCTTTGCTGGACGGTGGCAAGCTCAAGTGTCGGCGGCGGGGGGCCTGTGGGGGCCGCTGGTTCTTGAGCAGAAAGAGGCGCGCGTCCGCCCAGAAGGGCGAGGCATGCGGCCAAGGAAACGAGCCTGTGTGGCCGGTACATGGTGTTCATCGTAGCGTGTGGTGAGGTCAACTTCCCCTTCCTGAAGAAGGGCTTGCGATATCTGCTATTTATCATATATTGGGCAACATGTCCGTTCCGGCGTCCCTTCCGCCATCGCCCAAGCCAGCTGGTGCTCATGCGCCTCTGAGCCGGCGCCAATGGCAATGTCTGCAAGCCCTGCGGACCTTGTGGAAGTCCGCGGCTTGTCCGCCGTCGCGTGAAGAGCTCGGCGTCGCCTTGGGTGTCAGAGCACAAACTGCTGACTTTCATCTTCGGGCATTAGCGCGCAAAGGTTTTGTCGAACTTGGTAGGAATGCCCGAGAAATCCGCCTTTTAGCGCCAGCTCGTGAGCTGTTGGGCCCGCTTAGGGGCGGCTCAGAGGGCGCTGAGCCCGCTCTCGGCGGTCCTGGGCCCAGCTCGGCCCTCAACCCCGAGAATCCCGAGCGCCAAATCCCTATTCTGGGAAATGTGGCCGCTGGCCTTCCCATCATGGCACTGGAAAACCAACAGGGCACTTTGCCTGTGGCGGCTTCCAGCGCTGCCGACTTCGCCCTGCGCGTCCAGGGAGATTCCATGATCCACGCTGGCATCCTCGAAGGTGATGTGGTCTTGGTCCAGCAAACGACCGAGGCACCCTCGGGCAGCATCGTCGTCGCCCTGGTCGGCGAAGGCGAAAGTCTCGAAGCCACGGTCAAGGCCTATCTGCCCGAAGCGCGGCGCGTGGTGCTGCAAGCGGCCAACCCCGCCTACGAAGATCTGGTGATCACGCCAGACACTCCTTTCTCTCTCGCCGGCCGCGTGGTCGGCCTGTGGCGCGATTCTCGCCACAGCTTTATTTGGCACTCTCCATCCCGGAACTAGCATGGCCGTCGTCACCCTTGAGTCGATTTCCGTGGGCGGTAAAGCGGCGCAGTTCGCCGACCGTCCTGGCACTTTTTTCCTCGTCTTGCGCGGTGACCCCGCCGAAGACGCAGAAGGTCTCCAAGCCGGAGATGTCTTCGCCGTCTCCGAAGGCGTCGACGTCGAAGCCGGCGACTTGGTGGTGTGGTGGACCGGCGTCGAGCGCACTTTGGCCTTGGCGCGGGTGCAAGCCGATTTGAGCTTCACCGGCGTCGGCGGTTTCCCACCCCCGTCCGACGAACAACCCGCGCGCGTGCGTGGAGTCGTGGTCGGGCGTTTGCGCCAGTTCCTGCAGGAAGACGGCGCGGCCGAGGCTTAACTAGCCAGAGCTTAGGAGCCAGCCATGTCGGCATCGCGCCCGCGTCACGTCTTGCACGTCGACCTCGATGCCTTCTTTGTCGCGGTCGAGCGTGTGATCGACCCGCGTTTACATGGCCGCCCGGTGGTGGTGGGTGGTCCGCCCGAATCACGCGGCGTGGTCGCGGCCGCTTCCTATGAAGCGCGCGCCTATGGCATCCATTCGGCCATGCCCATGGGCCAGGCGCTGCGTTTGTGCCCGGACTTGGTGCGCGTGAGTGGCAGCCGCGGCATGTATTCGCGCGCCTCCAAGGCGGTGTTCTCTCTGCTGGGGGAATACACACCCATGATCGAAAAGGTTTCGGTCGACGAAGCCTATCTAGATTTGAGCGGCACCGAACATTTGTTCGGCCATGCTCTAGATGCCGCCGACCGCATGCGCCGCGAAGTCAAGGAAAGGCTGCGTTTAGACCTTACGGTGGGGGTTTCGGCGAATCGTTTGGTGAGTAAGGTGGCGTCGGCTTTCGCTAAGCCTTGTGGTTTATTTGATGTGCGCCCCGGCCAAGAACCGCGTTTCTTTGCGCCCTTACCGGTCAAGGTGTTGCCGGGGATTGGCCCGGTCACGGCCACGCGCCTGCGTGACTTTCATATCGATTACTTGGGCGTGTTGGCCGCCACTGATCGCTGGTTCCTCGAAGAAACCTTCGGCCGTTATGGCCCGGCCATGCAGCAACGCGCGCGCGGCGAAGACCAAACTCCGGTGTCGCCGCCATGGGAGCGTGCGCTGCGCAAGTCGATTGGTCATGAGCGCACCTTCTCCGAAGACACCGATGACCCGCGGCTGTTGCGCGGGCGTCTGCAGAAGTTGTTGGAGCAAGCCTGCGCGCGTTTGCGTGAAGAGCATTTGTTGGCGCGCACCCTCACCGTGAAGTTGCGCTTCGCTGATTTTGTCACCGTCAATCGCGATGTGACCTTGGCGCAACCTTCCGATCATGACTTGGAATGGTGGAAGGAAGCCGAGCCCTTGTTGGAGCGTTTGTGCGCGCGACGGGCTTTGGTGCGTTTGGTCGGCGTGCGTTTGAGCGGTTTGCAGCAGGGCTTTTGGCAGGGAAGTTTGTTTGATCCCGAGGCCGCCGCCGCGCGCGATCGTTTGTCGGTTTTGGACCGGCTGCGCGGGCGTTACGGCGAAAGCAGTTTGCAGAGCGGAGACCGCTTGTGGTTGCGCGGGCAGTCGTAGGCGCCGAGTTGGCGGTGGCCACGCCGTGGTCCTTCCACTGGGGTGCTTCGCGCGTGAGCGAGTTGGCCGCGCGCGCGGTGGAATGCGGCGTCGAGCACTTGGGCATGGCCGACAGCAACGGCTTGTGGGGCGCGGTGCCTTTTCAGCATGCCTGCGAAGCGGCGGGGGTGGCGCCTTTGTTTGGCATGCGTCTGTGTATCGAGGGCGTGGAAGCGCAGATCACGGCTTTGGATACCGCCGGATGGCAGGCTTTGTGTCGTTTGGCCACGCGAGTACAGATGGCGCTGCATCCGGCCAAGGGCGACGCCACGGTGCAGGTCACGCGCGAAGGGATTGGCCAGCCGCAACACTTAGCGGCGTGGTTGGGTGAAGAGCGCGAGCGCGTGGGCGATGCCCTGGCCGCAGGTGGTGGCTTTCAGGTCTTGAGTGCACATGGCGACTTACTGCGTGCGCTGATCGCGCGGGGTTATGGCCGCCCAGGTGCAGACCCACGCGCCGGCTTGGCGGTGAGCATGCCCTTGGGGGCGGCCGGTATGCGCGCGCTGGAAGTGGCCGAAGCCTTGTCGCTCGAGGCGGTGGCTTGTCCGCAAGTCGCCATGGCCACCCCCGAGGACTTCCCGCGCCATCGTTTGCTGGTCGCGATAGGGCGCAACACCAATTTGGCGCGTTTGTCGCCGGATGTTCTGGCCTGCGCGCCACCCTTAGTGCCCGGCCGCCCACCAGCATGGCTACGCGACCTGCGCGAGCGCACCCTCGACTACCGCCATCATCCGCGCGCACGCGAAATGGCCGCAGCATTGGCCGCTCGTGCCAGCTACCGCATTCCCCTCGGCACCAAACGCATGCCACGTTTCGGTGACCCCGGAGACAACCCCCAAGCCCATGCCCGCTTCACCATGGAAGCCTTGCGTGCCCAATGCACTGCAGGCATCCGCCGCCGCGAACTCGACTGGACCGACACCTACCGCCAACAACTCGAACGCGAACTCGCCCTGATCGCGCAGCAAGACCTAGCCGACTACTTCCTCATCGTCGCCGACATCACGCGCTGGGCCAACGGCCAGGGCATCCGCAACTGCGGGCGCGGTTCGGCGGCGAATAGCTTGGTCAGTTATCTCCTCGGCTTCACCCATGTCGACCCGGTGCGCCACGATTTGTGGTTCGACCGTTTCCTCCATACCGGCCGCCGCGATTTCCCCGACGTCGACCTCGACTTCGCCTGGGATGAACGCGACCGCGTGCTCGACCAAATGTACCGCCGCCATGGCCGCGATCATGTCGCCATGTTGGGCACGCATGTAACTTTTGGCGTGCGCGGCGCGGTGCGTGAGTTGGCCAAGGCCATGGGCATTCCGCCGGCTGAAATCACCCCGGTCACGCGCGCTCTGCCCTGGATGCGCGGCAGTTCCGATTTAGAGCGCATCTTCCAACACCCCAAAGCCGCGGGTTTGCGTCTGCAAGACGAGCCATGGGCGACCATCTTGCGCCAAGCCGTCGCGCTCGATGGTTTTCCGCGCCACCTCGGCGTGCATGCGGGGGGCATGGTGCTGGCGCCGTCCGCGCTCACCGATCACCTGCCGCTGCAACACGCGAAGAAGGAAACCGAAGACGGCCGCGTGGTCATCACGCAGTGGGATATGGGCCCGGTCGAAGAGGCCGGTCTGCTCAAGATTGATCTGCTCGGCAATCGCGGGCTGGCGGTGGTGCGCGACGCCCAACGCATGGTGCGCGATCACAGCGGCCTGAAGCTGCGCTTTGACCGCATCGATGCCAAACAAGACCTGCGCACCCAAGAACTGATCGCGCGCGGCGACACCATGGGTTGTTTTTATATCGAGTCGCCGAGCATGCGTTCGCTGTTGCAGAAGTTGGCGTGTCGCGAGTACCCGGTGTTGGTCGCGGCTTCGTCGATCATCCGCCCCGGCATTTCGGCGTCGGGCATGATGGGGGCCTATATCGAGCGCCATCGCGAAGTGCTGGCGACCGGGCGCCACCAGAAAGAGTGGTATCTGCACCCACGCCTGGAAGAACTCTTCGCCGAGACCTACGGCGTGATGGCTTATCAGGAAGATGTGCTGCGCGTGGCGCAAGATTTGGCCGGCATGTCCGCCGCCGATGCCGACGGCCTGCGCAAAGCCATGACCAAGAAGGGCGCGCACAAGCGTTTGCCGACCTGGCGCGAGGCCTTGTTGAAGGGGGTGCAAGCTTCGGGCATGAGCGCGGCGCAGGCGCAAGAGTTGTGGCGCCAGATTGAATCCTTTGCGGGGTACTCGTTTTGTAAAGCGCATTCCGCAAGCTATGCCGAGGTTAGTTTTCGTTCAGCCTATTTACGCGCACATCACCCGGCCGAGTTCATGGCGGCAGTCCTGCGTAATCACGGCGGCTTCTACACCACCTTTGCTTACATTGCCGAGGCCATGCGCATGGGACTCAAAATCCTGCCGCCCTGCGTGAACCGCGGGGAGTTAGGTTTCGAAGGCCAAAACCGCGAACTCCGTTGCGGTCTCTCCGAAGTGCAAAACGTCCGCCATAGCCTTTTGCTCAAGCTCATGGCTGCCCGCCAAGACGGCCCCTTCATCAGTCTCGATGACTTCTGCAAACGCGTCGCGCCCTATGAAGAAGAACTCGAATCCTTAGTTCGCGCCGGTGCGCTCGATGGTCTTCCCGATGGCTACACCCGCCCCGAACGCATGCGTTGGGTCGCGCTGTATCGCAGGGGGGTAGGGGAACTCCACAACCGCCTCTTCGCCGAGCCCGATGTGCCACGGCCACCCGCGTCTCCCGAGTTCCCACCACGCCGCATCCTGGCGCTGGAAGAACAAGCATTGGGCTATCTCCTATCCGCACACCCTTTATCCCTACACCAACACGCCATCCGCGCCGCCGACGTCATGCCCGCCAGAGATCTGCCCAAGCACGCCGGCCAACGCGTGCGCCTGGTGGGTTGGCAAGTCACGCAAAAGCCCGTCCGCACCAGCAAAGGCGAAGCCATGTCCTTCCTCTCCTTCGAAGACACCACCGCGCTCTACGAAACCGTCCTCTTTCCCCAGGCCTACAAACGCTTAGCGCCCTGGACCCT
>Ga0316208_1002964_pt1 | contig 12921 bp, 12 predicted proteins | sample 3monopyrite_MG_FD_204944 | JGI IMG/M metagenome (GOLD analysis project Ga0316208, IMG submission 204944) | Microbial mat bacterial communities from mineral coupon in-situ incubated in ocean water Damariscotta River, Maine, United States -... | ecosystem: Environmental > Aquatic > Marine >... | reverse complement strand
CGATCGCGGAGATCACACCGTTGTTGATGAGTGTCGCGTTGATCTGCCCGGCACCGTCGATAGTGTGGCCGACACCGTTGGTCACGGTCGTCCCGTTCGTGAACATCGCCGCATCATTGCTGCCGCCCGAGAGGCGGAGGATGCCGTTGCCCGAGATCAGCGCGTTGCTGTTGAACTGGATAATCGAGTTATTTACGCTGACGGTCGGATTGAGTGTGATGAATCCGTTGTTGACCAAATCACCCGCTAGGGTGATGCTCCGGGCTGGGTCGAAAGAAAGTGTTATCTGAGGCCCGACTTCGAGATCATTGATCGAAACAGATACGTCCAATTGAACCGCGGCGAACGCGGGCATCAGCAGGTGCGCGTTTTCCATGGTTGCATTGGGAATGTTCACCGGCGACCAGTTGATATCTGAGTTCCAGTTCGAAGTGCCGCCGACCCAGTTGATGTCGGTCTGAGCGTGTGCAGAGACGGCAAGGCCGGCCGCCATTGCGATGGCGATTCGATGAGCAGCGTTCATTTTGAGATCCCTTCCTCTTTCCGAAAAATTCCGAATCACCACGCTCCAATCGAGGCGGCACATTGGTCAATACTACCTAAACCACCCGGGACCGAGAAAGAAAAAACAACCGAGAGATCGATAGTTTGTGATTTATCAGGACAAAAATACCCCAGTTCTGACGGCATATTGATCGCTCGGACCGATAGTCAGCAAAATTCAACGTACGATTCTACTTCTCGGTCTCGGAGGAGTTCGCGTTCTTGCCCGGCTCTACATCCGGCTCGGGCTCGGGTTCGGGTTCGGGTTCATCGCCATCGGAGAACTTCAAGAACGGGATCGTCGAATCGATGCTGCTGATCGTCTTGCGGAGCGACGCGAGATGGGCATCGAGATTTTCGAGAGAGCCTTTGATCGGATCGAGTTCGCCGTTGATGGTGACGAGTTCTGAATCGATCGATTCGAGATGATCGAGCGTATCGAGCCGGGCCTGGAGCGTTGCCAGTTGCTCGTTTGTCGTGTCGATCTTGCCGAGGGTTTCTTCGACGCGCTCGAGCCGGGCGTTGACACCCTTGAGTTCATCGTGGATGTCCGAGACGATGCAGCCGGGGAGGGCGGAGAAAGAGAAAGCGAGAAGGCTGATCGTGATGATCCGATGGTTTGCGAGATGTTTCATGCAAGCAGTTTACGGATCAAACTCCTGAGATGCTCACGTTTGCAAAACTCCCGTCTTGAACCCGCGTGAATAATCCCAACCTTGCTGGGCCGCGCCCAACGCATCGATGAGTTCTTCGCGGGTTTGCATCGGGTCGATCAGCCGGTCCACCCAGCCGCGGGCCGCTCCGTGGCGGATGTTTTGCTGTTCGTTGTAACTCGCGCGCACGGCCTCAAGAATCTGTTCTTTGGTTTCGGGGTCGATCTCTTCGCCCTTGCGCTTTCGGCTGCGTTCCTCGATCATCGCGAGCACACCCGACGCCTGGGCCGCGCCCATCACGGCGCACTTGCTGCCGGGCCAGGCGAGCGTGAGGAACGGCTCGAACGCCCGGCCGCACATCGCGTAGTTGCCCGCGCCGTAGCTCGACCCGGTGATGAGCACGATCTTGGGCACGACGCAGTTGCTCATCGCGTTGACCATCTTCGCGCCGCTGCGGATGATCCCCGCCTGCTCGCTGTCACGCCCCACCATAAACCCTGTCGTGTCGTGGATGAACACGATCGGGATCTTCCGCTGGTTGCAATCCATAATAAACCGCGCCGATTTATCAGCGCTCTCGTCGTAGATCACCCGAGGCATATTCTGCGAAACGCTCGGCCCGGCCTTGCCACCCGCCTCTGCCTGAGTCGAAATCTGGACTTGATTCGCCACCACGCCGCACGCTGCGCCACCTATGCGTGCGTACCCCGTCACGATTGACTTGCCGTAGTCGGCTTTGTACTCATCGAAGTCGGGCTCGAGCGATTCGTGCCCCTCGGCGTTGGGGAGCGTGCGCGCATCAACTATGCACGCGAGCAGATCCAACACATCGTACTGCTCGCCCTGCTTGTCGGTGAATATATCGAGGATCTCGTCCGCGGAACGCACCGACGGAACGAGCCGCGACCGTGAGGGAGTGGTTTCTTCATCGGGGTCGATCGCCGGACCGCTCCCTGACGGTCGCGGCTCGTTGTTCCGTTTTCCCAGCAGTTCGCGCAAACGCACAAGGCACGACTCATCATCGGGTTCCTTAAAGTCGATCGTCCCGGCGATCTCCGCGTGCATCGTCGCCCCGCCCAGTTCTTCATCGCTGACATCCTGCCCGATCGCCGCCTTCACTAACGCCTGGCCCGCGAGATACAGCCCCGAACCCTCCGTCATCAAAAGCGTGTCGCACAGCACCGGCAGATACCCACCGCCCGCGACACAAAATCCCATGATCGCGGCTGTCTGCCCAATCCCCTCGGCCGAGATCACAGAGTTCAGATAAAAGATCCGTCCAAAGTCATCGGTATCCGGGAACACGTCTTCTTGCAGCGGCAGATAGACCCCGGCCGAATCCACCAGATACACCAACGGCAGCCGAGCCATCCGCGCAACGTGCTGGGCACGGATGATTTTCTTGCATGTCATCGGGAAAAACGCGCCCGCCTTCACCGTCGCGTCGTTGGCGATGATCATGTGACGCCGGCCCTGGATCAAACCAATCCCCGTCACCACACCCGCCGCGGGTGCTCCGCCGTGCTCGGCGTACATCCCGTATGCCGACCAGAGCCCGAGTTCCTGAAAGTTGGGGATCTCATGTGCGAACGGGTCAAAGTCCGCCGGCTTGTTCTCGACCTGATCCACAAGCCGTGCGATCCGTTCGCGGGCGGTCAGCCGATCCTTCGCGTGCTGCCGTGCGATCGCCTTCGCCCCGCCGCCGCAGCGGATGCGGGCCTGCTGGTCGCGGAACGTATGGATCTCGTTGGTCTTCTCAGCGGTCTTTGGGGTCGCGGTTGTCATGGGGCAATCGTACCGGTCGCGGCCCCGCCCGGCCTTAGTTGCCCAGCCCCAAAGCGTCCGCGAGGTTCAGACGCACCCAGACCCGCCTCGCCGCCCGCAGCGATGCGCCGAACCGGAATTCGCCCTCATAGAGCGTGACCACGATGTCCGTCCGGGCCCTGTTGTCCACCGAAACGTCGGACTCGTCCTCACCGATGCCCACCACGCGGGCCGGGTCGAAACGCCGAGTCCGCCGGATCGGCCCGACCCCGACCGAGACCGTGGCCCCGCTCGGCTCGATCTCGATGCGCATCGACCCGAACGCCGCTAACGCGATCGCCCCGATCGCGACGAGCCCGATCAGCACGAACGGGACCAAAAACAGCAGGAACGCGACCGCGAAGAGCATGTCCCCCACGCCTCCGCCACTCAGCGCCTGGGACAGCGGACCGGTCACCGCGCCGTAGAGCATGAACCACGTCACACCGTTCCAGATCGCCGAAAACACGACAAAGAACCCGGCCGTGGGCAGGTGTCGTAGCGTCGCCCCGACCTGCACACCCCGCAGCGTCGGCCGACGCCAGACCCCGCCGGGGCGTTCAGATTCAGATGGATTCGCTATTTTCAACAACGCTCCCACTGCTCGCGACGGCACTCGCAAGGCGAGTATTGGTGCCAGTTTACAATATCGGCGCGACACCGTTTCATACCAAACCACGCACAAATGCACACCTTTTTTTTTCCGAACCACTTGCGGACCTGTTCGGTTGCTGATATCGTCCGAGAGCCGGGCCCGCGTTCGACGCCGCCCCCGGCCGGTCGCTGTGATTCATGGAGGATCAACAGCCCGCACCGCGTCGGCCAGCGTGCGCCCGCACGGCTGAGCGGATCGGGTGGTCGGCCGAGCCCATGACCGAAAACGGTCACCGGCAAAGCGAGCCCTTCTTCCGCAAGACGCCCGAGGCCCCGCACGTCAGACAGAAAGGGGCGCCCCATGGCCCGTCCAAAGAAAGCCGATTCTCCGTCCGCAATCGCTCCGTCCGAGAACTCACTCTCCGGGGCCGTCTCGTCGGCTGGCGGCACCGCCGTGCAAGCCGAGCCCAAGCCGGCCGCATCGACCAAAGCCCCGCCCCCCCCGCTTTCCAAAGAAAAGAACCAGGCCCTCGACCGCGCCCTCGGCCAGATCGAAAAATCCTTTGGCAAGGGCTCGATCATGCGCCTAGATGAGGACGCCTACCTCTCGATCCCCGGCATCTCGACGGGTGCCCTTTCGCTCGATCTTGCGCTGGGCGGGCGCGGCATCCCCCGGGGCCGGATCGTCGAGATCTTCGGCCCGGAAAGTTCGGGTAAAACCACACTCGCGTTGCACGTTATCGCCAGCGCACAAAAGACCGGCGGCGTCGCGGCGTTCATCGATGCCGAGCACGCGCTCGACCCATCATGGGCCCGCAAGATCGGTGTCAATATCGACGATCTGCTCGTCAGCCAGCCCGACACGGGCGAGCAGGCCCTCGATATTTGTGAACTGCTTGTGCGCTCAAACGCGGTCGATATCATCGTCATCGACTCCGTCGCCGCGCTGATCCCAAGGGCCGAGATCGAGGGCGAGATGGGCGCCACCCATGTGGGCCTGCAAGCCCGGCTTATGAGCCAGGCGATGCGGAAACTCACCGGCGCCATCGCCCGGTCCAGTTGCACCGTTGTCTTCATCAATCAGATCCGCGAAAAAATCGGTGTCATGTTCGGCAGCCCCGAGACAACCCCCGGCGGGCGCGCGCTCAAGTTTTATTCCTCGGTCCGCATCGACATACGCCGGACGGGCGCGATCAAGGACGGCGACGTGAACGTGGGCAACCACGTGCGCGCAAAGGTGGTCAAGAACAAGGTCGCGCCCCCGTTCCGGATCTCCGAGTTCGACATCATGTTCAACGAGGGCATCAGCATCACCGGCGACCTGCTCGATCTCGCCGTCGATTCCAACGTCTGCGAAAAAGCCGGCTCATGGTTCAGCTACGGCGAGGTCCGCCTGGGCCAGGGCCGGGAGCGGTCCAAGGAATTCCTGCGTGACAACCCCGAACTCTTCGACGAGATCCACGCCAAGGTTCTGGCGATCCGTGCGCCCAAGCCGAGCAAGCCGCAATCGGATGATCCCGCGTAAAAAACCGTTCGGCATAAATATAACTAACCCCAAGCCACCCAAAATCGGCTTCGTGCTCAGCAACACGGTACATCGATCCCCGGCCTACCATCCTCCCCAATCCTGCGGATGTGGCGGAATTGGCAGACGCGCTAGGTTCAGGTCCTAGTGGGGGTAAAACCCCGTGGAGGTTCGATTCCTCTCATCCGCACTTACAAACCCGAGCAATCCGCTCGGGTTTTTTTGTGCATCTGAGCGGTTTCACCCTTCGCGTAGCGCATGTGCTGAGGCCATCTTGGCCGTGGCACATGGGACGGGTTGTGTGAACGGGTTCTCATTCAACACGCGGGCCGACTCAGCTCTCGTCATCATCGAACCCGCGTGCGACGAGTTCTTGCAGTTCTGTCAGGCACGCTTCCGCGTCATCACCCTGCGCCCGGATCTCGAGTTCGGTCCCCGCGGTCGCCGCCAGCAGCATGATCTCCATCACCGACTTGCCGTCGATCGCCTGCCCGCTGCGGCAGATTTTGACATCGGCCCGGTACTTCCCGGCAGTCTCGGCGAACGCCATCGCGGGCCGGGCATGCAGGCCCAGCTTGTTCACAATGACGACTTGGACACTCGCGTGATCCGGCACCGGCTGATTCCCCCCGACTGCGTTTCGCCGCCCCGCCTCAGCCCGGGAGCTGCTGCGAATCGGCTTCATCCAGAAGTGTCATGACTTCCTCGACCGTGCCCGCCTGACGCAAGAACCGGCGGAAATTTTCCTTGCTCAGGTTCTTGAAGATTACCTCCATCGCCTGGAGATGCTCCTCGGGCTGGTCCTGCGGGCTGAGCAGAAGCACGATCGAGAACACCGGCTGCTTATCGAGCGAAGCGAAATCGACGCCGCGCTCGCTCATCCCGATCGCCGCGATCAACTTCGTCACCGACGGATGCTTGGCGTGCGGCACCGCGACCCCGCGCCCAAACCCGGTCGAGCCCTTGGTCTCTCGGTCCATCAGTTTTGCGACCACCTCGTCACGGATCCCCGCGTCGAGCTCGCCCGATGCGACGAGCGAATCCACGATCTCATTGAGCACGCCGTTGCGCTCATTGGCGACGAGTGCTGGTGTCACGGCCGATTCGACCACGATCTCGGTCAATTTCATGCTTCACTCCGAATGCGGGATCCTGCAAGACTCCCCGGCTGGGCAGAGCCTGCTTCAGCGGGTTGACTTCATCCGTTCCTTGAAATCAGTGAGTTGGCGGGTCGCTTTGTGAACCGCCGAATCGATCGCGGCTGTGATGCTGTGGTCCTCGCCGTGCGAGATAAAATCATCGTGCTTTTCAACATCGACCAGACACTCGACGGTGTAGTTCACGCTGCCCTGCTTGGAGATCGTAAACGAAATCAGTTGGGTGCCGTCAAAGAACTTGGGCAGTTTCGCCCCCTTCTTCTCCGCGTGCTCCCTGATATTGTCGGTGATGTGAACATCCCTGCCAACGACGTCGATCCTCATGATCAGCCCTTTCACTCGCGTGCTTGAAGCACGACTGATTCAATTATAGCAATCCACAGCACAACACCCAAAGAATGGGTTTCTGGTGCCGTACAACGTGCTAGCCGGCCGATCCGCCTTCGGCCGATTCCGAGATCGCCCGCTCGATCTCTTTCTGTGCACGCGATGACTTGGATTCTTCGGAACTCCCCGTCTCAACATGCTCTGGCGTCAGCACACCCGCCGTGATGATGAACCGCAATGCCTGATCTATCGAAAGATCCAGTTTGACGGTATCCTTGCGGAGCACGTTGATGACAAACCCCGTCATCGGCGTCGGCGAGGTCGGGATAAATATCGAAACAACATCGCCGCCTAGCACAGCCCGGACATCGCCGAACGATGAACCCGTCACAAACCCGACGCTCCACGTGCCCTTGTTTGGATACTCAACCAGCACCACCTCGCTGAACGCCTTCATCGTCGAGTTCTCACCAAAGATGAGATCGACAACCTGCTTGACATGCGGGTACACCTGCTTGAACCCGGGGATCCGCGCGATCAGCGATTCGATCCGCCCGTAAAACTGCCGGCCAAGATAATTCCCGAGCAGCAACCCCGCGAGATAAATAAGGATGATCGCAACGATGAACCCGAGCCCATCGAGATACCAGTGCTTGTTCCATTCACCACGGAACTGACCGAGCCGGATATCACGCTCGATCGCCTCGGGGCTCATCTCGCTCAGCCCATCTAGCCGCAACGCCGCCGATCGCAGCCCAACCTGATCGGGAGTAACCACATACCAGGTCGGCCAATCTTCTTCCTCGAAAAGCAACGGCGTCGCACGGATCACCCCGACCCGCAAGCTGCGGTTGATCGGCTCGGCGACTGTGTTGAACACAAACACAAAGGCCTGCCAGAGCAACCACAGCGTCACGATCGAGGGGAGCAGAATACCCAGCCCCCGACCAAAGAACCGCTTGAAGTCGCCGCCAAATGAATGATGCGTCGGTGTCGTTTCGCCCATGCCCTGCCAGTACTCGCTTTTTCTCGCGGTCAATCAGTCCATTGATCCGACCGGCTCGCTCACGAAGCTCGATCGCAGTGATGACTATATGGGATCCCAACCCGAGACAAAGAATCCCAGGCAGGACTAGTCTCAGATTCAACATGATTGTTGAATGGTGTGATCACCGCCTGTCCCAAAAAGAGTCACGGCTAGCAAGACGATTTACCCTAACACAACCCACGCCGACCTGCACCCCCCGGGGAGCGGGTGTCCCGTTTACCGAGTTCGGGCGGGTGAAAAGCGAGGTCTAGCAAGAGCACGGCGAACGGTCAGCAAAATTATGAAAATACAAAGTCGATGTACTAAAATGCTTGCGGCCGGTGCTTGCTTTGTGATCTTGCCTCGGCGTCGTAACGAAATCCCCGATGTAGCACACCAAAATTGCCGTATTGCCATGAACTTATATATCACAGCCCGCAACAAACAGCTGCACAAATGCGATGATGTCCCCGAGATCGAGTACGCCAAACTCAGCGGCTAAATCGGCGGCTAAATCACCGCCAATAAACGCCGCCAGAAAATCCGTGAGATCGGTCAAATCGAGCAAGCCATCCCCGCTGATATCCGCGGGGCACGGCGAGCAGTCTGCCAATCGGATCGTCGCGGCGGTGGAACTTGTCGCACCGAGCGTGAGCCGAGAAGTCACAACAGCGGCATCATCAACAATCGCCAGTACACCCGAGAATCTGTCGTGATCGAGCTCCGCTAGAATCTCCGGAGCTGCCAGATCATTGATATCGATAATCGTGAGCAGATCCGTATCGAGCGTGACGAGCATACCCCGGTACATACCGATATCTGTGACGGGGTTCGATCGAAGAAACTCGTGACCTTTCCCCAAGTTTCATACCAGTTGATGGTACCGTCTTTCACTCGCATGAGCGAGCCGGAGCGAAGCGGAGACTGGCTCATGCGGCATGATCACCTCAGACGCGGGCGATCGGTACCCCAGCGACGAGTGCGGCCGCACCGATTGGGCAAGCGAAGCCGGAGCCGCGATCGCGACCAAACCAAGAGCCATGCTGCGGATATTGCACATATCACGGTTCCCCCGCTTCGGTGATGAAGCATTCGTCGTATTCGTCTTCGATACCGCGATATCAGGCCTGCCCTCTGCCTTGTTTCTGAGTATACCAAATACAAAACTACCAATACTATCATTCCGATTCACTACTCATATACCCACCCACACCGGGCAGATTCCATACGCCGCTGCTCGGCTAGACCTCCCGACTTTCATCGAAAATTTCCCTCGCACCCATGCTTCCAGACAGGCCGCGATTCAAGACGAAATATGCACACCCATGAACCGCCGAAGGCAGGCCCCACCTGCCGCGCACACCTGCATACGGCCTGGCTCCGCAGTAGGCTCGTACGCGACTATTCCGGATGAATGCTGGTCAGTTCTCAGGGACAGGCGGAGCCTCGGGCGGGGTGCTAAAGCCGGACTCGGCCATCCACGCTTTGACGATGGCGTAGCCGTCCTCGCCGCGGGCGTTGGCTTGGCGCTCGGCGTAGCGGACGCGGTAGGGGACGGCGTCCCACACCCGTGCGGTTTTGTCCATCGACGCGGTGACGATCCGCGTGCCATCCGGGCTAAACGATGCGGAAAACACCCAGTCAGTGTGCCCCGTGAGCTCGGCGAGGGGCTCTCCCGTCGCCGCGTCCCATACTCTTGCGGTGTTGTCAATTGATCCCGTGACGACCCGTGTACCATCCGGGCTGAACGATGCGGAACGCACATAGCCCGTGTGCCCCGTGAGCTCGAAGAGGCTCCCATCCGCTCGAGCGTCGAGCCAATACCATTCTCAACCCCGATAGTCCGGTGCCGCCGCATCGAGCCGAGCTGGAACCCGATCGAACAGCCGCATGTCCAGCGATGCCTGAGCCATCTGAACGTTTGCGATATAGCCGTTGTACTCGATCTTTCGCCGGGCATCCTCCGCTGCATCTCGCTCCCGCCTTACCTCACACGAAGTACGGCAGGCCACGGTCGGTCTCCCCGGCGTCGAGCACCTTGGCGACGCAGGGATGATCCATGACGGCCAGCGCCTGCCGCTCGGCCTCGAAGCGCGCGAGGATCGCCCGAGAGTCCATCCCCGGCTTGAGCACCTTGAGCGCGACCCGACGGCGGATGGGCTTCACCTGCTCGGCCTCGTAGACCAGCCCGAACCCGCCCTCGCCGATCACGCCCAGGATGTGGTAGCGGTTGGCGATCGTGGAACCGACTAACGCGTCGGTCGAACAACGACTCGGTACTGTCGAATCGGCCTCGGTTGAGGCTGTTGGGTCGTCGGGGACCATGGCAGCAGTCTAGCAGATAATCCATGAACCCCTGCAAATCCGTAACCCCCTGTGCTGGGGCGATATCGACCGGGATCAAGGACAGATATTCGTGCGGCAGCAAAAGAACGTACACCACGACCGACACAGACAGGCAACGAGCGGTTGGCGGCGCAGAATCCGGCGCACGAGCGGCGCATATCGCGGCGGAGCACACACCCGCACCCGGTTGCATGGAATCGCCCGAATCGTCACAAGCCGCTATTGGTGTTGGGGTTATACGACTACCTGCGAGCCGATGCGACGATAGCGCAGGTATATCTAATGGGCCTAACAGGACTCGAACCTGTGACCTCACCCTTATCAGGGGTGCGCTCTAGCCAACTGAGCTACAGGCCCGGCTACTGATTGTCGCCGACAAGACATCCGCCTCACCGGGTCGTGAGTATAGAGCCCATGTCGGCGTTCGTCACGCCCCGATCAAGAACTCTCACATCATCCGCCGTCGATCGGCAACGAAAGCTCAAACACCGCCCCCGGCTCACCACCATCGACACACCGCAAGTCGCCGCCCTCCGCACGCGCAAGGCCGCGCCCAAGCGCGAGCCCAAGCCCGATTCCGCGGTGCGAACCGGCCGCCGCCTCGCCTCGATAAAAATCGGTAAATATCCGCTCGCGCTCCCGCAGCGCAACGCCGGGCCCAGTGTCGGCCACCCGAATCCGCACCATCCGACCATCAACCGCAGCGCTCAGAACAACCCCGGGCGAATCCCCGATCGAGGCATACCGGCACGCGTTCTCGACCAGATTCGAGATTATCCGTTCGATGCTTCCCGCCCGGACACGCACGTGCGCATCAGCAGCAGTTTTCGAGATATCCGTCTCAAACTCAAGCCCGGCCTCCGCCGCCGATTCACGCAACGGCCCTACCAGCGGTTCGAGAATCTCGCCCACCCGCGTGCGCACACGATCGTCTGTCCCGCCGCGAAGCCCGGCGTACACCAGCACGTTTTCGATGACCGATCCAAGCCGGTCGGCCTCGCGCCGGAGCACGCCCGTGTGCTTGCCGCGAGCGGCATCATCGTGCGCACGTTCGAGCAGATCCGTGTGCAACCGAAACGAGGTCAATGGCGATCTCAATTCATGGGTAATCGCCGCGACAAACCGGCCGCGCCGTTCGGCCAGCCGCATCGCGGTGCGCAGCACCACACCGATCGCCACGAGCGCGACGATCGCCGCGAGCCAACTCACCGCGAGCGTCACGCGCGCCGGCGTCCAGAACTCGCTGATCATCCGGGCCGAGCCCGTGCTGAGCCGAAGCGGGATGGTTGCGAGCACATCGTTTCGTTGGACATCAACCTCGCCGGCGTCGAGCACCGGGATCAGCGCCGCATCGGGGATCGAACGGTTCACGATCGCCAGCAGTTGTGCGCGCAGCAATGGCCAATCGATCCAGACCCCCTGCCGGTACACCTGATCTCCAACCGTCACACTTCGCTCGAAGACCAACTCGGGCTCGCCGCGATCAGCCGCGAGCCAACGAGGCTGGAAAAGCCCGACCGAAACCAACGGCTCTGCCGGGTCCGCGCCCGGCGCGTTGTACACGTTCATGCCCGATCGCGCGATATCGAAGAGTTGCTGGCGCAGATCGGCATCGGGTACATCCAACGCTCCGTCACCGTTCCCGTCTGCCATTCCGTCAATGGCCGGGGTTTGTGCTGTTTTTTCGGCGGATTCAGTCTTTGCCCTCTGCCTAGCCTGACGAGATTTTAGTGGATCGGTGCGCTCGAGCAACCCCGGCGTATCGCTGGTTACATCATCCCTCACGACCGATTCGAGTTCGTGGACCAATCTCTGCGCGCGCAGCGAGTCGGCGCTAGTTTCTCCGTACTCATACTTCTGGATCGCCTGGGGCGAACTCAGTTCGCCTTGAGGTTCGATCTGAAAATGCAGCCGAACGACTGGGTCTTGGGTCCCCGATGCGAGGGGTGACTCTGCGATCGAGGCCGCGCCTGTAACATCCCATGCGCGCCCGTAGGGAAGATCGGCGGCGTACTGGGAGCGAAACTCGAAGTAGGGCCGCGCGGACTCTCGCGCGATCAGCGTGCTCACCAGCGAATCGATCTGCCAGAGCGCGAGGCGTTCGCGCTGCGCGGTGTCGGCCTGCGCCGACGCGGCCTGCTCTGCGCGCTCAAGCGCGAGCACCCGCCACGTCGCCCACGCGAGCACATCGACAACCAACAGCGCGCACAAACCGAACACCAGCCAGGGCCCCCACCGACGCCGGCCCAGCGCGGGGCCGATCACGCGTCGCCCGCGAGCATGTAGCCCCGGCCTCGGACGGTGATGATGACTTTGTAATCCGGTCCCGTGTCCCCGAGTTGATCGCGGAGCCGGGCGACGGCCATATCGACCGATCGCGTCTGCATCCCGCGCGGGTCGATGCCCCAGACTTTTTCGAGGAGTTCTTCCCGGCTGATCGCCCGGCCCCGGTTGCGTGCGAGATACCCCAGCACCTCGGCCTCGCGGAGCGGCAGCACACGGGCGGGGCCGCCGGGGCCGGTGACTTCTTGCCGGGCGAGATCGATTCTGCATTCTCCGATTTCGAGCACGTGCGCAGGCGTTGCGCGCACGCCGGCGGATCTGCGCAGCACGGCCTCGACGCGCGCAAGGAGTTCATCGACGCCGAAGGGTTTGACGATGTAATCGTCCGCGCCGGCCTTGAGCCCGCGCACGCGGTCTTCGGGCTCGCCGAGCGCGGTCAGGCAGATGACAGGGAGCGCCGGTCTTTGTGCGCGGATCTGTTCCAAAACGTGCAGGCCGTGGATCTTTGGGAGCATCACATCGAGCAGCACGATCGCGATATCTTCATCGATCGCGAGCGCGAGGCCCGCTTGGCCGTCGCCCGCTTCGAGGGGTTGGTAGCCTTCGGATTCGAGCGCGCCCGCGACCCCGGCCCGGATCGCGGGGTCGTCCTCGACGATCAGC
>Ga0316208_1002963_pt1 | contig 12922 bp, 10 predicted proteins | sample 3monopyrite_MG_FD_204944 | JGI IMG/M metagenome (GOLD analysis project Ga0316208, IMG submission 204944) | Microbial mat bacterial communities from mineral coupon in-situ incubated in ocean water Damariscotta River, Maine, United States -... | ecosystem: Environmental > Aquatic > Marine >... | reverse complement strand
AGGCCGAGTCCGATCCCTCCGGCGGCGAGGGCGACGGTCGTAGCGACGAACAGCGCGGTGGCCCAGTGGGTGCCGGTGCGGAAGACTCGCCAAACGAAGATGAAGAGAAGTGTATACCCGACGTGATTCGCAACCGAGGCGATCTGAAAGATGACGTGTGCTGCCGACGGCTCGAGTGTGGTCCACAGTAACGGGAGAACCGATCCGCCCGTGCCGAAGCCTCCCGCCAAGACGAGTGACGCACCGATCAGCGTTTCGGGAAGGCCGCGCGTTCTCAGAGCGAGCAGCAGAATTCGGCATCCCACAACGAGGCTCGCGACCACGAATGCGACGAGCCCGAACAGTCCCACGAGATTCAACATGAAAGGTCCCCCTGGATGACCCTTCGGCTTGCGGGGGCGTCAAATTGAGCGGCCTTTAAGAGTGAAGGCGGCGGGGTGATCAGTGGGTGATGCCGCTAGGCGATTTCCCCATGGTTTGCCGGTGAGATGCAACAACAAGGGCTCATCGCGAAGGAGTAGCGTCTCGGAGCGCTTAGCGTGCCGCGTCACAGCCTAACGCGAGTAATCCATGTCTTTGTCGGGTGGGGGAAAGGCAGGGGCCGGAACTCGTCTCTTGGTGATAAGCGAGCTTGGTCCAATATCCTCTGACGAGTTACGCTGCGGGGCACCTCGTGCGGGAGGAATCGTCGTGCCGACAGATCTCCTGTCGCCCTTGCGGCCATTCACGACGACCCGAGGAAAGAGGAAAGAGGAAGGAATCGATGCGGCGTTTAGAATGGGCTTCGTTTCGGATCGCATTGGTCATGGGTGCGACGGCATGCTTGTCGGCGTGCGTGGTGATACCAACGCTTGCGGTATACAACCCAGACGCGAGCTCAGTAGCGTCAAGCGAGTTGGCTCGGATCTATACTGCGCAGATCGAGAATGGGGAGAGTGCCATCATGCCGGCGCTTCGATCCCGAATTCGTCGTGTTCTGGACGACGAGGGTGACCCTTTGGACTTGGGCGGGCTCAGGGTGCCGCTGGAGCTCAAAGAGTTACACGTTCCGCCCGGCAACTACTCGATCGAAGCACTTTGTTACCGCGGAGACCGCTACGCGCATATCCGCCTGGATATCGGGGTTGCTGCAGGCAGGGAGTACGTCTTGGTATGTATCTCGGACAAGCAGTCGGTGAGCTGGGGTTGGAAGACGGGTGACTCAACATACGCAGCTGTGCTCTATCCGATCGAACGGTTCGGCGAGGTTCGCTTCGGAATGATTAATCGAGGAGAAGTTCCGGACTAGGGCTGTTTCTCGCTTCGACGGATCCACGCGATTACCCGCGAAAGTTGGCTAATGAGTGTCTGATTCGGGTGTTATGGGTCGCTCGAAGGACATGCCATATGCATCGAGGATAATGTTGCTAGAGGGCCAGGGCGAGACGGTGTCGAGGGGGAGGAAGCCGACTGCGGATAGTTCCTCAACGAGAGTTTCCGGCTCGACTCCATTGCCCAGCAGGAGGAAGGTTGGCGTGAACTCGATGAGCAAGAGACGCCCGCCCGGGCGGATTGTCGCGAAGAGATCCTCGGCGAACGCTTTCCGCTCGCTACCGGAACCGTGCCCCACATGGTGGAAGACGTAGCGAAGATAAGCGGCGTCAACGCTCGCTTGGGCGAGCCCCGTAGAGCTGTACTCGGCCTGCGCGGTTCGAAGCTGTGGAAGGTCGGCGTCGCGAAGGCGATCTCGGAGCTCGGCTAGGTCGTCCGGCAGTTCCGTGGCGACCACGACTCCCGATTCTCCGACCACGTCTGCAACCGCGATCGCGTATTCGCCACGACCAGCCCCCAGGTCGGCGACGCGGTCGCCGGAAGTAAGGTTAAGCAGCTCGCCGATAAGCTGAATCTCACGGGCAAAGCTGTCGTTCGCGGAGGCCACATTGGTCGATGCGAGCATTGAGATAACGAACGTCGCCAACAAGGGGGGCGTGGGTCGGAAATTTCCGGATGTGCCGCAGCGCCCGGGTAGTTGGAGTCGCCGACAAGGCAGCTCGAGCACGAGCAACGTACGAAGGAATCGAATTGACATGAGTAGTATCCTTGATCTCGAGGGAAAGGTCAGGAGACGTCGCTTCCAGATGGGCACGTCCGCTTTCTATGGTCCGAGATGATGGCCCGCAACTGCTAGGTAGAGCGGTGCCCGATCAGAATCGATGCGGAAGCGCCGAGGAGAACTCCGCCATCGTGGAGATACGGGAAGAGCGCGGTGGAGACGGAATCGAGCACTTTCGTGCGAGTCGATATTGTTAGTCGGGTTTTCACCCGCCGATTCGCGGCAAGGGAGTTCGCTGCAGCTCGAGCAGGTCGTGGGACAGCACGACAGATACGTCCTCGTTGGCGTCGAGCTCGTTGAGCCAGCGGCGAATCTTTCGATTCTGCCTCCTGTTCTCCGGAATGATGAAAGTGGTGTAGATCAGGGGCTTGGACGTATTCGATTCAAGATTTGCCTTCGTACCGTTGATGTCGCCAGCGAAGAGCCATAGGTGTCCTTTCGCTGCAACGGCGATCAGGGTCGACCCCGGAGTATGCCCGCCGGTCTTGACGAGCCCGATGCCAGGAAAATCGTCGTGCGTGAGCACCCCCATCCCTTCCAAAGTGATTCTTTCGAGACATGATTGCTCGACCATCTCCGCTCCTACCGACGTCATCGAGTTGTGTTTCTCTCGTTGGGTGTCGGTCTGTAGCAGGAGCATCTGCCTGTCCTTTGCGGACTGGCAAAGGGCTTGAACGCCCTGGACGTGATCCTCGTGTAGATGCGTCAGGGCGACCCCGCTCACCCTCGCCAAGTCGTCACCGAGCTGATCTGCAACGGTCCCATGAAATTGTGCTTTCCCTGCACCCACCAAGTCTCGAAAGTGCCGCTCGAATTTCTCGGCGGTCTCCCTATCCATACCGAGGTCGATCAAGAGTTGTCTGCCATCAGCCCAGGTGATGACGAAGGTCGGGTGTGCGAGGTCGGAGCCAGACTTCCATTCCTGACTTGCGCTCAGGATATATCCGACCGATTCCGGACCCTCTTCGTCGAGACCCAGCGCGCGAAGTTCGGCCTCATTCGGCAATGCTGGATTGATCATCTGCGTCTGCAGTTGTTCCGGAGCGAAATAGAGTGCCACGCCAAGTACTAGAACTGAGACGACACTCGCTATCCGCTTTGCAGGACCGCTCATCTGACTTCCCCATGTTGCCCTACGACCATTCTGCCTCCCTCTTCGTTTCCGAAAAGCGGGAAGCTCGTATCTGACTCAGTCGTATTGGTGCTCGTTTCTTCGTCTCCGACAGCACCAGGGTCGGTTGGAAGTTGAGCCGTTCAAGAGTGCGGCGGTCGCATCGCACCGGAGACCCTTGCGCTATGGCGTGGGGACAGTTCGCACCCAGACGGATTCGGTCAGGCATTCGGCCCGCGAATCCCTATGTCGAGGTTTTGCGAAGCGTCTGACCGTGTGCTGAGGGCCTACATGGTTGCAACCGACTTCCATGATGGGTTTCGCGTATCTCTCCTCTATGTCGCTCGCGTAAACTAATGTAAAGGCGTCGCTTCTCTCGGGTTCCCCGCCGTATCGGATTCCGAAATTTCGTATATGAAGGCGATTCCCGATTCTGCGGGTGCGCCATTCCTATCTGGTGTGGGCCCGGCTGATTCGACGTTGCAACCCAGTGGCTCATCGGTGCGCGGCTCCGCCGCGCGCCCGTATTCGGAGTGACCCGCCTCGGTCCGATCGAGCTCGATCGATGGCATGGCATTCTCATTGTTACAATGTTCGCGCCACTTGCGTGCCGAAGAAGGTTCGGCGCACGCGGGCGAAGATGGCCTGTTAGCATTCGCCTATTCCGTCCTCCCGTCGACTGTTGCTATGGAGCGAACGTTGTCCACCTTCGAGTTCGTACTGGTACTGATCGCCATCGTCGCAGGCTTCGCGATCTCTGAGATTTTGTCTGCGTGGGGCCGACTGATCCGGTCTCGAGCGAACCTTTCCGACGCCGCGCTCTACCTCGCCGCCTCAATGGTCCTCCAGTCATATATCGTGCGATACGTCTGGGAGCTGTGGACGGTTCGTGCAGTTGAGTGGAGCATGCCGCTGTTCATGCTCGCGTTCACTCCGATGTGGATCGCGGCATTGGCGGCGTACGTGATCAGCATTCCGCGCGAGACGAAGATCACGATTCACGCCCACTATTTCGCGGAGTCGCGGCCATTCTTCATGCTGATGGCCCTATTTCTTGTGATCTCTGAGGCCTCCGGCCAATACCTCGCCGGGGCTGCGGGGGCGGGTTCGCGACCAGACGCCGCTCAAGCGATGAGGCTTCTCGCGATCGGCGTTACGCTGACTCTTGCATTCTCTCGGAGTCGATTCGCTCACGCGGTTCTGCTCGCGGTCCTCGTCGGTTTCCTTCAAATTGGCTCGGTCGTATTCGCTCCGAGACTTTGAAGCGTCTGCTCGGTGCTTCTGATGAAACCGATCGTGAGTCGCTCGTGCCTGCAATGACGCGACTGCTCATACGCCATCATGACGACTGGTCGATCTACCGCCGTTCGCTGCGTTGGCTCACGAAAGACAATCCGTTGGTCGCCGAGGCGCGCAGGAGTCGGCGGCACCGGCAAGTGCAGCTTCTGCGATCGTTTCCATCAAACAAAGGGCGGGAAGTAGGCGAGGTGTTCTTCGCAATCCCGCACGTCGAGGCGCTTTGCGACACGCTTGCAGATGGCATCACCGCGGAGCTATCGGTCACCAAACGGCGATGGGAGATTGGAAACGAGCGGTCAGCACGAGCCGTGCTCGGTCTCGCGTAGTCCGCGAGTCACAGCAGGGTGGCAACCTCAGCTCACGCGGGAGTGGTCGACGCATCCTGCTAGGCGAAGTGTGCCGGGCGACATCGCGGGCCCTTAAGCAGGCCGTGTTTGTCGCGGTCGTCGTTGCGGCCCGAGACCCATGAGCCCGATTCCGAGCAGCAGAGCCGTGCCCGGCTCGGGAACAGGCGTCCAGATCGCCCAAACCGTTTCCGAGTCGCTACGCAGATCAAACCGAATATCCAGGCTGTGTCCGAAGCCAGCATCGAAGAGAGGTCCATTCAGCGCCGCGTCGACGGTCGCGAAATTACTTCGGCCGTGATGGAATCTGGAATAGGGCGTCAGGATCAAACACGTTTGGCCGATCGCCTCGCATCCGGCCGTCAGCGCGGCGTTCGCGCTGTTCGAATCGCTCTCCGAGGCTCGCAAGACCGCCGAGAGTGCTCCATCCCGTACGCCCGCGACCGCCTGGATCGAACTCCAGCGGCCCAGATCGACGGATTGCCAGGAAGCTCCGCCGTCGCCGCTCGAAGAGATCCCCCCATCGTGGAGGAGCCAGAGGCTTTCCTGGCTCGCCGCATGGATTCCGTAGAGGTCGGTATGTCCAGCATGTCGTGACAGGGCTGTCCATGTCCGACCGCGATCAATCGATCGAAGGACGATTTGCCCACCGACGGCCCAACCGGTGGAGTCCACGAACGTGACCGAGTCGAGTTGCGGCGGGCGGAAGGGGGGCGGGAGGGGGATTGGAGCGGCGGCGACCGGTGGCCCGGACGATCCCGGATTCGATGGGGCTTCTTGTACGAAATCGTTCTGGGCCGTCGGATCAGGTTCTCGATTGCGGCCCCGGTTGGTCTCGGATTCTGGGCCGATCCCCTTTGCGTTGCTCGGGTCGAGGTTCGAAAGACGGTCAGCTCTTTCCCCGGGTTCCTTTTCGGCGGCGCTCCAGTCGATCTCCGCCTCGTGCCAGAAACGACCGTCGTCCTCCGACCAGAAGATGCGATCGTCTCCGACGAGGACAAGTCCTTCTGCGCCCGAGAAGCCGATGTCGGCAAAGTCGATCGGGACTTGGAGCCGGCGCTGCCAGGCGTTGGTCTCGCCAGCGGCCAGCCAGAAGTTGCGAACTTGCGGGTCACGGAGGTCCCACGCGCGCGTCCAGTGCGCAACGTCGTCGGGGATTAGAGTGACGCGCGCAGTCGTCGCGAGAACGATCGCGACCCCGAAAAATAAGAGTGATAGGAAGATCCGCCAGTCGCGCACTTCGGCGAGGGCGTCGAAGATGACTGCCAGCGAGTTCAGCCAACTGGGCTCTACCGGAGCGGCGTCGCCTTTGGTGGGGGCGGGAGGTGTGCCTTCACTGTTCCGCGGTTCCTCGGTTGGCGTCGACGAACGTCTCGACTTCGTTGCTCTCTTCGACGACGCCCGTGGAGTTGGTCGCTTAGGCGACGAACTTGCCTGTTTCGAAGAAGTGGAGTCGTCGTCCTTGATCGCCATCGTGTCTCACCATCACCATTGTCTCGAGCCGCGGGGACGAAAGGCTTTGCGATCGCGTGCGCTTGATTCCGCTTGGCTAGTCCCGGACGCATAGTATGCCCGTGCTGTACACAATAGCGTCCGGACGACCACTGACCGCGTCTCAAGCCTGCCTGGGGGTACATCCGGGATCTGCCCAAGTGGGCTGCGGTGCTCCGCGGCTTCGTCGAACGTGAATCCCTATGTTCGATCTGAACACGCGCCGCGTTCACGCCAGCCATCTCGTTCTCGTCGCTCTTTTCTTGGCGATCGGATGGGCGAGCTCCTCCGCTCCCCGGGCCCCTCTCCCTCTCGGGGCGGACGAATACCTCGACATGTGCGCGGGGTCCAAAGAAGGCGCCGTACTCCGTTAGTCGATTCGTTCTGGCCCGCGATTCCGCGGGAAGCTCCCGTCTGGGGGGACGTGAGAGACCTCTCGACGGCAAGCCCCAATGCCTGAGTGTAGAGCCCGCAAGGTGCCCCCTGTGCCATTAGGTGCTCGACGAGCGGTCGAAATTGACACGAGTTCAATAGTTTTCCCATCGGCAAGCCCATCCTTGCTAGTTTGGGTAGACCCATTCCGGAGATCCCCCTCGCCGCGCTGAATGGCGGTCGAGGTGAGCGGATGGATTGGGCGCAACCTGATTCGCCACGAGGGAGCCGCAATATGACCGCTCGAGCAGATGATCACCGACTCAATTCCCGCCTCTTCTGGGGGATCTTCGCTTTTGCGCTGATCGCTCTGATGCCGATTTCGGCGTCCGCCATCACGCTCGGCCCCGGCGACATCGTCGTGGTCGATCGGGTCTCCGATCGTGTAATTCACGTTGATCCCGATACCGGGGTCCAGACCCTGATCTCGAGCGCGGGAGGCGGGCACGACGTCGTCATCGACGATACGGGTCGTATCTTCATCACGGAATCGAACGACCTGATCGAGGTGAATGCCGATACCGGTGTCCAAACCTTCATCGCTGAAAACGTGACGGCACCCGGCAATGATCTGCACGACCTCGCGCTCACGCCGAGCGGCGACATCGTTGTGTCCTCGTTTACGGCAACGCCCCATCTCGTCGACGTCGGGACGGGAACGGCGACGCCGATTGCCGGCATCAGCTCAAGCCGCGTCGGTGTGGCGATCGATGCGGGCGGCGACCTCTACTTCGCCGCCGAGGTCAGTGACGAAATTCGCCGCTACACGTCCACGGGGACATTCATTCAGGCTTATCCGCTCTTCGGCGTTCCGCCGAACGCCTTCGGTCGACCGGGCGATGTCGCATTCACGCCGAGCGGTGAGCTGATCGTCACGGATCGAAACGAGGAACTCTTCATCGGCGTCGATACGTCGACCGGTGTTCTGGATGTGTTAGGTCCGATTTCCGGCTTTGAAGCGATGAGCGGTGGCATCGCCGTTGAGGCTTCAGGTGACTACGTCTTGCCCGCAGTCGAAACGGGAATGAGCATTGGGATCTATCGTGTCGATGCGACAACGGGTGCGTTTACGCAAATCACGAGTGGGGGCTTTCTTTCCCTGGGTGGCGGGGTGACGGCTGTGGCAGTTGCGCCTTCTACCTTGCCCGAACCCCCCGGCGAAGAAGCCAATTTTCTCGACTGTCCGGCATCAGGCTCGGCACTCACCGATCCGATCATCCTCTGCGCAAACGCGATCGGCACGGCGGGTCCGGCGTTCGACGCGGAATCCGGCTTCGCGAGCAACATCGGCCTCGTGAATGAAACGCAATCCTCGGTAGGCGCAGAAGCCACGGGCGACACGGACATCGACTCGGAGCTCGGTTACGCCGAGATCTTTGCGAGCGCCGACAAGGTGGGAACGACCGATGGCGGCGAGGCCGACGTCTCCTCTGGATTGAGCTGGGAAGACGAGGTGACGATCAACGCGCTGGGCTATCCGGGCGAGAACGGGCGATTCAAGGCCGTGTTCATGCTGCTCGTTGATTCCGATGAGGCGGCGACGCTAGGGACGGGCGCCTCCGTTCTCGCGGAGACGAGCTATTCCATCACGGTCGGGACCGACGAAACCACGCCCTGGAGCTACGAAGGAAACGTGGGATTGGCGGACAGCCTTGCCGAGGGCCCGATGGTTCTCGACGGTGGCGATCCCTCCGGCGTGTACCTGACTGGCTTCCACGACTTCGTCTTCGGGACACCCTTTCAGCTCGACGTCGATTTCCAGCTCCGAAACCAGGCGCTCGCCGACGGCACAGACGGATCGGCCAGTTCCGACGCGCACGTTCGGCTTCACTGGCTCGGCATAACGGATATTCAGGCGATCACGCCACTGATTCAGCCCGTACCCGATATCTGGCTGTCGAATTCGTCGGTTTCGGGCGTGGACTGGCGACAAGCCCAGGGCCTACCCGAACCGGGGCTGCTGACGCTGATCGCATGCGGGGGGCTTGGCCTCGCGTTGTTCGGTCGAGGACGTGGGGTGACGCGTTAGGGCGGGCGATCGTAACGGCGATTTCTGAGCGGCGAGGTGCAAGTCGAAGTGCGAGGCCAAGTGCGAGGCGACGTACAAGGCGGGGTACAAGGCGAGGTGTTTCCCGGAGTGTTCGCGGTCCAGCGTTTTAGTCTATGCTGATCGCCAGCAATGACGACCAACGAATCACTCCTGCTCGACCCCGATTTTGTACGGGATCCGCACGCGCGTCTGGAACAGATGCGCGAGGAAGAACCGGTCTATCGCGATCCTCACCTCGGGTGGTGGTTCATCACGCGCTACGAGGACGTTAGGCGCTTTCTCGCGGATCCGATTCTGTCGAAGAATCGGATCGATTCAGGCGACTATGTTGCGCCGGATCAGTCGACCTTTGTGGGGCGCTTTGAATCATCGAGCGTCCTCAACAAGACTCCGGAGGGCCATCGCATCTGGCGAAGCCGCGTTGCCGCCGGATTTACGCCCCGCGCGGTTCGGCGCATGGAACGACAGGTGCGCGAGGTCGTCGAACAATTCGCGTCCCCACTTCGCGAAGCGACGGGAAAGGTCGATCTGCTGAGCAGCTTTGCGGACCCGATCCCGAATACCGTGATCGCGCGGATCGCCGGCATTCCCCCATTCCCCGGTGATGAGTCCCGCTTCCGGGCGCTCGCACAGGACGTTCTCCGGAGATACGTCTTCTTCGCCGACGAAGCGAATATCGCCCGTGGCGATGCCGCCCTTGAAGAACTCGCCGAATGGATCCTCAAGCTGACGGCCGACCGACGCGTCGAGCGGGGTGACGATCTTGTTTCGGATCTCATCTACAACACAGCGGAGTCCACGGGCGGCACCCCGCACGAACCGATGACAGACAACGAGATCATGGTCTTTCTGACGAGCCTGATCTCCGCGGGTTCCGAGACGACGACGCTCGGCGCGTGCCAGCTCTTCCGGCATCTCTTCGATCACCCCGACCAGTTCGCCCGCGTGCGCAAGGATCGGACGCTGATTCCGAACGCCGTCCGTGAAGCCCTCCGCTACGACTTTGGCTCGCTGGCTGCGGTGACCCCGCGCTATGCACTCGAAGACATCGAGCTCCACGGTATGACGATCCGCAAAGGCGACTCGATCATGCTCTCGCCGGCGAGCGCGAATCGCGATGCTTCGGTCTTCTCCGACCCCCACCGCTTCGACATCACGCGCGACACCCGCGAAGCGCTGACCTTCGGCCACGGTCCGCACTACTGCCTGGGTGCGAATCTCGCGATGCAGGAGCTGGGCTTCATGCTCGAAGCCGCTCTGGATTTTTTGCCCGAGACCGCTGTCCTCGAGCAAAGCGAGGACGACTGGGAGCAGGTCGGGATTATGCGACGACCGCTTCGAATGCAGGTCGACCTCAGGCGTTAGGTGGATAGGGCCTAGTCACGACTTGGAGCTCCGGTCGGCTCTCAACCCCGTGGGCCCGGCAGTACGACAACCACGTACTGGATCCCCCATCTTCTATCGATTGGGCGGTCGAGTCAGTCCCGCTCTGGGCGCTTCCGCCCGCTGAGCACGGCCAGTCCGAAACCGAGTAGGAGGGCGGTCGACGGCTCGGGGATGACCGCGTAGAAGAGGTAGTCGGTGCTGCCGTCACGGGTGGCGTAGCCGGCGAAACTCTGACCGTCGGCGGAGACGTCGATGACTTCTTCGAAGGTCCAGCCCGTCGTATCGATTCCCGCGAGGTTAAGGTAGGTCGCGAAGCTCTGTCGCCCACCGTCGCGAGTCCAGATGAGGGCTTCCTTCTCTGAATTCCGGTGGTCCTCGACGCCACCCACAATGATCCTGCCGTCGTCCGTCATCGCGTTCGGTGTGTAAGAGAAAAAGCCGGCGTCGCTGAGGTCCTCAGCGATCCAGTCGAGCCCGGTCGTGGGGTCGACGACGCCGATGAATCCGGGCGAGACGTGCTCTGGGGTCTCGAATCGTCCGTATCCGAGCAGAAGTCCGCCATCGTCACGAACGTCGGTGAGTGTGGAGAGAGTCCAGGGTTGACCAGCATCGTCCGTTCCGATGATCGCGGTTGGCGTACCGTCGAGATCCCACTGCACGACACCATTCGGTCTGTAGTCGAGAACGATGGTGCCGAAGCTGTCGGTGATCGGGACCATGCCGTGCCCAGTGATGATTCCGTTGTTGGCGATCGCCGAGGGCCGAACTACGTCGTAGCCTGCGGGTCGGACGAAGGGCTCGACGCCGCCAGTCACTGTCAGCCGATAGACTTCATTCTCGAACGCTCTTGTGGAGGGGTTCAGCGCGGTGAGTCGGCTGTCAGCCACGTACTCACCGTTCGGCGAAAAAACGATGTTAAGGCCCTCCTGGATGTCGATGGGCCGTGCGTTTCCAGAGGTCGACTGCAGGGCGTAGTCGCGGCGCGGGTCGCTACCGCTCGGGTAACGGCGTTGGATCAGAAAGCTCTGCGTGTCTTCGGAAACCTCGAAGATGGCGGTGTTAATGATGCCCGGCTCCTGTGCGAGAGGGATTTCGCTGAGCAGGATGGGTTCGGCGCCCGGGCGTACGATCCTAGAAACACCGCTGTGCTGGCGTCCGTTGAGGAGCACGCTCGCTCCGTGATTTCGTAGACCTTCGATCTGGTCGCGTCGAAGGGGTGGGAACGGATCCCGGTCGCGGAATTCGCCACCGAGTGAGTAGATTCCCGGTGGGGCCGCCAGCGCTCTTTCGGGAGCGAATGACGAGAGTAGGAGGAGTGAAAAGAGGAGCGGAAGGAGAACGGACCGGAGGATTGAGCGATCGAATCGGACCCAGGACAGAGGCAGCGTGGACACGTGGCGAATCTCCCGAGCGCCTCGATCGCAGAAGGCAACCAGCGCTCGATAGGGAGTGGTCGTGGCGCCGCGAATATCTCAGAGAATGGGTGTCAAATGCTTTACAGATCGCTTGTGACGGCTCGAAATTGCTTCCGAGACCGGTTTGTTCGCGCTCCCCTCCTCACTCAGGTCGGACCACGGTTCCACCGAAAAGTGGGTGTCGAAACCGGGACCGCCTTGTCCCGCCATAGGGGCATCGAAAATGAAGCCAGACCCGAGCGCGAAGCGAACGACTGTGCAAATCACCCTCGCCGTCGTTGTGGCCTTGGTGATGATCGCCGTCATCGGCTGCGACCAAATCGACGCGAAGCCGATCGCGAATCAGGTTGAGGGGGCTGGATCAGAGAGGGAGGCTCCGGCCGCCGTTGATCCTGACGTCGAGTCCATCGGGCCCGACGGCGCCATGAGAATCTACTATCAGTTCGTTGACAGCTCGGGGCGTGTTCAGTTTGTCGAGCGAATCACGGATGTACCCGAAGCCTGGCGAGCCCAGGTCGGATTCGTGGAGATGAATCAGCCTCCCCCACTGACGCCGCAGGCGGCTCGCCGGTCCTGGCAGGTCTCTTCTGAGCGAACGGCCGCAATCCTCGCTGCGAAAGCGGCAGCGAACAGAACCAACACGGATCCGAGCGGAGGCACGCCCCAGCGCGAAGAAGTCATCTTGTACTACGCGACGTGGTGTGGCTATTGCAAACAAGCCAAGGCTCACCTCGATCGAGAAGGCGTGGGCTACGACCTTCGCAATATCGACAACCCAGCGATCAAGAGCGAGCTGAAAGCGAAGACGGGCCGCACGGGGATTCCCGTCCTCGACTTCTCGGGCGAGATCCTTCGCGGGTACAGCGAGGGTCAGTACACGAAGGTCATTCGCACCATTCGGAGCTAGCGCACTGTCGCGCGATCGAAGATGTGCCGCGGTCTCGAAGCGCCTGAGCCGTAAGCCCGCCGTTATGCGTCCGGGGGCAGCGCGACACCGAGTTTTTCTGCGAGCTCGCTTCGACGTTGGAGCATTTCATCCATCATCGCTTCTACGTCATTCTCAGCCACGTTTCCGTGGCGCAGTCCCAGCCATTCGTGCAGGGCCTTTTCGGCCTCGAGTCGCCGACCGTTCATGAGGAGCACCTCAGCCCGTACGCTCTTCACGGCCTGGGATGAGGGCAGAAGGTCGAACGCGCGCTCCGTTGGCTTGAGCGCGAGGGATGGATCCTCGCCCGGGACAAGATAGGAGCTCGCCAGAACAAGCCAGGCTTCTGGGTTGCGTTCCTGGTCGGCGAGAATGTC
>Ga0316208_1002962_pt1 | contig 12923 bp, 25 predicted proteins | sample 3monopyrite_MG_FD_204944 | JGI IMG/M metagenome (GOLD analysis project Ga0316208, IMG submission 204944) | Microbial mat bacterial communities from mineral coupon in-situ incubated in ocean water Damariscotta River, Maine, United States -... | ecosystem: Environmental > Aquatic > Marine >... | reverse complement strand
TATCTAATTTTTCCTTTCTTACTTGCCGTAAAGAAAGTTGGCGTGCACCACAACGGCAGCCAAAATCATTTGGTGGATAGTGAGAAATCCACCATTCATCATCAATGTGTAAAGTAATTAAATGCCATTTACGGTGTTCTGGACGGACACGTTCATCACCCGCTGTGTAGTACTGTAAAAAAGGACGGCGATCTTTTAAGCGTTGGAACTGTTGCCACTTACCGGCGGCATGTGCGGTGCGTAAATTGGTGTCATAAATAACACGAGTACGCCAGCCACGTTTACCTTTGTATGACCAGCCATGTTTGGCAACCGTTTTATCAAACTGCTTTCTGAATTCAGTGATGGTGGTGCCATTTTTAATGCCATCATTTACGGCTGTATAGAAGTCAGTTATTAGATCGGCTTTAGTAGCGCCAGCAACGGTGAATGATTTGGCGCGAACATCACCGAGCATATCATCCCAATGCTGAGAAGGTATTTTCAGTTTGCCTTGAAAGTGCTCAATGGCTTCTTTGAAAGGAACATTACCTACATCAATACTAGGCATCGAAATTCCACGGCATTGGAGTTAATGATTTTTTTAAATAAAGTGGATGACCAGGTGAGCCATCTTTATTTATTTTTAAAACGTGCAATTTTGGAAGTAATAATTGAACTTCTTTGTCTCTGTTTTTGAAATTACCTTCTGCACTCCATGCTGCAATTGTTATGTCAGCCTTATTATATAACTCAACTAAGATAGAATTATTATCATTACCAACAGGTTCGGGGGTTGCCTTCATGTCCTTTGGTTTTGTTGCTCTGTATGCAAACAAATTTGCCATATAAAGCCCACCATATCCCCAGTCTTTAGCAAAGCCGATGCACCGTCTAATGGTGTTATCATCCTTGCTTTCATCTGCTGTTGATGGATTTAAACCAACAAACATAACAACAGGAAGTGACTCATCCCAAATTCTCCACAGAGAATATCTGTACATTCTATCGGCAGATAAAAGGGCACCAGATGTTTTCATTTATTTAACTTCCTAAGTATTTAAATATGCGATGAGCCAGCTATCTTGTTGGCCGTAAATATTTTCAACAGCATCTATATGCCATTGAGGTATGTTTTCCATTTTTAAATCTGGCGTAATCATTGTACTACGAATTTCAAGAGTGACACGATCATGTTTTCCATACCCACTCGACAAGGTTATTAATCTGAATGGATATACATTTTTACAATTCCACCCTCTATGGTTGTTAGGGCGAATTTCACAGTCCTGCTCACCATTTTTAAACTTCAGAAAATATTTTTTAAAAACTGGAATAAATAATGGTTTAACAGTAATCACTGCGCATCCTCCGTACCTTGTAGTGAGCCGGTCATTAATGCCAGGCTTGTCATTTCACCGAGCTTGGTTTCTGTTATGTCAGGGTAAATTTTCACTAAACCATCACGGAACTCTTCGAGTGTGTTGGCGCTGAATAATAGTTCTTTGACTTCATCGACCATACCTTCAATTAGTTCGTCGGCCTGTCCAATTGCCTGGTCAGTTAATTTTTCCATCGGGTCTTTATGTTTATTGAAGTCATGTTCACAATGCGGACAGCTGCTCTTGTTAAACTCAGGTGCTGCAGGTGAAGATCCACCAGAACGTGGTAATACATCTTCACCATTTTTTGCCATTGGAATTTGTAAACGTTCATGGGCAAATTGTGCGGGGATATCCATAAACTCACGAGAGTCTTTAAATACCTCAACCCATTCTTGCCTGGCTTCTTCTTCTTCGTAAAACTCAAAGGTGGGCGGTTTAGCATCTGCAATATTTATTTCAGTTATCCATGTAAATAACTCATTCATTGCTGCACTGATGATCACTCGGTCTGACTCATTTACCGACTCTTCACGACCACGATGTGTTTCACTTGCTGCACGTGAACCTTCTCCCTGAATTTCTGTGGCCAGTGTTTGTGATGTGAGTGCTTTACTCATTTCACTGTTACAAATTTTGATTAAGCTTTCCTGTACCAATGAGCCAGAGTGCTTGTGTTCTAACAGCTCAACGGAACCGTCAGCAGGAATTGCAGCAACGGCATCTTCAATCATATTTGCCAATGCATCAGCTAATTCATTTTGTTCTTTCTCAGGTGTGCCTTGTGGATATTTTCCAATAGCCCACGGAATACCGTATTTCTCGCAGAACTTAACAAAGTATTTAAAGCCGTTATGCTTAAAGGTATATGGCCAGAAACAAGATGAGAGTAGCGCTATACCATACGGGTTTTCATAACTTGGCATGTGACGTGTGAGTAGCCATTTATAATTACCCAACTCTTCACCGTTGGGAGACTGCTTTGTTTTTAGCCGTAGTTCATTGTCTGGTGAAAATAAGAATCGACGCTGTGGCCGGTCAACAATCTTGTCGGGAATCATGAACTGACCTTCGCGCTTCCAGATTACCTCATGTACCTGGTGACCACGGAAAACACCTTGCGCCATATTCCAGAAGGTATCGATCCATTGCATACCTTTGGCTGGTTTATTGTTCATTACCTGCTGGCATAATTCTAAGGCGCGGATATCTGCTGGCGAATCACCACCGGCTTGTAAACGATATTCATATTTTATTAAACCAGAACGAATAGAGCGCAATTCACCAATGACATGAGCATCAACAATTATGGAATCAAACACTTCTTGTGAGCGACCAAGCTTGCGAAGTATGGTGTCGGGGTTGGGTAAGTAAGACAGAGCACCGTAAAAATTTGGGTCAGATTGACGCGTTGCAATTTCCTGACTTAATGCTTTTTTACTTGATGCTTTTTTAATATCAGATTTTTCCATGTTTCACCTCAATAGCGTGTCGTGTTAACGCTATCTTTGCGTTTTCGCGTTGCAATGTTTGGGAGACCACCGGCACGGGTAACGGCCATGTAGTAAAGAAGATGTAATCCAACCAGTCCATCGTAATGGTGGTGTGGTTGTTTTTCAGGCCAGTCATCCATTTCTTCAATCAACCGAAGTAATTCAGAATGAAATAAGATATCGGGATCGATGTCAGTGATGTTTGGTTCTAATGAATCAATGCGAACTTCTTGTGGTACCGTAGCGGTAATACCGACAAGGGGTAATATAATTTTTTGTCGTTTGGCTTCTTCAATAAATGACTTACGCATGTGTTCATAGGCATTATTGTTTTCAAAGCCCCAACCTATACAGCCGTATTCAATTTGCAGTCGTATCAAATCAGAGCATAGTTTGCTTGGTACCCGTCGTTTAATATCTGCTTTAATAACATGTAGTTTATTTACTTTTGTGTCCCAGCCACCAACAAGCAGCGAACTTGGATCGGATGTTTCACCTTTACCCATTGATGGGTCACAAGCTCCAAGCATTATCCAATGCTGTAAGCGTTGAACCCAAAATTGATACTTAGTAAAAACCTTATCTTCATCGGCACGTGCGTCGCCTTGCATCTCAGTACCGAATGCGCGTTTGTTCTTTGCACGTTGTCGCATCAACCAGAATAATGTTCGTACTGATGGCCATGAGGTGATAGCACCTTTATCCATTTTGTTTTTATGCTTCAGATAATATTTATATGATGGAAGGTCTTCTGTTTCAGGTTCTTTACCTTTTCTTTGTAGAGCTAATTCAACACGACGATCATCGTTACGCATTAAGCGTTCACATTCTTCCCAGTGTTCCACATGGAGCGGAAATTGCTCGATAGCTTTAAAGTGATGAACGGTATGACCAATTGTGTTTTTTGCTCGGGATATCGGATCATCTTTATTTAAGATAGTACCAACACCTAAATATTTAACACTGCCATCAGGTGGGCCTAAGTAATCAACCGACTTTTCTAACCAGTTCCAACGATTTTCACGTTCGGTTGGTGACTTGGCTTCTTTATCTGTAATGAGATCATCGCCGAGTAATACTTTAGGACGTGAAGCAAAATGGAACGTACCACGAATCGCCTGGTCAGCACCGAACGGTTCCATCTTCACACCATTCTTTGTAATAAACTCACCAATTTTCCACTTGCTGGTTTTACCGCAAATTTCAGGAAAGTCCATTGCTAACATGTTGTTAATGGTCAGCTCCATTTTAACCGCTTCCATTAACTTGGTTGGCATACGTAGTTCAGCACCAAGAAAAACAATGTAATCTAAAAAAGGTGGTTCCTCACCTTTCCAGTTAACTTCACTACGCACTTCAGCTTTTTGTAACAACCCTTGAACAGTAATCCAGACAGGGCCAATTTTAGTTAACAGGGATGACTTGGCTTCACCACGAGGAGCTACCCACCAAGAACGGGTACCACTTTTTTTATTAAGTAGTTTCGGAAAAGAATCACAAAAATGTTTCTGGAAATGAGATTGCTCACCCCATATGTGATGAGGAAAATACGTATAAGCAAAGAATTCAAAATCACCGTCTTTTAAAACACGGCGACGACGTTCAGCCCTGGCTTCCGGTGACATATCCAGATTAGCCTGCTTGGCCTCGATTTCATTTTGCAGATCAATTCTAAGACTAGCAATTTCATCGAGGAATTCTTTTTCTTTTAAATCTTTCATAAGGGAAAGATATCAATCTCAATAAGGACGATTAACAACAAAGCAAAAAAGGCCACCGTGCCTTTTGTTTTTTTATATTCCAAATCATCATCTGTCATCTTCATCCAAATGCCTCATTCACTTTTGCACCAAAGGGTTCAAGAATTAAACTGAATCGCTCTAACGCGTCGGGGTGTTCTTCTTTAATGTAAGTAGCGAGTAATTGCAGTGTTTCTAAAGCGGTCGAAAGTTTGGCAATTTTAGGGTCACCACCGGCAGCGGCTTTCATTGTTTTTACATAAGCATCGCTGAGTTGTGATAATGCTGCGGCCTTTTTAAGTCCGTCATATTCACCAGAAGTAATGTCTTTAACTACTGATTTAAATAATAAAGTGAAGTCTTCAATAACAATGGCGGTAATGTCACCAAGACCACCATCAGCCATACGACGTGCAGCACGCGCTTTATCCCAATCATCACCATTTTTTTTATCGCGCTTTTTCCATGTGCGAACAGTGTTATAACTAACATCATGCTTATCAGCCGCAGCCTCTAAAGGCAAACGATCATAAACAAAGGAAGACCGAACAGCATTACGGGTTTCTTTGGAATGAGCCATGCAATATTAAACTCCATTATTTGAAGGCATGTCGTATACCTTCAACAATAATTGCAACACCTACACTCATGTATCCGCCTGCAGTAGCGCCATTTTTTGATGCTTTAACTTCTGTTTTTCTAAGGCGCTCATCAATACCATCGATTGAGTCGAGTTTTTTATTCATTCCCTTTAGTTCGCCTTTGATTTCACCCAGCATAAAAATTATATCTTCTTGGTCAGCCATTACCGCTTGCTCCGCATTTCATGAAAAGGTTGGCATTCTTCACAACGAATGGCGTTGACCGCTTCAACACGTTTTGGGTTAATTTCTTCTTCACAATCGATACACACACGTTTGCCATTTATAATTAATGGCGCTTCATTATGTTGCTGGGTTGCATTACGTATCCCACGTTCCCTTGCTTGCTCTTCATAAATTTGAGCGCTATCTGCTTCATCCATTTTTATTGTTTACCTAACCACTTACTTGCTAGTGAATTTAATAGTTTTGGTTTAGGGGGGTGACCTGCAGCGAGCGCTTTGTCATCACTGCGTCGATTAACATTGACACCAAGAACAGCGAAAGCCATTGTCCATAACATTGTTAGGGAACCCATCAACGAACCAAGAGCGATCACAAAGTCTTTTATCACGGCAGGTTTCTCTATTACGCCATATACAAGAATAAAAATTATTGAAAACAACATTGCAGAAAAACTTAAAGCAACTGACCAACCCAGCGCGGGACGCCAACCACTTTTAAACCAACTACTAGAACTCAGTTCGGCACGCATAGTTGCGTTAATTTCTGCTTGCTGTTTGGTTTCAGCATCTAACCGTGCAATGATGACGGGGTTCATAGCCTGTTGAAATTGAATTTGTAATGCGGGGTCTTTTTTAATCGCAGCAATAGCATCGGAGTCGTTGTCCATGCCGGTTACAGATTTAGCAACATCAATAACTTTCTGTGTTGTTTCTTGCGCATCATCACCACCAAACCATCCTGCAATAGTGGGTACGAACTCAGCGAGCGCTAATGCTGTTGTAATTAAAGCCATTATGTATTTTCCTCATCATCGTCGCCTTCATCAAAAGGCTCAGGCAAATCATCAGCTATAACATGCGCGGTCAGTGGCACCATGCCACCGGCAAGCCACTCTTGCACATTAAACCCAGGGCACGTTTTATGTGAGTTAACTTCATTGTGGCCAATGATGTTTTTTAAGTTTGGGAGAAGCGTTTTAAGGTAGCCGACTTGATACTGAAGTGAATCCCATTGCTCAAGTGAGAATTTATCTGTACCAATCAAACATAATGAAATGGAATTTTTATTGTGACCTTTTGCATGCGCCCCCGTTTCACGTAAAGAGCGCCCGACATATATTTCACCATTAATATAATTTACTAGATGGTAACCAATGTGTTTTAGATAGGGAGCGTAGTCATCAATTAATTTTTCATCACGCTTAAAATTACGCTCACCATGCCACTGGTCAATATCCTCAGTAGTAAAGTGCTTACCGTTAGGCGTAGCTGCACAGTGAATAATGAGTGTGTCGATTTCGTTTGTATTTTGTAATCCCATGAATGGAGCATGCAGGGATTAAGAGAAGTGATAAAGTAGTGAAACGTTTCACCACCAAGGAGAGAGGATGAGTATTATCTTGATCTGTTTAGTAAATCATGTCAACTAAAAAGATCGCCGTTGGGATTGTCAGATTCTTCATTTGTTACATTAATGATATGACGGCGAGTGAGATTAAATTTTAACGCAGCCTGTGATGCTGACATTGTTTTTCTGGCTTCGTTTATTGCAAGGTCACGTAATTGCATTAATATTTTGTCGGCTTTAGGTAGCTCTTTAATCTCACCACCAATGACTTCACATAATTTATTGGCAGCATCATAGCCAACAATCTTTTCAAGCTGAGTCCCTTTTGCAGAAAGAGGAAAGCGGAAAAAAGTGCCACCTTTTCTTTGTAGCAACTTTAAAGTGTCCGGTAAGCCAATGACATTAATATAAAACCGAATCTGTGGTGGCAACAGTTTCGGGTCAACCAACTCAAGGTCTTCATGTTGAATTTTTATATTAGCGTTCAAGTTTGACATGCTCACGATGCGCCCAGGACTTTAATGCTTCAATACAATTATTGAGATCGGTTGCGGTTGCCCACTCGAGTTTGGCTTTTTTAGTAATGCTGGCACACCAGCGTTGCATAGCCACCTCACTGGGATTGTTGATCACTTCTGCTTTATGTAGTGCAAACCACATAGCGGTAATTTTTTTAATACGAGGAACACGCCAGTCGCTCATGCGAGATGTGACGCTTTTTTTCACAGGCTTAAAACCAGAACGCTTCATGGATTCAACCGCTTCGTGTAACTTGCTAAATTCCAGAGTACTTGCCGAAACACGACCATTCACTTTAGTGGCGCCAAACTTAACCAGGAATACATCACGATAGAATTCATCATCCCAGCCCAGCTGCTTTTTACCAATAGCCAGCAAGGTGTAACATTTAGCGCGAGGTGATTTATTGGCCATTATACCTTTCTTTTTTCTTTCTTGATTAATTGCGCAATGCGACGTCGTACAATCTGCTCTCTGGAGCTGTGCCCAAATTCGTGACATTCAATTAAAAGATCACAGAGTAATGTTGGATCTGAATAATTACCCAAAGAAATACGACAGTCGTCGACTGATGTATTAATCAATTTACTAATTGCTTTTGTACGTTGAGCAGAATTCATACTACTAATCTCCTTTTGTAATGCATAAGTAAACCAACCCACACAACATTGCCTAACACCAAAAAAATACCGGCATAAAAACTAAAGCTCTGACCTAGTGCTGGGTAGTAATATAAGTTCCATAATCCCCATGTAGTGAAGAAAACCGTTGTTGGCCAATACACACCTTTGATTTCTTTTTCTTTGAATAACGTCCACGCATTCATCCAGGTGAAGTAACTGCCTACCAATTCAAACAAGCCATTTATTAAATCTGGGTTCATTTTTATAGGTTCCATTTATTTTTATAGTTTTCGATGAAATCTTTTTCAAAGGAAGACTTCCAACCACAACAAGGACAGTTAAATTGCTCACCATCAAATGATGTTCTCGGCATTACCTTGCACTCTATAGCGCCGCAATATGGACTGTATCCTACTTGTTCCATTAAATTTCTTCTGACAATACTCATCGTTTTAATTTCCTCCGTGCTCGTCTACACGTTTTCTGCCAGTCAGGGTTTGGCTTGTCTTTAAACAGCGGCATTGATGTGATTTCATTTGCGCCATGTTCAATATCGCAACCCCAGTCTTCATACGTTTTGTGAACGCCTGGTACACCTGATGGTATTAACTCTACAACCGGCATATTGTCATAACCTCGCCATTGGCCATCTGCATTTTGCGCAATCCAACACACCCAGTCTGGTGCGTTGTTAATGTGCTTTTGCAATACTGAACTTATACTTGTCACGACCATTCACTGCCAGAAGCTTCATTTTATTCGCCACGGCTTTTGCCTTTTGCTTAACAATAGATTTTTTACCATTGCATACACCAATCACCTGGTTGCCGGTTTGTGATGTCACCCTATACGCCCAGTCGAAATGTTGATCAGGTAAATGCGGTGCCCAACTTGCCAGCTTAAAAACACAAAATTCAATTTCAATTTTTGGATTGCTCATATTATATTTTCTCCATTACATGTTTCACATGGAACACCACGCAACACTTGAGACTTTGTAATACGTTCATTTACAAATAACCAACCAGATTCCCATCCACATTTTTCACACTTAAATAAAGCACCATTACCGGCATCAATCATGTGAGCAATAACTCTAGGTTTTTGCCGAGGTGGTTTACCACCAAACATGTCATCGATTTTGTTGGTCATTACAATTCATATCAAATGCACTTTTATTTTTTTCACTACAGTTTTCTTTATCGTATAAAGCTCTACGCTCTGGTGACCAAAGTTTTCTATAGTGAAAACAATCACAGGGTTTAAATGGATAGTGGCAATCGGTTTCTACATCGCAGGTTGTACAATCATTCATAACGACGCCACATCTAATGGAATAGGCTTGTACTCATCCGTATCACCCACACGTTCATAGATACGAACATAAGACTTACTACCGGCCACCTGAACAGAATCACTAATGGCTTTCATGGCTTTTTTCCATTTGCGATCTTTAATGTCCAGCCGTTGTAATCCAAAGATACGTGCCGTGCTGACCTTGCCTTGTTTATCAACTTGAAAAGCATCGTTAATCAACACTTTAATTTCAGGACGGCTTCCTTCTGACCATTCATTGAGACATTTATCAATGAGTTCTTTGGCGACTTGTAAGCGTTCATCAAAAACAAGGTGCTCACCAATGGCGCGTTGAATTTTAAAACGCCCGTCATAACTCATGAGTGTGACGTTGCCTTTGTTGCCACCCATCTTCACCTGATACTTACGGCCAGAGAGATTGACAAATTTCTCAATCGCACTCATTGCATTTTCTTTAAATGCAGCCAGCTCGACACTTTTTGTTTTTGCCTGGTCTACCAACTGCAGAACCATGTCATTGCGCTCAATATCAATCGGTTTAACCATTTCAACCGGCACTAACTTACCTTGTTGATCTTGCATGTACCCATCTGGGATTTTTTTTGCTACGTTGCTCATGATGCTATTTTCTCCTGTGTTTGCTCTTGTGATAGTTCTAATTCATATTGCTCAAGTAGTTCGTTAAAGGTTATTCGTTTTAATGCGGCTTCTTGTTTAAGTGAACTCATTGCCCGACAATGAAATGTTTCAATAGTTGTCTTCAGCTCTTCATCGTTACGTGCAGTGAAATACCCACCATTCTTGGAACCTGCTTTAATTCCAATTGGCCGACCATCTTCTCGTAGTTCTTTGATAATAGTTCGAATGAAGCGTGTTTGATCAATGCGGCGATTAGGTATGATGTGCCCACCAGTCACTTCAACAAATATTTCATTCATTAAAATACAATCCTCTGGACCCATGTGTTTTTTTAACAAAGCATCAATTTGTTGTTTAATCTCAACTCTATCCAGATCATCCATATTCATACCCCTTAGTTATTTTTATCGTAAATTGCTTTTTTAAAAAAACCTTCAGGCTTCTTCTGTCTTGCTTTTTTAATAACGTTAGAGACTTGGCTTGGCTGTTGTTCAATACCTTCACGTGGACGTTGTTTTTTTTCTTCTTCTTTACGTTCAGCCTTGGCCGCAACTTTCTCAGCACCCGCAGAAAGAATTGAAAGTAAATACCCATGTCCTTTTAACGGCAGCTTTAATGTTGCTGATGGGTTATCCACCAAGTCATTCATGGCATCAGCCCATGCGGTTGGTGGCACAGCATAAATGGCATGATTATGTTTTATTTGAGCGTCTTTAATCATCGGTGCTAATTCTTTTGTTAGCGTTAACATCTTTGACCAACGCAGCCCTTGTTTTTGTGGTTTGAATAATTTCAAATAGCGAAAGTAAGGACGAATAACCACGGGCTGAATGTCCTTAATTAAATCCATTAATCGACGTGCATCGGCATCTTCTAATGCCTGGTTCAAGTCGAACTGTGCAGCACACTCAGGGCAACTTAAATGGAGCGCCATAGTTCCTCCAACTTAAAGCCGCGATCAACATAATTTTTTGCCATCCAAAATAATTCATGCGCTTCTTGCACAGGCAATGTTCGCCAGAAAAGACCATAGAGCTCTTCAGGCACATCGTCTTTACACGCCCAGCCTTTACCGTTTGAATACATTAAATGATGTGCCTCGACTGCAAGCGCAAACTGGTCTGCTTGTTTGATTGTGATTAAATCAGCATCGGTGGGTTCTGGAATATCAAGCGCCGTATGAATAGCACACTGCAAGCGATGCTCGATAGGTTTAATGTTTTCAAAAACACCAGGTATTGATTTTAGTGGTGTTGCCATATCGCCGGTGTACGCTTCATGCGCATCATGAAATAAAGCCTGTAAGGTTGTTGCTTTGTCAGCATCAAAAAAGTGCTGAGTAACAAAAGCAACCCATACCGAATGTTGTGCAACAGAGTATGGATGTTCACCCTGAGTATGCCCGTTGTAACGTGAGGCACGAGACAACGCCCAGGCAATATCAGCAAATGCAATCTGATCAATTTGCGGAGATAGAAAATGCACCATGCGGCCAGAATACGTTTCAACACTAGCGTCCATGACTGTCTCCATTAAAACCTTTCACCGTTGATACATCAGCAGCCTCAACACCTAGCGGAATATCATCCTTAATGTCATCAAAGTTCACTGCTTTTTTAAGGCAGCTCGGGCATAGCCCTTCAATTCGATGATGCTCCATTAAACCGCAACACTCACAATGGCCAATTGACTCACTCATGATGCTCTCCTTGATTTATTGCCCGTATTTGTTTTCCACTTTTTAGCAGGATCATGATGATGAAATTTTTCAATCGTTTTATCGCCCTGCATTTCAACGACATGGCCTTTACGCTCATAACGCCGATCCATTTCTTCTTGCATAGCTTCATCATCATTAATGTCGTCACGCTCGAAGCCAGGTAATAAATTTTCTAACTCATCCAACGATGAGTGCAGTTTATCTGTTGCATTAACTGCATTAATAACGGCTTGAGGGTTTTGTAAAAAACCTTCGAAGTAGATTTTGTCCTTTAAGCATTGATGTGCCAAATAAATGTCAGCCCAATATTCAATGTATTCATCACTGTAAGTTTGCATCGTTAAACCCTCCGTGCTTTTTTGAAGCCAAGTAATTTTTGACCTACCTCAAAAATAAGTTGTGGTGTGAGTTCTTTTTTCTTTTTCAATCCATAATCTTTAATGCCTGGAATAAGTGCTGAGACAAGCACACGGGCAGAGCCGTCGCACATTTGCCAAAAGGCATCGAGTATTTCTTCAGTGAGCTCTACATCAAAATCACTTAATGCAGCTGCTGCTAATGCATCAGAATCATCTTGTGTAATGCCTTTAATAACCGGTGGCCAGAAACCCACTCGTGAACTAATCTGTCCAAAACGGCCTTGAGGATCTTTAATGAGAGGTTGAAGCTTTTCAGTGCCAGATAAAACAACACCGATTTGTGCTTTATCACTTATGCGTCGAACATATTCCAGTGTGGCCGTACTCACCGTTTCGGCTTCATCCAATATCAATAAACTGTCTGAACCTTTTAATGCCTGTATAATCGCCGCTGTTTTTTCTGCCTTGGTACCAGCGGAATATTTATTCGTTTTATGAACCACCGCACCTGTCTGGTGAACTAACTCTGATACCAATACAGAGGCATTCATATCAGGTGTTGCTTCAATTAAAACGACATTTGAATTATTGGCTGCATAATATTTTAAGGTGCGCGTTTTGCCGGTACCAACGAAGGCGCTCAATACAGCAAAGTTACGATATAGGTGAGCACGCTTACAGGCTGCAATGCCTGTTCGGTAAACAGACGTTTCAACAAAGGCACAGTCATGCACACCTTCTTCTTCACGCATATCCCAGCGACGAATGGCATCCAACATTTTTTTAATAAACTTGGTTGGAGAGCTCACATACTTACCACGAAGAATGGTGTTCAATGTGGAATCATTAACCTTTGATGCCTTGCTTAGTTTGGTTTGTGAGCGTTGGTTTTTATAGCCAGGCTCATGATGTTGACCATCATTAATCCAGTCGACAATGCTATATACATCTTTGATGTCATTCTCGTTGTAACTGGCAT
>Ga0316208_1002959_pt1 | contig 12936 bp, 11 predicted proteins | sample 3monopyrite_MG_FD_204944 | JGI IMG/M metagenome (GOLD analysis project Ga0316208, IMG submission 204944) | Microbial mat bacterial communities from mineral coupon in-situ incubated in ocean water Damariscotta River, Maine, United States -... | ecosystem: Environmental > Aquatic > Marine >... | reverse complement strand
GTTGAAATCTGATTTTGAAATTCAATATAATAACTACGTATCCCTGCAAAAAAGATATGTTGCATACAGTAGCACTTTTACGGAATTAAATAGTGTTGCATTACTCACACAAGGATACAAATCAGGTGAATTATCATTTAGCGAATACTACATGGAGACAAGCTTTTATTATGAAGCCTATAGTTCCTTGTTAAATATGGAAAAAGAATTACATCAGCTTAAAGCTGAATTATTAAAACATCAATTATAAAAATAAATATTATGAAAAAAGTAGCATTATCAATTTTAGTTTTATCATCAATTTATTCATGTCAAAATTCATCAACAGATGATCATGGTCATGACCATAATGCAGATGGTAGTCATATAGAAGAAGGTCACGGTCATGACCATGACGAAAACCATGAACAAGAAACATTTACTTATGAAGAAGAAGCAACTGATTCACATGATGAAGAAGCTCATGAACATTCAGATGATCATGAAGGTCATTCGCATTAATCTAGACTAAATTGTCTAGGTGTAGAAAAGAATTTTAACATAAAATTAAATAATATGAAATATTATATACTTCTTGCTTTGGCAGGACTGGTATTGTCTTGCCAAAATGGTAGTACTTCAATTGAAGAAGATGCTGAGACTAATAGTATGGAAACTCCCAGAATTGACTATACAATTTGGTCTGAGAACACTGAGTTATTTGTAGAGTTTCCTGTTTTAATAGTAGGAGAACAAAGTAGATTCGCTGCACATTTTACAGTGTTAAACAAACATCAATCAGTAGATGAAGGGACTGTTACTGTCAGTCTAGTACAAGGAACAAAAGGTGTACGACAAAAAGTTGATGCACCTAGTTCTCCAGGGATTTTTTCTCCGGTTATTGAGCCTGTGATATCAGGAAACTCTAAACTAATCTTTGAATTAAAAACGAATCAATATACTGATACGCTTGTGTTAGAAAACGTGATGGTTTACGGTTCTATTGTAGAAGCTATAAAAGATATCACAGATGAAGCACCAGTTGAAAAGATTAGTTTCCTAAAAGAACAAGCATGGAAAATGGAATTTCAGACAGCTAAAGTGAAACGTCAAGATGTTTTTGAATCTATACCAACAACAGGTATTTGGCGTTCTCCTTTGGGTAACAATAAAGGATTGATTGCAACTTCTAGCGGTACAGTAGATTATTATAAGAATAACTTAACTATCGGAACTCGAGTAAACACAGGAGAATTATTACTTACGATTAAAAGTGATGGATTATCAACTAATAATTTAAACTCTGAAATTAAAAAATCAAAAATTAATTATGAACAGGCGAGTTTAGAGTACGAACGAAAAAAGGAGTTGTATAACGATAAAGTTATTGCCAAAGCTGAATATGAAATAGTTGAGCAAAAATATTTAATTGCAAAAGAGAATTATAACAGGCTTTCTAATAATTTTTCAAATGGAGGAAAAAAAGTAAAAGTGCCATTTAATGGATTTGTAAAATCGATTAAATACAATAACGGTGATTTTGTTGAAGAAGGTGATGTATTGATGACTATTGCTGATGAAGAATTTAGAATATTAGAAGTTCAAGTAAGTTCTCAATATGCAGGTAAATTAGATGATATAAGAAATGTTTACTATAAAACAGATCAAGAACATTGGGCTAATATTTTGGATAATGACAATTCTATTCTTTCGGTTAATCGCGTGATCTCTGATGAGCATCCCATGATGTCAGTATTTGTCAGCATTAAAGAAAATATCTCGTTCCCAGAAGGCGGTTTTTCTGAAGTAAATTTAATTGTTGGCAATCCATCTACTGGCGTAGTAATACCTAAATCGGCATTATTAGAAAGTTATGGAAAGTATTCGGTTATTGTCCAGTTATCGGGTGAAAGTTTTGAAAGTAGAAATGTCACTATTGGGCCAAAAAATGGAAATCTAATTGAGATTACAAGTGGATTATCTGAAAACGAAATGATTGTGACTAAAGGCGCTTATCAAGTTAAAATGGTTTCTATGTCAGGTCAAGCACCTGCGCACGGTCACGCACATTAAAAAATATACTATGTTAAATAAAATATTGTCAATATCATTAAACAATAGGTTAATGGTATTATTTGTTGCTGTTTTATTGAGTACAACAGGTGTTTATATTGCTAAAAATATGAATGTTGATGTGTTTCCTGACTTAACCGCACCAACTGTCACAATTTTAACTGAAGCACATGGCTTGGAATCAGAAGAAGTTGAGAAGTTAGTGACTTATCAATTGGAGATTGCCATGAATGGTTCTCCAAATGTGAGAAGAATTCGTTCATCTTCATCAGCAGGAATTTCAATTGTTTGGGTTGAGTTTGAATGGGGTACAGACATCTATCGCGCAAGACAAATTGTAAGCGAACGAATTCAAATGGTACAAGGTAAATTACCTGAAGAAGTTGGTGTGCCTACTATGGCTCCAATTTCATCAATAATGGGAGAAGTAATGCTATTAGGCGTTACATCAGATAGTCTTTCTCCTATGGATTTAAGAGTTTTAGCGGATTGGACCATCAGCCCTCAAATAAAATCCCTTTCAGGGGTTGCAAACGTTGTAGTTATAGGAGGAGAGTATAAACAATATCAGGTCCTTGCAGATCCAGATAAGTTGAAATTCTATAATATAAGTATTGAAGAATTACTCGATAAAGTAAGGGAGTCTAATTTTAATGCACCAGGAGGAATTATTAACGAATATGGTAATCAATATATTGTAAAAGGGACAGGTAGAATTTATGAAATAGAAGATCTAAATGAATCCGTAGTAAAATATGTGAATGGAAAGAGTATTAAGGTTAAGGATGTAGCGACAGTTAAAATTGGAGCATCTGACAAGATTGGAGATGGATCGATTAATACATCACCATCTGTTATCATGACAATTTCTAAACAACCAAATGTAAATACGATTGAACTTACAGAGGAGTTAGATGAATTAGTCCTTAACTTAAATGAATCGTTACCGTCAAATGTTAAAATAGAAAATCATATTTTTAGACAGTCTGATTTTATAGAAACGTCAATAAATAATCTTAAAAGCACACTTTTAGAAGGGGCATTTTTTGTTATGATTATATTATTCATTTTCTTGATGAATTGGCGAACAACAATAATATCATTACTTGCCATTCCAATTTCTATATTGGTTACAATTATAATTTTGAAAACATTAGGCTACACAATTAATACAATGAGTCTAGGTGGTATAGCAATTGCAATTGGCGCACTTGTGGATGATGCCATCATTGATGTAGAAAACGTATTTAAACGACTCCGTGAAAACGTGCAAAAAGCAAAAGAAGACCGCTTACCAATAATAAAGGTTGTTTTTGATGCATCAATGGAAATAAGAAGTTCTATAATTATTGCAACTCTTATTATTATTGTGTCATTTATACCATTGTTCTTTCTAAGTGGAATGGAAGGTAGATTATTACAACCACTCGGAATTGCATTCATCACATCTGTTTTAGTTTCGCTTATTGTGGCGGTAACAATTACACCTGTTCTTTGTTCATTTTTACTTAAAAGTGACAAAAGTTTAATGAAACAAGTGAATGGGACTAGGGTAGAACGTTGGCTTCAGAAAAGGTATTCTTATATCCTAGAAAAATCACTTAAAATGCCCAAAATGATTATTGGGTCGACTTTTCTAATTTTTATAATTAGTTTAACTTTTATGACTCAACTTGGTAGAAGTTTTCTACCCGAATTTAATGAAGGATCATTAGTTATTAGTGCAGTTGGCGTTCCAGGAATGTCGTTGGAAGAAAGTAATAAAAACGGAATGCTTATAGAAAAGATTCTGTTGGACATGCCTGAAGTTGAAGTAGTGACAAGAAGAACAGGACGAGCTGAACTTGACGAACATGCCCAAGGTGTGAACGCGGCAGAAATAGATGTTCCTTTTAATTTAATTGATAGAAGCAAGGAAGATTTTTATGAGGCTGTACGAACAAATTTAAGCATTGTACCAGGTGTAAATATAACTTTAGGACAACCAATTGGACATAGAATTGACCATATGTTATCTGGGACTCGTGCCAATATTGCAATTAAAATATTTGGAGAGGATTTAAAGAAACTTTTTGAACTAGGTAAAAGTATTGAATCGAATATAAAGGGGATAGAAGGTATAGCAGATGTTGCTGTAGACCAACAAATTGAGGTCCCTCAAATAAAAATTGTTCCTAATCGTCAAATGTTATCAGCTTATGGATTAACTATTAAAAATGTACTAGATCAAGTGGATATTGCTTTTGCAGGAGAAAACGCAGGTAACATTTATGATGGACAAAAGTATTTTGATTTAATTGTTCGATTTGAAAAGGAATCCAGAAAAGACATGAACACGCTGGAAAACATGTTAATCATGACACCAGATGGTCAGAACATTCCTTTAACCAATCTAGCCGAAATCATTTCAGTGAGTAGCCCAAACACGATTAATAGAGAAAATGTAGAAAGAAAAATAGTTGTCGCAGCTAATGTTCAAGACAGAGATTTATTATCGGTTGTTAATGACATTAAAAAGGCAGTAGACAAAAATGTAATAGTACCAAGTAATTATAGGGTAGAGTATGGTGGACAATTTGAGAGTGAGGCAAAAGCTTCTAGACTACTTTTTATTAGTGCATTTATGGCTATTTTAGTTATTTTATGGTTGCTATATCTTGAATTTGGAAATATTAAATTATCTCTTATTGTTTTACTGAATCTACCAATGGCATTAATCGGAGGTATTTTTATTGTTTATTTTACATCAGGAATAATAAACATTGCTGTTACAATTGGCTTTATTAGTCTTTATGGTATTGCAACTCGTAATGGTATATTATTAGTTTCCAAGTATGAATATTTGAAAAAGAAAGGATACTCTAAATCGAAATTATTGATTGATGGTGCACTTGATCGTTTAAATCCAATCCTTATGACGGCATTAACAACAGGGTTGGCCTTAATTCCTCTTGCGCTTAAAGGAGGTGAACCAGGAAATGAAATTCAAAGCCCAATGGCTATAGTAATTTTAGGTGGTTTGCTGACATCTACTTTTTTAAATATTATAGTAATTCCATGTATCTATAAATTAGTAAATAATGAAAAAATATCTTTTAATTAAAAACTTAAGAACAATTGTAGCGCTGGCAAAACATGTGTTTTGGTAAACTGAACGGAATGTAATGTAATGAAGAGAATTTGCTATAACTTATGTGTGCGTTGGCCAAAAAAGGTTTGTTCTTTCTCTTTTATAAGTTTGATTCGGAGTAGGAGGGTAGCACTCTTTTGTTGGAGTGTAGCGGAAATAAATGTGTGTGATTATTTACTATGTTTTGATACATTCTTAGTTTTTGGAAATTATCACTTTTTTCTAATTATGAAACCGTTGAAAAAATTATGTAGAACTGGATTTTGATAACTTTATAGTACAAATTGATATTTATATTGTGATTTCCATAATTATTTATTAAAATTGTATTCAGAGCCTAACACTATTAACATGCCAAAATGAAAGTGCTTATAATTGAAGATGACCAAGAATTATTACGAAATATTTTAAAATATTTTGATTCTTTTGGATATGTCATGGAAAAGGCTAAAACTTTAAAAGAAGGCCAATTAAAGATTGAACAACATAATTATGATTGTGTTATTCTTGATTTAAATTTACCTGATGGGGATGGAATCACTCTTCTTAATTTGATAAAATTAAAGGACCACAAAACTGGTGTAATTATTTTATCAGCAAATAGTTCATTGGAAACTAAAATCAGTGGTTTAGAGTTTGGTGCAGACGATTATTTAACAAAGCCATTCCACTTGTCTGAATTAAACGCTAGAGTTAAATCTATTGTAAGACGGAATCAATTTGAAGGATCGAATGATATAATCTTCAATGAAATTAAAATTAACACCAACTCTCTGGATGTCAGCGTTCATAATAAAAAAATCAAACTCACTAAAAAAGAATATGAACTGTTACTTTATATGGTGATTAATAAAAATAGAGTATTGACAAAACAATCTATATCAGATCACATATGGGGAGATTTTATTGAAAGAAATGCGTCACACGACTATATATATTCTCACTTAAAGAATCTGAGACGTAAAATAATGGAAAAAGAGGGTAAAGATTATATTCAAACTATCTATGGCATAGGATACAAATTTTCAGAAATTGAAGATTAACAAATACAATATTATCTTAATCAGTATAATTGCACTGGTAACTGCCGGTGTAATCACTACATTGGTTCAATTGCTTTTCATTGGTAAAAATAATATCACCTACTCAATACTTATAACTTTTTTAATTGTAGCTGTCACATTGTTTTTTTATGACTTTTTAATAACAAAGCGATTAAAGCAATCAATGAGTCGCTTTATTTCACAAATAAAACAAGGGAATTTTGAAAGTAAAAAAAGCACTATTATTAAAAAATATGATTTTGTCACATTAACAGATATTCCAGTTGCATTGTCTCAGATTGTTGGTGAAATACAAAAAGACACAAATGAACAAAAGAGATACATAGAAAACGTAAGTCATGAATTAATGACTCCAATTGCAATTATTAGAGGAAAACTCGAATTAGTGATTCAATCAGACAAAATTGAAAGTCAAGACCTATTACTTATTAGTGATATATTGTCAAAGTTAGAACGTTTAAAACGTGTTAATGAATCTTTAGTTTTATTATCAAAATTAGATAACAACCAATATCCTTCATCAACTGAAGTCAATTTGAGTTCAATAATTGAGGAAATACTAAATCTATTTGAAGACCAAATAAGGATAAAGGAACTCACAATTAAAAAAATAATTCCAGACGATTTCGTTTTCACTATGAATGAAAATCTCGCTTATATATTAATTAAAAACGTTATTAAAAACGCGGTTAATCATAGTGTTAATAATGGTTTTATTAATATAGACTCAAATAAAAATAAAATTATTATTTCAAATGCAGGTCTAATCTTACAAACTTCTCCAAATAAATTATTTGAACGCTTTGCTATTGGGAGTGAAACCAACGATTCTATTGGATTGGGACTTTCGATTATGCTTAAAATCTGTGAAATAAGTTCTATAAAAATAGACTATACACATAAAAAAGGTATCCATACTATATCTCTTAAATTTTAAATTTACTTCTTTTTCTACAGAATTAATTCAGAATTAAACCCCAATTAATACAGAATTGAGGTTTTAGATTTGTAATAAGTTAAATCACTTGTTATGAATACGAATTTTGATACTGCTGTGTTGATTGAAAAAGAAGAGATCGCACATTTACATTTTCCTAAAGAAGATGTATTATTTGAAAAAGAAGACCTTATTTTAAGGTATAAAAAATTAAATAATGCATTGACTATTGGTAATTTGGAACACGACAAAGTCATCATCTTGTTTCAAGATATTCAAGGCTTAAAAAAAGTAAACACTACAATCTGGGGTGTTACTGATAAGGAAATCATCCTAAAAAAAGGAGTTACTATACCTATTCATAGAATTGAGAATATTTACTAAGCTGAAAGCAGATGAAACGTAATGTCATTATTCTTTACGAAAATTTGAGCCCTAAAATTAAAAAGGCTTTGGAATCACATTACCCATATGGATATGAAGATGAAACCATTAAATATCAAAACCTTTCAACTGGCAAAAGTTATAAGGGTTTGGTGTTCAATTATGAAGACACCACTTATCTAATCAAATTTAAGCTAGAAGAAGAGAATGGATTTAATACTGAAGATGATGATTTAAATGAAATTAATAATCTAAATACTGAATTATGAAAAAGAATGAACAATTTAATTTTCACTTGTCTTTACCGTGCAGAAGTATAACCGAAACAAGACAGTTTTACGAACAGGAATTAGGATTTAAAATTGGTCGTAGACAGGGTTATATATGGTTTGATGTTGACATTTTTGGAAACCAGCTAACATTTACACATGATGACGCTTTTAGCCTGACTATAAAAAGTTACAATTTTGAAGATAGTACTTTACCCACCTTTCATTTTGGGGTAATTGTAGACAAGAATATTTGGCAAGAGTTATACAAAAATTACGAAAACAAGGACTATTTCGCCATTGGTTCAATTTATTTTTTAAAGGACAAAAAAGGACAACACCAATCTTTCTTTTTAAAGGACCCCAATGGCTACTTTATTGAGTTCAAAGCATTTTTTAATGAATCTGAAGTGTTTGAAATTAACTAGAAATGAAATTAACTATTTTACAATATAAAGGAAAAAATAGCAAAGGCTACCTCTTTCAAAATGATAAGGAGCATGACTTTTTGTTTTGTAAATGTAGAAAAGATTTAATATTAGAATTTAAGCTGGATGAAAGTGATAACGTTAACCAATGGTATACTGTGAGTTATTTTCAAGTTAAACCTTTAAACGCATACGATTTAATTGAACCAGATTTGATAATCAGCAATATTGAAATAGTGTCACTCACTAGGTAAGCTAATTAATTAAAATAGTCTTAGAAAATGAAAAAAAATAAGGATAAACAAAACCAAATTAAAATCAAATTCCTGCTTGGCTTTACTGTAGTTATTATCCTTTTTATAGTAATAATGCTTTATAATAAATAAAAATGAAAATATGCTTTATAATGTGCCCATGGCATGAAGTTAATCCTAAACAAGATTCAACTTTGAGAATTATTCATGAACTTGCATTAAGAAATCATGAAGTGGCCATAACAACGCCATCAGATTTAACAATTAGAGACAGTGTAACATTGAGTCTTTGTCGGTTAATTCAATCTGATAAAATGGTATCTTCTAGCATTCCGTCTTTTTATAAAAACACAACTTTTACAGATACAATGTCAGCCTTGAAAGAGTTTGATGTTATTTTTATGAGAGAGAATCCACCAATGGATCCATTGGTTTTGAATTTTTTAGATTCGATTAAAGATGACGTCTTTATTTTAAATGCGGTTGACGGCTTAAGAGAAGCTAATAATAAAATATATACTGCAGCTTATTACGACCCTAATAGAGAGTTGATTCCTGCTACTCATGTGTCTAAAAATATCGATTACCTACTGAATATTATAGAGGAATCTGAAAATGATAAGATGATAATGAAACCACTAGATGGTTATGGAGGCAGTGGTGTTATAGTTATTGAAAAATCAGCCATGCATAATATTAAATCATTACTTGACTTTTACATTCATAGAACAGAAGGTAAGTCTAGCTATGTAATTGTACAAGATTATGTAGAAGGTGCTGAAGAGGGAGATGTGAGGGTAATCATGCTTAACGGACAACCAATTGGTGCATTAAGAAGAAGACCTGCTCAAGGAGATGCTCGATCTAATATATCTGCAGGCGGTACCGTTGAAAAATACAAATTAACAAATGCTGATAAAATTCTATGCAAAAAAGTTGGTGAAAAACTAGTTCGAGATGGAATTTATTTTGCTGGATTGGACCTTATTGGCGGTAAGTTAATTGAAGTCAACGTACTTAGTCCAGGAACGATTACAGACATTAACAAATTAAATAATACAAAACTACAGCGCAAAATTGTTACTTATTTAGAGAGGGTTGTTAGTGAAGTTAAGAATAAAACCAATAAGTCAGAACTCGTAAAACTTGAAAATGTTACAATCTCTTGAAATTAGTGAAATAATCACATTAATAGAATCAGAAAAGCATTTTGAAGCTATTGCTAGAGATGGTTCTTTTACCATCAAAATAAATAGATATTTACCTTATTGTTGTATGGCAATTCATGATGGTAGTAGATTAAGATCTAACTTACTTGAAAAAATAAACCATGATACTTATAGTAGATGGTATGAAGAAGACCCATTTACTGGCGATTTTATAAAGTCAATGCCAATAACTATTATTGCTAATGATTCTAGATTTGAGTATGACCTGAACCGTGATCCAGATAATTGTATATTTGAAACGGCTTGGGGTAAAAATGTATGGAAGAAAAAACTAACACCAAAAGAGCGCCAATTAAGCTTACTAAAACATTCAAATTTTTATAAAGTTGTAAGGGCGTTAATCAAAAAATTGGAAAACTTGTTTGAAGGTTGTATAGTCTATGATATTCATTCGTACAATTACCAAAGATGGGATAGGAGAGTACCGTTATTTAATATAGGAACAGAAAATATTGATTCTTCAAAATATAAGGACACCATTGAGCACTGGAGAACCGAATTATCAAAAATAGAATTAACAGATATTGAAAACACAGCAGAAATCAATGATGTGTTCCAAGGAAGAGGGTATAATTTGAAATTTATAACCAAACATTTTGAAAAGACATTAGTACTTGCAACTGAAGTTAAAAAAGTGTACTGCAATGAATTAACGGGTGATGATTACCCTAAGATCATAAAAAACTTACAGCAACAATTAAAAAAAGCGATACTTAATAACGCTAATTATTTTAATCAAAAAAATTCCAATTGGGAGTTCAAATCTAAGTCTAAATTATTGGGAAGGACGAAAGATTCTGACATTTATAAAGTTGATCAAGGATTATATAAATTATTAAAGAACTTTGAATTACTAGCAAGTGTAAATCCAATTAATAACTCCAAAGAAAAGAAAAGGTTTTTTAAATCAAAATTTACTGAACCTCCTATTTTTAAATATAACCCAATTAGAATAAACCCTTTCGAACTCAAACAAAAAATGAGTAATCTGAAAGTTCAAAACATTTCAGATGTTTCCATTCGTCATTTATACGAGTCCGTAATCAATAGTTATTACGATAAGATTGACCTGCTATCATCACTAAACACTGCAAACTTCCTCTATAATTCATTAAGATATTTTGGTCGCCCGTCTAAGACAGATATTCAAAACGCACATTATTTTCTTCATTTACCTGAAATAGATGGAGAACCCAAAAGGTCTCCTAGCTTAGGAGTTGAAGAGGCAATGGTTTCATTTCAATCAGGTTTAGAATCTTATGGATTAGAAAGTAAAATAGAGAAGAGCACTAGAGTGATTGCTCAAGTCATGGTCTTAAACGCAAAAAAAACTATACTATTTAGACCTGACGCTAAATTTACAAGGTCTCAGATTAATGCATTAGTTGAGCACGAAATTGGTGTTCATTTGGTAACAACTATGAATTCAAATCAACACGAGTTGAACGTCTTCAACTTAGGCTTACCAGTAAATACAATGACACAAGAAGGTTTGGCTATTCTGTCAGAGTATTTAAGTGGAAACATTACAATGAAAAGACTTAAAAAATTGGCATTTCGGGTAATTATTGTGAATATGATGTGCAATGGAGCCAACTTCATTGAGTGTTTTAATTTCCTTGTTATTGATCACAATTATGACCATGATGACGCATTTAGTGTGGTTACTAGAATTTTTAGAGGAGGAGGCTTCACCAAAGATTATCTTTACCTCAGTGGTTTTGTTAAGATCTTAAAGTTTTGGGAAAATGGAAATGATTTAGAACCATTATTAGTTGGTAAAACTTCTTTAGGATTTTATAATACCATTGACGAGATGATTGATCGGGACATGATACAAAAGCCTAAGTTTATCACGCATAGTTTTATTAATCCTAAGGAGATGAAAAACAAAGAGATATATGAATATATCTTAAGTGGATTAAAATGATAATAGCATATGAGAGACTCACTTAGAAAATAAATAAAAATGAAAAATATTAAACATAGAGAAGAACGGATTCCATTCCATTTTTTACGAACGGTTATACTTTATATATTATTCCTAATTTATAAGAAATAATTAAGTCAATAATTTCCTGTATTTTTTTAAGTATTTTGAACTAATAACATTTGTCGCGCCGGCAAAACATGTGTTATGGCAAACTGAACGGAATGTAATGGAGAGAATTTGCTATAACTTATGTGTGCGTTGGGAGAGAAAGAATAAACCTTTTTTTTGTGGGCTGGAAAAAATAAAAAGTTGTGCGTTGCTAGTGTGATGGCAATTACTCATGGCTTTAATTGATTTTTATTTGAATTCGTGAATCCTGCGGATTTGTGTGTAATATTTAATTTTATTTTCTAAATTAGATATTACAAAGCAATCTGTGCAGTTGGCCGTGTGGCAAACCGATTTTATGAGGTTCATGAGGACAGACAAAAAAAAACGCGCCCGAACTAATTCATAACGGCAAATTATAAGAGAAATTAGTATATCCTTATTAGAAAAAAATATTATCTCGGAATAATCTATTTACCCGCAGGGCTCGACATAATAGACATTATAATTGACAAATTCAGCTGATTTTTTCTTTTTTGAAAAACATACTAGTTTGGCTTATAATGTACTTGCGTTATGTTACTTTGCTTTAGTTCATGCGTTAATTGATTTTAGATGTATTCATGATTTCCGTTTCACTCCAATTGGTGAAGTTTTAATTTTAGTGCGTTGGCAAAAAGGTTTATTCTTTCTCTTTTTTAGTTTGAATCGGAGTAGGAGGGTTAACACTCTTTTGTTGGAGCGTAGCGGAAATAAATGTGTGTGGTTACTTTAATCAAAATAGACTATTAATGTAAAATAATTCTGATAATAAAAGTTAACTACAGAAATACTTCAGAATTAACTTTTACTTTAGTACTATGAAACTACTAGTCGTTGAAGACGAGAAAGAATTAAGAAGAACAATTACAGATTTTTTTAAAAATCTAGGAGAATTGGTCATATCTGCAAAAGATAAATTTGAAGCAGAAGATAAATTATTATCTCATCAATTTGATGCTATTATTTTAGATATTACTTTACCAGACGGCAGCGGTATTGATATTTTACCAATTATTACTAAAACGCAAGATAATACTGGTGTTCTTATTCTTTCAGCAAAAAATTCGCTTGATGATAAAATTAAAGGTCTTGATTTGGGTGCAGAC
>Ga0316208_1002958_pt1 | contig 12946 bp, 8 predicted proteins | sample 3monopyrite_MG_FD_204944 | JGI IMG/M metagenome (GOLD analysis project Ga0316208, IMG submission 204944) | Microbial mat bacterial communities from mineral coupon in-situ incubated in ocean water Damariscotta River, Maine, United States -... | ecosystem: Environmental > Aquatic > Marine > Coastal... | reverse complement strand
GGAACCAAACGCTCGCACTGCCGTTCTGTAGTCTTTCCTTTCAGCAGCAATTAGCCCAACAAGAAAATGTCCCTCGATACATGAACGGTCGAGAGTTAGAATTTTCCGGCAAGCAATACTAGCTTCTTTCAATTCATTTAAAGACAGGGCCTTAAAACCCACCTTTAACAACCTATTTATTTCATTCCGGTTTTTCATAGTCACTCTATTAATCTGCGCTACTCAGCCTTAGTATTCAGTAAAGCTCATCTTGTGATCACATTTAATGTTCCTGTAAACCACACCTCGTTGATGGTAACAACATAAGGATCTTCCAATAAAAGGGGCACCATAAACTTAACAGTAATAGCGATTACGCCGTCATTAGCAACATCTGCTGTCTTGTTCTACTTGGGCATTCATAAACAAAGAGGATGATCTAACAAATATTTTTATTCCTGAACTAAATTGACCGATCAGATGGTCTGTGTCACTGCCCCACCCCATACGAACAATGTGGCAACGGCACCTTATTAAGGCAATATAGTTCACTCATTTGATACTAGGAAAGGAGGCACCGGGAAAAGGCAACCTTAATACAAGCTTTATAATTGACTAGAATATTTCTTCTTACCTAAAAAAGGCCCTCGTACAAAGACCAGGCCATAAGTGACCTTGAAGCATAGTTTGTACGTCCTTTTTATATCAAAAGCCTACCGACGATGTCAGCAGCCTGCTAGCTAACAGCCGTTCACTTACCATGATAGGCCATTACTATAGCGGTCATGAAATTCGCACAAATTTTCAATACCATTTTACTGGCCGTCGTTACTCTGGGGCTTGCAATTGATACTCTATTTGGCTCATGCCATCCATTATATCGTCCCGCATTGCTTCTTCTAGTTTTGCGGTGTCACGTGCCTTCAGCGCAGCAATAATTTCCTTATGCTGATCCACCAGCGAGGCTGTCCCCTGACGGCCAAGAACTATGCGCATAAAAGGGCCAATTTGAAGCCACAAACTTTCAACTAAACCTATCATAACAGGGGCTTTGGCTGCATTATAAAGAGCGAAATGGAATTCGCTATTATATTTGCCATAATCTGCAACATTACCCGTTTCAATGGCGCCGTCCAGCTTTGCATCAACAATACCTAACAGGGCAACCAATTTCTCAAGTTTAGCAGGTTTTAATCGCAGTTTGCGTAACGCTAAAACTGCCAGAGCGGGCTCAAGAGCTTTGCGCGCAACTGTAATTTCAATAAATTTTTCCTGTGTCATCTGGGCAACCATGATCCGGCGTGTTGGCGTTTGTTCAAGCGCCCCTAATCCCACCAGTCTCTTGATTGCCTCCCGAACTGGCATCGCGCTTACACCATATTTTCCCGCTAAACCGCGTACCGTAAGGGCGCGCCCCGGCTCTAATTGCCCTGAGACAATAGAATGTTTCAACTGCCCATAAATTTCTTCGTGGACAGTGGGGGTTACATTCGTGTCCGAAACAGCGCTTTTAGCCTGAGCACCGGGTGTTGCTGTCGGGTTTTCTATAGATTTTGGCTTACGCTGGGCCAAGCTTCATCCTTAAACAATACGGAAAACAACATCTCTTGTGATCTCGATTTATCTCATATCTATCATTCATTCATTCTGTCAGCAATCGAAACAACTATTTTAACAATAGCAAGTCGCTTACCGCCGTATATTTTTATAATTTCACTACCTAAACAGTCTAATTTTCTTGCAAAAATTTAAAATGCCCATATATTTGTGATCACAATTTAAGTAGCGCATTACACAACAACATCTTCACACGATCTAATAAACTAAATAGCGTTTTGTAGTGGGTTACCTTTAACATTATGAGCAATCATAATACAGGAAACATACATATACTCGGCAGCATTCTTTCAATTGCTACCGGCTATCTTTAAGAGGTGACTAAGGTGAATATAGATCAACTGGCAGAATGGTTTCAGCAGCAACGCATTGTCGAAGTGACTTGCCTTGTGCCAGATCTAACAGGCATTGCGCGCGGCAAATCGATGACTGCAGCCCTTTTTTTGGATGGGGTTAAAAATGAACAACTCCGTATCCCAGAAATTGTTTACACGATAAATGTTCAAGGCGAAGTCGTCTATAATGACCATGTCTCTCGAACAGAGCGCGATTTGGTTCTAAAGCCAGACCTATCAACCCTGCATTTGGTTGACTGGAATGCTGACCCAACGGCATGTTTCATTTGTGACACATACACAGATAAGGGCAATCCTTTTGATCTAGCCCCCCGGCAAATTCTCAAAAATGTGGTGGGTCTATTTGAAAAAAAGGGACTAAAACCGATTGTAGGCCCAGAGATAGAGTTTTACCTCATCGCAAAATTTGACGACGTTATTCTTGAGCCAAAAGCTCCAGACGGGCGTTCAGGGCTGCGCGAATTTGGACAGCATATTTATAGCCTTGATGCTGTGGATGAATTTGATGGTTTGTTTGAAGAAATATACCACCACTGCGAAAAACAAGGCATCAAACTTGATACTCTTATTCATGAAGATGGGCTGTGTCAATTTGAAGTCAACTTACGCCACGGTGATGCCACTGATGTTGCTGACCAGCTTTATTTATTTAAGCGTTTGGCACGCCAAGTTGCCCAAAGACATGGTGTTTTTGTTACATTTATGGCCAAGCCTTATTCCGAAGAAAGCGGTAGCTCCATTCACTTACACCAAAGTGTGGTGGATATTACTACAGGCACTAACATTTTTTCTGATGATGACGGCAATGACACTGAAGAATTCCAGCATTATATTGGCGGTTTACAACACCATCTATCGGCAGTAATGCCCCTTCTCGCACCCTATACAAACTCCTACAATCGGTTTGAGGCCTATATGAGTGCCCCAACCAACACACACTGGAGCCGGGAAAATCGCACAGTAGGGTTCCGGGTTCCAGAAAGCAGTCGCCATGCAAGACGCGTCGAAAATAGAATTGCCGGTGCCGATGTTAACCCATACCTAGCAATAGCCGCCTCTCTACTCTGTGGCTATATTGGCATGGTAGAAAAAACTGCTCCTCGCCCCGAATTCGTAGGCGAAGGCTTTGAAGAGCGCGGCCAAGCCCTGCCTGAAAGCTTAGCGGAAGCAGTTGATAACCTGGAAGCCTCCACTGCCATAAGAAAAGTTCTTGGCGATGCGTTTGTCGACACATATGTGGCCGTCAAACGCAGCGAATATAATGCGCGTTCGAGAGTCTTAAACCCCTGGGATATTCGCTATCTTATGGTCAATGTGTAGTTTCCTCACAAACAGTTTTAACGGCAGATATATCTCCTCAATATGGATTGTAATTTCATGACTATTTCTAATTATACAGCCCACATTCAAGGCCTGGACAACAAGCACCATATCCACCCTTTTATGGTGCACCCTGAACTCCGCGCAAAAGGCCCGCGGGTTATTACCAAAGGAGAAGGTATATACCTTTGGGATTCTGAAGGTAATAAAATCATTGATGGCATGGCGGGGCTTTGGTGTGTTCAACTCGGCTACGGTGTTGATGCTCTTGTTGAGGCAGCCGCCGATACAATGAAGACCCTGCCATATTATAATACGTTTTTTAAAACGACCCACCCAAAAGCAGCGGAACTCGCTAAATTAATTGCAGACAAAACCCCCGATGGTCTTGATGAAATTTTCTTTGCCTGCTCAGGTTCAGAAGCAAATGATACAGCGATTAAATTTATTTGGTATTATTGGAACCTTAAAGGGCAGCCGAATAAAAAGGCTATCATTAGCCGTAACAGGTCCTATCACGGCACAACTATTGCCGCCGCGAGCATGACAGGCCTAGATTTCATGCATGGCATCTTTGATTTACCCCTCCCACGGTTTCACCATATTCAGCCTACACCACATATGTATGAATATGCGGAACCCGGTGAAAGCGAACATGATTTCTCCATGCGCTGTGCAAAAAGCCTGGAGGATAAAATCCTTGAACTTGGGCCCGAAAATGTTGGTGCTTTTGTTGGCGAGCCGGTTATGGGCGCAGGCGGCCTTATGCTCCCACCTGAAGGTTACTGGGCAGAAATTGAACGAATTTGCAAAAAGTATGATGTGCTTTTGTGGTCAGACGAAGTTATCTGTGGCTTTGGCCGGACGGGTGATTGGTTTGGCTGCCAAACATACGGCTATACACCCGATATAATAACAATGGCGAAAGGTCTTTCCAGTGGGTATCAGCCGATCTCTGCTGTAGCCCTCAACGAAGACATGGCTGGTGTTATTACGTCTGCGGACAGCGAGATGGCCCATGGGTATACTTATTCTGGACACCCGGTGAGCTGCGCGGTTGCTATTCGCAACATCGAACTTATTGAGGAAATGGAGCTTGTTGGCAAGCGCGGGGTCGAAACAGCCACCCACTTCCAAAATCATCTGGAAAAGATTGCAGAACACCCTCTTGTTGGTCAAACACGGGGGGTTGGTATGCTTGGTGCTATAGAGCTTGTTAAAGATAAAAACACCAAAGAACGCCACCAACCTGATGGGAAGGCTGGCGCAACATGTCGGGAACACTGTTTTGAGGAGGGTATAATTATGCGTGCGGTTGGCGATACAATGTTCTTGTCGCCGCCTCTCGTCATTACAACTGATGAGATTGATGAGATGTTCGCTCTTATCAAACGTTGCCTTGATTTAACCGCTCTTGACCTCTCGGGTGCATAAAGCAGGAAAGACACACCATTCCAATGACCCAAACGCAAAACCACGCTCCTTCCTACTATGCAGCAACGGTAAACGACTTTACTGAATATCCCTCCTTACAGGGGGATATATCAGTTGATGTATGCATTGTTGGAGGAGGGTTTTCTGGTATTGCAACAGCATTAACGCTTGCAGAACGCGGGTTATCTGTTGCGCTACTAGAAGCAAACCGTATTGGGTGGGGTGCTTCTGGTCGTAACGGCGGACAAATACTTGCCGGGTGGTCAGGCGAAAGCGCGCTGGTAAAACAAGCCGGGGAAGACGCCAGTAAATTCTTGTGGCGTACTCGCTACCGCGGCAATGATATTGCTGAAGAACGTATTGAAAAATATCAAATTCAATGTGACTACGCCAAAGGAGCCATCACAGCTGCTGTCAACTCTGCCCAAATGGCGATGCTACAGCAAGAGCATGATGACTGTGCTGCAAATGGTTACACCCAGGAAATGCATATTGCCGGTGCTAGCGAAATACGGGACTATGTGGGGACAGAAGCCTATGTTGGCGGCTTGATAGACACTCGCGGCGGCCACCTACACCCCCTTAATTTATGTCTCGGCGAAGCCCGTGCAGCCCACGGACTTGGCGCGCAAATTTTTGAGCAGTGCCCAGTAACTGAAATTAAACACGGGGAAACACCGTATGTTATTACCGAGCACGGCAAAGTCACTGCCCGTTTTGTGGTTCTAGCAGGTAATGCCTATCACAAGTTGGAACGGAAAAAACTTCATGGTTATATGCTCCCAACTGAAACCTATGTCATTGCCACAGAACAACTTAACGCCGATTTGGCTACGGAAATACTACCTAAAAATTCCGCAGTTTGTGATGCCAATATTGTTCTCGACTATTACCGTCTTTCTGCTGACAAACGCCTAATTTTTGGGGGTGGCTGCAATTATCTAAATGTCAGCAACATGGATCCTAGAAAAGAACTTCTACCCCGTTTACACAAACTGTTTCCTCAACTACGGGACATTGGAATAGCGTTTTCCTGGAGCGGTGTAATGGGTATCCCCCTCAACAGGGTCCCTATGATTGGTCGTCTTACTGACAATAGTTTTTATGTACAAGGATATTCTGGTCATGGCGTAAATTGTAGCCATATTTCCGGAGAAATTATAGCTGACGCCATTCAACTGCGGGATGCAGACATAAAGCTTTTTGAGAAGGTCTCACACTTTAAAATACCCGCCGCAGATTATATTGGTAACCCCATGCTTGCTTTAGGTATGCTCTATTACCGCATGAAGGACAGACTTGGCATAAGCCCTGCCTAATTTTATATAATCATCGCTGGCTATGCATTAGGCGCATGGGCATTTACCAAACAGTTGAGGAAGGCCTCAACAATTTGTGAAGGTTTTGGTGCCCTTCTAACAATTGCTGAGAACGCGCAATCATAGCTAAATCTGCCCTTACCAACCAGGCCAATACGCCCTTGTTTGATGAAGGGCTCTGCATAATGGTCGGGTAGATACCCTAAATACCTACCCGACAGAATAAGCGCTGCTATTGCCTCTTGATCATACCCTGTTGCATGGCGCACCATTTTTAACCTGTTGCTCGTATCCATGTTCGGAGAGTGGTATCCAAGCCCTGCATATTTTTCTCCAAATATTTGCGCGTCTGTAATGGTTATATCGGGTGTGCTAAACATAGGATGGTGATACCCACAATAAAGATGCACAAGCTCATCAAATAGGGGGAAATACTTCAGACTTTGTGATGCTCGGTGCATAGGAATAACCCCGACCTGGAACCGACCATCCATTACCCCCTTTTCAATACCGTTCAGCGTTTCAACATATACATCTAGTGTTACATCCGGCGCAATATCATCAAATGCTTGTAAAGCTAGGTCAATTTTGCACTCAGGGTTCGTAACCACCTTATCAAATAAAGCGATACTTATATTGCCTCGCATTTGCTGGTGCATGTCATTCACAGTGCCTCGAAACTGTTCAAGCGCATTAAACAAATACAATGTCGCGTCATAAACTGTCTGGCCCTCAACTGTAAGGGAGAACCCTCCCCTCCCGCGGTAACAGAGCGTTGTTTTCAGTCTCGCTTCCAAATCTTTTAGGTGGCGGCTAATGGTTGAACGCCCAATATTTAACTCTAGCTCAGCCGCTGATAGGCCGCCTGCCTCAACGACGGCACGGAACACACGCAGTAACCGCATGTCAATATCGCTCAATTGACCAAGGTAGGCTTTTTTCGGCACGGACCATCTCCATGAATGTTTCATAATATTGAAACTAAAGATCGAAAGATAACAATTTAACAAACTTAATAACAGGCATAAATTACCACCAACATCAATTCTATTGAATAGGTATCTTTATGGCCAAAAAACTTGCAGGTGTAACCCAAGCCCAACTTGATGCGCATTGGATGCCATTCACTGGTAACCGTCAGTTTAAAAAAGACCCTCGCATGATTGTTAGGGCTGATGGATCTTATTATACAGACGGCGAAGGGCGGAAAATCTTTGATGCACTCTCCGGGCTTTGGACATGTGGTCTTGGTCATAATGTAACAGCGATTAATGAGGCTGTTTCAAAGCAAGTACAAACCCTTGACTATAGCCCCGCTTTTCAGTTTGGACACCCTAAGTCATTTGAGCTTGCAGAACGTATTACTCACTTCATGCCTGAGGGTCTTAACAAGGTATTTTTTACATGCTCGGGCTCTGAAGCGGCGGATACCTCCCTTAAAATAGCGCGCGCTTATTGGCGAAAAAAAGGGGTGCCCTCAAAAACCAAACTTATTGGACGCATCAAGGGATACCACGGTGTAAACTTTGGTGGCATTAGCGTTGGTGGTATCGGTGGTAACCGGGCTGTATTCGGTGAAGCCGTTGCGGCTGACCATCTGAGCCACACAGTTCTCCCTGAAAATGCCTTCAGCCGCGGTATGCCAGAAAAAGGTGCCTACCTTGCCGATGAATTGCTAGAGTTGATTACACTGCATGATGCCTCCAACATTGCGGCAGTTATTGTAGAACCGCTCGCGGGCTCTGCTGGTGTGCTGCCGCCTCCTGTTGGGTATCTGGAACGCCTTCGCAAGATTTGTGACAACCATAACATTCTGCTAATTTTTGATGAGGTTATATGTGCGTTTGGGCGTATGGGTGCAAAAACTGGTGCTGAAGCATTTGGTGTAAAACCTGATATGATCAATGTTGCCAAGCAAATGACAAATGGTGCAGCCCCGATGGGAGCCGTCATTGTAAAAGAAGAAATTTACAATAGTTTCATGGAAACAGATGCCCCTGAATATTTAGTTGAATTACCACACGGCTATACATATTCGGCGCACCCAATTGCCTGTGCCGCTGCACTTGCTGCCCTTCAAGTGCTAGAAGACAAACAGTTAATTGACCGTGTGGCTAATATTGCCCCCTATTTTGAGGATGCTGTACACAGCCTAAAGGGGTCAAAACATATACTCGATATTCGTAACTATGGTCTCGCGGCAGGCCTGACAATTAAACACTATAAAAATGAACCTGCAAAACGACCCTTTGATATTGCCATGGCTATGTGGAAAAAAGGTTTTTACGTTCGTTACGGTGCCGACACAATTCAAATGGGTTTGCCCTTTATCACAACAAAGTCAGAAATTGACAGCCTAATAAATGCCCTCGGCGAAACGCTGAGTGAGACTGCATAATCCTGCACCCTCGAAAATATTAGAAATTCTCTTATTGAAAGTTTTACTATGAACATTGTAGGCCACCTAATTAACGGACAAGATAATACTGACCATAATCGCTTGCAGGATATATATAATCCTGCCACAGGCAAGGTAACCTCTCAGGTTGCTATGGCCAGTAAATCAACGGTTGAAGAAGCAATTGCAGCTGCCCAAAAAGCTTTCCCTGCGTGGCGCTCAACACCCCCTGCCAAACGCGCACAGATCATGTTCCGCTTCAAGGCACTTCTTGAAGAACACCAAGACCAAATATGCGCCTTTATTAGCGCTGAACACGGTAAAATAAACCACGACGCCGCTGGAGAGTTACAGCGCGGCATCGAAAATATTGAATATGCCTGCTATGCACCTGAACTTTTGAAAGGGGAGCACAGTAAAAACGCCGGGCCAAACATTGATGCTTGGAGTGAGTATCAGCCGCTCGGGGTTGTTGCTGGCATAACTCCGTTTAATTTTCCTGCCATGGTACCTTTGTGGATGTACCCTATTGCAATAGTTTGCGGTAACACCTTTGTTTTAAAGCCCTCTGAACGTGATCCATCGGCTGCACTATTCATTGCAGGACTTGCACAAAAAGCAGGGCTACCTGACGGTGTTTTGAATGTCGTAAATGGGGATAAGGAAGCTGTAGATACACTCCTCACTGACAAGCGCGTAGAAGCGGTTAGCTTTGTAGGTTCAACCCCTATTGCAGAATATATATACACTACCGCTGCCGCGCACGGAAAACGGTGCCAAGCACTTGGCGGCGCTAAAAATCACGCAATTGTTTTACCTGATGCTGATCTTGATAATGCCGCAAATGCTCTTATTGGCGCCGCTTTCGGGTCTTCTGGTGAACGCTGCATGGCAATTTCCGTTGTTGTGGTAGTCGGGGACACTGTTGCTGATGCGCTCGTTGCAAAAATTAAAACCCATATGAAAAGCTTGAAGGTGGGTGGTGCCACTGATGACAAGAATGATTTTGGCCCTCTTATTACCCGCCAACATAAAGAAAAAGTTGAAGGGTATATCGACAGCGCCGAGAAAGATGGTGCCCTTATTGAGGTTGATGGCCGCAAGCTTACTGTTGCCGGCCATGAAGGTGGCTTCTTTGTTGGCGGAACCTTGATCGACCATGTCACTAAAAAAATGCGCAGCTATACAGACGAAATTTTTGGCCCAGTGTTATGTGTTGTCCGTGCCAGCAGCATGCAAGAAGCCATGGATTTGGTCGATGAGCATGAATATGGCAATGGCACGTGCCTTTTCACACGGGACGGTGAAGCCGCACGCTATTTCACCGACAATATCAAAGTTGGTATGGTCGGCATTAATGTACCGCTCCCTGTGCCTGTAGCTTATCATAGCTTTGGTGGGTGGAAACGCTCTTTATTTGGGGACCTGCATGCTTACGGTCCTGACGCTGTAAAATTTTATACTCGCCGCAAAGCAATTACACAGCGCTGGCCATCAGCAGGTATCAGAGAGGGTATTAGCTTTTCATTCCCTAGCAATGGTTAAACTACCCACCTCATCTGACACAGCACGAACAAGCTTCAATGTTTTGCTATTCCCAATGGACTTAGACTAGGGTGGTAACATCCTAGTAAATTACCTTGCCGGACGGGTGGCTAATGCGAGAAATATATATGAGTATCGAAAAAGAAGTATCGAATTTTTTAAAAGCACACCCTGATACTGAAATTATTGAAATTCTGTTGCCTGACATGAATGGTATCTTTCGCGGCAAACAATTGCCTATAGCAAGCCTAAAAAAAATTCTAGCAAATGGCGTTCCTTTCCCTATTTCCATTGTGTTTCTAACAACAAATGGTGCTACTGCTGACACAATCGAAGAAGAGTATGGCTGTGACCCTGATAGGGTCTGTGTCCCTGTGCCGGGAACCTTACAAATTGTTCCTTGGGCAGATCGTCCGACGGCACAGATGGTGGTCACTATGTTAGACACTGACGGCTCTCCATTTTTTATGGACCCACGTGCCCTTCTCAAGAAAATACTTGGTTATTATGAAGCTCTCAAGCTCAAGCCTATGATTGCCTTGGAATATGAATTTTTTCTCTTTGAAGCGAGCCCTATCCCCCCTGTGGCGGTCGCACCGCCCAACGGCATGCCCCATGCCAAAGGCGCAAACTGTTATAATATGGATGTATTTTACGATTTTGAGGTGTTGCTCCGCGAAATTGAAGACACGTGTAAAATACAGAACCTCGATGTGACGGGTATTGTCTGTGAGTATGGAAATGGGCAGTTTGAAGTAAATTTGGCCCACACAGATAATGTGGAAAAAGCTTGTGATGATGCCATTTTATTAAAACGTGCGATCAAAGCAATAGCGCGCAACCATGGTCTTAATGCAAGTTTTATGGCGAAACCATTAGTTGACGATGTCGGTAACGGCTTACACGCCCATGTCAGTATGCTGAACGAAAATGGGGATAATATTTTTGGTTTAGCTGACGGTGAAGAGAAATTAAAAAATGCTGTCGGCGGGCTCATTAAAACAATGGCTGAAGCAACTGCTTTTTTTGCACCGAACGCCAATAGTTACCGCCGATTTGACCCCGTATCATACGCACCCATCGTTCCAAACTGGGGGGAAAACAATCGCCGACTTTCAGTTCGCTTACCTTTATCAGATAGTAAAAATAGACGGTTCGAACACCGTGTAAGTGGTGCTGATGCCTGTCCTTATTTAGTTGTGGGTGCAATATTAGCTGGCGCTCATTATGGCCTGACGGCAAAAGCTGACCCTGGCCCAAAACTCGGTGAATTTGATAAGGTTGATTATAGTCAAACCTTGCCGCCTCGCTGGTATATGGCCCTTGCCACACTTGAGGAAGGCAAGGTCCTTCACCAATATTTTGGCGAGACTTTCATTGACCTTTACCTGCGTATTAGGAAATTTGAAGAGGAAGAATTTCATCATCAAATTGGCACAGCTGACTACAAGCAATATCTGCGAATATTATAAATAGATAAAGCCAACCACATAATAAAACCTATCCCGCGATAGAAAATTAAAATATTATAATGTTTAAAGGTACGGCAATGACACCGGACCTCTATGCAACATACTAGTACCATCTATGAAAACAGCATCTATTAGGGCTCCGCGCTGCTATAGTTATTGTTTGCTGAATTCCCGATTACGCTGAAATTAGGAGCAAAATTTGCGTGCATGTAAAACAAGCTTAGCGGGCCTATTATCCTCCCTAGTAATAACCAATAGTCTACTTGCTAATGCACCCATTATAGAAGAGATTATCGTTTCTACATCAAGCCGCAGTCCAAAAGCATTATCAAGTGAAGCTAGAAGTCTCTCTGTCATCAGTAAAGATGAGCTAGACCGTATTGGTGCAACCCATATCAGTGAAACAGTCTTACGAACCTCCGGCGTTATTTTTAATCGCAATAATGGCCAAGAATATCTGGCCTCTATACGCTCCCCTATATTAACCGGTGCAGGTGCGTGTGGCGCTTTTCTTATGGCACAGGATGGTATCGCTCTACGTTCAGCAGGCTTTTGCAACGTGAATGAACTGTTTGAAGGCTTTACAGAAACAGCCGAACGCATTGAAATTACCCGAGGCCCCGGTTCTGCTCTATATGGATCCAATGCCTTACATGGTATTATTAATATTATTTCCCCTTCGGCAGATAACAATGAAGGCTTTGCAAGCCTTGAAGGCGGCTCTTATGGATATGGCCGCTTCAATATGTCCAAAGGCTTTACTGGAAAAAACCATGGGTTACGTTTTACTGCCAGTGTCACCCATGATGGGGGCTACCGTGATGCGAGTGGCTTTGACCAGCAAAAGCTTAGCTTGCGCCATGAGTATAATAACGACACCTGGACAATTGCCTCAAATATCAGCGCTACCAATCTTGATCAAAACACTGCCGGTTATATAACGGGCCTTAACGCTTACAAAAACAGAACAACCGCGAAAAAAAACCCGAACCCTGAGGCTTTCAGGAAAGCTAAGTCATTACGCTATTGGTCACGTGTATCAAGATATATAACTGACACTATGCGCTGGCAAATCACACCGTATTTTCGTTCCCTTGACATGAAGTTTCTCATGCATTTTCTTCCTGGAAAACCATTGGAGGAAAACAACCAGACTAGTGTTGGGATACAGAATGGATTTTATTGGGGTGAAAATAGCAATACTGAATTTATAGCGGGCTTTGATCTTGAATACACGGAGGGTTCACTCAAACAAACGCAGGCTAACCTGACAGTTGGCTCTCCCTTCCTTCAGGCAACTATCCCTGCAGGAAAACAATATGACTATGATGCTAACAGCTTTATGGCAGCGGGTTTTTTACAGGCCGACTTTACTGTTGTTGAAAACCTTCATGTAACTGCTGGTGCACGCCTTGAATATATAAAATATGACTATACAAATAATATGCTGGCAGGGCGTACCGATGCAAATGGTACAGCTTGCGGCTTTGGAGGCTGTCGCTATAG
>Ga0316208_1002956_pt1 | contig 12956 bp, 11 predicted proteins | sample 3monopyrite_MG_FD_204944 | JGI IMG/M metagenome (GOLD analysis project Ga0316208, IMG submission 204944) | Microbial mat bacterial communities from mineral coupon in-situ incubated in ocean water Damariscotta River, Maine, United States -... | ecosystem: Environmental > Aquatic > Marine >... | reverse complement strand
CCAATTTCCTGACGGGAAATGTGGATCTGCGTACCTTCAGGGTGTGTCATAGCATGGGGTTCCTGACATAAGTCAAGCAGCGTTCTGGCGATGCGCCCTGCTACATCCATTGAAGTGAGTAAGCTAATGCGTTTGCTGGTTTTAAGTAACCGTTCTGATAACTGATAACCAACGACATTGAGTATTTCAGCATGCTGATCGCGCAATTCATTTTGAACGAGCTTATCAAGATGGTCATAATTAATTTCGGCTAATTCAGATTCTGAACGTGCTCTTACCATTGCTGAACGTTCTGGATTTGAAATAAACAAGCCTATTTCACCAATAAAATCACCTTTATGTAAGTAGGCGAGTATAAGCTCTCGACCTTCTTCATCTGTACTCGTAACCGCAACAGAACCCTCAATAATATAATATAAAGAGTTAGCTGGATCAGATTGCCTGAAAACAACGCCTTTTTTAGGAAATTTTTTACGTTTACAATATTTTAATAAGCGATTTAAAGTTTCATCACTCAAAGGAGCAGCTTTTGCTGTCAATTTATTAGTAACAAGTGGCATTAGGGGGGGAAGCCTCGTATTAAAAATTATTTACACAAATACTAACAGTGTTTCATTTGCATAGAAATAATTTAATTGTGCTTATTATTGTTTGTATCCCCTACTAAAACTGCTAGCTAGATCACAAAAACCGCATGGATAACCTCTCTCAGTAGCGTCTATTCTTAATTTCGTAGCCATTGGCAATAGACAAATATCACAATCACTTCAAATCTAGAGAGAGATGTATGCTATGAATTCTGAAACATGTCAAACACTTAGTATTAATACGTCAAACGAAAATAACATCCACCCGCATGAAGGTTTTATAACCAGAGACAAGCGTAATAAAGAGCTGGGGCATAAAAGTGGTGTAATTTGGTTAACGGGTCTCTCAGGCGCAGGTAAGTCAACTATATCAAGTTTAGTTGAAAGAATGTTATTCCAGCAAGGTTACGCCATTTCTATTCTGGATGGAGACACACTTCGCTCTGGTCTAAATAATGATCTCGACTTTTCAACAGAATCACGAGAAGAAAACCTGCGTCGTACAGGTGAAGTCGCTTCACTATTTGCTCAATCCGGACACATCGTACTTGCTTCTTTTATTTCGCCTCACCATAAAGGACGTGAGTCAGTTAAAAATATTGTTGGTGACAATTTTTATCTGGTACATGTCCATGCTGAACTGGAAGACTGTATAGAGCGAGATCCGAAAGGACTGTATAAGAAAGCAATGTTTGGTGGTATTGAAAATTTCACAGGCATTGGACAGGAATACGAAAAGCCTGTGACTACTGACATGACAATTAACACCTCAAGCAACAATATAGCTGAAAACACAATGCAGCTTGTGTCGTTTATCAAAACGAAATTTGAACTTTAAAATATCCAAATATTTTAAATATTATATAATGTCAGAAACTATCATCGAGCAGGCAGTTGGCAACGAGCAACGTAAAGGGGCTCAAAACTTTCCACTTGTTAATCTATTTTTTATCTTTTTAAAAATAGGTAGCCTGGCATTTGGCGGCTACATGGCTTTGATCTCTGTTATAGAAAATACCCTTGTTAAAAACTTAAAGCTTATTAGTCATCAGGATATGTTAGATGGTATTTCTCTGGCGAACTTGCTACCAGGACCAATGGCAGTTAATGTTGTTGCCTTTACCGGTTATAAAATTCGAGGTCGAATGGGTGCATTAGTTGCAACCACCGCTGTTGTCCTCCCCTCTTTTTTACTGATACTCGGATTGAGTTATATATATTTTAATTATGATGAGGTAATAGATTTTAAACCCATATTTCAGGGTTTTATGCCTGCCGTAGCAGCAATCGTATTTAGCGTCGCATGGCGACTTGGCAAAAAAACACTAACGGGCATCCCTGAAGTTATTATTGCTGTTATAGCAACACTTGTTTTAGCTTTTATACCTTTAACTTATAAAATATACACGCCTATAACATTAATTTTTATATCTGGATTTATTGGTTATTTTTTATTCAATAAGACTAAAAACACGACGATAAACCAGAACAAAGTAACCTTTAGCAAACAACAATTAATCACGCTTTTACTTGTCATTGTGTCTTTTGTTTTTCTCTGGCTATTCCCTTTACCGTTAGATAAAAATAGTATTTTATATCTCAGCCTGACCTTTGCAACAATGAGCCTGATGTTGTTTGGAGGTGGTTATGTTTTTATTCCAGTTATAGGTAGCATTGTAGTTCTCGAAAATAACTGGTTAACATCACAGCAATTCACAGACGGCATTGCATTAGGTCAGGTTACTCCTGGCCCAATACTAATTAGTGCAACTTTTATCGGTTATAAGGTAGCAGGTTTTTGGGGAGCACTAAGTTCAACCATTGTTATCTTTGGTGTACCGGCAATGTTAATGGTTTACGTTTCCCGCTGGTTTGATTTCATTCGTCAATCTACCGCAACCCAATCCGTTATGCACGGCATTCATTGTGCTGTTATCGGTATGATTAGCATCGCGGCTTTTATTATTTTCAAATCTTCGTTTGAAACTATGGCCGTCTCAGAACTTTATCTTAACTGGCCGGTTTTCAGTATATTTTTAATATCTTTAGTTGGTTTAATTAAATTTAATCTGGATATTATCTGGATTATTCCACCTGCAGGTTTTATTGGTTATTTGTTTCTTTAAATTCTAAATAGGAGAGTAAAATGCAAGCTATATTCATGGTTGGTGAGCAACGTTCAGGTTCAAACTTGTTACGTCTTATTTTAAATGAATCGCCTACTATTGCAGCACCACACCCACCGCATATTCTGCAACGCATGATGCCTTTAGTCCCCATTTATGGAGATTTAAATAACACTAAAGTCTTTAATAAATTAATCGACGACGTTTGCCGGCTAGTTGAATTAAACCCTGTAGCATGGGATAAAGTTAAGCTGAACCGGAAAGAAGTCCTAAAACGATGCAAAGAACATTCATTAATTGCTGTCTATGGTGCAATTATGGACTTATACGCAGAAGCGCATGCTGCCAGTGCCTGGATGTGTAAAAGTATGCAAAACATTCACTGGGCCGATGAAATTAATCTCTATTTCGATAACCCAAAGTACATTTATTTATACCGTGATCCGCGTGATGTTACACTTTCTTTTACAAAAGCCGTTATTGGTGAAAAACATCCCTACTGTATTGCTAAACAATGGAATGAACTACAGGAATTATGCATAGAACAAATGAACCAGCACGGTACTGAGTCTATTTTTCCAATTAGCTATGAAAAGTTACTCGAAAATCCGGACAATATTGTTAAAGAACTTTGCCAGTTTCTTGATATTGAATTTTCACCCAAAATGCTCGATTTTCATACATCAAACGAAGCAAAACGCAGTGCAAAATCCAGCTCTTTATGGGAAAACCTTAGTCAGCCGATAAAATCAAATAACTCTAAAAAGTTTATGAGTGAGTTAACAACAGAGGAAATAAAAATAATTGAGTCCATCAGCGGTAATGTAATGGATACTTTAGGCTATGAACGCACTTTAATAAAAAAAGGTGAGGAGCTTATTTATACTGCCGACGATATCGCCTCTTTCAAAGAAAAAAATTCAGCAGCGAAAGCTTACAACACATCAAAAATTGATCCTGATGATCTTAAACGACGTAAATTACAAACAAGCTTTATAGATAAAATTGCTGAAACGGCAATAGCTTAGTGTGTAAAAGAAACCTTTGAAGCACCGCGGTAACACGTTACATTATTTCGATCTGACGCTTTACACTTGATTGCAATGGCTGGCTGCTGCCAGCCTTCTTTCACTTTAAGACCATACTTACCTGTTGAATTAGATCTGGAACCGGAAATATTTAGACCATTGTAATTATAAATAACTTTAAAACTACCATTTTTTCTAAAACCTAATATAGTAGATTTTGCGGTATAAGCTACAGTTGTACGCTTAATTTTTCGCGACTTCTCACTGGAAAAACAGGTTAATTCACTCTCACCTGATGCCAGGCAAGCGGTAGAAGCTGATGGTAAGTAATCAGCAGTACCATCTTTATTCTTCCATTTATTATTTAAAATCACCTTCATTAGATTAGCAGTTTTAAATACTGTTACTTTCTTTTTTACAGCCGCTTTAGATATGGCTATTTTATTATTTACTTTTTTAGCGGGTTTATTCTTTTTTTGCTTTTTTGCTACTGCTTGTTTTTTAAGTAAAACATTTTGTTGGGCTATTTTTTTATTATGTGCAGCTTTTTTGGTTTTTTCTTTAGCTTTACGTAAATGATCTTCTTTGTCTAACTTAACCTGCATTGCAACACGTTGTGCCTGAACCGCTTTAACATTTTTCACATTCGCCGATTTATTTAGTCGGCGACTTGCTTCATCACTGCCATTCGCTTTTGCTTTTTTAAACCAGGACATCGCTGTATCAATATCTTTTGCAACACCTAGTGCATTTTCGTAAAAATAACCAACTTTATATTGTGAAGGTGCATGTGACTGCTTTGCGGCCTTCATATACCAGTTAAATGACTGCTGTAAATCTTTTTTAACATCTGTGCCATGCTCATAAGCGGTGGCAACACGAAACTGAGCAGATACATCACCACGTTTAGCAAGAAGCAATTCTAGTTTTAATTGACTAATGTCGGCAATAGCTGATGCAGAAATCAAAAAACCAAAGAAGATGACAAAATATTTCATATAACTTTCCAACACTTAAAAATTAACGACAGCTTGATAATAAACGGGCAGCTTTGCCTTTACAGGGATCTGATTTAAACACTTCTTTTTTAGTACTTTTCTGCGCCTTTCGTCTTTCTGCTGCTTTTACCCTTGCCGCTGCTGCTTTCGCTTTTTCAGCTTTAATTTTTATCGCTTTATCTTTTTCTAATTTCTCTTTTGCCGCTTGATCTCTTAATTTAGCAGCCTTTATACGAGCGGCTTTTTCTGCATTTTTCTTTTTAATTACAGACAGCTTTTGTTGCGATGCTTTGTTCTTTGCTGCAACAGCAGCTTTTGCGGCCTTTTCTCTTTCTGCTTTAAGTTTTGCAGCCCTGGCTCTGGCTTCGAGTTCTTTTTTCTTTTTTAATTTTTGTTCAGCCAGAGCCTGTTGTTTTTTCTTATCGTCTGTTTTTGTACTTCGTTTAGGCTTACTTTTCGTGTTTTTAAGTCGTTGTATTGCTTTTTCTGCCTTGGAGTTACCTGCACCTTTTGCTTTTTGGTACATATTTAAAGCATTATCATAACTTTTTTCGACCCCATCTCCTCGTTCATACATCTCCCCCATTTTTATCATGGCAGCAGAACTACCACTTTCAGCCATTTTTTGTTGAAACAAAAAAAGACTCTTCATAGGATCACCCGCAGCAAAAGCAGCAGGCATGGTAGATATACACAAAATAAGTAATAATGAAAAATAATGCTTAATCATTTGTTCTCACCGAAAAGAAATTAAGTCGAAAAAAATATGATCATAAAGTTTAAGGTAATATCAAAACGACCTTAACGGATTTATTTAAGTACTTGCCATCTATATAACCGATAGCGCCTTCATTAGCTGCAACCCATTGAAGTACTTCACGAGTAGAATTTAACACCTTTGGTGACTTTCCTTTACCCGTGTACTTAAGTTTTGACCAGTAGCGGTTCATCGCACTTTCTGATTTTTTAACCACGGTCTTATAAAACTTCTTACGTTCACTTGAATTAGCAGGTAAATCGACTGCTTTGATTGGTGTGCCATTTGAATATTTTTTGATTTTACCCATGTAAATATCCGCTAGCTTACTCTTTGATAATCCGATCTCTTTCACACCCGGGTGGGTGATAACCGCAACACCAGCCTGAATAGATTGAACAAAAAATACTAATGAAGAAGCTAACAGGAATTTAGCAATATTTTTGTTAAATAGTCTCATATATACTTCCTTAAAAAATCACGTCAAAAGACACAGTCACAACTGTTCCACTTTTAACTGGGTTATTGTAAAGGCCGTATCCAGAAGTGGTTGTATTGAAACCTGCTAAAGAGTTTTTCTCAGGTGTTACTTTCATAACTTCAATTTTAAGTGCCGCTGTGTCGCTCACTTCAGTACGTAACCCAAGTGCAACCGAGCTCTGAAGCTGTGCATAAGGACTGGCATCTTTTCCTTTTGCTAATTTTGCATAGGTAACATAAGGTAAGAATTTATCGATACGGTAGCCAAATGTGGCGTAATACGCTTGTTGATCCGGAAATGCCCCCGCTAAAGCCGCGGCTGTATCGCGCACAACATATTCGCTGTATATAACCAGATTATTCCAGTCGATATTAAGGCCAACACCACCGAAAGAACCAGATTGCTCCGTAATACCAAATGCTGCCGCGTTTACAGAAGTTTCAAAGTAACCAACACGAAAGGTCCCAATTTCACCGGAGAAGGATAAATTAAAACCTTTTGCGTTCGGTGTTTCAAAACTAATTTGGGTCCCCTTTTTAGTTGAATCACCTAAACCGTTATAAGGTGCACCGGTAGGCGCATCCGTTGTTGATGGAATATAGCTTGAGGAATGTGTACCAGAACCAGCAAAAACTTCCAATAACATGGAAACATCATCACTAAGGCTGGATTGATACACCATATTTACCCCACTAAAGGCTTCAATAGGATTCGTGCTATAAACTTCTAATGGTGGTCGTACCCAGGGATAGGCATAACCCACGTCTTCGTAGTCTGAAACCATATAGAACGGGGCTTTATATTTACCCATACGGAGACTTAATTCATCAGAGAATGCATACGTAGCATATAACCACTGTGCGGCAGCGTTGAAATTATCAGGGTTACCACCTGCGTGGATGACTGCTGTTATGTCAATTTTTTCTGAAACGTCAGCAAAAATTTGCAGTCCAAGATGCGTGTTTTTATCAAACTGGACATTCTTGTTGACTAAACTATTAACATAATTGGCATTGTTTCCATTGGTATCTTTTGCACTGCCCTTAGTCGCAGCAAAAGTTGCATAACCACTGATCTCAACTTCAGCATGACTTAAGGGTGCAAAAAGCACTAACAGCCCTGTAAAAATACTAATAACGCGGATTTTCATTATCATTCCCCTAATGATTATGTAATCGACTAATAAATAAGAGGATCACATAAGATAAATGTAGATTATTGTGTGAATTAATAACATTGTAAGTATTGTGCAATATATTCAATGTTTTTAGTGAGTTAACCCAATGTCTTTATATCTAAAATTAAGTTATAACACAATAACTGCGCACTCTATCAAAGAATTTACTTTTTATATGTGCTTATAGTTACTTATAGGCAACAGATAAAATAATACCCATATAATTTTTAATTATGAAGTTAAGGTGTGTGAGGTGTGTGAATATAGTAAATTCAGAACAAATGAATCAAAAGATAGGTTTCATTGAATAAATATAAGTATTTTCCAAAGGCATAGAAAATACGAAGTGACTTCTTATGCAGCTAATTTAATATAACAGCGATAAAGTTAGGATTTTTTCTAACTTTATCGTATTAATAGTCTAATTAAGCCGAAGTAATATCCGGATGGAGCCCTCTTGACTTTAATGCATCGAGAACCAAACCTGGTAAATCTGTATGAGCTTCATAATCGATAGTTAAATCATGCCCATCATGGCGCGGGTGCTCCACGTCAATAACATGTGGAATCGCTTTTATCTCATGTTTAAGCTTTACCATTTCCCGGGTACTAAGAGATTCGTTGATATAAACTGTAATGCTATTCATGATGCTTATCTCCAAAGTTTTATTGATTCTTATAATAAAAAATAGACGAGAAACACATCAATATCAAGTCGAAAGTGTATCTTTTAATTGATCTGGAACATAAAAAGGACTGTTTTGAAAATTTAAAATGAAGACATATAAATTGAACAGAAAAACGAAAAAATTCTGTGTTTTTTATTTTATATAAGTTTAATTTAATGAATACACGGGAAGCTCAATATAAAAGCGCGTACCAGAACCAACTTTAGAATCAAAATAAATTTTTCCTTTATGCATTTCTACAATAAGCTTTGTAATATTTAAGCCTAAACCTGTTCCGCCTTTTTCCCGTGTATCAGATGAATCTGACTGAGTAAACTTATCAAATAATTTATCGAAAAATTCTTCAGGAATACCGCTACCATGATCAGTCACGGAAATAATGTAGTGATCATTATTTTTTGTCAGACCAATTTCTACACTATCGCCCTGATTAGAAAATTTTGCTGCATTTGACATCAGGTTTGCCATCACCTGAGATAAGCGGGCTTTATCTGCATAGACATAGGCATCATCAACTTTATCCGTTATAACAAATTTAACATTATATTGTTCAGCAAAAGCGGCATTATCAGTTAAGGCTTTTTCAATACAAAGCATCACATCAACACAGTCAAAATTAAACGTCATTTGACCGGATTTAATTTTTTGAATATCTAAAATATCGTTAATTAACAGGAGTAATCGTTCTGTATTATTGCCTGCCACCTGTAACATTTCTTTTGCTTGCTCAGGTAATTCACCAACAGCACCACCACTAATCAACCCTAAAGAACCGCGTATTGAAGTAAGTGGTGTACGTAACTCATGACTAACGGTTGAAATAAATTCATTTTTCATATTATCAATACGTTGTCGTTCGGTAATATCCCTTGCCAGTACAGAAAACAATTCTTCATTATTCATTTTAATTAAACCAATACTGACCTCAACAGGAAAGGTGCTCCCATCTTTGCATTGATGAATACCCTCTTCACGTACAGCATCACCCTGAATAAGTTTTTGTAATACATTATTATACGATATTTTTTCCGACTGCTTCACAACATCAGAAACAGACATGGATAACAATTCATTACGTGTATATCCCAGGCTTGTGCAAGCCTCCTGATTCACATCTATAAACTTTCCATTTAGATCATGTAAAAAGAAGGCATCGGTAGCGGTATCTAAAATAGTTTGATACTTATGTTCACTTTGTTGTAAAGAACGTTCACGCTCAATATTTTCTAAATGAAGATAAATGTTTTGTAAAATATTGTTATGTGTTCGTCTTGCGGCAATTAACATCATAATAAAATAAAGAGTCAGCATTACCCCCATGGACAACCCAAGTTCTGAATCACTAATATAAAAACGCAGCAAGACAGGAATTAAAGTGACAGATAAATATGTATAGATAAGAATTTTAATATGAGACAGCGTTGTAAGAGAACCAGCAACCATTCCACCGATAACAAAGGCCAGAAAAACCTGTCGCGCTATGTCACTTTCCGGAAACAAAAATAAAGGGGATAGCCCCCACAAAAGAGAAGAAAAAAAAGTACCAATAAAAAATAATCGATACCAGTAAGCCACATTTTCTTTAGGCTGAGATTTTTTATAGCGAAAGACGATAGCAGAACGTAACAAACTGACAAAAATTACTGTGATTAGCCAGCCTAATATAATGCTTTGATCAATAACCAACCACAGAACAACTGACAAAATAAATGCATTTATGATTGTCGCAACAAGCGCAGGTAAGGCAGAGGCATAAAGTTGCTCAACCTGATATGCAAGGACGTTAGCTTTGTCAGTATCGGGATGGCTTTGTGAATCGAATTTTGTAGAGTTAATCATACTGAGAAACATACTAACAAGCTTTTGAAATACTTGTCGATGCAGATGAAACGCTCATTTAAGACATACTTGGGCTAGTTGGCATGTTTACAGTTACAAGCACTTGGCGGCTGGAAAAGTTATGAAGCACGACTTTTGGTTGTCCAAGAGAGCGAACGGTCTTAATTTGCTTGTATGGTGTATTACTTATTACTCAATTTTTCCTTACGTTCTTTGGTGAATTCCCACCATTTTTTAAGTGGCCCGCCTTCCATATATCTTATAGCTGAAATAAACACATCAATAACACAGGGATCATGTCGTTTGCATGTGGCATTGCAAAGGTCACTATACATTTGATAAGGATCCCTGCCTATTAACTCAATTGGTTCCTTTATCCCTAAAAGAATAAAATCCTTTTCAATAGCTTTACCAACATTAGGTATGTCTTGAAAATCCTTAATTTCATTCCGTGACATATGTTTTACTTCTGCGCCCTTACATCAGCAATAAACAACAACTTGTATCAACTCCTATCCTTCACCCTCAGTCGCAATATAATTTCTCAAGCGACTTAGCCAATCATCCAGACCTTGCTCATCAAGAAAGAAGTCAAACCGTCCCAAACTTCGTTGTAAATTCATTAAGTCAATGAGAAAAACAAACACGGCATTGGTTGCTGACTCCTCTGCCACTAATGCAGCATTCTGCGCATCGAGCAAATCTAGTATTGATAGTGCACCACGAGTATAGGCATCGGTAACAAGTTTAAGATTTTTATGTGCTGCGGTTGATGCTTCTTTGGACAGTTGAATAGAAGGATAAGATGCCTTGATAAGATGAAGTATGGCTCTGGTACGTTGTTCAATTCTTTCCGCTGTCGCATCACGCTGTGTATTATTTTTCTCGAGCGCCAACCGCGAACCAGATACGCGGGCACGACGCGCACCCCCTTCAAACAATGGAAGAGAAACATTAATGCCAACCCTCCAGTTCGTATCACCCTCAGCATATAATCCGGCCTGTCGTTCTTCCTCCAGCACATTGGATACTTCACCTTGAAATGTCACCGTTGGTGACCAGTAAGCACGTTGGTTAGTCTTGAGTTCCAGTTTATTGGCTGCCACGAGTGCTTGCAGACTTGCCATCTCGGGAGAAGCCGCCAGCGCTTCCTTCACCATGAAGTCGCCCATTAACTCATATGCATGATCGTTATTGACGTAATCAAATAGCTCCTTGTGACTTACTATTAGACTCGGATCATCAAGTGACGCGGATGTAGTGATAAAAGGTTCTTTGAAGGGACGATGTAATAAACGGTTTAGATCATCGCGGGCTTGTTGATACTGCGCCTGTGCATTCAGTAATTCCCTCTTTGCAGTGGCTAATTCACTTTGCCAACGATAAACCTCAGCGGGTTTACCTACTCCTAAGCGTTGTCGAACTTGAGCAAGTCTTAAATTGGTACGAGTGAGCTTTGCGTTCTCCTTACGAATATGTACCTGGGTTTGTGCCTTGAGAATATTAAGATAGGCCAGGGTTGCGTCCTGGATAATGTCCAATTCCAGCTGTCGATAAAGGGCTTTGCGATTATTCTGTAGATAATGCTGGATTTGAACATTACTACTGACTGCATCAGAATAAATCAGTTGGCTTAAAGTCAGTGCTGTTCTTGTGGATCGTTCAGCAGCTGCGCCACTTATTACTGTAGTGCTATCGTTATTAAGCTGAGTGTAACCAATACTGGCTCTTAGTTGAGGCAGCAGTTTGGCGCGAGCTTTGTCGATCTCAGTTAGTCCGCCTTCAAGCCCGAGTGCCGTTGCACGCAAATCGAGATTAACTCTGACAGCTTCATGTGCAACTGTCGATAAAGAGAATGAACGACCTGCAGGTAACACTTCTTCGTTTAGCAAAATAGCCTGGCGAATACTATCGTAACGGGGCGATAAACCAATGGCACGTGCCGTTGCCATGTTCAGAGTTAAGTGTCGTTTACCTTTAAACACAATAGTTTGATTTTCGGTGGCTTCTCCTTTCATTACGGCGTTCATATTTAATGCATTACGGCGTGCCAAGCGTTGCCAGTCTGAGGCTGGCGCTTCGGCCATCAATATCCCTTGCTCAACCAGGTGCGAGCCGATCAAACTGTAACTGGGCAACTTTTTATTAATTAACGTCTTAATCAAGTTATTCATTGCGACCGAGCCAAGACGAGGCAGACTGGTCACGACCACAGCATCTACATCATCTGGTAATTTACTTGCCAAATCTTCGTCTTGTGTCGTCTGCAAAATAAAATGCAGTTCGACACCTCCTGTCGCGGCAACATCACGGGCCCGTTGAATTAATCCGGGTAGCGCATCATAGACGCTTTCATCAATAAGAACGGCCAACTTATTGAACTTAACAATACTTCGGAATGTTTTTAAGTCACGTTCAAAGTTACTTTTTCCTGCCAGAAAATTGAGATTCCTAATGCCACTGGTATCCCCTTTTATGTTCACACCCAGTAGATTTGCATCCCACACAAAGGGAGCAAAAGTCGGTTTGTTTAATGGTTTATTCAAAATGGCAACGGCACTTGAAACATATCCCAGGGTCATCACCATGTTTACTTCGGGATCGTCTTGAAGTTGTTTAAAGGCAGCGGAAATGCGTTTTGCTGACCACTTACCATCAAGTTGTTTTGCTACCGGGAAAGACAGTTTGAATTCACCTTTAGCTAGCGCCTTTAATTCATTTTTGAATTGCTCCGTTGTCCAGCCAGCTTGTGCTGCCTGACCATCGGTAACGATTCCGATTGTGATCAACTTTTCAGCATAAGCCGGGTATGGCAATATCAGCGTGAACAGAATCACGCTATATAGAAGGTACTTTCGGTTCATCACTTTTTTCTCCGTAATTCAGAATAGTCGTTTATCCCTGCGTCAAGGTCACAGTCTTACGAAAGCGTAGCAGTGCAGCAGTGAAGAACGCTGCGCCGATGGCAAGATTGGCTAGCAGCTGCGGCCACACGACCTCCAAACCGGCGCCGCGGAACAGCACCGCCTGGGCGAGACTCACGAAGTGCGTGGTTGGCGCCGCCAGCATGACGGTCTGCACCGCGAGCGGCATGCTCTCGATCGGTGCGTTGGTGCCGGACAGCATCTGCAAGGGCACCACCACCAGGATCATGAGCAGTGCGAACTGCGGCATGGAGCGCGCGATGGTGGCGAGCAGGATGCCGAGCGCGGTGGTCGAAAACAGGTTCAGCGCGGCGGCCAGCAGGAACAACGCCACCGAGCCAGCGACCGGC
>Ga0316208_1002955_pt1 | contig 12957 bp, 11 predicted proteins | sample 3monopyrite_MG_FD_204944 | JGI IMG/M metagenome (GOLD analysis project Ga0316208, IMG submission 204944) | Microbial mat bacterial communities from mineral coupon in-situ incubated in ocean water Damariscotta River, Maine, United States -... | ecosystem: Environmental > Aquatic > Marine >... | reverse complement strand
ATGTTATCACAACTGGCAACCATATATGGGAGAATTGGAAATCTCGTCCACTAATTGCATCAAATAAAAAAGTCTTGCGTCCACTAAACTATCCAAGTGGTAATCCAGGTATGGGTTTTCATATTACAATGAATGACAAAGTTGAGGCTGCAGTTATCCAATTGCAAGGTAGAACTTTTATGGCTCATATTGATTGCCCATTTAGGGCAGCAGACTTTGCAATAAAAAAAGTTAGTGAAAAAACTAATAATATAATAGTAGATTTTCATGCTGATGCTACTGGTGAAAAAATGGCAATGGGCTGGTATCTTGATGGCAAAGTTTCTGCGATGGTTGGAACACATACTCATATACCAACTGCTGACGCACAAATATTACCAAAAGGAACAGCTTATATAACAGATGTAGGAATGTGTGGACCTCACGACTCAGTAATTGGTATGAGTAAGGAAATTGCAATAAAAAGATATATATTACAGACAGCACATAAATACGAAGTAGCAGATGACGATATGAAAATAAATGGCGTTAGTATCAAAATAGATAGCACTACTGGTCAGGCTATGTCTATTGAACATTTTTCATATCCAAAATTTATCAACTCCCTGGGCTAAGTATTAATTAAAATTATTCATTACTAATCAAGTATCTCAAGGTTATTTATGAAAAAATATAATATTGCAGTAGTTGGTGCAACTGGTCTTGTGGGTAAAAAAATGATAGAAGTATTGGAAGAGCATAATCTTCCAATTAATACTCTTTTACCTCTCGCTTCGAGTAAATCAGCGGGTAAAAAAATATTTTTTTCTGGGAAGGAAATTAAAATTGAGGAATTAAAAGAATCTTCTTTTGATATTATCGATATTGCCTTATTTTCAGCAGGAGGAGACATTAGTCGTATTTATGCACCTATTGCTGCACGGTCAGGTTGTATTGTTATTGATAACTCATCTGCATTTCGAATGGATGATGATGTACCGCTGGTTGTCCCTGAGGTGAATGCTGAAGCACTTAAAAACCATAAAGGAATTATAGCGAATCCAAATTGCTCAACTATTCAACTTATGTTGCCTGTAAAAGTATTGATGGATAATTATGGTATTGATAGGTTAATTTGCTCTACATATCAGTCGATAACTGGTGCTGGACAAAAAGGCTTAGACAAATTAAATAAAGAAATTGATATGGGAATAGGGGCTGAATTTAATGACAATCAAGAACCAATTGCTTATAATACATTATTTCACGAAATGACTGATAATGGTTTCACAGACGAAGAAAATAAAATGATAAATGAAACCAGGAAAATACTCAAAGATGAGAATATGAAATTGGCTTATACTTGTGTGAGGATTCCAACTATAGGCGGTCATGCTGAATCTGTAAACATTGATTTATCAAAATCTTATGAAATAGATGATATAAAAAAATTATTTTTGAACACAGATGGACTTGTTTATATAGATGAAATTACGTCAAATTCCTATCCAACTCCAAATAATGTAAATGATAAGGATACTGTTTTTGTAAGCAGATTACGACGAGATGACTCCACAAATAATGGACTTTATATGTGGGTAGTAGCTGATAATTTGCGTAAGGGTGCCGCAACAAATGCTGTACAAATTGCTGAGAAATTAATTGAAATGGAATTGCTTGATTAATAATATATTCTTTATATTATTTTTGCAATTAAAATAGGAATATAAATTAGATTTATATGTTTTAACTAACTAATGTGAGAATGGAATAAAGTTTTTATAAAATTAAACTCGTTTAAACACTGTATAAACATATGGTCTTTCCTCACCATAGGGATTGATGTAAGTATCCTCTAAGGATTTGATTAATTGGAAATCATCTCCCAATCTCTCTGCTATCATTTCTTTGTTATATCTTTTTATATTCAAATCACAACATTTTTCAGCGCCCGTCAAACTAAATTCAGCGATTAGAACATAGCCATTTATTTTTACTTTGGCTTTGAGTAAATTAAAATAATTTTCAATTTGATTCTCTTTTAAAAAGAAATGGAGTACAGCTCGGTCGTACCATAGATCTACTTTGTCAATTTCATTTAACTTTGTTGGATTAGTCAAATCGTCGCAAATATAAGACACTTTATCAGCAGTGTTTTTAAGGCGAGTTTTTAACTTGTTGAGTGCAACTTGGCTTATATCAGTTGCGGTAATAGTTTTATATCCTAATTCAAGCAAATCATCAATCAAAGTAGATGAACCAACGCCAACATTGAGAATATTAGAGTTTTTATCAAGTTTTAGTTCTGCTATTAATTCCAAAGAAATTTCAGATTTGGATTCATACCACCCTAATTTTTCTGTGGATTTTGTATTATAAGCTTTATTCCAATGAGCTTGCATTTCTGCCATTTTATTTTTTTCTTCAAATAATTTTTCTGAATTAATTTCTGACATTGCTCTCTGACTCCCAAATTTTATGATATATTCTAAAGATTTCACTGCTTTATTGACAGCAATTTCTAAGTATTTTTTTTCCTTTTCGTCAAAATTAGACAGGACATAATCGACTAATTGACCAGTTCCAAATTTGTTGTCTATCCCAAGTCTTAAACGCCAAAAATCCGTGGCTTCTAATTCATAGATAATTGATGATAGACCATTATGCCCACCATCTGAGCCACCTTTTTTGAAATGCACTTTTCCTACTTGGAAATTATATTCATCAACTAATATAATAAAATCTGAAGTTTTTGCATTGAGTTTAGATTTTAGATATTTTGCAACCAAGCCACTATTATTCATATAATTAGTTGGTTTAACAATTAAAATCTCTTTGCCAGCATATTTTTTTTCTGTGTAATAAAAATCTGTTTTGCCAGGCTTGAAATAAAGTTTGTGCTTCTCAATAAATTTATCAATTGCAATCCACCCAACATTATGCCTAGTGGAGCTATAGCGTGAGCCTGGATTACCTAAAGCTAAAATAATAAAATCGTATTTTGCTTTCATTACTTATTTTTGATTCTCAATATTTTTTTTCCACTTTACATCATAATACCCTGGTCGGGAGTCAATAACTTCTTGTAAAAATTTATTATCATAGCCAAGTCCTTTAGGAGCTCTGCCGTTGTTATTATTTACATCATTCTCGTAGCCGTCGTTATATTTTACAGTAATTTCCTCCCAGAGAATTCTCCATCTTTGGACTACTTTTTCAAATTGAGAAATAGAATAATCCGATAAGAATTCTTGAGCTAACTTAGGATCCTTTTTGTATAAATTTAAAGCTGCATCCTCGATTGTATTTTGCATAGTATAAAACTTATTTTCAAAGTTTTGTTGCACTTTGATTATATCCTTGCTAATATGAGAATATTGAACATAAGAGCGATTTGATACAGCAGTAAACACCCAAAAAGCATCTTCCCAACTAAACTTAGCTATGGAACCTTTCTTTAATGATGCTGGTGCCTCTAAAAGAGATGTATATAGTGGAACATAACAAGTGGTAGCAGCAGCATCTACTCCGTACCAAAATACTCCACCGATTTGATCAGGCATTGATAAGCGAAGTTGAGCAATAAATGAAAAAGCAGTTTGTTGAGTAGCTATAGGTCTTTCCCAGCCATAACTATTGACAGTGTCTCCCTCTATTTTCCATGTTAATTTTTTCCATCGATATGGGCATCCATAAGGTCCAGCTGCTAAGCCCTTAGTCATATCATACTCAGTTCCTTCGAAATGGTCACGCATTATCTTTGTCAAATCTTTAACTGATATTAATGTATCTGGTTTTATAAAAAGAGGATAAGGTTCTTCTCCCTCTACAGCTCTAAAATAATTAGGGGATAAGTTCATTGAAGGAGCGATTAATGAATAAAACCTCCATACTCGACCCTCACAAAATAAAGCTCCACCTGGGTCTAATGGGTTGTAAGTATGGGTAAAACTAAATTTATTATTGTACTCTTTGTATATGCCTTTTTCTTTTGCAAATGAAATTACATCCTTAGAATAAATACAGTTCTCTGGGTCATTTAAAAGGACCTCTTTTATTCGTGACTGGTTAGCGTGGGCTGCTACATAGCCGTTGGGAATTCTCCGAGCAACAAAATTAATACCTTTATTACCAACTCCTTTACCTATCAATTCCATAATCCATACTTCATTTGGATCTGCTATTGAAAATGATTCGCCAGAGCTATAATACCCATATTCAGAAGTTAATTCTTCTATTACTTTTATCGCCTCTCGGGCAGTCTTTGCTCTTTGCAAAGTAATACGAATAAGTGAGCCATAGTCAATAATTCCAGTAGTATCTCTTAGAGAATCGATACCGCCAAAAGTTGTTTCGCCAATAGCAAGTTGGTGTTGGTTGATATTTCCAATTACTTTATAAGTATGAAGGGCTTGTTTGATTTCACCAAGGTATTTTCCAGTGTCCCACTCATAAATTTTCAGCATTTCGCCTTTTTTATGCTTCATCTCAGGAAAAAAAGCAAGAGGCTCCATAAATCCACCTGCATCAGCTGCATAAGTTATCATATTTGAGCCATCAACTGATGCTCCATTAGTAACAATCAGATTTGTACAAGTATATGAGTAGTATGATGATATTAATAAAGTTATTATAGTAAAGATAGTTTTCATAATGGTATATCATTAAATTATTGAAAAATTACGTTTTTATTTTTATAATAAATAATAACACTGCTAAGCTGAATACGGATTTAAAGATGTTTTCTTGCCATTGATTTTATTTTATTTACCATGGACCTGAGCCCATTAGCTCTATTTCCACTCAGATGTTGCATTAAGTTTAGTTTATAAAACACTTGTTCAATGTCAACATCTAAAATTAATTGTGGCGATTTCCCGTTGTAAACTATTAGTAAAATAGCAATAAGACCTTTTACTATTTGCGAATCACTATCTGCTTTGAATTCAAGATGGTTCCCTATTTTAAATTCTTTTATCCAAGCTCGGCTCACGCAACCCTCAATGAGATATTCAGGTGTTTTAAATTGGTCGCTTATTTTGAATATTTTTTTACCTAAATCAATTATATACATATACTTATCTTCCCAATCCTCAATATGTGAGAAGTTATCGTAAACGTCTTCAATTGTTAAATCATTAAATGCCATAATATTATTTTTTTCTATTTTAACAATATGCAATTTAAAATAGAAATGTCTACTATCAAAGGAGTTTATAATTATTGTTTAGAACTGCAGTTTGAGATTTTTTAAATAACAATCTCTATTTACTAAATAGATTATATTTTAATATGCAATAAATAGCACTAAAACCATCTTTCCAGTTAATTTTTTTTCCCTCTTCGTAAGTCCTACCATAATACGATATTCCTACTTCATAAATCCTTACGTCCTTTATCCTAGATATTTTTGCAGTTACTTCTGGTTCAAAACCAAATCTTTTTTCCTTTAATTCCAAACTTTGTATCATATCAGTTTTAAATAATTTATAGCAAGTTTCCATATCTGTTAAATTGATATTAGTAAGCATGTTTGACATAAAAGTCAAGAGTCGATTACCCAATGTATGAGCAAAAAATAAAACCCTATGTGGGTTCCCGCCAGCAAACCGTGATCCATAAACTACATCTGCAAATCCAGCTATAATTGGTCGCAATAGATCATTATATTCTTGCGGGTCATATTCCAAATCGGCATCTTGAATTATCAAATAATCACCTTTTGCTTCTTTGATGCCAGTATGCAATGCAGCTCCTTTGCCTTTGTTTATTTCATGTTTGAAATAGCTTATTTCTAAATCCTGATTTGCCGCCATATATTCAAGAATTGCATCTTCAGTATCATCACTCGAGCAGTCATTAACGATAATTAATTCTTTTTGAATATCATTTATTAGATTCACATCTTTAACCTTATCTAATATTTTATGAACGGTTCTTCCTTCATTATATGTAGGGATAACTATTGATAATTTTTTTTGCATAATAAAAGTATTTCTATTAATATAAAATAAAGACATTAAAAAAGACTAATGCGAAAATAAGAAATATTTTTATGCTTTTATATACTTAATTTTCAACTTTATTTTTAATTCAATTCGGATTTACTACGATGGGGATAACTATTTTTAATAATTTATAAATAATTAATTATTTTGCATTAATAATTCAGTATAGTATTAGATATTTTTGAGTTAGAAGTATGAAAATGAAATTTAATAAAGATAAAAATCTGAACGACGATATGATTAATTTAATTAAAAAATTAGCAAATTTACTTAGCGAAATTAAAAAATTAAATCTATCTTTTGATAATATAGAGTCTAATGATGCTTCTATTTCAGAAAAGAATTCTAATAAAAATAAAAATTCAGCAAATGTAATGAAGTTTGAAATATATTTGAATTAATCAAAAATTCATGGTTTAGCTTCTAAGAGTGCAAAAAAAATCTCAATCCAAATCAAATTTATATTTTAAGAAGAAAAAATAATAAAATTAACTTTAATTTTTTGCTACTCTATTTAATAAAATAAATAATAATTATTATATTTGTTCCATTACATTCAAGTCTAAATTAAAATAAAATATAAAATGGACATTAATATTCGAAACTTATCAAAGCAGTATGGCACTCAAAAAGCCGTTGACGATATTAGCTTTGATGTCAAAACTGGTGAAATACTTGGCTTCCTTGGTCCTAATGGTGCGGGGAAAACCACTACAATGAAAATGGTTACATCTTTTTTAACGCCCAATAATGGCGAAATTTTAATCGGTGGAATATCAGTTAATGAAAACCCAGACCAAATTAAAAAATTAATAGGATATTTGCCTGAGCATAATCCTCTTTACCATGATATGGCAATCTACGATTATCTCAAATTTTGTGCTGAACTACATAATATCCCCAAAAACAAGATAGATGATAGAATAAATCAAATGATTGATGTTTGTGGACTCGACCAAGAAAAACATAAATATATCGGTGAATTATCCAAAGGCTATCGGCAAAGAGTAGGACTTGCCCAAGCTATGATTCACGACCCAGAAGTGCTAATTCTTGATGAGCCGACTACTGGACTTGACCCCAATCAAATAGTTGAAATTAGGAAGTTAATTCGTGAATTGGGCAAAGAAAAAACAGTGGTTCTTTCTACTCATATTTTACCTGAAGTAGAAGCAACTTGCGATAGAATACTTATAATTAATAAGGGAAAAATTGTTGCAAATGGTTCTGCTGAATCATTAAAGAAACAATCATCCGGAAACGAGTCTTTGATTATAAAGATTGAAGATGGTGATAACAATCAAATTTTTTCTGCATTACAATCTTTGGGATCTGTTGCTTTGGTTGACTTCGCTGATAGATCAAATAATAAATTTGAGATTCAATCGAAAGAAGAATTATCTTCAAAAAGGGATATTTTCAATTTATGCGTTCAAAATAATTGGATTTTAACTGAGATGAGAGTAATAGAAGAAAACTTAGAAGAAATATTTAGTAGTTTAACAAAAAATTAATTTAGAATAAAGTAAAAATTAGAGAGAATTAGGATTAGATATGAATACAATTTGGATAATTGCGAAAAGAGAACTTAATGCTTTTTTTGACTCACTTATTGCTTATATAATGTTAGTATTATTTTTGGGCTTTAGCGGATTTTTTACTTGGCTGTTTGGGTCTGATATTTTTATATTAGGTCAGGCAAATCTTAATGTTTTTTTTAATATTAGCTCGTGGACTTTATTTTTCTTTATCCCTGCTATAACAATGAAAATGATTGCCGACGAGAAAAAAAGCGGCACAATGGAATTAATATTAACCAAACCAGTATCGGATTGGCAATTTGTATCCGGCAAATATCTTGCCTGCCTTATGCTAATTGCAATAGCATTATTATTTAGTTTGCCATATTACGTAACTGTATCAAATCTTGGGAATATAGACCACGGTGCAGTTTGGAGTGGGTATTTAGCATTACTATTACTTTCATCTGCTTATATTGCTATTGGCTTATTTGCTTCTTCTGTTACTAATAATCAAATAGTAGCATTTCTATTGGCATTATTTATAAGTTTATTTTTTCATCTTATATTTGATTTTTTAGCTTATGACATTCTTGGTTCAATAGGCTTAATCTTAAATACTTTATCTACTCAATACCATTTTGATTCTCTTAGTCGTGGAGTTATAGATTCAAAAGATTTAATTTATTTTTTGTCTCTTACTGGGCTTGGGCTTTTTCTTTCCAACTTGGCACTTAGGCAGAGAAATACTTCAAATTAAATTATTATTAAACAGGAAATATTCGTTAAAATAATTTCTAATTTTTTTATAAATATAAATTTCAAAAAAGAAAATGAAACAGAAAAATACATTTTTAATTTCCGCATTATTACTCATAGGCATATTAATTTTACTAAATCTATTTGCTCAAAAATTCTTTTTTAGAATAGATTTGACTGAGGATAATCAATATACATTAAGTAATGCAACGAAAACCATTTTAAGTGAATTAGAAGAAACTGTTACTGTTACAGCATACTTCTCTAAAGATATTCCATCACAATTTATACAAATAAAAAATGACCTTAGAGAAAAATTGGTCGAATACCAGTCTTTTGCAGATGGTAATATCGAATTCGAATTTGTAGATCCTGCCGACGATGAGGAAATAGAGCGTGAGGCAATCACCGAAGGCGTACAACCATTCGTAATTCAAGTTAGAGAGAAAGACAAAATGGTACAAAAAAGAGTTTTTATGGGAGCAATTGTAAAGTATGAAGAAAATTATGAACCTATTGCAATTGATCCAAATGCTTCTATCGAATTCCTTCTATCTACCTCCATCAAAAAAGTATCAAACTCCAATAAATCACTTATTGGATTTGTTCAAGGGCAAGGCGAACCAGGAATAGATGAACTTCAACAGCTTACCAAAGCAATGGAAATTATGTATGAAGTCGAGCCTGCTAACTTAATTAGTAATGACCTCAATTCAAAATATAAAACACTATCAATTATAAATCCCATAGACTCCTTTGCTCAAAATGATTTGATTGCCCTTGATAATTATCTTGCAAGTGGAGGTCAACTCCTTATAGCAATCAACAGAGTAGATGCAAATTTAGACCAGGGTCAAGGGTTTGCACTCAATACAGGTTTAGAAGAGTGGCTCGCAGACAAAGGCTTATTTATAGCTGATGAATTTGTAACTGATGAAACATGCAGTTCAGTACAGGTAGTACAAAACAGAGGTGGATTCCAATTTCTGAGTCCAATTCGATTTCCATACTTTCCAATATTTTCAAATTTTGGTGAACATCCTATTACAAAAGGTTTAGATGCTGTCGCAATGAAATTTGCTAGTCCAATTGAATATACAGGTGACACAAACTTAGTATTTACACCTCTTGTTATGTCATCAGAAAAATCTGGAAGGATTAAAGTGCCAATGAGATTTGATTTGCAAAAAAAGTGGACTATCGAAGATTTGCCATTATCAAATATTACTGTTGCGGCATCACTCGAAGGTAAAATTGTTGGTGAAAATATTTCAAAAATTATTCTTATAAGTGATGGAGATTTAATCGTAAATGGAAAGCCACAGCAAGGACAAAGACAGAATAGATTGTTAGAAGATAATATCAATTTATTCATCAATTCCATAGACTGGCTAACCGATGATACTGGACTCATAGAATTGAGAACAAGAGGCATTAATTATCGCCCCTTAGATACAATTGAAGAAAGCACTCGCACAACATTGAAATATCTAAATTTCTTATTGCCAATTATTTTGGTTCTACTTTACGGCTTATTTCGCTACCAAAGGAAAAAACATATTCGTTCCAAAAGAATGTTATAATACTGTAACACTTTGATATAATAATGGTTTTTGCTCCTTTTTTAATCAAGTTTTATTTATACTTAATTGAATAATTCAATTTAATAACTTAATAATTTGTTTCTGCAAATTTTATATTCGTAATATCAGTAGGCAACTGATATTATTACTTCATTACCAAAATAATTACCCTTACTGACACGCACTAATCTATGAAAATTTTCTCCATTATTTTTTTTTATTCATTTCTTATAAGATTTTAATTAATCATAATTAATAAATAATTGCAAATATGAACATTACTCAACGTACTGACCTGCCACCCAACCTGATGCCCATGCCCAAGCAAAATTATACCCTCCTAGCCAACCCGTTACATCAACTACTTCTCCAATAAAATACAGATTATCCTGGATTTTAGACTCCATAGTTTTCGAAGATAATTCTCTTGTATTTACTCCGCCCAATGTTACTTCCGCTTTTTTATATCCTTCTGTACCACTTATTCTAATTTCCCAATTATAAATTAAATTCATTAGTTCATTAAACTTAGTTTTACCCATTTGATTTAATGGTTTCTGGAACCCATAATACGAAACGAAAAGCTCAACAAATTTTAACGGTAAACTTTTTGATAATATTTGACTTGGAAGTAATTTAGAACTAATTTTTAAATCATTTTCCAATTTATTATCTGGATCAATATTCATAGTAAATATCTTGCTCTCAGTAATATAATTAGAGATTTGTAAAATTGCTGGGCCGCTCATTCCTTTATGAGTAAATAATATGTTTTCTCTGAACTCTTTTTTGTTAGCTTTTACTATTGTGTCTAAGGATGTACCGCTAAGTGAGGCAAAATTAAAATTATTAGAAGTTGATAAAGTAAAAGGTACTAAACCTGGTTTAGTTTGAATCAATGAATGACCAAATTGTTTTGCTATTTTATAGCCAAAGTCAGTTGCTCCTCGGTTGGGGAAAGACAATCCTCCACAAGCAACAACTAATGAATTAGAGTAATAGTAAGCATTTTGTGTCTTGATTACATAAGTGCTATCAATATATTCAATATTTTCAATAGATTCTCCTGTATTTATCTTAACTCGAGCAATTTCAATTTCATTTAACAATAATCTAATTATTTCTCTAGAATTTTTTTTGCAAAAGAGTTGCCCTAATTTTTTTTCATAATATTCAATCTGGTATTTTTCGACTAAGTGAATAAAATCATTTGGTGTAAACCTGCTCAAAGCAGATTTGCAAAAGTGAGGGTTGGACGACAAATAATTATTTGGATTAGCATTCACATTTGTAAAATTGCACCTGCCACCTCCAGAAATTAAAATTTTTTCGCCAATCTTCTGTGCTTTATCTAAGATTAGAACTTGTTTATTCCTTTTTCCAGCTTCGATACCACACATAAGTCCCGCAGCACCTCCGCCAATAATAATTGTATCATAGTTCATATTATTTTATTTTTTCTTCTCAGGTGGATTTGCTAATATACGTGCTGGATCATCTGTAATTTTTCTTATGGAACTTCTAAATTCACGATTGGTTTCCTTAAGTTCTTCCATCACTTCAGTAATAATAATAAAAAGATTTTCTGTACGGTAGTTAATATTATTTATAGAATTATTTAATGCGTGTGTCAATGTATCATATTTGTAGTAAGTTTGTTTCATATAATATGGAATCCGCATACTATCTATTTGGGCATTCAAATTCTCAGCAAACCCCTCTAATTTTAAAGAGGTTTGCAAAAGTAAATTAGAAGTTTTTGATACATCATCTATCACTGGCGAAGTACTTAAATTAAACAAAAAGCTATCCAAATGTTTGGTCGAAGTACTTAAATTTCTCATTGTCTCTTTCAGTTTTTCATCCCGAATAAAAAATGAGGCAGAATCCAAAAAACTGATTGACGCATCTAAAAAATCCTTTGTTTTTGATGATATTTCTGCTATTTCCAAAAGCCGAAGATTATTCATTACCTCTTGAGCTGCAATAGTCATTTCTTCTATTTCCGAAGGTACAGAATGAATCACTTTTATAACACCTTCGCTTTTTTTAATGTGATCAATATTGGGATGCAAACTCGCAAGCTTCTTATTCTCAGGATAATGCAATTGCATAAACTTGCCACCCGCTATACCTGCAAGTTGAGCTTTAACTCTTAAATCATCTTTTATTGCAATGTTTTCATCTATTTGCATAATCACTTCAATAAGAATACTATCAGAAGCTACCTTAATTTGTTTGACCGACCCCACTGGAACACCCTGATATTTCACACCCGAACCCTTCTCTAAACCTTCCACAGATGTATTAAAATAGCTGGAATAAAACTTTTGTTCTTTCAAATATTGACTAGCACCGAGCCAAAAAATTACGGCAACTGTTAGTACTGTACTGATTATAACAAATATACCAATTAATACTGGTCTATTGCTCCTTCTACTTGCTATTTTATTACTCATCTTCTATTCTCATCTTCTATTCATATCATTTTAAATATATTATTTAATATATCATTTAATATCTTATAATTTATGACTTATACTTCTATTAAAAAAATTAAATACAATTGGATTATCTTTCTTAGACTTCAATTCTTCTGGTTTCCCTTCTGCTATTTTGCCTTTTGTTGACTTATCTAACATAATAATATGGTCAGAAATATCTAATATTGATTGTAAATCATGACTAATAATTACCATAGTTGTACCAAGTGATTTATTTAATTCTAATATCAAATTGTCCATTTCAACTGAAGTAATTGGGTCTAAGCCAGAGCTTGGTTCATCAAAAAATAATATTTGTGGATCGAGTGCCATTGCCCTGGCGAGGGCTGCTCTCTTTTTCATTCCTCCACTAATCTCTGATGGAAGATAAGACTGGAAACCACTTAATCCAACTACTCCTAACTTCAAATCAACGAGTTTAGAAATAGTATTTTCGTCCAAATCTGTGTATTTTTCTATAACAATTGCAATATTTTCTGCTAATGTCATTGACGCAAATAGTCCACCAGACTGAAATAAAACTCCATATTTCTTCTTTAATTCTAAATCTTCTTTCTTGTTAATTTTATTTATATCAATTTTGTTTATAAGAATTGTTCCCTCT
>Ga0316208_1002953_pt1 | contig 12959 bp, 4 predicted proteins | sample 3monopyrite_MG_FD_204944 | JGI IMG/M metagenome (GOLD analysis project Ga0316208, IMG submission 204944) | Microbial mat bacterial communities from mineral coupon in-situ incubated in ocean water Damariscotta River, Maine, United States -... | ecosystem: Environmental > Aquatic > Marine > Coastal... | reverse complement strand
CGTTGCGGAAGTGCCGTGCCGTCATCTCCGACGAGATGCTGAGTTGCTCCTACCGATTCGGTAGAAGTCGGCGTATTATGACGGGGCCGGGCATGTCAAACTGTTCCGTTCTTGCGTTCCTGTCCTGGAACAACCCAACTCCACGATTGTCCTTTTGAGTGTGCCGACTCCCGTCGTCTGAAGTCTCGTTCGTGAGCTCTGTGATCAGGGTTCGCTGAAATGTGACGAGCTTCTCAGGGGGTAGCATTCGTCGCGTCATGATGATGACTGAGAACAGCAATGCAGGCTGCCAATTATGTGCGCTGAGGATCCCTCGACGGTCGGCGGGAGATCATACCTCGGACTGGTTGTTTACTCTCAGTCGATGGTTCACTTCGTTGGCATTCGTCGTCGCGATCGTTGTTGCGATCGTTGTCGGAGGAACGAATCAGGCAGCCGCTCAGGCCACGTTGCCAGATTCGGCAGCCACAGTTCCCGAGACGCCAGCTGCTGAGAAGGACGCATCAGTCACAGCGGCTCAACTCACAGATCCTCCGAAGGCGAATGAGCACGTTATCTTCGTCGATGAGAATGGCGAAGTCGTTCGACTAACCGCTGGAGGGCAGATTGGCGAATACCTCAAGTGGCGCGAGCAGCTTCTCCGTGGCGACAGTGACAAGCGACCAGGCTACTACATTGCTGCCGTCACTCTGGCAGGTGAAGTAAATGCTGGTCGAACGGCGGCAAAGCTTGACGCATCGATCGAAGTGGTTGTCAGAGATGGCGTTGATCATGTGGAAGTGCCGCTTCGCTTGAACGAGGCGACGTTGCTTAAGCATCGGCAGACCGCGTCGGGCGACGTCGAGTTCCTTCCGACAGATCGTGGCACGGGGTTGAAGTGCCGCATTTCAAAACCCGGTCAGCACAGGATTGATCTGCAGCTCTCTGTGCCGGTTCGGAAATCGGGAAACTCATACCGTGTGCTGTTGTCGTTGCCCCGCGCGGCTCAGAGTTCGCTACGACTGGTCGTTCCAGGAGATGCAATCGCCATACGTCCCGACGAACTGGCCGACATTGAGGTTGAAACTCTTCCGGATTCACATTCCGCATTGATTGTGCATGGCCTGGACGAGCTGCTTGATCTTCCGTGGCAGGTCGTAAATACGCAGCCGGAAGAGAAGACGGCATTTCAAGTAGAGACGTTGCTGGCCGCAGACGCCGGTGTGGACGGAGTCGCGATCGAGGCCGTGCAGACGATCACCGCAACGAGTGGCAGATTCGATTCGATAAGGGTCAGTGCGCCGCAGGGATTCAGTGTGTTAGCTGTCAGCAGTCCGACTCACGAATCGATTCAGACGTCCGACCTTCAGGCAAATCCAGTCGTGATCTCGCTCCAGGAAACGACAGCCGGCCCGGTGAGATTGAAGTGGCTGCTGTCGTCGGAACAGCGAGCGGATGCCAACCTGATTTCGGTCAATGGCTTCGATGTTGAGAATGCGACTCGAGAAGAAACACTTGTTGGAATCAACGCGGCCGAAGGGTTCAGGTTGAGCCAGTTGACGCCGAGGCCACAGCAGGTACAGCGGATTTCGACATCGTTGTTTCGCAAGCGAGTCGAGACGCTGTTGGATCCGCAGATTGAGTTTCAGCAGGCATATCGACTTGCTGGTCAGAACTCTCGAGTGCAGTTTCGGATCGACAGAATCGAAGCAAGCTATCGAGTCAGTCCCGCTTACGAACTGATGTTTCGGGAAGCTTCTGCTGATTTGACAGCTCGCTTCGAGATCGTTGTGTATCGAGGTTCGTTGGATCAGGTTTCGCTGCGGTGGCCAGGTCTTACGTCGCAGGAGTGGGAGCAGGTTGAGGTTGCCGATCACGCTGATCGAACTCATGTTGCTGGAATTTCCATTGGTCGTCCCGATGGTTCTGTCGACGTGGGGCCGAAGCCGAACGGTGCATTGATGGCTGACACGGTTCAGCTTCAGTTCGTTGAGCCACTGAACCGAACTCACGGAGCCGTGACAATCGAGCTTCGCGCACGCCGCCCTGTTCCGCTTGGTGAAGAACCGTTCTTGATCTCAATACCAATGGCAGACTCTGAGTCGATGCCGGTCTCGCGAGTGACGCTTCTGAACGCAAACAACGTCGAAAGTACGATTGCCGGGGCAGGCGATACTGATATCCGGTTCCTTTCAGAGGATACGAATATCGGGAAGGTTGACGTCAGTAACGTTCCGTTAAATCTGGTGCCGAGACGGCTGGAAAGCGCATCGCGAGATCTCGAATTCCGAGCAACCGTGACGACTCATAAGCAGGACGTAACATCGTCGTCTCATGCGGTACTGACGCTGTCAGAGGATCAGATCAATGTTGAGCAGCGGCTTCGCTATGCGGTCACGTATGAAGAACTCGATCGACTTAGAATTCTTGTTCCTGGTTCTGTGAGACCTGATGAGTTTCGACTTGTGGCCGCAATCGGCGACACGGCGACTCCTCTAACAGCGGAATTGGGCGGTTTGGAGATCAACGGATTTCGGCAGGTCCGAGTTGATCTGCCTGAGCCAAAGCTTGGGCAATTTGAAGTTCTATGTTCTTACGCCATCCCTCTGGATTCGACATTCGCTACAGCGGGGACAGCTGATGCCGATGTGTCGCTTCTGCAACCTGCTGAGATTCGGGGCAGCACAACGCGAGTCGAAATTCGATCGCCTGGAAATGTCGGAGTTCAGGTTTCAGGTGAGCAATGGACGCAGGAGTTAACGCTGAGCAATGCACCTTCATGGGTGGCATCCGGGATGCTTCGAAACGTTAGCCTGAAGTTGGAAGCGGCACCGGACCGGGCATCGCAGAATTTTGTCGTTCGTCGGTCTGCATTGCGGACACGTTTTCAAAATGCTGGGGCGAGGGCCGCGGCAGCCACAAGAACAACTGGCATCTACTTAATCGACGGCGACATCTCGTTCCTGACAGTAACGTTGCCCGTCAAGACTGATCGGTCTTCAGTGAGCGTCTCGTGGAACGGCCGCGAAATGAAGGCTGAAAACCTGTTGATTTCCGCGACGGATTCGACCGGGAGCGAAGTTCGGATTCTGGTCGATGATTCACAGCGTCGTACGCAACACATTCTGACGGTGGAGTTTGACGTCGAAGACACATTCAGCCTCAGCGGACTTAGCGAGTTGCAGACGACTGCGCCGAGATTCGCAGCCGATGTCTGGTTGGCAGATACCGTTTGGGAGGTAGTTCTGCCAGTGGATCAGCACCTACTTGTCTACCCGGAAAACTATTCGCCGGCATTCTCATGGCAAAGACAAGGGGCGACCTGGACTCGTCGTCCGAACGATCGGGGTGTGTCACTGAGCGATTGGTTGCTTGCCGACGCTGATACCGACTTAAAGGAATCGTTGGATTCACAACTGAAGGACCTGCAGCTGGATCTTCTGGCGAACGCGACTTACGGCAACACTTATCTGTTCAGCGCGTTTGGGCATCAGCAGCAACTTCAGTTCAAGACGATGAGTCAGCCAGCGATTATTCTGGCCGGTGCCGGCCTCGCACTCGCACTTGGACTGGTGCTGCTCAGGATTCCCGCAACACGACACGTGCTGACAATTCTCTTCGTGGGATTTGGACTTTCGTTCGCGGGACTCTGGCATCTTGAGGCCGTGCAATTGCTTCTGCAGCCCGCCGTGTTTGGTCTGGTCCTCGCGATTGTTGCTTCGATCATTGAAACGCGAGTGAAGCGTCAACAGCGGGCGTCGTTAGTAACGTTCTCGTCGCCGAGCGATTTCCTGGTGCCGGGCTCTTCTCGAGAAGAGATTATTCACGATGAGCCAAACGGGTTAAGTGAGCGGCCCGCGTGATTGTGTGTCGAAGATGACGAGGGCGATGTCAGGATTGCAGCTACAAACGCAATCGACGTTCGATTTCTCACAGGTCGCAGCAGAAAGACGAGAGCACCGAGTGTTGCACGAACCCTGTCAACAACACGGAAAGATCAGAAGCGGGCGATTGCTCAAGGCAGTCGTTACGGCCTTCGGTGTGGCGTTATTGCAACTTGTGATTGCTGCATCTGTTGGCGTGTGTGCCGAGCCTGGTGCTGTGCAGGCCCGCCGAATGTTCGTTCCTGCCCAGCATCCAGAACGCTGGCCTTCGGGAGATTGGGTGCCGGTCAGTCCGCAGGCCCTCGATACGCTGATGAAGTCTGCCGTGAATTCAGAGGTCGGTGATGATCGCTTCTCGTTTGGGTCAGCGGTTTATGAAGCGACATTCAACCCGCAAACGGCTCGATTCGAACAGGGGACGGCAACGCTGATTCGTACTCGCGGCGAATCGGGAATGTTGCTGTTTGAACCGTGTAACCTTGCGCTCCAAGACGCGGTCTGGCTCAACGATGACGGTGGTCGGCGAGCCGTTCTTGGCACCGGACTGGACGGACTCAAGAGGCTTGTTGCCGTCGAGAATGCTCGTGAACTCGCCGTCAAATGGACGCATGTTGGCCGGAAAAGGTTGACCGGGTATGACTTTGAGTTTGCCGTTCCGAAATCGGTCGTCACGACGTTTCGGCTTGCTGTCCCGTCTGGCTGGGAGGTTGTTTCGAATTCCGGAGTCACCCAGCGCGAGGCCGCCGAGCCGAATGGACAAAACGTTGCCTCGGAAACTTCAGTCGGGGATGTCTGGCGAGTTGAACTCGGGCATTCCAACGTTTGCAGAATTCGAGTTCAGGAGCCCGTCACTCATGATCTCAGCCAGCGTGGTATTGTGTCGTATCGGCTGAATTCACGAGTGCAATTGCGGTCAGAAACTGTTGAGCAGTTTTTCGAGTTCGCTCTTGATTCGTTGCCCGTGGACAGCGATGAGCTGACGGTTGCGATTCCTCCAGAGTTGATCGTCTCGTCGATTGAAGACGAATCGGGGAGAGCGTTTTCGTGGCGAGACGCAGGCCCGCTGCCCGACAAGTGGCATGCACTCCGCATCCAGATCTCTGGGACGATCGCGGAAGATTCGTCGCGAATTGTGATTCGGGGGCGACAATCGGTACCACCACCAGGTTCTGGTCATGTCCGAGTGAGAATCGAACCGCCACGACCCGTTCAGGCTGTATTACTGGGAGGAAATGCAAGTCCCCTCAGTGTTGCAGTTGAGTCGCCGTATCAACTTGCGACATACACGTCCGGCGGGCTTCGTCAGACGGGTACTTCAGTGGATGATGACAGGCATGAACTTGTCTTCGAGCAATTCAGCGCTCGGGCTTATGTCGATCTCCAAATTCAGAATTCCGGACGGCAGTCATCGAGGAAACTATCCGTCCGGGAATACTCGCTGTTGAATGTTGGCACGACTCCGCAGGAACTGGACGTGCTGGTTGAATTGACATCGCAGGCCCGCGGAGTTTTTGTCTCGACCTGGCAGGTACCTTCCGAATGGGAAGTGACCGCCGTGTCGTTTGTTGGTCAGTCGACAACGGCCGACGTAGTTGCCGGGAATCTTTCGTGGAGTGTGACGCGAGGTACGGGCCGGCATCAACGACTGACGATTGACATTGCGGATGGCCTGCCCGTCCGGAAACCTGTGCGACTTCGAGTCGTGGGGCAGCGGGCTGATCGAAGTCGCACATCACTGATTCCCGTCCCAGTGATCCTGCCCGAGATCGCACGATCCGTCTCGATCGCCTTCGGCATTGTTGGTTGCGGGGAGCCTCAGAAGTTGCAGATCGTTTCAGACACTTATCGCCGGCATGCTGACGTAGATGTTTTTGCCGCGTCAGCGTGGGATGAGTTGATTGCTGTATTCGGTGAAATTCCCCAAACGGTTTGGACGGCAGACTATTGGACGCAAAGCGATAAAACTGGATCGGCAACTCTGGAGTTGCCCGGCAGTGCGCTTAGCCCCGAGGCCGTTCCTTCGGCGACTCCGGCCGCAACCGATCTGGAGGTCGACGAGACCGCTGAACGACCCGACAGGGAAGACGGCGACGGGCCGTCGATCTCTCTACCAGATCGTTTGGTCGATGCCGAATTGTCGACGGACTCGGACTCTGAGGTCGGTGTTCGGGGCGTGGCTCAACAGATCATCGTGAGTGCTGAATTCGAGTCGCAGCTTTCGCCAGCTTCTGTGGGGCGAGACCTTCATCGTTTTGCCTGGAAATTTCGCTACTCGGCCGAGTCGGCTCCGTTCCGTTTTCAGCTGCCTAACGCGTCGGAACTGTTGGCAGTGACGTGGCGAGGCCAGAAGGTGGCGCCGGTTCAGGAAGACGATGGGTGGTTTGTTCCGCTAACGTTCGTCAGTGCAGGCGATCGATTGGCTGTTGAATACACGCTGCCGTCTCAGGATGTCTATCTGCGAGAGACGTATCGATGCCACATTCCGACGGCTGGCGCCACGGTCGTTCAATTTGATTGGCATGTACGACTTCGCGATCGCTATTCGGTCGTTTCATTTGCTTCGGAATTGACCCCCGAAGAAGCATCACGACCGGGAAACTGGTTGAGCTGGTGTTTTGGTCCGCTGGCTCGAAATGGCTCGGCGCAGATCTTCAGTCCAATCGGAGTCGAATCGTGGACGCGTTTTTTCAGAGGCCGGTCGTCGGAAATTCCCGATCGAACTGAGCCGACAAAAACGGACCTGCGGACTTATTCAGCCGCCGCAGCTGGCCTGCCGGAATCGCTGACCGTTCACATTTGCGATCATTCGCGATTGCATGCTCTTTCATGGTTTGTCCTCGCGGTAAGTTCACTTGTCGGAGTCTTGCTGCGAGTGATCGCCGCACGGCATCGCAGTCGATTCGCTCTTATCTGGTTTAGCGGGTGCGTCGCTTCGGTTGTGATTGTTCCGGGAGCTTATGCTGAACTTGTCGGAGCGGCGGCTTTGGGCAGCATCCTTGCAACTCTTGTCCCGCGAAGTTTTGTGCGTCCTGTCAGAACAAAGAAACCTGCGGCAGCGCAGGTCAGCATGGCATCAACGATCACGCGGCGCGTGGTGACCGGGATGATGATCCTTGCGGCAACGTGTCTGGCAGGTTCAGTGGTGGCTCAACAGAACGTTTCGACACAGGTATCAGTTATCGATGTTCTTGTCCGATATCAGGATTCGCCGTTTTCGGATCAGGATTACAAAGGTTACGTGCTCATACGAAGTTCCGACTTCACCAGGCTTTCAGAAGCTTCAGCGCGAGGTGAGGAGGCGTCTCCAAAGATGCTGCTTACAAGAGCGCAGTGGGCGGTCAACGTGGCGGAGTCCGGGCGTGCTGAAATCGTCGCCGTCATTGTTGTGGCGTTGCAGGATGACCAGGCGAATGAAGTCGAAATCCCAATTCCAGCCAGGTTTCTGACTGGACAGGCGAAGTGTTCTGTCAATGGAAGGCAGGTCGCCGTACTACCGAGTGCCGATGGTTCTAGACTTCGTGTTCCGCTGCCGCACGCACTGGATGAGGCCACGATGGTTGGACCAGGGCAGTCGCCAGTGCCGCCGCCTGTTTCGGAATCAGTCGACTTGTGGCGTGAGTACACGATCGAGTTGGGGCTCAGGCCACTGACTCAACGTTCGGCGGACATATCGAGAATCTCGCTACCGATTCCGGAGATTTCAGTTTCTCACGTAACATTGTCCTTCCACAGCCAACCCGAGACGGTTGGTGTTGGACGGTCGCTTGATGCCACGTCGTTCGCTCCACAGGGAGCGACTGAGTTTGTTCTCGGGCCGGAGAATGAATTGGCAATCATTTGGCGGAACTCGGCAGCTGATTCGGTCGGAGAAACGTCTGGGCTCTCGAATTTATTGCAGCAGCCAACGATTGAATTGAGTTCGTCGATCGACGTTCATCCCAACTGGATGGACCGTCGCACACACGCCAGGTACGTCGTTGATGGTCAGGAAGTACGGCTGATTCAGTGGAAGCTGCCGGAATTTTGCCAGGTTGACCTGAATCAATTTCGCGCGAGGAATCTTGTTGACAAGGAGCTGCGTCGCGAAGCGGGGCAAGTGACGCTTACTTGTGAATTCGACCCACCGCTGACCGAAACATTCGACTTTGAATTCAGGTGGCGGCAGATGCAGCCGGAAGCTGTCACCGCTGTGAACATGGTCTGGGCCAGTCCCGTCAGTCCTGACCCGACGGCGACGCCGTTGTCTGTTTCATCTCACGTTGCCGGGCTTACGTCGGAGGCGGGATTTCAGTTCTCGCCAGAGTTACAAAGTCTTGCAACGGAGTCTGGCGTCGAAGGAAGTGAGTTCATTGAGGCGTGGCCCGAAAATGTACGGCCACGAATTCCGCTGCTGGCGTTCACAGTTTCGGATGGAGTGGTCGTGAACCCTGGAATTATCCCTTCGCAGTCAGAGCGGACAACGCGTGTCAGCCAGGAGGCGAGAATTCAATCGCTCGGAATTCAATGGACCGTTTACGCGGAAGTTGATACGGCAGTCGTGCCTGCATTCACTCATGAGTTTCAGCTCGGCGATGCGTTTCGCGTCGACTCCGTGAATGTTTTGGAAGACGACGTTGATCGGCTGAGCCATTGGGAGCATGAGAATGGGTTACTGACGTTGCATCTCCGAGATCGTCGATCGGGCGTGCAGAATATTACGATCACGGGACAGCAAAAGCTCAACGACGGCGGGCGAGTGAAAGTCCCTCGTATCAAACCTGTGGTTGGTGAAAGCGCAGAGTCGACATTACTCATTTACGGGGCGCGACAACTTCGGATCGACGTGGAAGGTGCAGAAGCAATTGGTGACGATTCAGTCGTCGCAACGGCAGCGAGCGATTCCGACGACTTTGTCGGTCGTTTTCGCATGAGGCCTGAGCAGGGAGCATTCCTCGCGGTTGAACAGATTCCTGTAACTCCTACGGCCTGGGTCGTGGCTGATGTCACGTCGGACGATTTTGGTGAGTGTTATGTTTCGGCGACGATTCATCTTCATGCTGTTTCGCGGCGGAATGTGAAGATCGAATTGCCAGAATGGGCGAAGGGCAATCTTGCCGTCACGCCAACGACCGATGGGGCAGTGGTGGAAGTGGCAAACGACCAGAAGTCGATTGCCGTCAGGCTCCCGCGACGGATCCCCCAACGTGTGGAAGTTGCATTGACGGCCAGGTTCAGTCCTCAGGAGGGTGCTTCGTTTCGCTTCCTGCCACCGGTTGTCGCTGGCGTCGATAAGCAGCGTGCAGTCGTGACTCTTTCTCAGGGGATGGACGACTGGGAGGTTCTGCCGAGTGAAAAACCAGGCAATCTTCGGCTGAGCGAAGTTGGAGAGTTCGAACCTCGTCTGGCGAGTGACTCTGACGAGTTCCTCGCATGGACCGATGCGACCAGAATTTCCCGATTGTCCTCTTCTCCAGAGTTCGAGAAACTCCCGTCATTGGTAGTTCATTCGATTCGTCCGGGTGCGCGGCAGAATGGAGTCGCGAGAACCAGCATTCTTCTGCAGACCGATCGTCCACAGATTTCATTGGATTGGCCGCAGGGTGTTCGATTGATTTCCGTCCGAATTGATGGTCAGATTGAGAACGTTCTGCCACCCGTTGATGGAAGACTCCGACTGCCGCTTGTCGGACAGGGTTCCATGCGGGATATCGAGCTGCTGTGGAGAACCGAGCGTGATCCCTCCGCGATGAAAGTTCAGCGGCGAGCGATGCCAACTCCTCGATTAGTTGAAGCCGGCCCAGTCCGATCGTTTGTGATCGCGACCCCGACACGCAGGATCAACCTGATCTCAACTCACGAGTTGCAGCAGAGCAGCCGCAGCATTGCCGTGCAGCTTTCCAGGCGATGGCTGGACGTCGCCAGACGACGTTCTTCGACTTCGGGCACGTTTGAAGCGGCACGCCAGATTGCCGAATCTCTCTCAGTGGAAACGCCGGATTCAGTCAGCGAAACGCCAACAGACGCAGCAGCGAAGCTGATTTTCGCAACACAGGATGGCAACACGAGCAACGGTGCTGGTAGCGTCGTGGTGGAAAAGGTTGACGGGACGCAAGTGGAATTCTGGGTAGTCGACACTCAAGTTGATCGAATTCTCGGCAGCATTCTGATCGTCATCGTTGCCGTTCCGATGTTCGTCCTGTTGCTTGGCCTTGAAACCGGAGACCGAATCGCAAAACGTCCGGAAATCTGCTGGCTCGTATTGGGACTGATCTGGTGGCTTTGTCTGAAAGGAAGCGGCGCCGGGTTCATCCTGGGGCTCGTGTCCTGTTTGTGGATCGTCGGTTCGTTCGTTTTCCGACGCCGGCCGAGCGTTGTTCTGCCGAGCGAATCCTAGACATCAGCGGCGTTCGTCACGAACGGTCGAGGTTCACTGCAGTTCGAGGTTCGTGACAGATCGAATGTGACGACTCGTCAGAGCGACTTGTCACCGTACCGAGTATCAACACCTTTTCCGGCCGTCAGCTCGATGCGGGAAAGTCCTTTTACATTGGCGCATGCATCGAGTTCAGCGGTTCGACATTCGGCAGCGTTGGGAATCAGAAATCGGAACGGTCCGCCGGCAGACTCCGGCAAACACTGACCGTCAAGTTGGAAGATGATCAGGCCCGAATCTCGAACGTCCGCCAACGGAATGCTTGCTGAAAACCCGTCCGCCGACTGAAGCGTGACGTGAGTTGCCGTGTCGTCAGGTTGTGATTCCTCAAGCAAACAGCTCAGGCGAACTGCCTCTCCCTGGCGGCGAGGTTCGACAGTGCTGATGTCCGCAAGTCGCCCCTCCGTCGGAAGTGCTGCCAGCTCTTCGCGAGAAAACCGTTTGGGGTGATGGACAGCTCCTTCGATTGTGAGTGTCGTCTCGCTCATTTCCTGATGTCTCCATGTCTCCGACCATGCTCGGTCGGGCACTCGCCTGCGACGGTTACTTCTCGCGATAGTTCGGCCTCGTCAGTCCTCGCCGTCATAGCTGATCAGGCTGAAGCAGTCTGTCGGTGCCAGTTTTTCACGACCGCCGATAAATGTCAGTTCGATCAAAAAGGCGCACCCGACGACTTCCGCGCCGGCGTGTTCGCACAGTTTGACGCACGCTTCCATTGTTCCGCCGGTGGCCAATAGGTCATCGATCAGCAGGACTCGGTCACCAGCCTTCACGGCGTCGGTGTGCATCTCCAGCGTGTCGGTGCCGTATTCGAGTTCGTAGTGAAACGCTTTGGTATCGAACGGCAGCTTGCCCGGCTTACGAATCGGCACAAACGCCGCGTTCAGCTCAAGTGCCAGCGGCGTGGCGAAAATGAATCCGCGCGCCTCGGCTGCGCAGATGGCGGTGATGCCTGCGTTGCGGTACTTATCAGCGAACTGCCGGATCACCTCTCGAAAGGCGTCCGGATTGGCAAGCATCGGAGTGATGTCGCGAAACATGATGCCCGGCTTCGGAAAGTCAGCGATGTCTCGGATGTGCTCTTTCAGATCTGACATGTCAGTTGTCCTCAAAGTTGAAACTCGTCGATGCGGAACATCTTCGCTCATGGATTCGCTGCTTCTGCGAGACTATCCTGCCTCGCCCGTTGATTGCCGACTTCGATCGTTCGATTCTGCGGGCTGTTGATGTCAGAGGCGGCGTTGGCCGCCCAGGTGACAATCAATCTGGCGGAACAACTTCGCCCAACTCTACGACAGCGGAACCATCGAACTGTGGTCAGGCGAAAGAACGATTCAAAAAAAAACGCGGCGACGCGGGAGAGAATACAGGTCTCTTCCTCGGCTGACCACTGGCCCAGGGCCGTGGGCATCGTCGTGCTGGGGTGTGTTGGTCAAGCCTTCGCGCTGCAGAGTGTTCTGGGCAGCGACGTTACCGCGACGCGGATATTCAGCAATCAGTTGTGGAACGATCTCGCCGGGCTGCTCGGCGGCGAGATTCAGATCAACCAGGTTGATCAGTCTGCGGTTTGCAACGTTCCGTTTCTGTCTCTGTTGGTGGTACTGGCGGTTGCTTCCGCCGTCGCATTGGCCGCGTTCGCGGTCGTCGCTTCGGTCAAACGAAAGTCACAACCCGGCGACAGTACCCCGCAACCAATTGAGCAAACGTTTCGCGTTGCGGCCAATGGCTGGCGCTGGTGGTTGATTCCCTGGCTGTGGGAGATGGCACGCATTCTCGCGTTCACTGGCGGCTTCGACACAACGATGCTCATGATGACCGCGTCGTATCACTACGTGCTGGCAGTGTCGCTGGCTGGCTGGAGTGCGTCGCTGGTCGTTCCGCTGGTTCGCTCGACCGACGACACCGGTGCGTTGAGGCTGGTCTCCGATGCAGACATGAAGTCGGGTTACACCGTGCCGAAGGTGTTACTTGTTGCGGTGATTGCGTTCGTCGTGGTTTTCACGACGATGAACTGGCAGCTGTTCCGCAGCATGCTGGTTCCGCACGGCGACTCCGTCATGTACGAGGAGCATTTGTGGAACGTTCTTCATGGGAAAGGTTTCCGCAGTTATCTGGACCAGGGACTGTTTCTCGGCGAGCACATTCAGGTCATCCATCTGGCTCTGCTGCCGCTCTACGCGATCTGGTCTTCGCATCTGCTGCTTGAGCTGTTCGAAAGTCTCGCCCTGGCTGCTGGAGCGATTCCTGTTTTCTGGATGGCTCGTCGCTGGTCAGGATCGAACGGAGCGGCGACGTGTCTCGCGATGGCTTACCTGTTGTATTCGCCGTTGCAGTTTCTCGACATTGCCATCGACCTGAAAACGTTTCGCCCAATCTGTTTCGGTCTGACAGCGATGTTGTTTGCGCTGGATCAGCTCGAACGAGGCCACATTAAGTCGACCGTTGCCCTCTTCATCGTCGCGCTTCTGGCAAAGGAGGATTTTGCCCTGATCCTCGCGCCGCTTGGTTGCTGGATTCTCGTGCAGCCGTTTCTCAAAAATCGACGAACCTCAGCTGATAGCGTGAGCCTGTTGCCAGACTTTCTGTCGTCGAAAAAGCTGGCCGCGCAGTACGGAGCGGGACTGGTCGTTGCCTCCGTCGGTTACCTTCTGCTGACGACGCGCGTTCTGATTCCCTGGTTCCGC
>Ga0316208_1002951_pt1 | contig 12962 bp, 12 predicted proteins | sample 3monopyrite_MG_FD_204944 | JGI IMG/M metagenome (GOLD analysis project Ga0316208, IMG submission 204944) | Microbial mat bacterial communities from mineral coupon in-situ incubated in ocean water Damariscotta River, Maine, United States -... | ecosystem: Environmental > Aquatic > Marine >... | reverse complement strand
AAATGGCTTCGGCCAATTCGGTTTCGGCCAAACATGGCGCGCCAAAGCTGGTGCCGCGGCCAGCGGCTTCACGCACAGCCTCGACCACGGATTCGGGAGCATGCCCCAGAATCAACGGTCCCCAACTGCCAATGAAATCTAGATACTCACGGCCATCTTCGGTGGTGACGCGACACCCTTTGCCCGAAAGCAAGAAAGGCGGGGTTCCGCCCACCGAACGGTAGGCGCGAACCGGAGAAGAGACGCCACCGGGCATGACCTCGGTAGCGCGGGAAAACAACTCTTGGGAACTGTTCATGAAAGCCAACCTTCTTGGGCAACACGACTGCCGTGGTACGTGATGATCATGTCCGCGCCGGCGCGGTGCATGCTGCCGAGAACTTCTTGCACCATGGCACGCTCCTCGGCCAAGCCTTCGCGCACCGCCAGCTGGACCATGCTGTACTCACCACTGACGTTGTAGGCCACAACTGGCACGGTCGAAAGGTCTTGTACCGTGCGAATGATGTCGAGATAAGCCAGGGCCGGCTTGATCATGACCATGTCTGCCCCCTCCTCGAGATCGAGCAGGACTTCGCGCTCGGCTTCGCGCCGGTTGCGGAAATCCATTTGGTAGCTGCGGCGGTCGCCGAAGGACGGCGCCGAACCGGCAGCTTCGCGGAAAGGACCATAAAAAGCGCTCGCATATTTGGCGCTGTAGGCCAACAAGCTGGTCTGCTCATGTCCGGCCTGGTCGAGATGTTGGCGAATCACCCCGATGCGCCCATCCATCATGTCGCTAGGGCCGAGAACATCGGCGCCGGCGTCGGCCAAAATTTGGGACATTTGTGCCAGAGCCTGCACGCTGGCGTCATTGACAATCTCTTCGTCGCTGACAAAACCGCAATGCCCATGATCGGTGTAGGGACATAGGCAGACGTCGGCCATGACCACGAGATCTTGCCCAAACTCTTGCTTCAACAAACGCACCGCCTGGGGTACTTCGCCCTCTGGGTCCAAGGCACCGCTTGCCTCGCCGTCTTTGTGTTCGGGAACACCGAACAGCATCACCGCGCGCAGGCCTTTCTCCAGGTCGGCGGCGACCTGTGGCAGCAGGCGGTCTGGGCTGAAACGAGAGATGCCCGGCAAGGCGCCGATGGCTTCTTCTCGGTTTTCTCCCGGAAGCACAAAATGGCCTTGCACCAAACGGCGCAAACTCAACTCGCTTTCTGCGACCAAGGAACGCAACGCCGGGTTGCGTCGCAAACGCCGCGGCCGATGGCGCAAATCAAGAGGTTCCGTCATGGTTGGTGAAGCAATCCAGCAGGGCTTGAGGGGTCGGTTCGGCGAGGGTCGCGCGCACCGGGAATCCACATTGTCTCGCAGCGGCGGCGGTCTTCGCGCCAATCGCGTACACAGGATGGTGTTCTGGACCATCCACGCGCTGGGCCAGACTTTCGACGCTGCTGGGAGAAAACAACACCACCGCTTCGCCCGGACTGGGGGTTTCGCCGGAGACCGCGTCGACGCGATAGGCGGCAATGCGCTGGAGGGTCAAACCATTGGCAGACAAGACTTCGCCCAACTCTGGGTGCGGATGGGCCGCGCCAAAAAAGACTAGGCGACCACTGGGTCGAGGGTCTAGGCGCAGAAAGGCTTCGGCGAGGTGGGCGCCATCGGCAGGATGCGCCACGAAATCGGCTTCCCGACCAGCTCCACTGCCATAGCCATGCTCCAAAGCCGCGGCCGTGGCCGGGCCCACCACGCCGACTTGGCAACGCGCCAAAGCCGGTAGGAAACTGCGCTCGGCACACAACAGTTCGACCGCGCCACTACTGGTGAGAAACAGCACATCGTCTTGCTCTAAACCAGCCAAAAGCGTGCGTTGTTCCGCCGAAAGCGGACAGGGCCTGCGCTCCACCATCGGCAAGGTTCCAAGACGGGAAATCCCCGCAGCCTGCAATGTCAGTAGCCAAGGCCCGGCTTCTTTTGCCGCCCGGCCGATCCATAACTTGCTGTCGATGCCCGGTTGACCCGTCATGACTCCAGCTTAGGCCTTGAGGGCTTCGAAGGCTTCTTCGGCGAGCCCCTCGAGAGTGTCGGATTCGACTTCGGCCTGGCGCAATAGAGGGTCGCCATCGGCCACAGGACCTAAGGCTGCGAGCAGACGGTATGCGTCGTCTTGGCCGCTTTCTAAGTAAGCGCCGAGCGGCAGTCCGCAGCCTCCGCCCAGCCTGCGTAGAAGCGTGCGCTCGACCTGAACCGCCATGGCAGTTGCCTGGTCATGGATTTGCGCCAGGCAATCCCGAGTGGTCTGGTCGTCGGCGCGACACTCTAAAGCCAGAGCGCCTTGGCCGGGAGCGCAGGGCCAGAGACTTGGCTCCAGGGGTAACACTTCGAGGTCGGAAAGGTCTAGCTCGAGGCGACGCAATCCGGCGCCGGCGAGCAGAATGGCGTCGTAATCGCCATCGCGCAGTTTGGCCACTCGCGTGGGCACATTTCCGCGCAATACTTTGCTGTGCAAATCTGGAGCGAGGGCCGCGAGGAAGGCCGCGCGCCGCGCAGAGGCGGTTCCCACGACTCCTCCGGTGCGAACAGGCAGTTCAGACTTGGCTTCTGCCGAGTAGGCTTCGCGGCGAATCAATAGATAGTCGCGTGCATCTTCGCGCACGGGAATCGCGGCGCAACACAGGCCAGGCGTCTGCTCCGCTGGCAAGTCTTTCAAACTGTGGACAGCAAAATCGGCGCGGCCATCCAACACCGCTTCTTGCACTTCCTTGGTAAACAGGCCGATGTTGCCGACCTCGGCCAAGGCCCCCACCTGCTTGCGATCACCAGTGGTTTCCACCACAACCAAGGCACTGGCGCGGCCGCTTGCTTCTTCCACGGCCCTAGCCACCCAAGAAGATTGCGTTGTGGCAAGGTCGCTTCCGCGTGTCGCCAAGCGCAAAGGGTTGCTCATGACTTAGGCTGACGGTTTTTATCGTGCTCGGCGGCGTTGCGGCCGGCTTCCCGCATGCGCTCAATCAACACCTCGCCCATCGGCAGTTCACGCAAGGTTTTGCGCAAGCCGACCAAGGGTACCTGTACGGTCTGCTCGGCAAGGCGACGAGCGAAGGCGTGGAACAACTCGCGATCTTCTTCGCTAAGGTGCTGCAAACGCGTCTCTTCCCAGCGATCTGCCTCTAACTTGGCGCGTGCCTCCACCGCTTCGCGCATGCTCTGGGCAATCGGCGTGAGGTGACGGCGGAAGATTTTTTCGCGGAAGGACAAGCTGGCTTCACGCAGGAAAGGGCGTACTTGGCGCTTAATCGCCTCGGCCGATTCCTGATGCCGCTCCACGGTGCGTCCAATCGCGAGGACGTCATGCCGCTCTAGACCGGGCACTTGATGGCAGCGCGGTTCGATGTCGGCAGGAACGCCGAGGTCGATGAGCAAACTGTTCTGATGCTCTCCCGCAGCAGGTTCCAGATGCTCCACACCCAGTACCGCTTCTTCCGAGGCGGTTGCCGCGACCAAAATGTCGAAAGGGCGCACCTTTTCCCGGAAGCTATCCAAGCATTGGGAACTTGCGTTGTGGCGCGCTGCCAAAGCTGCCGCTTTGTCCGCGCTGCGATTCACAAAGTGGAGTTCGACCTGATTCCAACTACTTACGCGCGTCGCCAGCAGCTGAATCGTTTCGCCGGCGCCGACCATGACCACGCGGCCACCTCGACCTTGCAGGCGGCGCTTCATCATTTCCGCGGCAACTTCCGGAACGGACGTTGGTAAGCGACCAAAATCAACCTGCTTACGCAAGCGGCGGTTGAACTTGAGCGCCTCGTCGCCAAGCATGCCAAGCCATGAGCCACAAACTCCGGCTTCGCGCGCGTCGTGCAAACCTTGGCGGAACTGGCCGACAATTTGCTCGTCGCCCAGGACCAGCGAATCTAGACCGGCCAGCAGGTTGTTGAGGTGACGCAGGCTGGCATCGCCCGAGATGGCGTAGCCAGAGGCGTCGGCCAAGTCCTGAATCTCGTCCGAATCCGGATAGAGATAAGCAGCAAAGGAGCGCAGAACGCGGTCGGCAGCCACGCCTTGATGGCTGACGTAGTAAAGCTCCACGCGGTTGCAGGTGGCCAGGCGGATGAGTTCATCGACGCCTAGGGCCTGCCGCAGCCCTTCCAGGCTCTGGGGAGCCTTCGCGAATAGGCCAATCTCCTCTACCGAGGATCTCCGATGGCTGATGCCGATGACGCCGAATCTGTCCATGTTGCCGTGCCAGGGAGCGTTGGCTGAGGCAAAGAATACCCCTTGGTCTGGATTTGGTCACGCGAACCTGGGGCCTTTTCTGGAGCTAATGGGCGAAAACCGGATTTGCGTGGCCAGATTTGCAGATTTTGACATTTCCGTCCCGCAAATTTGCACGAATTTCGGTTTTTCTGCAATTTTGACCCTCGTTTTGTTCAAATCTTGCATTTCTCGAATTCGGAAAAGTTTCCGCTGATATGCTATCAGCCTCTGCTGGTGCTACCGCTCCGGCTCAATCCCTCCCGGAACCCGTCATGTCCAATCTCACGATGGAAAAATCCACACGCGCCCGAGAAGCTTGCGGCGAAATCTCTGAAAGCATGTCCCGCGAAGCCATTCTCGCGCACATGAAGAAGCACAACGTTCGTTTCCTGCGCTTGCAGTTCACGGACATTGCCGGCGCCAACAAGAACGTGGAAGTGCCCGCAAGCCAGTTCGAGAAAGCTCTCGATGGCGAAATCATGTTCGACGGGTCTTCGATTGAGGGCTTTACCCGGATTGAAGAGTCGGACATGTTGTTGAAGCCAGATTTCGACACCTACCGCGTGGATCCATGGCCCAGCGAAGGCCAGTCGCACACCGATCACGGCTTGGTCGCGCACATCATCTGCGATGTCTACATGCCAGAGGGCAACGCTTTCGATGGTTGCCCACGCGGCATCTTGAAGCGCGTGATCGCTCAGGCCGCGGAACTTGGTTACTCGATGAGCGCTGGCCCTGAAGCAGAGTTCTTCCTGTTCCAACGCGCCGCCGATGGCAGTGCCACCACGCACACGCACGATGGCGCGGGTTACTTTGACCTCGCCCCCACCGACCTTGGTGAACAGTGCCGTCGCGAAATCGTGATTGCCTTGGAGAACCTTGGATTCGAAATCGAGGCCGCCCACCACGAAGTGGCCGCTGGTCAGCACGAGATTGACTTCAAGTACGGCGACGCACTCTCCACCGCCGACAAGCTTTCGGTGTTCCGCTTTGTCGTGCGCAAGGTTGCCCGCGACATGGGCCTGCACGCCACCTTTATGCCGAAGCCTATCTTTGGTGAAAACGGATCGGGTATGCACGTGCACATGTCCTTGTTCCAGGACGACGTCAACGCCTTCTATGAAGAAGGTGCCGAAGATGGGGGTGTTTCGGATCTCATGCGTTGGTACGTCGGTGGTCTTCTCCACCACGGTCGCGCCTTGGCTGCCGTCACCAACCCCACGGTCAACTCGTACAAGCGCTTGGTGCCTGGCTATGAAGCGCCGACGCACCTCGCTTGGTCGATGCGCAACCGTTCGCCATTGATCCGCGTTCCTGCCCGCCGCGGCATCGGCACTCGTTGCGAACTGCGCATGCCCGATCCTTCTTGCAACCCCTACCTAGCCTTCGCGGTCATGTTGGCCGCTGGCCTAGATGGTGTGAAGAACAAGATCGATCCGCCGGCTCCCGTGAGTGGCAATGTCTACACCATGAGCGCACGCGAGCGTTCGCGTCTGAAGATCAAGAGCCTTCCGGCGAACTTAGGCGAAGCCGTGGACATCCTCGAGAAGAACAGCGTGATCAAAGATGCTCTTGGCGAACATGCCTTCAAGCAGTTTGTTCATGCCAAGCGTTCTGAGTGGGCGGAGTACATTGCCGAAGTCCACCCATGGGAAGTCAAGCGTTACTTGACTCGCATGTAAGCTCGAACTCGTTCAAGCCTTGGGGGCTGCTTCTGCGGAGGCAGCCCCTTTTTCTTTGGCCACATGAGCCAAGCGAATCGCTTGCTCCATGGCAAAGATCATGGGGGCGGCATCTGCCTTGCCTTGACGGGCGATGTCATAAGCTGCGCCATGCACCGGGCTCACGCGCAAGATTGGCCCGCCCACAAACAAGGTGTAAGACTCCTCTCTAGGCAGCATCTTGAGCGGGATGAAAGCTTGGTCGTGGTAGAGCGCAATCACGATATCCCATTTGCCTTCATAGCCTTCGCGGAACACGACGTCGGGAACGGCGGGGCCGGTGGTGCGGTAATCCCAATCACTCTCTGCCATACGCAATGCCTTCAGCAGAGTACCGCGCTCTTCCTTGCCGAAGGCGCCGCCTTCGCCGGCATGCGGATTCAGGCCTGCCATCACGATGCGCGGGTCTTCGATGCCCAAGGTTTGCCGTGCCGCTTCATGAGCTAGGCGGATTTGCTTGGCCACGAACGCCGGTTCCTCGAGGCGATCCAGCGCCTGGCGCAAAGACATATGCCGCGTGGCGACTAAAACGCGCAGATCTCCCGCGCAAGCCAACATGCCGTAACGGCGAGAGCGACAAGTCTCGCCAAAGATTTGTGTTTGTCCCTCGTAGGGATAACCCGCAAGGTGCATGCTTTCTTTGTGCACAGGCGGCGTGACGATGGCGTCCACGCGCCCTTCCAAAGCTAGGCTGCCAGCGCGCAGCACAGCTTCGACCGAAGCCATGCCATAGGCTGCCGAAGGTTGACCAATGGTTTCGGCAGGCAAAGCCGACTCTAACTCCAACACCGGAAGGGCCTCTTCGGGACCCATGGCGAATGCCGTTTCGACATCGGCCACGCTTTGCAAGGAGACATCTAGCTCCATGTGCCGCGCGACCTGTTCCAAGGCTTGGCGGTGGCCGAGAATCACCGGCCGACAACGCTCTCGCAGACTTTTCTTGGTCAGTGCCAACAAAAGGACCTCGGGAGCAATGCCCCCGAGGTCACCCTGGGGAACCACAAGTCGCGGTTCCATTTCTGTTGCCCTTAGGGCATGAAGCTGATCGTTGCCAAGTTGCCGAAGAAGACAACGTGGACGCGCAGCGGCGGAGATGCCTGTCCACCTGGTGCAGGCGGAGACTGGATCGTGAACCAAGCATCGCCCACGACTGCTGGCGAGGAGGCCATGCCGTCTACAGGAAGCTTGGCAAGGTTGCCAATGATGATGGTTTTGGAGAACCCAAAGGAACCGGTCATCGTGACCGTGCCACCTTGGAATTCATCTGGGACCCATTGCGAGAGGGCGACGCCAGCAGTGGCGAGGTAATCACGACTCACCACAATGGTGCCACTCTTGGTCAAGCCCAGAATGGTATGCACGCCACCGCCGCGGTTGACGCGACCGTTGGGCGTACCGGAAGCCGTTTGCACCTCGGTGCGAAGTTGCGGGCCGACCAGTCCCATGACTGGCGCAAGCGGACCGGCGGTGGAGTTGTTTGCGTTCTGGAAGAACTTCAAGTCCAAGCTCGGGTCTACCACGCAGGGCAGACTACCCACCACGGGGTTGTCACCACCTTCGGTGCCACCAGATGTTCCGCCTTCCGCATTACTGCTCAGGCCTGATTGGCTGGTGCCCATTGGGGCAATCATTAAAAGTGCCAAGCCTCCAAGAATCGCCATGAGCAGAGCGGATGCCTGCTTGCGACCTTTGGTGGCGGGATGTTGGCTGTTAGTCTTCATGTTCCTATGCGGCAAAAAGTGCCGGCTCGAGTTGCTGGAGACGCTCTCGGCTGGGGTGATCTGCACCCAAGATGACGAGTAGGTCGGCGGCAGAATGCAACCAGCCAACCACGGTTGGCCAGAGTTGCGTGTGCTCGGTATGGAGTACGTTCAGCACTTGAACCGCTTGTTCCCGCTGGCGCAACATGGTGTGTTGCACCGCAATGTTGTACAGGACAAAAGCGAATTCGGGCTGACGTGCTACCAATCCGCTGGCCACAACCCAGCGGTAGATGCGCAGCGCCTTGCGGTGCTCTTGCGCGTTGTCATAGATCATGCCCAGTTGGATTGCGGCATGAGCACGGTTCGTGAGGCGGTCGGTGGTCAGGAAAACCTGGCGGTAGGCCGCGGCTGCCTGCTCCGGCTTGTCTTGATTCTGCAACACAAACCCGAGGTAAAGACGCGCTTCGGCAAAACGCGGCTTGAGGCTCAAAGCTTCTTGCAACATGGCGTGAGCTTTGACCAAGTTCGAAGCACTATCGCCGACCAACTCACTAAAGCGAGTGGTGGCAGCGCCAGATTGGGCCACGAGGTCAGCGGTTTCCGCAGCTTCGGTGGCGGTGAAGCTATCGATCTCGACAGGCTCTTCCGCGATGCGCAGAAGGTAGGCGCCGTCGGTAGCGACCAAGGCATAGGCCTTGCCGAGTTCATACAGAACACTGGCGAGGCGGCGGACGATTTCGGCGTCGGTCAGACCCTGGAAAAGGTCATTGCCAGGAAGGCGACGCAAGCGACGCGCGAGCGAACCAGGCACGGCCAAGTCGCGGTGAGCGAGAGCTTGCAGGCGAACGGCCTGGAAGAATTCCGCGCACTCGGAGCAACCTTCAAGGTGCGCCAAAGTGCTGCGCGTGTGAGACTCGGCGAGTTCTCCATCCAGGAGAGCGCTCAAGCCGCGCTGGAAACCAGAGCAAACCAAACCTGTCGCACGATTGACCTTGCGCAGGGCATCGTGGAAGCCGGCGTAGGCGGCATGGTCGGCATGGGCGTCGTGGAAACTCATGACGAAGTCCCCCGATCTGCTTTGGGTTTGAGGCTGGTGAAACGTCCACCAGCGGAATCCACATTGTGGATGGGGTCGTTCTCGACTGCCGGCATCCGGGAGGCCACAGGGTCTGAGACCGGCTGTGCCGCCCGGCCGGCGTCGGCGCGCGAAGCTTGTGCTTCTTGTGCCGCGGCGCGCAGGATGTGCGCTTCGCCGAGGGTGAACTTCCGCTTCATGATCGTGAAGATCTTGCGGCGGGCACGGAAGATGCGCATTTTGAGGTTCTCGACGCGAACGCCAAGTTCTGCTGCAGCTTCCTTGTAAGGCTTGCCATCGACCTCGACCAAGAACAAAGCGCGCTTCTCCTGAGGAGTTAAGCAGCGATAGGCCTCTTGGTAGAAGTGCAAGTAGAGCATCCAGGCGCCGACGAGTTCGTCTTGCGCTTCACGGGCCTGAGTTTCTTCGAGCGGGGTGCGACCGTTGATGTCTTCCGGCTCGAGCGATGGCATGTCGTTGTCGCCGCCAACATCGGTGGTACCAGCCAGGGAAACCACATGGTTGCGCTGGGCGCGGCGACTGTGCTTCAACGCGGTGTTGCGCACAATGCTGTGAGTCCAGTTACGGAAGGCCGACGGCTTGGTCGAATCGAAGTTCTTCGGGTAGCGATAGATGTTGAAGAACACCTCTTGCAACACGTCGTGCGGATCGACGTTGAAGAAGCTGCGGCGGAGGTGGTGATACACCAAACGCAACACACCTTCTTGGTTGAGCTCGAACAACAGCGCGAAGGCTTCGTTGTTTTGAGTCTCGGCGAAGACGGCCATCAGTTCGGTACTGAGACGGTCACGCTCGCGCATGTTCAACTCCCCCATGCGCCCGGCGAACTCGAGCAGGCGCTCGTGTCCAATCTCTTGGGCGAGGTCAGCAACGCGGGAGCTGAGGCTCTCGACTTGGCTGCTTTTAAGGGGGGCAAAGGTCATGGGTCTTCGTGAAGGCTATCCTAACGTCTAAGACCGGTTACGGGCAGAAATGCCTGTCGCAAGCTCGGTAGGCCAGGATGACGCATATGATGAGTGAATTATAGTGCGCGTTTTTTTGTGGATAAGTTGGGGAGAAGGGTGGAGAACGAGTGGAAAGGTCCCTAACAGCGAGTTGGGCTTAAGAGACAGCACCTTGAATCCAAGAATACATGGCAGGATGAAGCCAAGAGCAGATTCTCAAAATTTCCTCAAAAAAAGCTTTAGAACACCGTTTTTCTTCCGAAATTGCCCTCAATCGCCTTCGGCCACGAGGCCGTCCTGAACGAACTCAGGATAGTGCCAAGACTCCGGGAAGGGCACGCTGCCGCCGCGCTGGAGCAAGCGCCACACGCGCCGCAGATCTGCCACAACCTTGGTTTGCGGGATGCCGCTGAAGTGCACGACCTCTTTGACGCTACATCCTTCTACGAGGTAAAGGTAGAGAAGAGCGCGGTCGGCTTGGCGCAGGCGGTTGAAGCGAACCTGCAACTCCCCACTAGGCTCGCCAGGGGCGCCATTGGTCGAGCCAAGGGCATCGCTCGGGTCAGCAAGGGCTTGGAGCAGACTGGATTCCACCCATAGTTGGTACATCAGGCGAGACTGCGGCAGCTGGCCGCGCCGAATTGTGCGCGCGAAGAGCCGCGCCAAAGCCATCTCCATCGGCAGCAGCAGGAAGTGGCGCAAGGCCACTTGGTGAATCGCTTGTTCTAATAAAGGACTGAGAGCGGCGAAAAGCTCGCCGAGGCGGGCGGAACGCTGGCGCACCTCGGCCTGCTCGAAGGCTTCGTGGGCAAGGTGTACCTCTTGCCAGGCTTGCTCAAATGCAGCCGCCTTCGCGGATACGGATTCAGGGGAGGATTCGTGGGGCATCGGCTAGGGCTAGGGTCAGGGGGGATGTCCATCGATACCCTTGATGGACTTCGCGACCTTAGCACGGAAGCTTCCGCGCGGGGGCAAAAACCTAAGCCCTAGCCACCTTTGCGTTTGCGCCGGCGCACTCCAATCGGCAGCCACCACAAATACATTCCGGTGATCCACATGCCGAGGACAATCACCCCAGAGGGGAGGAATATCCACAGCTTGGCGCGGTCGTGGAACCAGCTGCCGTCGTGCAGAGACTCGAGCCAATCGGAACGCCGCACCGCCACCTGCAGGACCTCGCCGCTGAGGTTGTCAAGTTGCACTTCGATTCCGTTGATGCAGCGCACTTTGACCATGCCTTTGCCCGGGCGTACATCCAGACGGTCGATATCTTCCCAACCCGTGACCTCGGCTTCGGGAATGCCGCGGACCACGTCGAGAAGCTGATCGTAAGGCAGGGTGGGGGCTCCCTCGGCGCCACGCTGGGTGGGTGGCTGCACCCAAGCCACGTCCTTTTTGAGCTGAAGAATCAGCCCGGTCACAATCACGATGAGAAAGGGCAGGGCCACGGCAATGGCGCCCCAACGGTGCCACTGGCGAGTCTGACGAGGTAGGGAAGCGCGGCCCTTTGGGATTTCAGGGGCCACCGTTCTAGCGTGCCATGGCCTTGGCCAAGAGCTTCTCGAGCTGCTTTAGCTCGCGGTCGGACATGTGGGAGAATTGCTCGCGATGGAGCTTGGTCATGCTTGGGTACAGCGATTCGCACTTGCGCTTGCCCTTGGCGGTGAGGCGCACCAGAACCGACCGGCGGTCAGCCTTATTGGTCACCCGGGTGACGTAGCCGTCGCGCTGCATGCGGTCCATGAGGCGGGTGATATCTGGGACACGTTTGATCAATTGGCAGCCGACGTCGCGGATACGCATGCCCTCTGCAGGACCCTGAACCAGCGCGCGCATGGCGTTGAACACCGTTCCGGTAATGCCGTGCTCGCGGAACAGGGTCTGGAACTCGTTGTCGATAATTTCGTGGGCCTCCAGCAACCTGATGTGCGCTGCACGCGATGCTGAATCGGGGATTTGTTTGACCATAGAACGCGAAGTATACGGCTTTATCAGCTTATCCGTCAGACCATTTACCGTGTTTACGGAAGTTCAATTGCTGCGCCTCGCTAGGATAAAGCCAATGGGTGATTTCAACGTAACCTCCTATCGAGACGAAGAGCAGCTGCGCCTTTTTTCGCGCGCTCTCCTGCGCGATGTGCAGGCCCTGGAGCATATGGAGAAGGAGGGCCTTCTCGAGACCGACCGTCAGCGCATTGGCGCTGAACAGGAGATGTTCTTGGTCGACCGCGCCATGCGTCCAGCCAACCTCGGCGGGCGCATGCTCGAGATTCTGCAGGATGATCACTTCACTCCTGAGCTCGCCCAGTTCAATCTTGAATTCAACCTCGATCCGCTGGATTTAGGTGGTGATTGTCTAGCCGCCCTGGAGCGACAAAACCTGGCGCTCCTACACAAAGCCAGGGCAGCCGCACGTGAACTTGGCGGCGATGTGGTCATGGTCGGCATCTTGCCGACGCTCGAGCCAGAAGACCTGTCGCTCGACAACATGACGCCCAATCCGCGCTACTTCGCGCTGAACGATGCACTCGCCCGGCTGCGTGGTGGTCCGTTCCGATTGCGCATCAAGGGCATCGATGATCTGCAGCTCACGCATGACAACATCATGCTCGAGGCCTGCAACACTTCCTACCAGGTGCACCTGCAAGTTCCTGCTGATCAGTTTCCGAAGTATTACAACCTAGCGCAGTTAGTCAGCGGACCGGTCATGGCTTGCGCCGTCAACTCGCCCGTGCTGTTTTCGAAACGGCTGTGGCGCGAAACGCGCTTGGCACTGTTCCAGCAGTCGGTAGACACGCGCGGCGATGCCACTCCACGGCGTGAGCTGCAACCGCGAGTGAGCTTCGGCACTTCTTGGGTCAAAGACTCGGTGCTCGAACTGTACCGGGAAGACATCGGCCGCTTCCGCACCTTGATTGGTGCCGAGTCTTACGAAGACCCCTACGAAGCGCTCGAAGCGGGGCGCGCACCCAAGCTCGACGCGCTGCGCCTGCACACCGGCACCGTCTACCGCTGGAACCGTGCGTGCTATGGCATCTCCGATGGCAAGGCGCATTTGCGGATTGAAAATCGTTTGCTGCCAGCTGGACCCACGGTGATCGATGAGGTTGCGAATGCCGCATTGTGGATTGGGCTCATGCAAGGCGCCGCCACCGAGATTGGCGACCCACGCGAGTTGATGGATTTCGACGACGCCAAGAACAACCTTCTTGCCGCCGCGCGCTTGGGCATGGATGCACAAATGCAT